>Ga0307505_10000528_pt1 | contig 41459 bp, 44 predicted proteins | sample 23_S_MG_FD_202183 | JGI IMG/M metagenome (GOLD analysis project Ga0307505, IMG submission 202183) | Soil microbial communities from Populus trichocarpa stands in riparian zone in the Pacific Northwest, United States - 23_S | ecosystem: Environmental > Terrestrial > Soil > Riparian zone > Trees...
TAAGGTTGATGTGATTGATATTGACTCCCCCGGGGCTACATTCCCGGAGGCGAATCTCCGGCGCCCCACTACCGGGCAGCGTCGGAGCCAACGGACGAGAGCATGACGAAACTGAGCGGATCCGACAGCAAGAGCACCCTCTACTGCAGCTTCTGCGGCAAGTCCCAGCACGAGGTGCGCAAGCTGATCGCCGGCCCGACCGTGTTCATCTGCGATGAATGCGTCGAGCTGTGCAACGACATCATCCGCGAAGAGAGCAAGGGCGCGCTCGCCGGCAAGAAGGACGGCGGAATCGCCACGCCGCAGGAGATCTGCGCGACGCTCAACGATTATGTCATCGGGCAGGAACGCGCCAAGCGCGTGCTCTCGGTGGCGGTCCACAACCACTACAAGCGCCTCAAGCACAGCGGCAAGTCGGGCGATGTCGAGCTGGCGAAGTCGAACATCCTGCTGGTCGGCCCGACCGGCAGCGGCAAGACCCTGCTGGCTCAGACCCTGGCGCGCACGTTCGACGTGCCGTTCACGATGGCCGACGCGACCACGCTGACCGAGGCCGGCTACGTCGGCGAGGACGTCGAGAACATCATTCTCAAGCTGCTGCAGTCGTCCGACTACAACGTCGAGAAGGCGCAGCACGGCATCGTCTACATCGACGAGATCGACAAGATCACCCGCAAGGCGGAAAACCCCTCGATCACCCGCGACGTCAGCGGCGAAGGCGTGCAGCAGGCGCTGCTCAAGCTGATGGAAGGCACCACCGCCTCGGTTCCCCCGCAGGGCGGCCGCAAGCATCCGCAGCAGGAGTTCCTCCAGGTCGACACGACCAACATCCTGTTCATCTGCGGCGGCGCGTTCTCGGGTCTCGAAAAGATCATCGGCGACCGGCTGCAGAAGCGCTCGATCGGCTTCGGCGCCAACATCTCCGATCCGGAGAAGGCGCGCGTCGGCGAGATGCTCGAGAAGTGCGAGCCGGAAGACCTGCTCAAGTTCGGGCTGATCCCCGAGTTCGTCGGCCGCCTGCCGGTGATCGCCACGCTGCACGACCTCGACGTCGGCGCGCTGGTCGAGATCCTCAAGGAGCCCAAGAACGCGCTGGTCAAGCAGTACGCCAAGCTGTTCGAGCTCGAGGACGTGGAGCTGACCTTCACCGACGATGCGCTGGAGGCGATCGCCAAGAAGGCGATCAAGCGCAAGACCGGCGCGCGCGGCCTGCGCTCGATCGTCGAGGCTATCCTGCTCGACACGATGTTCGACCTGCCGAGCATGGACGGGGTGACCGAGGTGGTCGTCGACAAGGATGTCGTCGACGGCCGCAAGGAACCGGTCCGCGTCGTCACCAACGAAAGTAAGGGCAAGAAGGAAGCGGCGGCCTGAGCCGATGACCGCCTCGGCTGTCCTGCTAGTGGTGACGGTCGGCTTCCTGCTCGCGATGCTGGCCGTTTCGGCCTGGATGGCCCAACGGCTTCCCCCGGACGGACCGGTGCCGGTTCATTTCGACATTCGCGGCAACGCGGACCGTCTTGGCTCGCGCTGGGTCGTGCTGTCCTTGCTGCCCGCCAGCTATCTTGTCCTGACCGGCGTCATCATGGCGATCGGCGCCGCTGCGCCGCCCGGGGAAACCGACCCCGTCGAGCTCATATTCGGGCACGTTTTCGCCAGCCTGGTGCTGCTCGCCGCGCACGGGCTCGTCGCGTTCCTGCTCATGCGTTGGGCCCGCCGCCAATAGCGCGTCAGCCCTCTCCGGCCTTGCGCCGCTCGATCGTCGCCTGGCGCCGCGCCACCCGCTCCGGCGGCAGCAGCTCGAACGGATCGTAGACGGTCGCGAACGCCGGGATGCCTTCGGGCAGCGCCACCCATGGCATCATGCTTTCGGTAAAGGAGCCGGCGCCGTCCAACGCCAGCGGCAGGCCGATCAGCCTCTTGCCGTAGGGCGGCCGAAACAGCTTGGGCGATGCCTCTCCCGCGCCGCGTCCACGCCTCGCGGCGTCGGCCCGTCGTCGAACGTCAGAGCGACGATCTTGCGCTCCGTCTCGATCCTGCAGGCGAATTCGCCGACCATCTGGAAGCACGGCGCCTTGGCGACGAGGAAGAGAACCGCCCGTCGCCGCGACGGCGCCGAGAGCGAGCGCTGCGATGCCCCAGCGGCGGAGCTTCAGCACGCCCCGTGGCCGTGCTGCGCGCAGCCCCTCTCGCCCACTTCGACCTGGACCGTGGCATACTCGATGCTGAAGCGGTGCTCGAGCTCGTGAGCGATGGCGTCAAGGAAGGCATCGCCGGGGTGGCCGCCGGGCATCACGAGGTGCGCGGTCAGCGCGGTCTCGGTCGTGCTCATCGGCCAGATGTGGAGAGCGTGGACCGCGGCGACGCCGGGCAGGCCGGCGAGGTATCCGCGCACCTCGGCCTCGTCGATCTTTTCCGGCACCGCGAGCAGACCCATTTTCACGCTGTCCTTGAGCAGCCCCCAGGTGCCCCAGCCGATGATCGCGACGATCACCAGGCTGGTCAGCGGGTCGATCAGCAGCACGCCGGTAAGGAGTATTGCCACGCCCGCGATGACCACGCCGACCGAGACCAGCGCGTCCGCCGCCATGTGCAGGAACGCGGCCCGGATATTGATGTCGTGCTTGCTGCCGCGGACGAACAGCAGCGCGGTGGCGGTGTTGATGACGATGCCGACGCCCGCGACTGCGATCATCGTCCAGCCTTCGACCGGCCGCGGATCGAACAGCCGGTCGATCGTTTCGAACAGGATCGCGCCGAGCGCCACCAGCAGCAGGCCGGCGTTGGCCAGGGCGGCGAGGATCGAGCTCGACTTGTAGCCGTAGGTGTAACGCGAATTGGCCGGGCGCGTGCTCATGTAGGCTGCGCCCCAGGCGATCAGCAGGCTCATCACGTCCGACAGGTTGTGTCCGGCGTCGGCGACCAGCGCCATCGAGCCCGACCACAGCCCGAACCCGGCCTCGACCAGCACGAACGCCGAATTGAGCAGTATGCCGATCGCGAACGCGCGGCCGTGGCCGCCCTGGCCGTGCCTGTGATCGTGGCTATGCGAGTGACCGGCCCCCATCGGGGTCAATCATATATGCAGGCGTCGAGCCCGTCACGCCGCACGACGCCTATTCGCGCCTGGATGGTGTTACCGTAACGGCGGGTGAAGCCGGTCGGGTTCACCACCCGCCGTTCCTTCGGCAGCGGCAGCGCCGCCGCCATGCGCGCGGCCTCCGAATGGCTGAGCCGCGCCGCCGAGTGGTTGAAATAGCGCCGCGAGCCTGCCTCCACGCCGTACGTGCCGATCCCGGTCTCGGCGACGTTGAGATAGACCTCCATGATCCGCCGCTTGCCCCAGATGTTCTCGATCAGCAGCGTGAACCAGGCCTCCAGCCCCTTGCGGAAGTATCCGCCGCCCTGCCACAGGAACACGTTCTTGGCGGTCTGCTGGCTGATCGTGCTGCCGCCCCGGATGCGGCCGCCCTGCTGGTTGCGCTCGATCGCGCGCATGATCGCCTCGCGGTCGAAGCCGTCGTGCTCGCAGAACTTGCCGTCCTCGCCGGCTATCACCGCCGAGACCATGGTCCGGTCGATGCGGCTCAGCGGCGTCCAGTCCTTGGTGATGCCGTTCCCGTCCATCAGCATGGTCGCGGTCACCGGGACCGGCACGAAGCGGAACAGGATCACCAGCGCGAAGCTGATCCCCAGGAAGGCGACGATCGCCTTGATCAGTATCCGGGCCACCCTCCACATGCCGCGCAGCGATAACCGCTCGACAATTCGGTGTCGACAGGGCGTTCAGGCGATCCGTTCGGCCCAGACCACGCGGCGCAGCGGGCCGGGGCGGTCGCTGTCGAACGGGTAGCAGGTGGCGAGCGCGAGCAGCGGACGCGGCGGCGCGAGCGGATAGGCGAAGCGGTCCCAGCGTACGGTCGAGACGCCGATCACGCGGTAATCGCCCGCCGATCCGTCGATGCCGCGCAGCACCAGCCGGTCGCCCCGCCTGAGCTCGCGCAGGAAGCGGAAATGGGTGTCGCGGTGGCCGGCCAGCACGCGCACGCCGCGCTGGGTGCCGGCAAGCTCGGTCGGCCCGAACGCCATGGCCTCGCCCGACCCGCCCGACAATACGACCTCGCCGACTCCGAGCCGCGCGGCTTCGACCCGCGCCACCGGCGCGGTGTCGGCCCAGGGCCAGGGCTTGTGCGGTCCGCCGCTCGCCACGCTGCGCTCGAACGCGCGGTCGAGCAGGACTTGCGCGACCTGCGCCTTGACCGGGATCCACAGGCCCTGTGCGAGCAGGGCCAGCCCCGCCGCCGCGAGCAGCAGCGCGGCGCGCCGGGCGAGCGGTACGCTCACGCTTCCGACCACCGCCCGCGCCGCCGCGGCAGGGCGAGCAGGGCCAGCGCGAGGGCGATCAGCACCAGCCCTTGCGCCATCATGCTGGCGAAGCCGGTGCCGCCCTGCGGCAGCTCGAGCGCCGCGTCCTGGCTCGCTTCGCTGTCCGCAGTTTCGGTGCCGTCGAAGGAGGGCTGGTCGCCGAACAGGGCGTCGAAGTCCCAGCCGGCCGGCAGCAGCAGGGGCAGCTCCTCGTGGGTCAGGCTCGCGCCCGCGGGCCGGGTCGGCGTTTCGTCGACCGCCACCAGGCTGGTGCGAGCGGTGACGAGGTGGAAGTCCATGCCCAGCGCCTCGACCGCCTTGTCGGCGGCTTCGTAGTCGAGCTCGCCCGACCAGCGGCGCGCCTCGACCTCGGCGATGCGGCGACTGGCCCAGAGCTTGGCTACCGCGTCGCTCTCGCCGGCATCGTCGAGGCGTAGCGCCTGACTCCAGGCGTTGCCCCCGACCGTGCCGCTGACCGTCAGGACGGCGCCGGCAAGGTTGCGGCTGCGGCCGAGCAGCACGAGCGGCTCGCCCGCGTAGAGGTCGGGCAGGTCGCGCGGCGCGAGTTCGAGATTCGCCCCCGCGACCGTCACCTCGAGATCGCGGGCGACGGGTGCGGTCAGCCGGTCGAGCAGCTCCTGCATCCGCTCGGCCGCCTCGCCGGCGACGCCGATGTGGGTGAAGGTACCGCGCCCGGCCTCGGCCATGCGGCGCATCAGGTACGTATTCGGCGCCGATCCGACCCCGACCATGAACACCGTGCTGCGGCCGCGGCCCCGCTCGATCTCGGACATCATCTCGGCTTCGTTCGAGAGGCTGCCGTCGGTCAGGAACACGACCTGCCTGAGGCCGCTGCCCCCGCGCCGATCGACCAGCGCGGCCTGGAGCGCGGGCAGCATCTCGGTGCCGCCCTCGGCGTCGAGCGCTTCGGCGAAGCGCACCGCGGTCGCCACCTGGTCGGCGCTCGCCGCCACCGGCTGGCGGAACAGTTCGGTCATCGTGTCGTCGAAGCGGATCACGTTGAAGCGATCCTGCGGCCGCAGCGTGCCTAGTGCGTAGATCAGGCTGTCCCGCGCGGCGCGCATCGATTCGCCGGCCATCGAGCCCGAATTGTCGATCACGAACACCATCTCGCGAGGGGGCACTTCGCCCTGCGGACCCGCCGACGGCGGCGTGATGGCCGCCATGACATAGTCCAGTCCGCCGTGCCGCTTGCGAAACAGGCCGAACGACGGCGCGGTTCCGGGCGCCTGCCAGCGCAGCTCGAAATCGCGGTCCGCCGCGGTCCCTCCGCCCGCCAGCGCGACGCGCCGGGCATTGCGGCCGGTCTCGGTCACGACCACGCGGTGGTAGGGGCTCTGGATTCGCGCCGGCGCGTAGCCCGGCGCGAGGTCGACCGTGATCGACACCGGATTGAGGCCGCCGGCGATCGAGGGAGCCGCGAGCGGGGCGGTGACATCGAGCGCGTCCTCGACCGCCGTGCGGCCGGCCAGGCTGCGGGGCGGGACGTAGCGCGGCGCAGCGACCAGCGGCATGCGCAGCGAGTAGGTGCCGCCGGCCCGGCGCACCGGCGCCTGGAACTCGACCTGCACCAGCACCGTCTCGCCAGGGCCGACGTTGGCGACGCGGTTGCGGAACAGGTTGGCGCGCGCTTCCTCGACCAGCCCGGCCTTCTGGCCGTTGGCGAGCGCGTCCTCGTAGATCTGGCGCGCTTCCTCGCGCGGTTTGATGCGGCCGACGAAAATGCGCCCGCCGACCACCATCTTGAGGCTGTCGACCGCCCCGTCGTCGGGCAGCGGATAGAGATAGGTGGCTTCCATCCAGCGCGGGCTGGAATTGCGGAACGCCTGCGTCACCGTGAAGCGCGCGACCGGACCCGAGACCTCGACCGCGATGTCGGTCGCCAGCCGGACCGCGGGCAGTTCTTCGGCCATTCCCTTGCCCCGCAGCATCAGCGCCCCGCCCGCGGCGGCGTCGGGAAGGTCGTCGGCCGGCTCGCGTGCGGTGAGCGCGGCAGCCGAGAACATCGCCACCACGACGACGAACACCGGCCACAGCAGCCAGCCGATTCCGAGCTTGCGCAAAACGGTTCGTCGCATGTAAGCCTCCATTCATCTCACAACGAATAGCGCTTACGACAGGTGAACGGGGCGCCGCCACGGGCAAGAATGGCCAATATCGGCCACTGGCCGCGACAAGTTGGAAACTCTGTGCTGAAATGTGCGGGCCGGTCCGGATCCGCGCCGAAACAGGAGAGGCTCATGGGGCACGCGGCACTGCAATCGACCTTCGACAGCGACGACGTCGCGCTGCGGCTGCGCGAGGAAATCGCGCGCCGGCGCATTTCGCGCCAGGGCCTGGCCGAGACCGCTCGGCTGAGCCTGTCGACGCTCGAAAAGGCGCTGTCGGGCAGCCGCCCGTTCACGCTGGCGACGGTGATCCGGCTCGAGGAAGCGCTCGGGACCCGGCTGCGCGATCGCGCCGAAGCACCGGCCGCGGCCGCTCCCACGCTGGCGCCGGCACACATGGGATCGTACGCGCGCGAAGCGGTGCGCTGGATCGAAGGCGCCTATCTGACCCTGCGGCCCAGCTTCGGCGATCCGGGCGCAATCTACGCCTATCGCACCGAGATCGTCTGGGATTCGGCGGCGGGGCATCTCGTCTTCGCCGAAAGCGACCGCATCGACGGCGTCTTCGCGCAGTCGGGCTACGTCTCCATGCCCAACCTCTCGGGCCACACCTACCTGGTGACCAGCGAAAGCGGCCAGTACCGCCTGATCGTGCTCGGCCGCGCCACGCGCGAGCGGCGCATGTTCGGGTTGCTCTCCACGCTCCAGGTCGGTGCCGGCTCGCAACTCGTGCCTGTCGGGTGCCCGCTCGCGCTGCTGCCGGTCGAGCAGGTCGAGGGAGCGCGCTTCGGGCTCATGAAGCCCGCGGACGCGCTGTTCGGCCGCTACCGCGAGGTGCTCGACAGCGCGCTGGCGGACGACTTCTGCCGTTTGCGGCGCTAGGTGCTCGTCCTTCGAGACGGGCCTGCGGCCCTCCTCGGGACGAGCGAGGCTGTGATAATTCCGCTCATCCTGAGGAGGAACTGAGGAACTCGCGCAGTGAGCGTCTCGAAGCTCCGTCTCGAAGGACGCCGAGCCCTCATCCCGCCGGCAGCAGCCTTTCGCCGGCGATGCGCTGCATCGCCTTCTGCAGCTTCTCGAATGCGCGCACCTCGATCTGGCGGATGCGTTCGCGGCTGACATCGTAGACCTGGCTCAGCTCCTCGAGCGTCCGCGGTTCGTCGGTCAGGCGCCGCTCGGTGAGGATATGCCGTTCGCGCTCGTTGAGGCTGTCCATCGCTTCGGTCAGCATGGCGTGGCGCACCTGCGCCTCCTCGGCGTCGGCCACGGTCTCGTCCTGCAGCGGACGGTCGTCCTTGAGCCAGTCCTGCCACTCACCCGAGCCTTCCTCGCCGCCGCGCATCGCGACGTTGAGCGAGCCGTCGCCGCCCATCATCATGCGCCGGTTCATGTTGACCACTTCCTGCTCGGGCACGCCGAGATCGGTCGCGATCTTCGTCACGTCGTCCGGATGCAGGTCGCTGTCTTCGTAGGCCTCGAGCTCCTTCTTCATCCGCCGCAGGTTGAAGAACAGCTTCTTCTGCGCCGCGGTGGTGCCCATTTTCACAAGCGACCACGAGCGGAGGATGAATTCCTGGATCGAGGCCTTGATCCACCACATCGCGTAAGTCGCGAGGCGGAAGCCGCGATCGGGCTCGAACTTCTTGACGCCCTGCATCAGGCCGACGTTGCCTTCGGAAATGAGGTCGCTCACCGGCAGGCCGTAGCCGCGATAGCCCATGGCGATCTTGGCCACGAGCCGCAGGTGGCTGGTGACCAGCTGTGCGGCGGCTTCGGGGTCCTCGTGCTCCTGATAGCGCTTGGCGAGCATGTATTCCTGCTCGGCCGTCAGCACCGGGAACTTCTTGATTTCGGCCAGGTAGCGGTTGAGGCTCTGCTCGCCGCCGAGCGCCGGAACGCTCATCTTCCTGGTTGTCTTGCTGTCGCTCACGTTATTTCCCTAGACCTTTCTTGTCGGCCGCCTGTTCGCGAAACCCCGGCTGGGCATCCCGCAGGGCGCGGCCACACTTGCCCCTGTTATACACGACTACATCACCTTGTGGGCGCAATTCATCGATTTGAATGACCGGTTTCGTCGATCAGTTCCTCCATGTCGGGCGGCAGATCGCTCGCAAAGCGCAGCCTGTCCCCCGTGACCGGGTGGACGAACCCGAGAACCGCCGCGTGCAGCGCCTGACGGCCGAAATTCAACCGCCTGACGACCTCCCTCACCTGCGGGTTCGGACGTCCGTATAACGGATCGCCCAATAGCGCATGGCCGATGGACGAAAGGTGAACGCGGACCTGGTGGGTGCGCCCGGTTTCCAGGCGGCACTCAACGAGCGAACACCCGGCGAGTTCCCGCATGACCTTGTAGCGCGTAACCGCGTGCTTGCCGCGCGAGGATTCCTTGGGCAGCACCGCCATTTTCTTGCGATTGGCGTCGGACCGCCCGATCCGCCCCTCGATCGTTCCCGACAGCGGCCGGAGATGGCCGTTGCAGACCGCGAGGTAGGCCCGCTCCAGGTCGTGCGCGGCGAACTGGCGCGACAGGCCTTCATGCGCCGCGTCGCTCTTGGCCACGACCAGAAGGCCGGAGGTGTCCTTGTCGATCCGGTGGACGATGCCGGGGCGGGCGACCCCGCCGATCCCCGAAAGCCGGCCGCGGCAGTGATGCAGCAGCGCGTTGACCAGCGTTCCGTCGGGGTTGCCGGCGGCGGGATGGACCACCATGCCGGCGGACTTGTCGACCACGATCAGGTGGTCGTCCTCGAATACGATCGTAAGCGGAATATCCTGCGCGGAAGCGGCGGCGGGCGCGGCGGCGGGCACCTCGATGCGGAAGTGCGCGCCGTCCGGCGCCCTGGCGCTCGGCTGCGCCACGGTCTTTCCGTCGAGCGAAACGCGGCCTTCGGCGATCAGCGCCTTGACGCGCTCGCGCGACAGGTCGCTCGCCGCGGCAAGCGACCTGTCGAGCCGTTCACCGCCCGAGAGCACGCCCGAGATGATTTCCCCAGCCCCCATGCTAGATAAATGGGAATGGGCCTTCGCGTCACAAGACCGGTGCTGGATCTCATGCGCATGGAAGCCGCCCGCGCCGCGCCGGACGAGTGCTGCGGCATCCTGCTCGGGAATGGCGGACTGATCGAGCAGGCCCGAGCCGCGGCCAACGTTGCCGCCGCGCCGCGCCGGCGGTTCGAGATCGACCCCCAGGCGCTGGTCGACGCGCACCGCACGGCCCGCTGCGGCGGACAGCAGGTCCTCGGCTACTACCATTCGCATCCGGCCGGCCCCGCCGCGCCTTCCGCCACCGATTGCGAGGAGTCCGCGCGCGACGGGGCCGTTTGGGCGATCGTGGCGGGGAGCGACGTGACGTTCTGGCGCGACGGCGAAGCCGGCTTCGCGGCGCTTTCCTACATCGTCACGGATCGCTAAGGCAGGGGCCGTAGAGGCGTGCGGGAATGTTTCCCGCTTCGCCTTTTTCTAGAACGTCACCCACCGTTTTCCGCGTAAACCTTTAAGAAGATTGACAATAGAATGGATTCGCAAAGGCGGCACCGTGTCGCCTTTGTCACCCGGCCTCCGCAACGGATATCGCCCTACCGAATGACCTCTTCGACCGACCTCGCCGCGCTGCTCTGCTCGCGCCTGTGCCATGACTTGTTGAGCCCGGTGGGGGCGCTCAGCAACGGCCTGGAGCTGCTCGCCGACGAGAAGGACCCGGAAATGCGCGCGCGCTGCTTCGAGCTGCTCGAGCAGAGCGCGCGGGTCAGCACCGACAAGCTCAAGTTCTTCCGCCTCGCCTACGGCGCGGCGGGCGGGTTCGGCGACGAGGTCGCCGCGCAGGAACCGCGGGATCTGATCGAGGCGCTGGTGGCGGCCAACGGTCGGATCGCGCTCGAATGGGCGGTTGCCGAAGCGAACCTGCCCAAGCCGGCGGTCAAGGTCCTGCTCAACCTGGCCGCGATCGCGCTCGATGCTCTGGTGCGGGGCGGTACCCTGGCGGTCGGCGCCGAGCGGCGCGACGGGGCGACCGAGATCGCGGTCCGCGCCTCGGGTCCGCGCGTGGCGTTCGACGGCAACATCGGCAAGGCGCTCGACGGCTCGCTCGCCGCCGGCGAATTGTCGGGACGCACGGCGCCGGCGCACATGATCCGCCTGCTGGCCGAGGAGCTCGGCGGAGGGGTGCAGTACGCGCTCAGCGGCGAGGCGCTGGTGATGGGTGCGGTGCTGCCCGACCGCGCCGGGTGATGCACCCGGAGCTCGTTCACCGCGAGCTGCCCTCGCCCAACTGGGACGAGCGGGCGCTGCCGGTGACGATGGTCGTGCTCCACTATACCGAGATGGATCGCGAAGCGGCGCTCGATCGCCTCACCGATCCCGAAGCCAAGGTCAGCGCGCACTATTTCATCTCCGAGGAAGGCGAGGTCGTCCGCCTGGTCGGGGAGGACAAACGCGCCTGGCACGCGGGCGCAAGCTACTGGCGCGGGCACAAGGACGTGAACTCGGCCAGCGTGGGCATCGAGCTCGACCATCCCGGCCACGCGCTCGGCTACCGGCCGTTTGCGGACGCCCAGATCGAGGCGCTTGTGCCCCTGCTGGGCGACGTGGTTCGCCGCCACGACATCCCGCGCGCCAACGTGGTCGGCCATTCCGACGTCGCCCCCGCGCGCAAGACCGATCCAGGCGAACTGTTTCCGTGGGACCGGCTGGCCGAATACCGGCTGTGCCTGCCGCGTCCGGAGAAGCTGTCGTTCGGCGACCCGTTCGACAACGATGGCGCGTTCTACCTCGCGCTCGAACGCTTCGGGTACGACATCACCGAGGGGCGCAAGGCGGTCGAGGCGTTCCAGCGGCGCTGGCGGCCGGAACGGATCGACGGGGGGATCGATGGCGAGCTGCGCGCGATCCTGTTCCAGCTGCTCTTGGATCGCGACGCCGGAAAGACTAGATAGGAGACGCCAGGGGGCCGGGCAGCCGCGCTCCTCGCGCAAGCGGGGATCGAGGAAAGTCCGGGCTCCGCGAAACGAGGGTGGCGGGTAACGCCCGCCGGGTGGAGGGTTTCGGCCCGAAGCTCAGGGACAGTGCCACAGAGAGTATACCGCCGATGGCGCGCGCTTCCTTCGGGAAGGTTTGGGCGCACAGGCATGGGTGAAAGGGTGCGGTAAGAGCGCACCGGGGCCCTGGTAACAGCGTCCGCATGGCAAACCCCACCCGGAGCAAGACCGAATAGGGGTCTCGCGCCCGAGCTCTTCGGAGCGAAAGGCAGGGGTGTTTCGCCCCGAGAGGCCCGGGTTGGTTGCTGGAGCGGCCGGGCAACCGGTCGCCGAGATGAATGGCTGCCCCCGTGCGGCCGGTCCCTTACGGGATACCGCGCGCGGGACAGAACCCGGCTTACAGGCCCCCTGGCACTTCTCCTCAGACCGCGAGCGGCGTGACCGCGATCCCGCCGTCCCCGCTCTCGACCGCCTCGATGTAGCGGCGCCGCGTGCCTTCGAGCACCAGCGCGGTCAGCCGGCCGGTCATGAACGCGCCGGTATCGATCCCGATGCGATTGCCGCAATCCTCGGGCGCGTCGCTGATCGTGTGGCCATGCACCACGACCGCTCCATGCGTCTCGCCGTGCGACAGGAACGGCTCGCGAATCCATCTGAGGTCCTGGACCTTCTGCTCCGCGATCGGCACGCGCGGGTCTATTCCGGCATGGACGAACAGATAGTCCCCGACGGCGATCATGTCCTCGAATCCCTTGAGGAACTCGACGTCATGCGCCGGGACCGCAGCGCACATCATCGCCTGCGCCTCATCGAGGTCAGCCCGCGCGAAAGCCGCGCGGTCGACGCCGTAGCTCAGCACCGTCTCGCGTCCGCCGTGGCGCAGGAAATGGCGGAACATCTCGAGGCTGGAGAGGCTGCGCAGGAACATCTCTTCGTGATTCCCCGCGAGGATGCGCACGCGCCGCCGCTGCTGCCAGTCACGGGCCAGTCCGATCACTCCGGCGCTGTCGGAGCCGCGGTCGACCAGATCGCCGAGCAGCACGACCGTCGTCGCCGCCGGGGGGGCGGCGGCATCGTCCGCTTCGATTGCGGCGACGAGCGATTCGAACAGGTCGAGACGCCCGTGGATGTCGCCGACGGCATAGACGCGCTCGCCGGGCGGGATCGCCGCCGCCGGCGCGTCGTCGCCGCGCGCGAATATCTGTCGAAGAGCCTGAAACATGGAAATCCCGCCATTCCTCTAGACGCAACGAGCCGCGACGCAAGATGGCGCATGGCGTTGCGCAAACGACCCTTTCTCCGCGCTGAATGTGACGAGATTGCCACACCAGTGACGAACATTGTTGCGCTCCCCCAGAGCGGCCTTGTGCGGTGCAGCATATGCGGGCACCTTACCGGTACATCGAGGAAGCCGCCCCGTGATCGAGGGCGGTCCGCGGTGCGCAGGTGGGACGAGGCAACAGTTTTTCACCCCAGAAAGAGGGAACTGAACATGCTTACGTCCGTCCGCAGCCTCCTGGCTGCTACCTTCCTTGCCGGCTCGATGCTGGCTGCCGCTCCGGCGCTCGCTCAGGATGATGCGGCCGCGTCGCCCATTTCCATCTCGGGCAACGTCGCCGTCACCACCGATTACCGGTTCCGCGGCGTCTCGCTGTCGGGGGGCGATTTCGCGCTTCAGGGCGGCATCGATGTCGTTCATGACAGCGGCTTCTACGTCGGCACCTGGGGCTCGTCGATCGACGGCGGCGCTTTCGGCGAGCTGGAACTCGACTTCTATGGCGGTTGGAGCGGCGATGTCGCCGAGGGCGTGACCGTCGACGTCGGCCTGCTCTACTACATGTACCCGGCCAGCGACGATGTCGGCGGCGTCGATCTCGACACCAACATCTGGGAGCCTTACGCCTCGGTCGGCTTCACGCTCGGCCCGGTTGGCGGCACGCTCGGCGCCGCCTATGCCTGGGAGCAGGACTCGCTCGGCGGTGACGACAACCTCTATATCTACACCGACTGGAGCCTCGGCATCCCCAACACGCCGGTGACCTTCAGCGCCCACCTTGGCTACACCGATGGCGCGCTGGCGCCGCCGTTTCTCGCCGGCACCGCCGACGACACCGGCTTGGATTGGTCGCTCGGCGTCAGCGCCACGATCTACGGCGGCCTCTCCGGCAGCCTGACCTACGTCGGCGTCGAAGGCCCGAGCATCGACGGCTTCACCGACGACGCGATCGTCGCGACGCTCTCGTTCGCCGGCTGACGCTTCACGCCGCCCGACGGTTTCGCAGGAAGGGCCCGCACCGGCGACAGTGCGGGCCCTTCTCGTTGAATCGCGCGCGCGAGCGGCTACCAGCCGAGGCTCTCGGCGGTTTCGTCGAGCAGGGCGAGCACGGCGGGACGATCGCGGAACGTGCCGCGCAGCCGGCGCTCGTCTCGCTCGAGCCTGGCGCAGCGCAGCTCGCGGATCGTTCGGTTCAAGAACGCCGCCCGCTTCTCGTCGTATGGCTCCTCGCCGAGGAAGTGATTGCACATCGCCCGCCGCTCGACGAACGCCGCAACTGCCTTCGGCGAGCGTTCCACCCGAGCACGCAGGTCATCCGCCGGGTAGACGAGTCCCGCCGAAATCACGACCGCGGTCGCCGTGGAAAGAAGGTCGGGCATCGCCGCTGTCACGTCAGGTAGAAATCGATCGTGGTGACCACGCGGACCCGCTTGAAGGGCGTATCGGCCACACCCCAGCCGCCGCCGTCGCCGTCGCGCCCGGTAATCTCGAAATAGCCCTGCGTGGCCTGCTTGATCCCGCCGACATCGGTGTCGCTGTCGTCCGCGAACTGCTCGGCCGCGGCGCGCGCGTCCTTGGTCGCCGCCGCCACCATCTCGGGCTTGATGTCGTTGAGCCTGGTGAAGGTGTAGGCCATTCCCGACCCTTCCTCGAGCAGGACGCCGCGCCGCACGAGGTCGAACTGGCGCCGCACCGCGCGCTGGGCGCGGGCGATGTCGGTGGTCCGCAAGGTCATCCGCTGGCGCACGGTGAAGACCGGCACGCCTTCCTGCATGTAGCTCGAGACGTTGACGCCGGTCGGCTGCAGCGCCGCGTCGGGAAAGCCGAGTTCCTTGAAGAACGCGCGGATCGCCGCGGTGTCGCGGTCGACGCTGGCCTGAGCGGTCGCCATGTCGCCGGCACTGGCGGAGTAGGCGACGGTCCAGGTCGCGAGATCGGCCATCACGTCCTTTTCGGCGAGCCCGCGCACGGTCACCGACCGGTCGGCCTCGCGGGCCCGGGTCAGCCCGTCGCCGAGCAAGTAGCCACCGACGATCAGCCCCACGGCGAGGATGGCGGAAGCGGCGAGCGTCGTCTGGCCCGACGGGCGGCGCCAGAAAGCGGTGGCGGGAACGGGTTGATCCTGGCTAGGGTCGGACATCGGTCGGGAACTCCCTGCGGCGGTTCATCCCGCCGTGATCGAAGCTGATCGTACTGCGATGAACCGTGCTTGAATAGCGATGAATTGAGCGAGGCCTGCGATGAAATATCTCCACACCATGATCCGCATCAGCGATCCCGACGCCACGCTCGGCTTCTTCAAGCTGCTCGGGCTCGAGGAAGTGCGGCGAATGGAGAGCGAGCAGGGCCGCTTCACGCTCTACTTCCTCGCCGCGCCGGGACAAAAGGACGTCGCCGAGGTAGAGCTGACCTGGAACTGGCCGCCCGAAGACGGCAGCCCGGCCGAAGAATATGGCGGCGGGCGCAACTTCGGCCACCTCGCCTACCGGGTCGAGAACATCTACGACACCTGCCAGCGGCTGATGGACGCCGGGGTGACCATCAACCGCCCGCCGCGCGACGGCCACATGGCGTTCGTCAGGACGCCCGACGGAATCTCGATCGAGCTGCTCCAGGACGGACACCTGCCGCCGCAGGAGCCGTGGGCGAGGATGGAGAACACCGGCAGCTGGTAAGTTGGGCTTGACATAATGAACCATATAGGTTATTCATCCGACCACTTTCCAACCGGAGAGTGATGGAACCGGGAAGGCAGGCTCGGCCGGCCGGCACTCCCTTCCGTCGCGGCCGGCGCACAGGCGCCGGGGGCGGGCTCCACCGAGGCCGGCCCCTCCCGCTGCCGAGTTCACCCGGCGTCCGGCTTGCCGGCCGGGGGCAGCGGATGCCGGCAAGACCGGATGCGGCGGAAGCCATGCGCGCCCCTCGGGAGGCGCGACTCCCTTCCGCCCGGTGGCGCGGCGCGATCAGCCGCGTGGGGCATGGCGGGCCTGCGAGCCCACCGCCGCGCTCCAGCCGGTCACGGACAGGGCCGAGCGGGCGCGCGAAGCGGAACAGGCGCGCCCGCCGTTCGCAACTCTCCACCTCCGCAACCGACTCCCGGCGCCGGCCGGCCGCGCGGTTCTAGATTTCTGATGGCGCGAGGCCTGCCCCGGCGCAGGCCGGGGTCCGGGTTCGCCGCCGGACGATGAGGGATGTCCGAATTTCCCCGGCGGGCGCGAGGAACTTTGCTTGCCAACCGCTGCGCCAGCCGCCACCTGCGCGCACATGCCCTCCGCCCTCCCCCAGGTCGTGATCATCGGCCGGCCCAACGTCGGCAAGTCGACGCTGTTCAACCGGCTGGTCGGCAAGAAGCTGGCGCTGGTCGACGACCAGCCGGGCGTCACCCGCGACCGCCGCTTCGGCCACGCCGGGCTGCTCGGGCTCGAGTTCGAGGCGGTCGACACCGCCGGCTGGGAGGACGAGGACGCCGAGACCCTGCCCGGCCGGATGCGCGCGCAGACCGAAGTCTCGCTCAAGGGTGCCGATGCGGCGCTGTTCGTGATCGACGCGCGCGCCGGGCTGACCCCGCTCGACGAGGAGATCGCCCGCTGGCTGCGCGAGCAGGAAGTGCCGGTGGTGCTGATCGCCAACAAGGCCGAGGGCAACGCCGGCCAGTCGGGCATCCTCGACGCCTACTCGCTCGGTCTCGGCGAGCCGGTGCCGATCTCGGCCGAGCACGGCGAGGGCATCGCCGATCTCTACCAGGCGCTGCTGCCGCTGATCGAGGACAGCCAGCCGCCGGAACCGCTGGTCGACGAGGAAACCGGCGAGGAGGAGCTTCGCCCGGACACGCCGCTCTCGCTCGCCATCGTCGGCCGCCCCAACGCCGGCAAGTCCACCCTGATCAACCGCCTGCTCGGCGAGGACCGGCTGCTGACCGGGCCCGAGGCCGGGATCACCCGCGATTCGATCGCCGTTCCGTGGCGGTGGACCGATCCGCGCAGCGGGGATGTCCGCCCGGTCAAGCTGATCGACACCGCCGGGATGCGCAAGAAGGCCAAGGTCGACGACAAGCTCGAGAAGCTGGCCGTGGCCGACGCGCGCCACGCGGTCGATTTCGCCGAAGTCGTCGTGCTGCTGCTCGACGCCACCCGCGGGCTCGAGGTGCAGGACCTCAAGATCGCCAACCTCGTGCTCGACGAGGGCCGGGCGCTGATGATCGCGGTCAACAAGTGGGATATCGCCGAGGACGCGAGCGGCCTGTTCAACGGCATCCGCTCCGCGCTCGACGAAGGGCTTGCCCAGCTCAAGGGCGTGCCGCTGCTCACCGTCTCGGCGATGACCGGCAAGGGCCTCGACCAGCTGCTCGCCGCCGCCTTCGACTTGCGCGAGCAATGGAGCCGGCGCGTGCCGACCGCGGCGCTCAACCGCTGGTTCGACAAGGCGATGGAAGCCAATCCGCCCCCCGCGCCCGGCGGCCGCCGCATCAAGCTGCGCTACGTCACCCAGATCAAGACCCGCCCGCCGAGCTTCGTGGTGTTCGGCACCCGGCTCGACGACCTTCCGGCCAGCTACGAGCGCTACCTCGTCAACTCGATCCGCAAGGACCTCGGCTTCGGCGCGGTGCCGGTGCGGCTGACCATGCGCAGCCCGAAGAACCCGTTCGCCAGGGAGTGAGCCGGGGCCGGGCCGTGATAGGCGAGGAATTCGAGGTCTTCTATCGTCACCTTTCGAACCGGCATTCCGAGCGCCGCATCACAGGCCGCGGCGAAGCTTTCGGCCTTCGACTGGCCGCGAAGCTTTTGCGCGCTGTTGCGGCTGAGCCCGACGCGCGCGCAGGCCTCCGAGACCGAGCCGGTTTCGGCCAACCAGCCATTCCAGACTTTGCGGTGGGTGTCCTGGCGAACCCTACCGTCGGCCTTTGATCTTCTTGTTCGCCTTGCGCGCGGCGTAGCGGGCGTCGCGGGCGGCCTTGCGTTCCTCGTCGGAGAGATGGGCCGCGGCAAGCGAGGCGCTCTCCGCTTCTTCGGCGGCGCGGGCCTGCTCGGCCTTCGCGGCTTCGGCCGCCTGCAGCCTGGCTTCCTTGGCCGCGCGGCGCTTTTCGGCCTCGGCCGCCTCGCGCGCTTCCCGCTCGGCGCGGCGCCGCGCCAGCTCGGCTTCGTCGACCGGCGGGCGCGCCTTGAGCTGCGCGAGGGCCGCCTCGCGCGCCTTCTGGGCCGCGGCGCGGCGTTCGTTGAAGTCGAGGTCCTTGTAACCAGCCATTATCGAATCCCGGGCTCCGCTGTCGTGGATGCGGGTGTCCCTATAGTGGCGTAATCGCCGCTTACCACCCCGCGCGGGCGCCCGGCCGGGCTTGCCGTCTCCTACCGGCGCAAGGCATACCCCCCTTGGCGATAGGGGGACGGCATGAGCACCGACGGCCAGGGCGGATCGAACTTCCGGTTCTACGACAACCGCCAGAAATACCTGATGTTCGTCAACACCTGCTCGGAGAAGTGGGTCATCGCCCAGCGCGTTGCCGAGGAACTCGAGACGCTCACCCCGCGGCCCCCGGCGCTGCGCTTCTTCGATGCCGGGGTCGGCGACGGGACCGTGCTGGCGCGCGTGCTGCGCAGCCTGCACCGGCGCTTCGAGCGAGTGCCGTTCTACGTCGCGGCGAAGGAGATAAGCCTCGAGGACATCCGCCTGACGCTCGACAAGATGCCCGACCGCTTCCTCGAGCATCCCGAGCTGGTGCTCGCTCTGACCAACATGCCCTATGCCGACGCGCCGTGGCTGCGGCCCGCGTCGGGCGCCGCTGTGGCGTGGCTCGAAGTGCCGCTGAAGGGCACGACCACCGCCGAGTTCGAGCGGCAGATCCTCGATCTGCAGCCGTTCCTCGACGCCAACTGGCGCACGCGGATGAGCGCGCAGACCGGGCGGCTGCTGCCCGAAACCCCCGCCGTGGTCGTGCTGTACCGCGAGGACTGCCGTTTCATCCTCGACCAGGTGGTCCCGCGCGAAGGCGCGGCGGCGGCCGATTTCGACCTCGTGCTGGCGAGCCAGCCGTTCCGTCTCCGCGCCGATACCGGCTTCAAGGCGCGCCGCGTGCTCGCCCCGCTGGCGCGTGCGCTGCGCCCGGGCGGGCGGATGCTCGGCATCCATTCGGCGGGCAACGATCCGGGGCTCGAGATCGTCCAGCGGGTGTGGCCGGGGGAGGACCCGTTCACCACCTCGCGGCGGATGCTGCTCGACGCCACGCGCGAGGCGCTCGGCGAGGAGGCGGCGGAATTCGCCTTCGAGCCGCTGCCCGACAGCCGGGCGCTGTTCCGCTACGAGATGCATACCCTCCCCGACGAGATCGGCAGCGAGGCGACCATCGGCACCTCGACCCTGCTCGCCGCCTGGAACGCCGCGACCTATGTCGCCCAGATCGACGACGAGCGGCTCAGCGAGGCGATGAGCACGTCCGCCTACCTCGACGCCACCAAGGCGGTGCTGCGCAAGCACGGCGAGCTGTGGTTCAACGACGAGAGCTACCTGGTGACGCGCACCGCCTGAGCGGCTTCCCAGGCGCGTTCCGCCCGCTACAACCTGCGCCGGGGAGTTTCGGGAAGGAATCAGAGGATGCGCGGCTCGGCGAGGTAGGGGACCGTGCCTTCGCCCGGCCACGTCGCCCCGTCGGGGAAGCGCAGCTCGACGCCGGCGAGATCGCCCTCGTCCGCCAGCCGCAGATTCACGCCGACCACGACGTTGCCGTACTTGGCCGCAGCCTGCTCGGTGAGGGTGAAGTGCGTGGTCGATCCGCACTGCGGGCAGAAGTGCAGCAGCGCCGCGGGCTCGTTCTTGTCGTGCCGGCTGTAGCCGCTCGTGCGACCCTCCACGGCGACGTCGAGGGGCTGGAAGTAGCCCCACCGCGCGCCCGACTTGCGGCACAGCGCGCAGTTGCATTCGTGGAGGTAACCGGGCCGCTTTTCGACGGCGACGCGGACTTCGCCGCACAGGCAGGAGACCTTGAGCATGCCGGCCCCTACCCGCCGAGCCCGATCTCGCGCAATGCCGCCTCGCCGCCGGGCAGCGCCGCACCGGCCGGGAAGCCGTTGGCTTCGAGCAGGTAGGCAAGCACCGCGAGGTACTCGCCCGCCGGCAGCGAATCGGCCGCGCCAGGCGGCATCGTCCGGATCTTGGCGTCGAGCTCGGCCAGCGTGCGCCCGCGCCAGTTGGCGAGGAACGCCGTGCCCCTGAGCGGCGGGGAGCCCGGCGCCGGCTCGAAGTTCGTGCCGTGGCAGGCGGCGCAGCTCGCCGCGTAGACCGCCTGCCCGGCCCTCGCCTGCGCGGCCGAGAACACGCCGGCGGCCACGGTGCGCGCGGGCGGCGCGCCCTGTTGCGCCGGATCGAGGATGGCGGCGGCGGCCCCCGGGTTGACCGGCGCCTTGACCGGACCTGGGTGGCCGATCCCGGCCTCGGGCAGGGCGAACACGTAGAGCGTGTTCTGGCGGCCGTGGATCAGCTCGGGGGTATAGCTGTCCGCGAGCCAGAACCCGGTCGCGATCGCGACGTACTGGTGGCCGTCGACTTCGAACGTGACCGGATAGCCGGTGACCGGCGAACCGAGGTTGACCTCCCACAGGATTGCGCCGGTGCGGTCGTCCATGGCGCGGAAGCGGCCGTGGCTGTCGCCGGCGAACAGAAGGCCGCCGCCTGTGGTCATCAGCGACTGCATCCCGGCGCGCTGCTGGTAGGTCCATTCGCTGCGCCCGGTGACCGCGTTGATGGCGTGGATCACGCCGACGTTGTCGCCGGCGCCCGGCGCGATGAAGCCGCGGTTGGCCATGCCGTAGACGTTGCGAGCGTCGGGCCGGATGGCCTGGAAGTTGGTGCAGGTGTTCTGCGCCGGCAGGTACATCGTCCTGGTCAGCGGGCTGTAGGCGCCCGACTGGTAGTTGGCCCCGCCCGAAGCCGCCGGGCAGACCAGCATCGGCGTGTCGTAGGCGGTCGGCACCGTCGCGGGGTTGACGGTGACCCGGCCGGTCCGCCCGTCGATGTCGCCGACCACGTTCTGCAGGATCGTCGGCCGCGCCCACAGGAACTGCCCGGTCTCGCGGTCGAGCGTGTAGACGACGCCGGTCTTGCCGGGCACGCCGGTCAGCACCTTGTAGCTGCGCCCGCGCTCGATATCGGGATTGATCCAGGTGACCTCGGCTGCGTCGGGCGCGACTTCCTGGTCGATCAGCATGCGCGGGAACGGGTGGTCGAGATCCCAGTGGTCGACGATGTGCTGGTAGTGCCAGACGATCCGCCCGGTCTTGACGTCCAATGCCAGCGTCGAGTTGTGGTAAAGGTAGTCGTGCTCGATCCCGGCGAGCGACATCTTCGGCGCGGGCGCGCTGACCGAGGTGCCCATGTAGACGAGGCCGAGCTCGGGATCGTAGCTGGCGATCATCCACGCGCCGACCTGCTGGCGGCGCTCGAGCGGCAACCCGCCCCAAGTCGCGTCGTTCGGATCGTCGCCGCGCGCGATCGTGCTGGTGCGCCACACCTCGCGCCCGGTCCTGGCATCGTGCGCGGTAATCACGCAGGCGTCCGGCCCGCCCTCGGGCTCGCAACTGCGGCCGGTGATGGCGAGGCCGTCGGCGATGATCGGGCCCGACGACTGCTTGGCGCCCGCCTTGTAGTCCATGATCCGCGTTTCCCACGCGGTCTCGCCGGTCTCGGCGTCGACCGCGTAGATGTAGTCGTCGGAGCCGCGCGCGATCAGCAGGTTGCCGTAAAGAGCGAGGTTGCGGTTGGTGTCGGGGAAGGTCAGGTGCTCGCGGATGTCGGCGGGCAGCTCGCGGCGGTGCGTCCACAGCACTTCGCCCGATTTGGCATCGACGGCGCGCACGTTGTCGCTCGGGCCCGGGAAGTAGAGCACGCCGTTGTGGACCAACGGGGTGCCTTCGTTGTGCCCGTCGGGCAGCGGCTGCGACCAGACCATGCGCAGGCCGGAGACGTTCCCGCGGTCGATTTGATCGAGCGGGCTGTAGCCCCACGAATCGAGCGTGCGCCGCCAGCTCAGCCAGTCCCTGGGGTCGGGGTCCTGGATCATCGCGTCGGTGACCGGCTCGAACGGCGCGGATTGCCCGGCCACTTGCCCGAACGCCAGCGACGCCAGCGCCGCGCCCAAAGCCACCTTCGCGAACAGACCCCGCATGCCGATCCCCTCTCAGTCCCGCACACGCTCTAGCGAAGTCTTGGCCGCAGCGCCAAGATGCCGCGAGCGACAGCTCGATTCGCCCGCCCGCGAGCGACAGCTCGACTCGCCCGCAAGGAGAACGACATGGCCCCGCCCCGCCTGACCGCAGCCGACTTCCCGCGCGAGGTCCTGACGCTGTTCGACAAGTTCGTGCACGGCGGCATCGACCGCCGGGGCTTCATCAGCCAGTGCGCGGCGCTCGTCGGCTCGGCCGCCGCCGCCAGCGCCATGCTAGACTTGCTGAAGCCTGATTTCGCCCGTGCCCAGGTGATCGCTCCGACCGATGCGCGCATCGAGATGAGCACAGTCGAGATTCCGTCGCTTGCCGGTTCGGGCTCGATCAATGCCTACGTCGCGGCGCCGGCGGACGCTTCTCAGCAAGCGACGAAGCCGGTCGTGCTCGTCATCCACGAGAACCGCGGGCTCAACCCGCACATCGAGGACATCGCCCGCCGCCTCGCGGTCGACGGCTTCCTCGCCGTCGCGCCCGACGCGCTGACCAAACTGGGCGGCTATCCGGGCGACGAGGATCGCGCGCGGACGCTGTTCCGGGAGCTCGACCAGGTCAAGATCCGCGCGGACTTCCTCGCGGCGGCAGCCTTCGCCGAGGGGCATCCCAACGCGAACGGCAAGCTGGGCGCGGTCGGGTTCTGCTACGGCGGCGGGATGGTCAACTGGCTGGCGACGCAGCTGCCGACGTTGCGCGCGGGCGTCCCGTTCTACGGCGCCGGCCCGCCGCTCGAGGACGTGCCGAAGATCAGGGCCGAGATGCTCGTCCAGCACGGCGGCAACGACACCCGGCTGGTCGAAGCCTGGCCGGCCCACGAGGCCGCGCTCAAGGCGGCCGGCGTCAAGTATCAGGGGTACGTCTACGAAGGCGCCGAGCACGGCTTCAACAACGACACGACCCCGCGCTTCAACGCCGAAGCGGCGGCGCTCGCGTGGAGCCGGACGCTCGAATTGTTCCGGCGGGCGCTCGCCTAGAGCTGCGCATCGGGCAGCGCGGCGAGTTGCTCGCGGGTCATCGACGTCGTGAGGTCGGTGTCGTCGCCGGCGGCGACGGTGGTCAGGCCTGCGACCGGCACGGCGACGAAGCGGTCGGGATTGCTGTCCTCGATTTCGATCAACAGGCGATCGACTTCGCCCGCGGAATTGCGCAGCACGCCTTCGACGCTGCCGAGTTCGACCCGGTTCGGGCCGATCAGGTCGGCCTCGAGCAGTTGCGCTTCCGAGAGCCCGAGCGCGACGGGTTCGGAACCGGCCTCGGCGGCGCTCGCTTCGGCAGCCGCTTCGATCCGATCCTCGGACTCGTCGGCAGGGTCGTCGCAAGCCGCCAGCAGGACGGCGGAGCCGGCGAGTGCGAGCAGGACGGATTTCATCGTCATTCTCCGGAAAGGGCGACGCGAAGCCCGCTGGAGCCGTGGCCAGGAGGTTCGGCCGCCGGCTTCGCGTCTTCCGTATCGTCGCTCTGCCACCGGCCGTCGACATGCACGATGCGATCATCGCACATCCAGCAACGATTCAATTTCCGGCCGGCACGACGCCGGGATGCGAGAGGAACCGGGCAGTGGCCGAACAGGGCGCAGAACAGGTCCATGCACGGTTGCCTAGCGACCGCACGTGGGCGACAGATGTCGGCAACATTTGCTTTTCGCCACGATCGCGACCGCTCTTCCGGTTCGGCGGCGGCAATGTCAGGAAGGCCGCCATGCATATCCTCCTGATCGAGGACGATCCGCGCGTCGCGGCGTTCGTGGCCAAGTCCCTGAGGGAGGAGGGGCACCTCGTCGAGCATTGCGCCGACGGCGAGGCCGGCCTCGCACAAGCATCCGCCGAACGCTACGACGCGATCGTGCTCGACCGGATGCTGCCCCGTCTCGACGGTCTCGCGGTGCTCGAGGCGATCCGCGGCACGGGCGATACCACGCCGGTGCTGATTCTGAGCGCGCTCGGCGACACCGAGGAGCGGGTGCGCGGCCTGCGCGCGGGCAGCGACGACTACCTCGCCAAACCCTTCTCGGTCGCCGAGCTGCTGGCCCGCGTCGAGGCGCTCGGCCGCCGTCAGCCGACCGGAGAGGCGGCGGTGCGGATCAGGAGCGGCGATCTCGTCATCGATCTCGCGGCGCGGCTGGTGAAAGTCCGCGATGCGCGCGTCGACCTGACCGAGCGCGAGTTCCGCATCCTCGAATACCTCGCCCGCAACGAAGGCCGCGTGGTGACCCGCTCGATGCTGCTCGAGCACGTCTGGGACTACAGCTTCGATCCGCAGACCAACATCATCGACCAGCACGTCAGCCGCCTGCGCCAGAAGCTCGACCGCGCAGGCGCGGGCGCATTGATCGAAACCGTGCGCGGCGCGGGCTATTCGGTCGGCCGGGCCGCTTCGTGAAGCTGCTGCGCAGCCTGACGTTCCGCTTGGCGCTCTACTACGCCGGGCTGTTCACGCTCTCGGTGCTCCTGCTCGGTGCGCTCTACTACGTCATCGCGATCCGGGCGCCGCTCGAATCCGTCGAGCACGGTCTGGCCGAAGAAGCGCGGGAGTTCGCGGCGCTGCATGACCGCGAGGGCCTGGCGGTGCTTGCGACGGCGCTCGAACGGCGGGTTGCCGAACCGGCCCCGCGCCTGGCCTATCACGTCCTGCTCGACCCGACCGGCCGGGCGCTGACCGCGAACCTGCCGAGCTGGCCGCGCGCGGCGGGCGAGGAATGGATCCGCGTCGAGGCCGACGTCGCCCAGGAAGGCGACGAGGACGAGCACGAGGCGCTCGTCAACGACCGCACGTTCGCCGACGGCAGCCGGCTGCTGCTGGGCCGCGACATCGACGATCTCGACGAGGTGCAGGAGGCCGTCACCGACACGCTGGTCTGGCTTCTGCCGGCGATTCTGCTGCTGTCACTGGCGGGCGGCGCGCTGATGAGCCGGGCGATCGGGCGCCGGATCGAAGGCGTCGCTGCGGCCGCGCGCGGCGTCATTGCCGGCGACCTGACCGAGCGGGTCGCGCTGCGCGGCACCGGCGACGACTTCGACCGCCTCGGCGAAACGCTCAACCTGATGCTCGACCGGATCGAGCAGGGGATGGACGGCATGCGGCGCGTGTCGGACAGCGTTGCCCACGAGCTGCGGACTCCGCTTACCCGCCTCCGCGCCAACCTGGCGGAACTCGAAGGCTGCGGCGACGGAGACGCCGTTGCCGAGGCCGTGCAGGAAGCCGAGCGTCTCGAGACGATCTTCAACGCGGTGCTGCGGATCGCCCGCATCGAGTCCGGGCGAACGCCGCGCGCCGGCACGCGGGTCGATCTGTCCGCGATCCTGCACGACGCGGCCGAGCTCTATCATCCCGAGGCCGAGGCACGCGGGCAGGCGCTGGAGGTCGAGGTGCAGCCCGACCTGTGGGTCGAGGGCGACCGCGACCTATTGTTTCAGGCCGTGGCCAACCTTCTCGACAACGCGGTCAAGTTCAGCCCCGAGGGCGGCCGGATCGGGGTTCGCATCGTATCCGCGGGGAATCGCGTGCGGCTGACCGTCGAGGACCAAGGCGCCGGCGTCCCGAACGAGCTGCGCGACCGCATCACCGAGCGCTTCTTCCGCGCTCCGCAGACCGGCGGCGTGCCGGGCGCCGGCCTGGGCCTCTCGCTCGTCGCCGCCGTCGCTACCTTTCACGAGGCCCCGATCGCGTTCGAACCGGCCAATCCGGGCCTGCGGGTCGTGTGGGAATTCGCCCGGGCGTCGAGCTGACGGCTCAATCCGCCTCCGCCGCCTCGCTCTGCAGCTGGACGTAGTTCTGCAGGCCCATTCGGGCGATCAGGTCGAACTGGGTTTCGAGGAAGTCGACGTGGCTTTCCTCGCTTTCGAGGATGCGCTCGAAAACCTCGCGACTGGTGTAGTCGCGCACGCCTTCGCAGTGCTGGATGGCGTCCTTGAGCAGCGGGATCGCCTCCAGTTCGAGCGCGAGGTCGGCCTTGAGGATCTCCTCGACGTTCTCGCCGACCTTGAGCTTGTGGATGGCCTGGAAGTTGGGGAGGCCGTCGAGGAACAGGATGCGGTCCGCCAGCGTGTCTGCGTGCTTCATCTCGTCGATCGATTCGCCGCGCTCGTACTCCGCGAGCTTCTCGATCCCCCAGTTCTTCAGCACGCGGTAATGCAGCCAGTACTGGTTGATCGCGGTCAGCTCGTTGGTGAGCGCCTTGTTGAGGTAGTCGATGACCTGCGGATCGCCTTGCATCATGCTTCTCCTGACGGCGAAGCTATGCGCCGGGACGGGCCTCGCTGACAACCCCGAAACGCCGAAAAACGGCAGAAATCCTAGGGTTTGCGAGTGATTATCAGGTGCGGACGGTTATTGGTAACGGATCGCGATTTCAGGCCGCGACGAGGCGCGGGATACGGCAGCAGGCGCGTTCCTCGGCCACGATCTCGTCCGCTTCCTCGAGGCACATGCAGCATTGCGGCTCGCACCCGAGCGCGGCGTAGACCGCCTCCGCATCGCCTTCGACGCGCCGCGCGGCATGGCGCAGCTCGCTATCGCGGATGGCATTGCAGACGCAGACATACATGACAGGCGCATCTCCCGATTCGCTGATAGCAAGCTAATGCGAATGGGTTGCAATAGCAAGGGGATCAGCGCCGCAGAGGAAACAACCTTCCATAGGTCAGGCAGCGCCACAGCCATTCGAGCGGGCCGTAGCTGAAACGATCCAGCCACGGCTTCGACCAGGCCAGCATCAGCGTCCAGCCGAGCAGAACGAACGCCAGCAGCGCGGTGCGGTTCAATTCACCGTAGAAGCCTCCCGCCCAGCCGTGGAACACCAGCATCATCACCAGCGATGTGCCGATGTAGTTGCTGAACGCCATCCGCCCGGCGGCGGCGACGCGGCCGCCGAGTGCGGTCGGCGCCGCGCGCGCCGTCCACAGCACCAGCAGCGCGGCAAGGCCGATGACCATGGCGATCCGCGGGAAGCCCGACAGGCCGTTGAACAGCAGCTGGGTCAGGAACGGCGGGAAGCCTCGATCCACCGCCCAACCACCGAGCGCCAGCGAGATCGCCGCTCCGCCGAGGAAGCCGTTCCAGCCCCAGCGTCGCATCCTCCCCCGATCGATTGTCGCGGCGAAGAACCCGAAGCGGTACAGCGCCATGCCCATCAGCATCAGCGGAATCGTCTCGAACACCGCGATCGCGGCATAGATCGCCAGCTGCTCGCTCTGCTCAGTGAATCGGTAGGCGACCACGTCGCGGTAGCTCCCCTCGCGCACGACCTGCGCTTCCGCGGCGCCGTCCGCGATCTGCTGCCGCCACTGCGCCTGCATCCGCGGCCATGCCTCGCCCGCTTGCTCGCGCGCCTCCGGCACGGCCTCGATCGCCGCCTGCGTGCCGAGCGCGGCCGTGAAGGCGAGCGCGCCGAGCAGATACCACACCAGCCCGATCGTAAGCTGCGTGCGGGCTTGCCAGCGCAGCATCAGCAACACGGCGAAGCCGGACACCGAATAGAGGAACAGGATGTCGCCGACGAAAAGAAGGTAGAAGTGCGCCACGCCGAACAGCATCAGCCACAGCAGCCGCCGCACCTGCAGCGCCCGCGTCCTCCCGCGCGCCCAGGCCCGCTCCATGAACAGGTAGAGGCCCGCGCCGAACAGCAGCGTGAACAAACCGCGGAACTTTCCGTCGACGAACACGAACTGGAACAGCCACACCCAGCCGTCCGCCGCAGTACCGCCGCCCGGAAGCGCTCCGGGCCAGAAATAGGCCACCATCGGATGGCCGTAAGCGGTAATGTTGGCGAACAGGATGCCGAGCACGGCGATGCCACGGATGAAATCGAACGAGGCGATGCGCTCGCTGTCGGCGACCGGCTGGTCCGGAGTGCCGCCCACGCGGGCCGGGTCGGGTTGTTCGGATGCCGCTGCGCTCGCGCTCATGACCTGTTCCCGTCGAAACAGGCCTTAGCTCCGATCAGCGGTCGGTCACAAGACAGTCCTGGCCGGAGGTCTTGAGCGCGCGGCAGGCGGCGTCCGCCGCCGAGCGCGAGGCGAAGCCGCCCGCCTGGAGCTTGGTGACGCGGCCGGCGGGGACCAGCAGGCGCTGGGCGCCTGCCAGTTCGGCACGGCCGCTCAGCCGGCGCCACAGCTGCTCGGCATTGCCCGCCACCGAGAACGCGCCGAGCTGGACGCGCCACGGCCCTCCGGCGGATGCGGCCGCCTGCGGCGCGGGGCGGGGCGCGGCCGCAGACGCGGGCGCGGGTGCCGGCCGCGTCGGCGCTGCTGCGGCAACCTGCGAACCGGCCGGACGAGCGTAGCTCGCGCCTGCCTGAGCGGGACTTTCGGTGCCCGTGGCGCGGCTCGCTTCGGCGACCGCGGCGCGCGCCGCGGCGATCGAGGGCGAGACGGCGACGGTGGCGATCGGGCGCGGCACGCGGCTCGCCGGCGACGCGGCCGCGACCTGGGCGGGAGCCTGCGCAGGCGGACCGGCGCCGAGTTCGGCGGCGGCCATCTCGGTGGCGCGCGCGGCATCGGCTTCGTTGCGCATCTGGAGCGCGAGACTGGCGGCCTGCTGGCGCTGCGCCAGCGGAATGTGATTGTCCATCTCGGCGATCGCCGAAGCGGCCTGGCCAAGTCCGGAATCGTTCGCCCTGATGAGCAGCGCGTAGGCCCTGAGCCAGTCCTTCTCGACCAGGTCGCCGTTGAAGTGCGCGATGCCGAGCAGGTACTGCGAGCGCGGATCGCCCCGGCGCGCCGCGTCCTGGATATACGGCAGCGCCATGGCCCGGCGGCCGTCCTGGAACAGCATCAGGCCGTAGGTATCCGCGGCCTGCAGGTGACCGGCCGCCGCGGCGCGAGCGTAGAGCGCCTCGGCACGCGCGGGGCTGATGACCACGCCGCGGCCGAGCCTGTAGGCCTGTCCGAGATTGAACATCGCGTCGGGATCGCCGGCCGCGGCGGGCCCTTCCCATTCGCGCACCGCGGCGGCGTAATCGCCGCGGCTCCAGGCATCGACCCCCGCCTTGACGTCGGCAAACGCCGGCGCGGCGGCGAGCGTCGCCAGCAATGCGGCGGCGCCAAATACCGGCCTGCTCAGTCCTGACACCATCGATCCCATCCTGCGCAGCGTGGCGTGCGGAAGCTGCCATAGTAAACGAGCCTTTAGCAAAAGCTTTATGCCGCCCGATTTTTCGCTGGCCGCGGCAGCGGGCGAGTTAACCCAATATTTAGGGTGATCTGCGATCCCGATGGACGGAAGGGCCGGAATGAAGGTGCGCCGGCCGTGAATCAGGGGGATTAGCCTTGCGCGTATTGGCATTGGCTTCGCAGAAGGGCGGGTCCGGAAAGACCACGCTTTCGGGCCATCTGGCGGTTCAGGCGCAGCGCGCCGGGGCCGGTCCGGTGGTGCTGATCGACATCGACCCGCAAGGCTCGCTGGCCGACTGGTGGAACGAGCGCGAGGCCGAATATCCGGCCTTCGCCCAGACCACCGTGGCGCGGCTCGCCAACGACCTCGCGATCTTGCGCCAGCAGGGCTTCAAGCTCGCCGTCATCGACACTCCGCCGGCGATCACCATGGCGATCCAGTCGGTCATCTCGGTAGCGGAGCTGATCGTGGTGCCGACGCGGCCGAGCCCGCACGACCTGCGCGCCGTGGGCGCCACGGTCGACCTGTGCGAACGCGCCGGCAAGCCGCTGATCTTCGTGGTCAACGCCGCCACTCCCAAGGCCAAGATCACTTCCGAGGCCGCGGTCGCGCTGTCGCAGCACGGCACCGTCGCCCCGATCACGCTGCACCACCGCACCGACTACGCCGCCTCGATGATCGATGGCCGAACCGTGATGGAGGTCGAGCCCGATGGGCGCAGCGCGCAGGAAGTGATCGCGCTGTGGCACTATATCGCCGACAGGCTCGAGAAGAATTTCCGCCGTACCGTCTTTGCCGCTCCCGGGGCCATGCCGCACCATCCGCAGGCGCCCGGCATGCACCGTCCGCAAGGCGGCTTCGGCCGCCGCGTCGCCCAGTAGGGGGCCGACGCGCCATGAGCGAACCCAAGACTTTCGCCTCGCTCGGTCCGACGCTGCTCGCCCGCAAGGGCGGCGCCAAGCCGGCGATGCGTCCGCAGCTCGCCCCGATCACAGGGATGGGCGGCAGCCAGGCAGCCCAGGCCCTGGTCGAGGATGACGAGGAACTCGAGGATCTCGGCTGGAACGACATGGGCCACGAGGACGACGAGCCGCGCGATCCGCTGACCCACGAAGCCCAGGTCTTCTCGCTGACGCCCGCGCCGGCGAATCCCGAGGCCGAAGCCGAAACGCGCGAAGTCGACGCCGCGGCGCGCGCCGAGATGGCCGCGCTAGCCGGCGAGCCCGAAGTGCTGCGCCAGCAGCGCGACGTGGTCACCTCGATCACCTCCCGCAAACGCGAGCCGGCACGCCGCATCGCCGCCGACGACGGCCGCCGCGCCGCGTTCACGCTGCGCCTCGACGCCAGGCGGCATCTCAAGCTGCGCCTCGCCAGCACGGTCAAGAATCGCAGCGCGCAGCAGCTGGTGACCGCCGCGCTCGACAAGTATCTCGCCGAGATCCCCGAGATCGAGGCGCTCGCCGCGCAAGTGTCGCGCGACTGAATTCGACCAGCAAAAGGGGTCCGAGACGCCATGAAAAGCACCGCCAACAGCAAGAGGGTGATCGGTCTCGCCGTCACCACAGCCCTGGCCGGAGCCCTGCTGTCGGGCTGCACCACCAGTGCCGCGCCGCCCGCCGCGCTGTCGGCGAGCCAGGCCGAGCAGGCGCTGGCCGGCGGCAAGCACGCCAAGGCGGTCACGCTCGCCGAGGCCGCGGTGCTCGCCGAGCCCCATAACGCCGCCTATCGCTCGATACTGGCGTCGGCCTATCTCGACGCCGGCCGCTTCGCTTCGGCGGAGACCACGTTCCGCGACGCCATGCAGCTCGGCGACAGCTCGGCCCGCAACGCGCTGAGCCTGTCGCTCGCGCTGTCGGCGCAAGGCAAGTACCGGGAAGCCGCCGCACTGCTCAACGAATGGGAAGGCCGGATCGCCACCGCCGACCTGGGGCTGGCGCTGGCCCTGTCCGCCCAGCCCGAGCGCGGCATCCACCTGATGAGCAACGCCATCCGCGGCGGCGAGAACACCGCCAAGATGCGGCAGAACCTCGCTTACTCCTATGCGCTGGCGGGCCGCTGGCGCGAGGCGCGGCTGATGGCGTCGCAAGATGTGCCCGCCGGCCAGCTCGGCGACCGCATGGAGCAGTGGGCGCAGATGGCGAGCCCCGACGCCTGGCACACGCGCGTCGCGGTGCTGCTCGACGTCCCGGCCGGCGCGGCCGACGCCGGCCAGCCGGTTCAGCTCGCACTCTCCAACAACCCCAGCATCGACCAGCTCGCGGCCGAGGCGATCGCCGTCGCAGCCACCGAACAGCTCGAACTGGCGCCGCTCGAAACGGCCCCGGCCCCGCTCGCCGCGCTGCCCGCGCTCGCACCCGAGCGCTACGAAGCGCCCGCGCCGGCCCCTGCCAGCAACTTCCAGGCGGCCTTCAGCAACGCCGCGCCGGTCGCGCAGGACGCCGCTCGCTTCGTGCGCGCGCCGGCCGTCCAGCCGGCTCCGACCCGCGGCAATCCGGCCGCGGTGCGCACCGCGGCACAGTCCGACGGCACGCATCTCGTCCAGCTCGGCAGCTTCTCGAGCGAACAGGGCGCACGCCGCGCGTGGGGCATCTATGTCGGGAAGTACCCCGAGCTCGCCGGCCACGACATGGTGATCACCGAGGCGGTGGTGCGCGGCAAGCGCTACTGGCGCGTCTCGGCCGCCGGGTTCGGCCGGACGACCTCGACCGCGATGTGCGGCCGGGTCAAGGCGACCGGCAACGGCTGCTTCGCCTACGCCGAAGGCCGCCCGCTGCCCGGCGCGGTGGATACCGGCGTGAGGCTGGCGCGGCGCTGACGCCCGGCTGCTGACGCCCTTCCCGCGGAAAGGGAGAATGACCCTCTCCGCGTGAAGTGTCCCCGCTTTCCACAGGCCGCTTCGTCGCGACCACTCTTGCGGCGCGAGTCCACCGGGCGCATCAGGCCCGGATGGCCTCCACCGACACTCTCGACCGCCCCGTTGCCGACGCCCCGGCAGGCCACGCGCTGCCCGCCAATCTCGAGGCCGAAGCGGCCTTCCTCGGCGCCGTGCTGATCGACAACCGAGTGCTCGAGGAGCTTCCTGTGCCGCTCCAGGCGGGACATTTCTTCGAGCCGCTCCATGCCCGCATCTTCGAGCGCGTCTCGGTTCTGCTCGACAAGCAGATGGTCGTCACGCCGGTGACGCTCAAACCCTATTTCGAGACCGACCCGGCGATCGTCGAGCTCGGCGGGACCGGCTATCTCGCCCGGCTCACCGCCGACGGACACGGCCTTCTCGCCCCGCGCGAGCTGGCGCAGCAGGTCTACGATCTGGCGCTGCTGCGCGAGCTGGTCAGCGTCGGGCGCGAGCTGGTCGAAAACGCGCTCGACACCTCGGAAGAGGTCGAGCCGATGAAACAGATCGAGGAAGCCGAGGCTTCGCTGTTCCGCGTCGCCGAAGGGGCGGCAGGGAGCAGCGAGGCGGAAAGCTTCCGCGGCGCCACCAACAAGGCGCTGGAGATGATCGAGACCGCGATCAATTCGGGCGGCCACGTTTCGGGCAAGACCACCGGCTTTACCTCGATCAACGAGAAATGCGGCGGGCTGCACAATTCGGACCTGATCATCCTCGCCGGACGTCCCGGCATGGGCAAGACCTCGCTCGCCACCAACATCGCCTTCAATTGCGCCGACCGCCTGCTCCGCGATTCACGCGACGGGATCGACAAGTCGGTCGGCGCGGGCGTGGCCTTCTTCAGCCTCGAAATGTCGAGCGACCAGCTCGCCACGCGTATTCTCGCCGAGCAGGCCGGCATCCCCAGCGAAGCGCTGCGCATGGGCAAGATCAGCCGCGACGACTTCCAGCAGCTCTCCTACGCCAGCCAGCGGCTCGCCGAGCTGCCGCTGTACATCGACGACACTCCGGCGCTGACCATCGCCGCCCTGCGCACCCGTGCGCGGCGGCTCAAGCGCAAGCACGGCATCGGACTGATCGTGGTCGACTACCTGCAGCTGCTGCAGGGCAGCGGGCGCAGCCAGGACAACCGGGTCAACGAGATTTCCGAGATCAGCCGCGGCCTCAAGACCCTCGCCAAGGAGCTGCAGGTTCCGGTGGTAGCGCTGTCGCAGCTCAGCCGCGCGGTCGAGCAGCGCGAGGACAAGCGCCCGATGCTCTCGGACCTGCGCGAATCGGGCTCGATCGAGCAGGACGCCGACATGGTCTGGTTCGTGTTCCGCGAGGACTATTACGTGGCCTCGCGGGAGCCCAAGGTGCCGCGCGGCGACGACGACATGAAGGCGCACGAAGCGCACGCCGCCTGGCAGCAGGACATGGAACGGGTGTTCGGCCTCGCCGAGTTGATCATCGGCAAGCAGCGCCACGGCGCGACCGGCAAGGTCCGGCTGCGCTTCGAGCCCAAGATCACCAAGTTCAGCGACCTCGCCGAGGGCGAGTACCAGGGCGGATACGACTAGGACGCGGCGATGCTCCTCTTCGGCTCGACGAACGTGACCGCGATCACCGGGAATATCGCGCACTGCGACGTCGATGCGATCGTCAACGCGGCGAACTCGTCGCTGCTCGGCGGCGGCGGAGTCGACGGGGCGATCCACCGCGCGGCGGGGCCCGAACTGGTCCACGAATGCAGGCTGCTCGGCGGCTGCAAGACAGGCCAGGCCAAGATCACCGGCGGCTATCGTTTGCCCGCCCGGCACATCATCCACACCGTCGGCCCGGTCTGGCGCGGCGGCGGCAACGGCGAGGCGGAGCTGCTGGCGAGCTGCCATTCGGCTGCGCTGGCGCTGGCGCGCAAGCACGACCTGCGGACCGTCGCTTTTCCGGCTATCTCGACGGGGCGCTACGCCTATCCGCTCGATCAGGCCGCCAAGGTTGCGGCGTCAACTGTGGCGAAGGAGCTCGCAGACGCATGCGGCGCCTTCGATCGCATCACTTTCGTATGCTTCGAGGAAGCCGCGACCGCCATTTATGCAGCGGCGATATCCGCCCGCGCGGTCAGAGCCCGAAGTTGAGCTTCCGGCTGACCGTGTAGTCGACCACCGCGACCAGGAACCAGCACAGCCGCCAACGCAGCCGGTTGAGCCACGTGGCGCGGGCGGCGTGGAGCGCGGGCGTGATCTCCTCGCTGGCCGGCAGGTAGTGCTCGAAATACTTGCGCAGCCGCGCGGCGAGGGCGGCGTCCTCGATCCTCAACACGACCTCGAGATTGAGGAACAGGCTGCGCATGTCGAAATTGGCGCTCCCGAGATAGGCCGCGTCGTCGAGCACGATCAGCTTGGTGTGCAGCTTGCACGGCTGAAACTCCCAGATCCGCGCTCCCGCCTTGAGCAGCTTGCCGTAAAGCGCGCGCGCCGCGCCGACCGTGGCGCCGTTGTCGGACCGGGCCGGGAACAGCAGCCGCGTCTCGCCGCGGTGCGCGATTTGCGCAATGCGCTTCTGCAGCCGGCGCGGGGGCGAGAAATAGGCCATCGTCATGTCGAGCCGCTCGCCTTCGACCAGGTCGCGGCCGACCTCGCGCGCCCAGCTCGACAGGTGCCGCGAGGGGCCGCCGATCAGCACCTGGACTGCGCCTTCGCCGTGATTCCACTGCCTTACCTTGCGGCGAATCGCCCGGAACTGCGCCCGCGGATGGGAGACCCAGTCCTCGAGCTCGTCGAACCAGGCGCCTATCCGCGCCACCACCGGCCCCTCGACGGTGAAGGCGAGGTCGCTCCAGCCGTCTTCGCCGGGGCCGGCGAAATAGGAGTCCTCCACGTTGAACCCGCCGAGCATTGCCGCGCCACCGTCGGCAATGACGATCTTCTGGTGGTTGCGGATGAGATAGCGGCGGGTCCACCTGGCAATGAAGCAGGAGTACTTTCCGCCGGCCTCGATGAAGGGGGCGAAGAAGCGTTCGTCGGCCATGGCCCCGAAGCCGTCGACGATCAGCCGCACGTCTACCCCGCGGCGCGCCGCCTCGGTCAGCGCGTCGCGCACCCGGGTGGCGCTTTCGTCGGTGGCGAAAATGTAGAACGCGAGCTTGAGCTGTTCGCGCGCGCCGTCGATGAGCGCGAGCAGCGCTTCCAGCCGCTCCCGCCCTCCCGGGAAGAACGCCAGCGTGAGCCCCTGTGCCTCGACCGAGAACGGCGGCGGGTCGCGGAACCCGGCGGAATCGTCGGCATCGGCCATGCGTGTTCCTACCACCCTCGCACCCGGTGGAAACCTTGACTCTCCCGCCCTCCCCACCTAAGTGCCGCGCTTCCCGAACAACCCAGCTTCCTGGAGTGCCCGATGGCGCGCGTTACCGTCGAAGATTGCGTCGACAAGATTCCCAACCGGTTCGATCTGGTCCTGCTCGCCGCGCAGCGCGCCCGCGAGATTTCCGGCGGGGCGGAGCTGACGATCGATCGCGACCGCGACAAGAACCCGGTCGTGGCGCTGCGCGAGATCGCCGAGACGACCGTCAAGCCCAAGGCGTTGCACGAGAGCGTGGTACAATCGCTGCAGCGCGTGCTCCCCGACGAGGAGGACGAGGCGGACGAGATCGGTTCGCTGAGCCAGTCGGCCGAAGCCATGCGCCTGTCCGCCGCGGCCCCGGCGCGCTCGACCTCGGTCGGCGGCGACTACGACGGCTGAGCGGGATCACTCCACCTAGGGCGATAAGGGCCGCGCCGCGAGGTGCGGCCTTTTCCTTTTGCAGCGAGCCCGCGGCCTGGGATATTGCAGCGAGCCCGCGGCCTGGGATAGGCTGGCGTCGGGGGTGCGGCGATGAGCGACTTTACCGAAGCGGTCGGCAACGCGGCGGAAGGGGCGTTGCTGGCGCGCGCGGTCGAACCGAAGCGAGGCGAAGGCGGCCACACCCAGGAGACCGCCTGCCTCAACTGCGGCACCGAGCTGCTCGGCCCGCACTGCCACGGCTGCGGCCAGCACGCGCACGTCCACCGCACGGTCGGCGCGTTCATGCACGACCTGCTGCACGGAGCGCTGCATTTCGAGGGCAAGATCTGGCGCACGCTGCCGTTGCTGGCGCTGAGGCCCGGCGAGCTGACGCGGCGCTACGTCGCGGGCGAACGGGCCCGCTTCGTCTCGCCGATGGCGCTGTTCCTGTTCTCGGTGTTCCTGATGTTCGCGGTGTTCCAGCTGGTCGGGATCTCGACGCCCGAGGACCTCGGCCCGCCGGTGCAGATCGGCAGCGGCGACGCCCCCGGCCAGTCGCTCGAACGGCAGCTCACCGGCCTGCGGAGCGCGCGCGAGGAGATCGCCGACGGCAACCCGGCGGCATCGGTCATCGACAACCGGATCGGCGCGCTCGAGCGGCGGATCGCCGAGACCCGCGACCCCGACGGCAAGACCGTGCTGATGGAGAGCCAGGATCCGGACACCACGCTCAGCACCAGGCTGACCGCCGAGCCCACCGGCATTGCGCTGCTCGACAAGGGCATCGACAAGTGGCGCGAGAACCCGGGGCTGATGGCCTACAAACTGCAGGCCAACTTCTACAAGTTCTCGTGGCTGCTGATCCCGCTGTCGGTTCCGTTCGTGTGGCTGATCTTCGCCTGGCGCCGCAAGTTCGGCGCCTACGACCACGCGGTGTTCGTGACCTATTCGCTGTGCTTCATGTCGCTGCTGTTCGTGGCCCTGGCGGTGCTGGCCCAGGTGCCGTGGATATCGGGCGCGCTGCTCTTCTTCGCCACCGTGCTGATCCCGCCGGTGCACATCTACAAGCAGCTGCGCGGCGCCTACCAGCTTCGGCGCTTCTCCGCGTCGTGGCGGACGATGGTGCTGCTGGTGTTCATCACCGTGATCCTGTCGCTGTTCGTCAACCTGCTGCTGGTGCTCGGTGCGATGTGATCAGGTTCCCTGCGGCGCTTCTCCGCCGAAGCGCTTGCCGGCCTTGGGGATCGCCGAGCCGCGCACCGGGCGGGCGACCACCGGGCCCGAGGGCTGGTCGGGGCGGTCGATCTTGCCGTTCTCGAGCAGGGCTGCGATCTCCTCGCCGGTCAGCGTCTCGTACTCGAGCAGCGCCTGGGCGAGCAGGTGGAGCTGGTCCTCGTGCCCCTTGAGAATGCCGGTGGCGCGATCGTGCGCGCCTTCGACCAGGCCCTTGATCTCGGCGTCGATCAGCTTGTTGGTCTCGTCGGACATGAAGGTCCGCTGGCTGCCGCCCATGCCGAGATAGCCTTCGTACTGGTCCTCGTACTGCAGCGGCCCGAGCTTGTCCGACATGCCCCACTTGGTGACCATGTTGCGGGCCAGGCCGGTGGCGTAGTGGATGTCCGACGAGGCGCCCGAGCTGACCTTGTCGTGGCCGAAGATGATCTCCTCCGCCACGCGGCCGCCCATGCTGACCGCGAGGTTGGCGTGCATCTTGTCGCGGTGGTACGAATAGTTGTCGCGCTCCGGCAGCCGCATCACCATGCCCAGCGCGCGGCCGCGCGGGATGATCGTGGCCTTGTGGATCGGGTCCGAGGCCGGCTCGTGCACCGCGACGATGGCGTGGCCCGCCTCGTGGTAGGCGGTCATTTTCTTCTCGTCCTCGGTCATGACCATGCTGCGCCGCTCGGCGCCCATCATGACCTTGTCCTTGGCGTCCTCGAACTCCTGCATCGCCACCAGGCGCTTGTTGCGGCGGGCCGCGAGCAGCGCCGCCTCGTTGACGAGGTTGGCGAGATCGGCGCCCGAGAAGCCCGGGGTGCCGCGCGCGATCGTGCGCGAATTGACGTCGGGCGCCAGCGGCACCTTCTTCATGTGCACGGCGAGGATCTTCTCGCGCCCGTCGATGTCGGGGATCGGCACCACGACCTGGCGGTCGAAGCGGCCCGGGCGCAGCAGCGCCGGATCGAGCACATCGGGCCTGTTGGTCGCGGCGATGATGATGATGCCTTCGTTGGCCTCGAACCCGTCCATCTCGACCAGCAGCTGGTTCAAGGTCTGCTCGCGCTCGTCGTTCGAGTTGCCGAGCCCGTGGCCGCGGTGGCGGCCGACCGCGTCGATCTCATCGATGAACACGATGCACGGGGCGTTCTTCTTCGCCTGCTCGAACATGTCGCGTACGCGGCTGGCGCCGACACCGACGAACATCTCGACGAAGTCCGAGCCCGAGATGGTGAAGAACGGCACACGCGCCTCGCCGGCGATGGCGCGGGCGAGCAGGGTCTTGCCGGTGCCGGGCGAGCCGACCAGCAGCGCGCCCTTGGGAATCTGGCCGCCGAGCTTGGAGAAGCGCTGCGGGTCCTTGAGGAACTCGACGATCTCCTCGAGCTCTTCTCGCGCCTCGTCGATGCCGGCGACGTCGTCGAAGGTGACCCGGCCCTGCTTCTCGGTCAGCAGCTTGGCCTTGGACTTGCCGAAGCCCATCGCGCCCGACCCGCCGCCCTTCTGCACCTGGCGCAGCGCGAAGAACGCGACGCCGAGGATCAGCAGGAACGGCAGCGACTGGATCAGGATGTAGAGCAGCAGGTTCGGCTCTTCCGGAGCGGTGCCGGCGTAGCGGACCTCGTTCTCGTCGAGCAGGCGGGTCAGCTCGGTATCGTTGGGCACCGGCACGGTGGTGAAGGTCTCGCCGTTCTTGAGCTTGCCGGAAATGCGGTCAGGCGCGATCTGCACTTCCTCGACGGTGCCTTCGGCGACGCGCTCGCGGAAATCGGAATAGCGCACCTGCGTGCCGCCCGTCTCGCGCGGGCCGCCGAACATCGACACCACCAGCAGCAGCGCCAGGAAGATGCCGCCCCACACCATCAGGCTCTTCACCCAGGGGTTGCCGCCATTTTCCGGTTCGCGATTGTCGCTCATCAGCCGTCCTTATCGTAGGCCGCCAATGTAGGACCGCGCGGGTGAATGGCAAGATAACAGGCGCGTCGAAGCGCCACCCGACAGCATGGGAGAGGGATACGCAGGCTTGGCAGCGTGCTGCCTGGCCGGAGTTGGGTGACGGCGCCGCACGTTCGCAGACCGGGTACACCCTCATCCGAGCTCCGCTAGCGCCAAGCCGCGCTATCCTTCTCCCTGCAGAGAGAAGGATGCGAAGTCCGTAGCGGGTCGCGAGCGGACAACCCCCTCACCGCCTCCCGCGCGCCACCAGCAGGCGTTCCGACAGGTCGGCGCCCTGCTGGCCGGTGACCTGGAACAGCGCCTCGAGCCCCTCACCGTCGGCGAGATCGGCGAGGTCGGCGGGCAGCTTGGCCCCGGCAGCGATCGGGGCAAGGCCGCGCAGTGCGGTTTCGCGGGCGCCGGCGACCACCGCGACGAGCGAGCCGCCCGGAGCGCGGAAGCGGGCGAGGTAGCCGTAGTCGCGGTAGAACACCGGCGAGGCCAGCCGGCGCGCCTCGTCGCTGGTGTAGCTGCGCCCGGCCGCGACATCGACCAGCTCGTCGTAAGTCTCGCCGACGCGGAAGCCCGAGCCGGCGAACACGGTATCCTCGAGCGGGCCCATCGCGCCGATCAGCCCGACGTAGACGATGTCTGAGCCGCGGATGGTGTCGCCGCCGAGCTCGGACGCGGCGACGACGCGGACCTCCCGCCCGCCGCGCGCCAGGATCGGGACCACGTAGCGGAGGGCGTAGGCGGTCGAGAGCGGCAGATAGCTGAGACCGACGTCCTCGGCATTGCCGTAGCGGCCGGGCTCGGCATCCTGCAGCGCCGCGAGGTCGACCGGCGAATTGACGCGAAAGTCACGGATCAGCCGGCTCCGCTCGGGCTCTACCGGGAAGATCTCGCCGAACATGTAGTAATCGCCGACCACGACGACGGTCGGGCGTTCGGACGCGAGGAACGGCCGCCAGAAGGCATTGGCGGGCGGGGCGCCGCCGGCGCCGCCGAGCGACCATCCTAGCAGGAACGTGGCGACGATCGCCGCCGCGATTCCCGCTCCGATCGTCCACCGCCGGCGGTCGCCGCGGGCGAGGGCCGCCGCGGCTTCGGGCGCGTCCGCCGGCCCTGCCAGACGCAGCGCGTAAGTGCCCGCGGGCAGCAGCAGCCGCGCCCCGCCCGCGGGCTCGCCTTCGGCCGCGTAGAAATCCTCGAGCCGCTTGCGCAGCCGGTGGATGTAGACCCGCGCGGTGGCGTCGTCGCCTTCGGCATCGGGCTGGCCGAACACCGAATCGGCGATCTCGGCCTGGGTGGCGGGCGCGGCATCGGGTCCGCGCGCGGCGAGGTAGTCGAACAGCTCGCGCAGCCGGCCCGCTTCGCCGAACGTACCGCTGGCCCGTACGCGCGCCACTTCATCGGCGAAGGCCTGGCCTTCGCCCGCGCCGCGGCGTCCCGTCCAGTCGCGCCAACCCTGACCCAATCGATCCCCCGCGCTCTGCGGCGCCCGTGTAACGCCGGTGTAACGGGGCGATTACCGTAATTAACTTGGAATGGCGAGCCGGGTCGGCTTGTGTGCCCTCATGGCGCAGCGGGTTCGCGCCACGACTCCTCGGGCCCGCCCGTTCCTTGCATGGCGACGGGCGGGCCTGTTCGCGTCCGATGCGCGGATTTTCCCGATCTGCGCGTCAATGTCACTTGACATCGGCCACGGTTTGTCTAGGTTCCTTGACATAACAGCAAGGAAGCTTGACCATGACCTTTTCCAACAATCTCGCCACCGTCGGCGCCGCGCTGACCCTCGGCGCGGCCGGGATCGCCGGCCAGATCGATCAGGCGACGATGATCGTGCTGGTCGTCGCGCTCGTGGTGGTGATGCCGAACGCGCGCCGCTGCTTCACCGCAAGGCGCTGAGCATGCTGCCGAAGAACCCCGCCGCGCGGCGCTACATGATCCGCATTTCGGTGGCGATGACGGTCTACATCGGCGGCCTGTTCGCGGCCAACTACCTGATCGACAACGCGCTCGTCGCGGGCCCGCTCGCCTGGGCGGCGGCGCTGCTGCCCGCGTTCGCCATCGCCGGCGTGTTCTATGCCGTCGGCATGCTCATCGTCGAGCTGAAGGACGAGTTCCTGCGCATGCTGCTGGTCCGCCAGAACCTGATCGCCACGGCTTTCGCGATGTCGGTCGTGGTCGCGTGGGGTTTTCTCGAGAGCTTCGGGCTGGTCGGCCATGTCGCCGGCTACCTGATCGTGGTGCTGTGGGCGGCGGGCATGTTCGTCGGCGCGGTGTCCAACCGCCTGACCCACGGCAGCTGGGGGCAGTGCTGGTGAAGAACCGCCTGCGGGTGCTGCGGGCCGAGCGCGAGTGGAGCCAGCAGGAGCTGGCCGACCGGCTCGAGGTCTCCCGCCAGAGCGTCAACGCGATCGAGACCGGCAAGTACGACCCCTCGCTGCCGCTCGCGTTCCGCATCGCCGACCTGTTCGGACTGCCGATCGAGGCGATCTTCCTGCGCGACTGACCGCGTCCGCGCCTGCGGACATTACGGATAGCGGGGCTCGCGGCTTCGCGGCACGAACCCGTCAGGGTCGTCTCGTCCGTCCGCCGGCTCGGCGCGGCGCA
>Ga0307505_10000529_pt1 | contig 41446 bp, 37 predicted proteins | sample 23_S_MG_FD_202183 | JGI IMG/M metagenome (GOLD analysis project Ga0307505, IMG submission 202183) | Soil microbial communities from Populus trichocarpa stands in riparian zone in the Pacific Northwest, United States - 23_S | ecosystem: Environmental > Terrestrial > Soil > Riparian zone > Trees...
TGCCGCGCGCGGATATTTCAATCCATGTTCGCCCGCACATCCGCTATGCGGGCACAGACACGGCGCTCGAAGTGCCGGCGGGCACGCTCGATGAGATGAAGTCGGCCTTCCAGACCGCGCACCGCGCGCGCTTCGGCTTCATCGACGAGAGCAAGGAACTCGTCGTCGAAGCGGTGGCCATCGAAGCCGTCGGCGGCGGCGCGAAGTTCGAAGAGCCGGACGAGCCTCCGGTCGCAAACGCCCTGCCCGCACCGGCACGGCTCACACGCTTCTTCATCAACGGCGCGTGGCACGACGCAAATGTATTTCTGCGCGAGGGACTGAAGCCCGGCCACACGATCGAAGGCCCCGCCATCGTGATCGAGCCGAACCAGACGATTGTGGTCGATGACGGCTGGCAGGCGGCCGTCAACACGAAGAATCATCTCGTGCTTCGGCGCGTGAAAGAGCTCGCGCGCACCCGCGCCATCGGCACCGAGGCCGATCCGGTGATGCTCGAGATCTTCAACAATCTCTTCATGTCCATCGCCGAGCAGATGGGTGTCACGCTCCAGAACACCGCCTATTCGGTGAACATCAAGGAGCGGCTCGACTTTTCCTGCGCCGTGTTCGACGCCGAAGGCAGCCTTGTCGCCAACGCACCGCACATGCCGGTGCATCTCGGCTCCATGGATCGCTCGGTCGAAACCGTGATGCGTGAGAACAAGGGGAAGATAAAGCCGGGCGACGTCTATGCGCTGAACGCGCCCTACAACGGCGGCACGCATCTCCCCGATATCACCGTCTGCACGCCGGTCTTCGACGAGGCGGGCAGCAACATTCTCTTCTGGGTCGCGTCGCGCGGACATCACGCGGACGTGGGCGGGGTGACGCCCGGCTCGATGTCGCCGCGCGCCACGAACATCGAGGAAGAAGGCGTCTATATCGACAACTTCAAGATGGTCGATCAGGGGCGCTTCCTTGAGAAGGAACTCTACGCATTGCTCGAAGGCGCAAAATATCCCGCGCGCAACGCGCTGCAGAACGTCAACGACCTGAAGGCGCAGATCGCCGCCAACGAAAAAGGCGTGCGCGAGCTGCAAAAGATGATCGCCAATTTCGGCCTCGATGTCGTGCGCGCTTACATGGGCCATGTGCAGGACAACGCCGCCGAGTCCGTGCGCCGCGTGCTCGACCGCCTGCACGACAGCGAATTTTCCTACGAGATGGACCAAGGCACCGTCATCAAGGTCAAGATCTCGGTCGACAAGGCGAAGCGCGAGGCGACGGTCGACTTCACCGGCACGTCACCGCAGCAGCCGACCAATTTCAATGCACCCGCCCCCGTCACGCGCGCGGCCGTCCTTTATGTCTTTCGCGTGATGGTGGACGACGAGATTCCGATGAACGCCGGATGCCTGCGGCCGATCAGGATCGTCGTGCCCGAACGCTCGCTGCTCTCGCCGGAATTTCCGGCCGCCGTCGTCGCGGGCAATGTCGAGACGTCGCAGGCCGTCACGAATTGCCTGTTCGGCGCGCTCGGCGCGCTTGCCGCGGCGCAAGGCACCATGAACAACCTCACCTTCGGCAATGCGCGCTATCAGTACTATGAGACGATCTGCTCGGGCTCGCCCGCCGGTCCCGGCTTCGACGGCACCGACGCCGTCCACACGCACATGACCAACACGCGCCTCACCGACCCCGAAGTGCTGGAATTCCGTTTCCCCGTGCTGCTCGAGGACTTCCACATCCGCAAAGACTCCGGCGGGCGCGGCGAATGGAAGGCGGGCGACGGCGTTCTCCGCCGCATCCGCTTCCTGGAAAAGATGGACTGCGCGATCCTTTCCGGCCACCGCCGCGTGCGGCCGTTCGGACTGGCGGGCGCGGAATCCGGCCGGGTCGGGCAGAATTTCGTCCGCCGCCTCGACGGCACGATGGAAAAGCTGGAAGGCTGCGATCAGACCGAACTTGAAGCGGGCGAAGCGGTCGTCATCCAGACGCCGACCGCGGGCGGCTACGGCGATCCGAAAAAGCGCCACTGATTCCGTCGTCCCGGGCGCGGCGCAGCGTGAGCGCCGCAGGCAACGAACGGTGCGCCGCTGATCCGGGACCGTCCGCTTGAGAATTGCCGAGAACGATCCCGGCTCTCGGCGCTGACGCGCTTCGGCCGGGATGACGGGATTAGTTTTTGCGGTAAAGGTTGAACACCGACGCCGGCTCCGAGCTCGGCGCCTGCTCCGCCATCGACTGCGAGCTCATCAGGCTCGCCGACGACGTAGGCGCGCTCGTCGCGCCCTTCTTCGGCTCGCTCTTGCTCTTTGTCTCTTTCGGAATCGATCCCGTCACCGTCGGATCGGCGCCGAGTCGCGCGCTCGGGATTCTTCCCGGCGGGACCAATCCATACGGATTCTGATGGCCCGGCTGCGGCGGCATCGGCGCTTGCATGCGCGGCGCCTGCATCGGAGGCGCCTGCATATACGGTCCCGGCACAGGCGCCGCTTGCTGCTGAAAGCCGAGTTGGTCGCGCACGCGTTGCGCGATCGGCACCGGCGCGCCGAACGAATTCGGCGGCGGTGCCTGATTGCCGAGACTGTGGTTGCCGAGCGAAAGCGGCGTGCCCGCCGCGCGCATCGGCTCGTCCCGCTGCACGACCATTGGCCCCTGCGGCGCGATCGTCGGTCGGTTCACGGCCTGCGGCGCGCTGTGCGCCCAGGGCGAAGTCGCGTCGCGCGGCGACGAAGCGACCGGCACCGAAGGCTGCCGGTTGTTGCGCGCGAGCGCATAGGGGTCCTGGAAATCTTTCTGGTTCTGCGCGTAAACCGGCGCGCGCGGTGCGGGGTTGCGCGCCACCGGCATGCTCTCGGGCATGGGCTGCCGCGGCGCCGGCATGGTCATCGGCGCGGGCTTGCACACCGCGCGGCCCGACGCGCGGCGCGCGAGATCGACGTGAATGTGATCGTAGTGAAACATGTCCGCGCCCGGCGCGAGCACGGTGGAAAAGCGCTCACAGGCCGCAGCGTGAACCGCGCGCAGGAAGCCCTGCTCCTCGGAGCGACCCTTCCAGCCCTTCTTGAATTCCACCTCGCGTCCGTCCGCGAAACGGAAGGCCGCGATGTCGAGCGCATTGCCGAACGCATGCTCGGAGATTGAGGCGCCGGGCTGCCCGTTCATCGTGCGGCAGGAGTAGGCGGAGATTTGCTTGATCTCGACCACCGGCGATCCGTACCAGGCCATCGCCGCCGGCTGGATCGACTCGTGAAACCAGACATCGACATTCGCGATCAGCGGGCACGACAACGTGGCCTTCGGCTTGAACTCGACGAAGCCGCCGTTCACGGCAGCGACCTTGAACGGCCTGGTCATGCCGCAGGTGCCCTGCCCATTCACGGCACCACCAGGCTCCATTGCCATTGACGGCTCAATCAGCCGCTCGGCGACGCACTTCTCCTCGGCTTCGGCGCGCCAGGGCTCCCGCTCTTCGAGACCGAAGCGGCAACCGGCAAGCGACAGCGCCACCAGCGGGGCGACGAGATACGGACGAACTCCGAGCGGCATGACGCGCAAAATGCGAGGCGCTTGCTTAACGTGCGTTCAAGGAAGTGCGTTAATGCGCCGTCAACGATGCCGACGCGCATCCGCTGGCGCTCCATCGGCCGCTCCGAAGTGCGAGCCGCGATATCGCCGCATTCGGTCCACAGCCAACGCGGTAATTAGCAACCGCCATCTCAATTATTTTTGCCGCGCCGCCGCTCGCACGAGGGCAGGCAGGTCAACGACATGGAGAGCGCGTCGAGCAAAACGCCGATAACTTGTGCTGCGACGCACACAAATTGCAGCTTGCCCTCGTCCGATCCCGCCCTAGGTTGGTTCCCAGTTTCAACGGCCTGGGAGAAAGACCCTTGGATTACGTCCAGAGGCTCAACGTTCTGGCGATCTTCGCTGCCTTCTTGTTCGTGGGAGCGGTGTTGCTGGTGTTCTAGGCTCGGTCACAATCGGACCGAAAGGTTCGGGGGGCCACAGGAATAGCGCCGGAGGCGAGCCAGCCTCCGGCGTTTCCTTTTCCGGGCGGGCGGAAGGCGGCTATTCAGACATGGCGACCGGAGAATAACCGTGGCCAGCGACGACGAGATCCGCGACGGCGAAATCCGCATCGGCCTGCCGGCCGGCTTCGATACCGGCCTCTACTTCATCGGCACGATCCGCACGCCTTGGCGGAACAGGGCCGACTGCCCGAAGAACCCGCGCGAGGCGGGCGACGCCGTCTCCACCATCGAGGTCGACCCGCGTTATGCGGCGGCGCTCTCGGGCATCGAGGCCTACGCCCACATCGTGGTGCTCTATTTCATGGACCGCGCTCGCCGCGATCTCGTCGTGCAGGTGCCGCGCCATTCGGGCGCAGCGACCGGCACCTTCGCGCTGCGCTCACCCGCGCGGCCGAACCCGATCGCCGTCTCGGTCGCGGAACTCGTCTCGATCGAGGGCACGGTGTTGAGGGTGCGCGGGCTCGACTGCCTCGACGGCACGCCGCTCATCGATCTCAAACCCTACCGGCCCGCCGTCGACTCGCCCGACCGATGAATCGTGGACAAGCGGCGCACGAGGTTCCCCGGCCGCCCATTTGATTTGCCCGCACGGCCCGAGCGCGCCACTCTGCGCTCAGTCACGAATGGAACCAAGCTAGGCGCATGACCGCGAAACCTTCCGGCGAACGCGACCTCCGTCTCGACTTCTTCCGCGGGCTGTCGCTCTGGTTCATTTTCATCGACCACATTCCGTTCAACCGGATGTCGTGGCTGACCATCCGCAACTACGGATTCAGCGACGCGGCCGAAATCTTCGTTTTCATTTCGGGCTACACCGCGGCCTTCGTCTATGGCCGCATGATGCGCGAGCAGGGCTTTGTCGTCGCGGGCGCCCGCATCCTGAAACGCGCCTGGCAGCTCTATGTCGCGTTCGTATTCCTGTCGGTCATCTATATCGCACAGATCGCCTACGTCGCCCACAACTTCGAAAATCCGCTCTTCGCCGAGGAAATGGTCACGATGCATTTCCTCAACCGGCCCGAGATCGTGCTGCTGGAAGTGTTGCGCCTGCGTTTCCTGCTCGCCAACGCCGACGTGTTGCCGCTCTATATCGTACTGATGGCGGCCTTTCCCGCGATCCTGTGGCTGATGCTGCGCGCGCCAACGCTCGGCCTCGCGCTCTCGATCGCCGTCTGGGCCGCGGCCTATTTCGGCGGCGTCAATCTCAACCTCTATCCCACCGGCCGCGGATGGTTCTTCAACCCGTTCGCCTGGCAGTTGCTGTTCTCGATCGGCGCGTGGTGTGCCGTCGCCGGCGGCGATTGGATTCGCATGTTGCGCGAGTCGAATTTCGTCATCACGCTCTGCGTCATCTATCTGATCGGCGCCTTCGCCATGCAGACCACGACATGGTCGCCGCGTTGGCTCAACGTCCTGCCGGATTGGCTCGTGATCTTCCCGCTCGACAAGTCCGGCATGTCGCCGCTCAGGCTTGCGCATTTTCTGGCGCTCGCACTGCTCACGGTCCATTTCGTGCCGCAGAACGCGAAGTGGTTGAACTGGCCGATTGCTCAGCCGCTGATCCTGTGCGGCCGTCATTCGCTCGAGGTCTTCTGCCTCGGCGTGTTCCTGGCCTACACGGCCGGATTCATCCTGATCGAGTATTCGTCGGCTGCGTACATGCAGATTTTGGTGAGCCTTGGCGGCGTTTCCGCGATGGTTGGACTCGCCGCCCTCATGTCATGGTACAAATCCCTCGGCCAGCGCCCGCCCCGGATACAGGCAGCATGACCGTAGGAATGAAAACCCAGCTTGGCATACTCGCCGTTGTCGCGGCGCTCGCGATGCCGTCGACGCCCGCGCGCGCGTCCGACGACGGAGCCTGCTATGTGCCGCCGTTCCTGGTGGAGCCGCAGGCCGCACTTCATCGCGTTGGCGAGGACGTAAAGCAGAACAACAAGCTTTCAATCGTGATCGTCTCCGGTTCTCCGTCGCAGGTCGGCGGAACAAAGGGCCGGCGTTCCTATCCGAGCTATCTGGAAGCGGCGCTCCGCGAGCGGCTGCCGAACGTCGACGTGAAGATCGACATTCGCGTGAAGGCGCGGCGGCCTGCATCGGACCTGATCGCGCTTCTGCCGACGATTGCCGAGGAGATCAAACCCTCGCTCATTGTCTGGCAGGTTGGAACCGTCGATACCCTGCTCCAGACCGACATCGACAGCTTCGCTCGGACCCTGGAACAAGGGGTCGCGGCCATCGGGGAAAAGGGGGCTGACGCCCTCCTCCTCGGTATGCAATACAGCCCCCGCACCGACCGGCTGCTCGATTATACCAGCTATCTCAATACGATCCGCGAAGTTGCGGATACGGCCCGGGTGCCGCTTTTCGACCGCTACGAGATCATGCGATATTGGAACGTGGCTGGGACTTTCGACCTGACCTCCCTGAAGGACGACGGCCTTTACGAGAAGGTCCATACTTGCATCGGCGAACTGCTCGCGGATTTCATCCTGCGCGGTGCCGGACTGAAAGAAAGTAAGGGCATCGGCGGATGAATTTCCGGATTCTCTCGATCGCCGCACTGGCGCTGGCCGGTGCGTCCGTGACCGTTGCGGCCGCGTCCGCGCATCGCCTCGAGTGCCAGGCCGCGATCGATCTCGTGAAGTTCTCGCGCCCGCTCGCGAAGATTTCCGCGCGGCTCCTGCGCAACGAAGACATCACCATTCTCGCGCTTGGTTCCTCGTCCACCTACGGCACCGGCGCGAGCAAGAGCGAGTTCAGCTATCCGAGCCGGCTTGAGCAGGAGCTCCACACGCTCCTGCCGAAGGCGAAGGTGAAAGTCGTCAATCGCGGCATTGGCGGCGAGGACGCGCAGCAGATGCTCGCGCGTCTCGACCGCGACCTCGCGAGCAAGCCCGATCTCGTCCTCTGGCAGGTCGGCACCAACGCGCTGCTCGGCGAGAAGGGCGTGGAGAATCAGGCGCCGCTCATCCGCGACGGCCTGCGCCGCATTCGCGCCGCCGGCGCCGACGTCGTGCTGATGGACCCGCAATACGCGCCCTATGTCCTGCGCGATCCCGACGCGCGGCCGATGGTGCAGCTCCTCGCCAGGCTCGGCGACGAGGCCGGCGTTCCCGTCTTCCGCCGCTTCGCGCTGATGCAGGACTGGCATGAGACGCGCGAATACGCATTCTCGGACATTCTCGCGCCCGATCTCTTCCACATGAACGACTGGAGCTATGGCTGCCTCGCGCGCAACCTCGCGGCAGCGCTGGTCGCCAATGCCCAAGCAGCACCCGCGCCGGCCACCGTGACAACGGCTGCCGCAACGGCACCGTCCGAAAAGACGCCCGCACAGGCGGCGCCTGCCGAGGTCATTCTCCCGGCGAAGACCGTCAGCCACTAGACAAAATCTATTCGTCGCGGAATTGCACCGGCGGCATCGCCGCGCGCGTGACATGAAGCTGGAAGATGTCGGGCCTTGAATAGTGCCCTGTCACGTCGAGCGTGCGCCGCGAGCGCGCCGCGGCTTCGCGGTCGATCTCGCCGTAGAGCACGCCCTTCTCGCGCCGGAGCGGCCCCGCCTCGACCTTGCCGAACGGCCGCACGATCACCGCGTCGCCGTCGCACAGCCAGTCCTCGTCGTCGACGATCTTGAGCCGCTCGGGAAAATCCTCCGGCAGGTCCTTGCCCTGGATCGCCGTGCCGGTGCCGATCACCCAGCAGCCGCCTTCCTTGGCGATGTGCTTCATGGTCGCGATCCACTCGTCCCCGCAGTCCCAGGTCGGCGAGACGAGGATGTCCATGTTCTGCGCGTAGAGTGCGTAGCGCGACAGCGGCATGTAATTTTCCCAGCAGATCAGCACGCCGAGCCGCCCCACCGGCGTGTCGACGACCTTCAAGCCGCGCGCGTCGCCGAAGCCCCAGACCATGCGCTCGGGATTGGTCGGCATGAGCTTGCGGTGCCGGTTGAGGATCGCGCCGTCCGGGCCGATCACAACCACCGAATTGAAGAGCGTCGTGCCGCTGAACTCCGCATCGACTTCGTGGATGCCGAGCACGGCCGTGACCTTGTGCCGCCACGCTGCCTGACAAACCGGATCGAGATCGCCTGTCGCGAGGTTGATCGCGTTCTCGCGCAGCGTGCTGTGCAGCTTGGTGACGAGCGCCATGTCGCGGCCGGGCTGCAACCGCCAGACCCATGCCGGATAGCCGGGCACATAGGCCTCGGGGAAAACGACAAGCGCCGCCCCGTTTGCCGCTGCTTCCGCGATTTCGGAATTGACGAGCTCGAGCGTTGCCGCACGGTCGAGCATCACCGGCGGCTTTTGGACCACCGCGATCTTGCTTGTCACGAATCGCCTCCTTCGTACCGGAGCATTTTCCGGCGAAGTGGGAACCGGTTCGCCGCAGAAAATGCGACCAGACAAAACAGACTACCAGCCAATACAGAATCAGGCCGTGGTCTCGCGGACTATAGGAGTGCTTGCCGCCCGATCAACATTCGTAACGTACGAATTGCGGGCTCAGCCGCCCTTACAGCGGGAAGATCATGCAGGTCGTCGAACCGTGCGCGTAGAGCTTTCCGTCGGTGCCGACGAGCCGCCCTTCGGCGGTGGCGGCGCGCTTGCCGCCATGCACGACCCGCCCCTCGCAGCGCAGGAGGCCGGTATCCTTGGTGATGGCCCGCACGAGGTTCACCTTGAATTCGAGGGTCGTGTAGGCGGTCTTCGGCGGCAGCGTCGAATGCACGCTGCACCCCATCGCAGAGTCGAGCAGCGTGCCCGCGACGCCTCCATGCACGACGCCGATCGGGTTGTAGTGAAATTCGCGCGGCTCGATCTCAAACACCGCGAAGCCGGGCTCAACCTGCACGAGCCGGAATCCCAGAAGCTCAGCGATCGGCGGCGATGGCAGCTCGCCCTTGATCATGCGTTGCAACAGTTCGAGCCCGCTGGCCGTGCCGCCGAGCCGGGCCGTGATCATCGGATCCTGCCAAGTGACCGACCGGCTCCGCTCGGCCGTCGCGTCGGATGCCTTCTTTTCCTGCATTTTCACCCCGCTCCTGCCTGCGAAACGCGTGTGACCCCGGTCACACCGGCATTGCCCCAACTTGCCCTAAATAGATATACCCTCATCCGGTTCGCCGATGTCACCGCCTCGGCACACCGGACACACGCCACCAGGAGATCATCGATGAGAAAGGCCGTTATCGCACTACTGACCGCCGCAGCTCTCGGCGTCGCGTCGTTCGCCGCCCCGGCACCTGCCGAAGCGAGCAGCCGCAACCTTCTGCGCGGTCTTGCGATCGGAGGCGCCATCGTCGGCGGCGCATTGTTGTTCGGCCATGCCGCACACGCGCATCTCGACCCGCGCTATCACGCCTATGCGCCGGCCCAGGGTTACTACTACTTCCCGAACCAGCATTACGCCGGGCCTGTGCCCGTCGGCTGCCCGAACGGATTCTGGGCCTATCGGGTCAATCAGTATGGGCAGGCCTACGGCAAGCCGCGCTGGGTGTGCTCGCCGAACGGCTACTACGCCTCGCACTACGTCTATCGCTGATCGAAGTTTCCACCACATCGAGACGGCCGCCGCCCGGCGGCCGTTTTGTTTTTGCGACAAATGTACATGTGCTCCGCTCGTCCCCGCGAAAGCGGGGACCCAGCGCTGGATTCCCGCTTGCGCGGGAATGAGAGGAAGATTTCAGTCGGCTCGCTCTTACTTCCCCTTGCCGCGCATGTGATCGAGCACGGCCTGCGTCGGCCAGCAGTCGAGTTTCAGGTTGTGCTTCTTCTGGTATTCGCCGAGCGCTGAGCGCGTCAGCATGCCCGCTTTGCCGTCGAGCTTGTCCTTGTAGAAGCCGCGTGAGGTCAGGATGCGCTGCATCTCTTCGACCTCGGTCGTGCGCAGTTGTTGCGACTTGCTCCACGCCGTCTCGAAACCGGGCGCACCACCGATCCGGTCGCTCAGATGGCCGACGAACAGCACATAGAGATCGGAGAAGTTGTAGTCCTTGATCACGAAGTAATTTTTCGGCGTCAGGAACGCGGGCCCGTAACTGCCTTCCGGCATCAAAAGTGAGGCTTCTTCCACCAGCTCGATCGCATTCAGCTTGCGCCCGCGTGCGGGCGTGACACCGTATTTCAGCCACTCGCTGACCGGAATCCTGAAGCCCGGCTCCGCGCGGCTGCAGTCGATAGTATTCGGAACGCGCACCTCGTAAGCCCAGCGCCCGCCGCGCTGCCAGCCTTTGTCGGCGAGTTGCTTGCCCGCGGACGCGAGCGCGTCCGGTATCGAATTCCAGATGTCGCGCTTGCCGTCGCCGTCGAAGTCGACCGCATTCTTGAAGAAGTCCGACGGCAGGAACTGCGTATGGCCCATCGCGCCCGCCCATGAACTTTTCATGTCGGTGCGGGTGACGTGGCCTTCGTCGAGCATCTTCAGCGCGTACAGAAACTCCTCGCGGAACTGAGCCTTGCGGCGTCCGGTCCATGCCTGTGTCGCCAGCACGCGCAGCGCATCGTGCGGGAGCTTGGCGCCACCGAACGAAGTCTCGCGCGCCCAGATCGCGAGGATCACATTGCCCGGCGTACCGAAGCGCTTTTCGATGTCGAGCAGCGTGTCGCGATACTTGCTGGCGTATTGCCGCCCCTGCACGGTGAAGCGGGCGATCAGCGCCTCCGAGACATATTGCTCGGGCGTCTGTACGAATTCGGCTTGCGCGGGCGGCTTCTCCGCCCGGCCGGGGATTTCGAGATCCGGCAGGCTGGTATCCGGCGTCAGCCCGCGCGTCTCGGTCTCAAACGTCTTGCGCGAAACACCGAGCTTTTGCGCTTCCAGCCAGAGCGATTGGATGAACTGGTTGAAGGAGGGTTGCGCGACAGCGGGCGCACTGACGGTCAAAATGAAGCCAACAATTAGCGCCGCAAGAAACTTCATGCCGCTGCTCCGCGAATTCGTCATGGCCGGGCTTGTCCCGGCCATCCACGCCTTGATTTGCGACGTATAAAGACGTGGATGCCCGGCACAAGGCCGGGCATGACGCTTTTAAGTTACCGCGTGAACTTCTTATACTTGATCCGGTGCGGGATTTCCGCCGCTGCGCCAAGCCGCCGCTTCTTGTCTTCCTCGTAGTCCTGGAAGTTCCCCTCGAACCATTCGACGTGGCTGTCGCCCTCAAACGCAAGGATGTGCGTCGCGATGCGGTCGAGGAAGAAGCGATCATGGCTGATGATCACGGCGCAGCCGGCGAAGTCTTCAAGTCCCTCTTCGAGCGCGCGCAGCGTATCGACGTCGAGATCGTTGGTCGGCTCGTCAAGCAGCAGGACGTTCGCGCCCGACTTCAGCATCTTCGCAAGATGCACGCGGTTGCGTTCACCGCCGGAGAGCGAGCCGACCTTCTTCTGCTGGTCGCCGCCCTTGAAATTGAACGCCGCCGTGTAGGCGCGGCTGTTGATCTCGCGCTTGCCGAGCAGCACGATGTCGTTGCCGCCGGAGATTTCCTCCCAGACGTTTTTCTTGTCGTCGAGCGAATCGCGGCTCTGATCGACGTAACCAAGATTCACCGTCTCGCCGACCTTGATTGCGCCCGAGTCCGGCTGCTCCTGCCCCGTGATGAGACGGAAGAGCGTCGTCTTGCCCGCGCCGTTCGGACCGATCACGCCGACGATGCCGCCCGGCGGCAGCTTGAAATTCAGCCCGTCGAACAAAAGCCGGTCGCCGAAGCCCTTGCCAAGATCTTCGGCGTCGATGACGTTCTGACCGAGCCGCTCGCCGGACGGAATGACGATCTGCGCGGTCTGCGGCGCCTTATCGTTCGACTTCTTGACGAGTTCTTCGTAACGCTGGAAGCGCGCCTTGCTCTTCGCCTGCCGCGCTTTCGGCGAGGCTGAAATCCACTCGCGCTCGCGCTCGATCGCGCGCTGGCGCGCTTCTTCTTCGCGGCCTTCCTGCTCGAGCCGCTTCTGCTTCTGCACGAGCCACGACGAGTAGTTGCCCTGATACGGAATGCCCCGTCCGCGGTCGAGCTCGAGAATCCAGCCCGTCACATTGTCGAGGAAGTAGCGGTCATGGGTGACGATCAGCACCGCGCCCGGATACTGGCGCAGATGATCTTCGAGCCATGCCACCGTCTCCGCGTCGAGATGGTTGGTCGGCTCGTCGAGCAAGAGAAGATCAGGTTGATCGAGCAGCAGCCGGCAGAGCGCCACGCGGCGGCGCTCGCCGCCTGAAAGTGTTGAGACATCCGCATCGTCCGGCGGACAGCGCAGCGCATCCATCGCCAGATCAACCTTGGAGTCGAGATCCCACAAGCCTTTGGCTTCGATCTCGTCCTGCAGCTTCGCCATCTCGTCGGCGGTCTCGTCGGAATAATTCGTGGCGAGTTCGTTGTAACGGTCGAGGATCGCGCGGCTCGACGCGACACCTTCCATGACGTTCTCGCGCACGCTCTTTGCGGCATCGAGCTGCGGTTCCTGCGAGAGGTAGCCGACGCGCGCGCCGGGCGCGGCGAAGGCTTCGCCCGTGAACTCCTTATCCATGCCCGCCATGATGCGCATGAGCGTCGACTTGCCCGCGCCGTTCACGCCGAGCACGCCGATCTTCGCGTCCGGGTAGAAGGAGAGGTGAATGTTCTCCAATACCTTCCGGCCGCCCGGATAGGCCTTGGAGAGGCCGTTCATGCTGTAAACGTATTGCCCTGCCGCCATGCCGCCAGCGCGCTCCGATCCGCCATACTTGGGGAATGTCGCGGCGTATGTAGCGGCGCCGCCCCATGACGGCAAGCCCGCGCCTGTTCTAGGATGGCCGCCCTGCCGTGGCCGAATTCCCAAAGGGCGCCTTCGAAATGCCGACAATCACCTGCGTCGACGACTTCCGCACGCTCGCCAGGCGCCGCATCCCCCGCTTCGCCTTCGACTATCTCGACGGGGGCGCCGGCCACGAAATCGGCCTCCGCCGGAACGTCGAAGCGTTCGACGCCCTCAAGCTCATGCCGCGCATGCTGGTCAACGTCGACAAGATCGACATCTCGACCACGTTCTTCGGCCGCAAATGGAGCATGCCGTTCGCCACCGCGCCGATCGGCGCGGGCGGCATCATGTGGCCGGGCGGCGAGGAAGCGATTGCGCGCGCCGCGGTCGAGGCGGGCATCCCCTACACGAACGCAACACCCGCCTGCATTTCGCTCGAGCGCGTCAAGGAAGTCGCGGGCGACAACGCCTGGTTCCAGCTTTATGTCGGCCGCGCCGAGCCGATGGTGCAGGACCTCGTCAATCGCGCCGAAGCCGCGGGCTACGACGTGATGTTCGTGACGGTGGACGTGCCGGTGCCGCCGCGCCGCTTCCGCGACCTGCGCAACAAGTTCACCATGCCCTTCGCCTGGTCGCCCTCGGTGATCTGGCAGCTCGTGCAACGGCCGCAGTGGTCCATCGGCACACTCATGAACGGCATCCCGCGCTTCGCCAACATGGAGCGCTACGCGCCGATCAAGGGCGTGCAGCCGATGGCGCGCTACATGTCCTCGCAGGTCACCGGAAAGTTCGATTGGGATTCACTCAAGCGCCTGCGCGATCGCTGGAAAGGTAAGATCGTTCCGAAGGGACTGATGTCGGTCGAAGATTGCCTCAAAGCGAAAGCGATCGGCTGCGACGGCATCGTCGTTTCGAACCACGGCGGACGTCAGCTCGGCTCGCTCCCCTCCTCCATCGAAGTGCTGCCCGCGATCCGCGCCGCCGTCGGCAAGGACTTCCCGCTCATCATCGACAGCGGCATTCGCTCCGGCGAGCACATCGTGAAGGCAATCGCGTCGGGCGCCGACTTCTGCCTGCTCGGCCGCGCCGTGGTCTATTCCGTCGCCGCTCTTGGCAAGCCCGGTCCCACGATCGCGCTCGACATGCTGAAAGCGGAGATGGAGCAGGTGCAGGGCCAGATCGGCTATCCGACGATTGAGGAACTGAAGAACCAGTCGCCGATCATGCGGTGAACATCAAAAGCACAAACAAACCCTCATGGCCGGGCCGCCGCGAAGCGGCGTGACCCGGCCATCCAGAGCAAAGCGGCACGGCCGACTGGATGCCCAGGTCAAGCCCGGGCATGAGGGGAAATTAGTATCGCGAAACTCAGCGCCGCTTCTTCGATTTCTTCTTCGCGGCCTTCTTCGATTTCTTTACCGCTTTCTTGGCTGGCTTCTTGGCGGCCTTTCTCGCAGGCTTCTTGGCAGCCTTCTTTTTGGATTTTTTCGCAGATGTCCTGGCGGCCTTTTTCGCCGCCGACCTTTTCGCCGACTTCGCGGCACCCTGCTTCGCGATCTGCGTCGCCGTCGGCGCGGAGACTTCCTCAACCATCTCTTCGGCGGTCGAGTCGAAATTGCGACTCAGGAAGCCGAGCGTACGCTCCCATGCAATGCGCGAGCTCGGCTGATCGTAGCTGCCACGCTCGTCGCAGTGAAAACCGTGACCGGCATGCTGATAGATGTAAATCTCGGCCTCCGGCTGCTTCTGCTTCATGATCTCGACATCGCTCACCGGGATGTGCGTGTCCTGTCCGCCGAAATGCATCTGCACCGGGCAGCGCGGCTTCTTGTCGATGTGCTGCATGATCTGGCCGCCGTAGTAACAGACCGCCGCCGCCAGCCCGCCGACCTTCGTCGCCGCGATCCAGCTCACGCTGCCGCCAAGGCAGAAACCCATGACCGCGACCGCGCCCTCTTTCTTCAGCGCGTCGATCGCCGCCTCGGTGTCCATCATCACCTTGTCCCAGTCGAGCTTGGCGATGAAGGTACGTGCATGCGCGACTTCGTCGGCGGTGTAGCCACTCTCGAAGTCGCGCTCCACGCGGTCGAACACCTGCGGCGCGAGCGCAACGTAACCCGCCTCCGCCAGCCGGTCGCACACCGAACGAATATGATTGTTGACGCCGAAAATCTCCTGGATCACCACCACGCGGCCGCGCGGCCGGCCCGACGGATCGGCGCGGTAGGCGCCGAGTTCAAAACCGTCCGCCGCTTTCAGCTTTATTTTCCGTCCCATGAATCCTCCGGATTTTGCCCCTGCCGCACCGGACAAAACGCCGGCACCCGGTGCCGCGAGTAGCGGCGGCACCGCCAATCAGTTTACTGTGTGCCCCGCTCCGTTCAACCGCTCGCGCATCCGCAGGAACGCACATGCTGAAGTTCTATTACGCGCGCAATAGCTGCGCGCTGGCCTCCCACATTGCGCTTGAAGAGGCCGCCGCGCCCTATGAAGCCATACGCATCGACTTCGCATCCGCCGAGCAGCGCGGGCCGGACTACCTCAAAATCAATCCGAAGGGCCGCGTTCCCTCGCTGCAAACCGAACGTGGCATCCTGACGGAAACCCCGGCCATCCTCGCTTTCGTGGCGCAGAGCTTTCCCGCGGCGAAGCTCGCGCCGGTCGACGACCCGTTCACCTTCGGGCGCATCCAGGCCTTCAACAGCTACCTGTGCTCGACCGTGCATGTCGCCCACGCGCATGGCGGGCGCGGCTATCGGTGGGCGGACGAGGAAACGTCCTTCGCCGACATGAAACGCAAAGTTCCGCAGACCATGCGCGAATGCTTCACCCTGATCGAGAACGGAATGCTTGAGGGCCCGTGGGTCTGCGGCGACGCCTACACGATCTGCGACCCGTATCTCTTCACCATCAGCGGCTGGCTCGCGCGCGACCAGGTCGACATCGCGGAATTTCCGAAGGTCAACGCCCATGCCGAAGCAATGAACAAGCGGCCGGCCGTGCAGCGCGCCTTGCAGGCGCAGCAGACCTGACAAAATCGATTCAAAACAGGAACAAAGCCCGCTCCCGTTCATTGGGGACGGGGGGCGCCTGCTGTGAGGCGAATCATGCGTTGGATATGCGTTGTTGCCCTGCCGATCTTCGCCCTTCTTCTTCCTCATTCCGCCATCGCCGAGCCCCGGAAAAGCCGCCAACCTCCACCGCCCGTCGCAGCGCCCGTCTTTCCGCTCTGGAATTTCTGGCGTCCGCAAATGCTCCAGCCGCGCGCGCATGTCGGCGCGATCGAACCGCGCGCGCATGTCGGCGCGGTCGAGCGTCACTCCGCCAGCACCGGATGCCTGCCGCCGCAATTGCAGGCAGCACTCGCCGGCGTGCAGGCGCGCTTCGGTCCGGTGACTGTCATCTCGACGCATCGCGCCGGCGCACGGATCAGGGGCGGACGGCCATCGCTTCACGCCTCATGCCGCGCCGTCGATTTCAAGCCCGCGCCCGGCACCTATCGTCAGGTGGCCGCCTATCTCCGCAGTAGCTGGAACGGCGGCGTCGGCACCTACCGCTCGGGCCACATCCATATCGATCTCGGCGACAACTACCGCTGGGGCGGCTAACTGAAAAACAAACGCGGCGGCCCGAGGGCCGCCGCGCAATTTTGAAGTCTCGTTTCGAGATCAGAGCGGCGGGATTTTCGCCATCCGCACGTAGTCGCCCCAGTCCTTGATGTCCTGCAGGAAGCGCTTTTGCGCTTCCGCCGGCGGCTGGATGTTCGGGTCGCCGCCGAAGCTGTTGAGGAATTTCTTGGAGTCGTCCGACTTCACGATTTCGGAGAACCACTTGTTGATCTGGTCGATCACCGGCTGCGGCGTGCCGGTCGGCACCATCGCCGCCCACCAGCCCGTCAGATCCATCTTGATGCCGGACTCCGTCATCGTCGGGAAGTCGGGGCTGGCGGCAAGCCGCTCACCCGTGCTGACCGCGAGGATGCGCAGCCGGCCCTCACGCTGCTGCGCGAGCGAGAACACCGGATCGTGCATGCCGAAATCGACCGTTCCGTTCGTCAACTCGTTCAGCGAGTCGGGCGCTGTCTTGTAATTGACCTCGATCGCCTTGAGGCCCATCACGTTCTTGTAGATCTCGCCCATGATGCGGCCGGTCGGCGCGGCCGTGGCGTAGCTCGCCTTGTCGCCCTTGGTCTTCATCGCCGCCGTCAGATCGGCGACCGTCTTGTACGGGCTCTTCGCATCGACCACGAGCATGAACGGCTGGCGGTTGATCGTCGCCGCAATCTGGATGGTCTTGGCAACGTCGACCGGCGGATTCTTGAACAGGCTCATATTGGCCGCGACCGCGGTCGCGGCATGCACGAAGATCGTGTGTCCGTCGGGCTTGGCGCGCGAAACGTATTCCGACGCGATGTTGCCGCCCGCACCCGCCTTGTTCTCGACGATGACCGTTCCCTTCACGATCGGCTTCAGCTTTTCCGCAAAGTAGCGGACCAGCACGTCCGCGCCGCTACCCGGCGGAAACGCGCATACCAGCCGGATATCCTGACTCGGATAGCTCTGCGCCGACGCGCCCGGCACAAGACCCAGCATGGCTGACGCCGCTACCGCCGCGCCAAGCCACAATCGCAAGCTCATCTTCTTCATTGCTTTCCTCCCTTTGGCTCCAGTGACGCCCGCAGGCGGACGCCACTATTCCTGAAACGCTTCCTCTCGAGTTTTTCGAAACTGCGGCAGTACGATCAGCGCGACGACGAACAGGCTCATCAGAAGCAGGGCCGCGGAGATCGGACGTTCGAGAAGCACCATCGGATCGCCGCGCGACAGCACGAGCGTGCGGCGCAGGTTCTCCTCCATGAGCGGCCCAAGAATAAACCCGAGCACCATGGGCGCCGGTTCGCATCCGAACTTGTAGAGCACGTAACCGAACGCGGCGAAGATCGCCATGATGATGAGCTGCTCGACATTCGTATTGATGCTGTAAACGCCGATGATGCAGAACATCAGGATGGCGGGATAGAGCAGCCGGTACGGCACCGAGAGCAACTTCACCCAGACGCCGATGAGCGGCAGGTTGAGGACGAGGAGCATCAGGTTGCCGATCCACATGGATGCGACCATGCCCCAGAACAGCTCGGGCGACTTCGTCATGACGGACGCACCCGGCTGAATGCCCTGAATGATCATCGCACCCATCATGAGCGCCATCACGGCGTTCGACGGCAAGCCGAGCGTCAAGAGCGGAATGAATGAGGTCTGCGCCGCGGCGTTGTTCGCGGACTCAGGTCCCGCGACGCCTTCGATCGCGCCCTTGCCGAAACGCGACGGATCTTTCGCGATCTTCTTCTCGACGGTGTAGGCCGCAAAAGCCGCCAGCACCGCGCCGCCGCCCGGCAGAATGCCGAGGATCGAGCCGAGTCCCGTGCCGCGCAGCACCGCGCGCCAGGAATCGTGGAAATCCTGCTTCGTCGGCCAGACGTCGCGCAGCTTTGTGCCGATCAGCGCCCGCGGCAATTCGCGTGACTCGATATTGCGAATGATCTCGACCACGCCGAACATGCCGATCACGAGGGGCAGGAAGTCGATCCCTTCCCAGATCGCCGAGATGCCGAAGGTGTAGCGCTGCAAGCCGGAATTGATGTCGGTGCCGATCAGGCCGAACAGGAGCCCGATCAGAACCATCGCGACGGCCTTGATCACCGAGCCATGCGCCAGCACGACGGCCGTTGTGAGCCCTAAGACCATTAGTGAAAAATAATCGGGTGAATTGAATTGCTGCGCGAACGCGGCAAGTGGCGGTCCGAACGCCGCGATAAAAATTGTGCCGACGCATCCGGCAAAAAACGAACCGAGCGCCGCGACGGCGAGCGCCGAACCCGCCCGTCCCTGCCGCGCCATCTGATGGCCGTCGATGCAAGTGACGATCGACGACGCCTCGCCCGGAATGTTCACGAGGATCGATGTCGTCGATCCGCCGTATTGCGCGCCGTAATAGAGACCCGCCAGCATGATGAGCGCCGACAGCGGCTCGAGCTGGAACGTGATCGGCAACAGCATCGCGATCGCCGGGATCGGCCCGATGCCCGGCAACACACCGATCAGCGTGCCGAGCAGGCAGCCGAGCAGTGCGAAGCCGATATTCTGAAGCGTGAATGCGGCGCTGAAGCCGGTCGCGAGATTGCTGAAGATGTCGAATTCCATCTAGCGCCCCCACCACGCCGGCAGCGGCTGGTTGAGCGCATAGACAAATACGCCAATCGCAAACAATCCGATGCCGAGGCCGAGCAGCGTGGCCTCACCGAGATTGGCCTTCGGCCGCGCGAGCGCCGCGAGCACCGTCACGATCACCGTCGTGATCAGGAGTCCGGTCCAGTTCAGCAGATAACCGGAGATCGCGATGGTGCCGAGAATGAAGAGCAGCGGACGAAGATGAAAACGATCGATGGGCGGACCTTCAATCGAGAGCCCGCGCGCGCCGGTGACCAGTCCGATCAGGATAATGAGACTGCTGAGAATCATGGGGAAGTAGCCCGCCCCCATCCGGCCGGCCGTGCCCATCGGCAGGTCGCTGCCGAGCGCGATGCCCGCAACACCGATAGCGATGAAAACCGCGCCCGCCCCAAAATCCTGCGGACTCTTGACGCGCACCATAACGCTTCCTGCCCGGCCGTAACTGCGGCGCGCCTTGTTCGGCACGCATCGTTATTGGTCATAATGACCGGCCGAGACTATCGCCCGCTTTTTTCTGCGACAATCCCCGAAGGGAAAGACTTCCCTGCCCACTCGCAAGATTGGTGGGCCCGCCTGGACTCGAAGCAGGAACCAGACCGTTATGAGCGCAGAGCCTAAGACAAGAAGGCCGAAATAATCGGCGTTTTTCCCATCAATTTATCGTTCCGCTTGCGCTTAGTTCGGTCGTTTCGTTGGCATAGCATTGGCAGCGAGGTCGCGTTACCGACCCGCGGCAGGCTCACTCCGCTAAGCCCACTCATCGAAGCTCGGTCCCACTCTCGATCCAAGGGCCGAGGTCATTCCTCTGTCTGCGCGAGTCTTTGGACGGACTAGTTAAGTGAAACGAACGGAGCAAGCCCACTCACCCGGCTCGAGGGAGAATGCAACTTCCCTGTCCTGATCGCCCAACTCGATCGGGGGAATCACTGATCCGCAGATGACGACATCGCCCGCGCGCAGCCGTTCTCCCTCCGCTGATAGCGTGGCCGCAACGTGTGTGACGAGGTCAAGAAGCAAGCCCGTATTAGCCTCAAGGTCGGAGACGTGCGCTTCTTCATTTCCGTTGCGGGAAACGCGGCCCGACCAGTCGTCGAGGATCGCACCGGCGCGCCTGTCGTCGCGCGGGCCGAGGATCACATGACGATGATAGATATTGCCCGACAGAATCGCTTCGGGATCGGTCGGCGGAGCGTCGAGGTCCGCTAGCTCGATGGCCGGACCAAGCGCGGCGATGGAATTCACCACCTCGCTCCGGCTCGCGCCGCTGCCAAGGTCGCGGCCCATGTGGACGGCGATCTCCGTTTCGGCGAGCGGCTTCGACCATCCCGCGAGCGAAACGGCCGCGCCTGATACCACCACGCTGCGATCGGTCATGAAGCCGATCAATGGCGCGGCGATCCCGAGCTTGGCCATCGCCGCGGGCGCGCCGAACCCGATCTTCCAGCCGATGGCGCGTGCTCCCGCGCCGATCAGTTTTTGTCTTGCCGCGAGTTGAGCGCGCAAGCCGCGCTCAATCCGCGGATCGTCTAGCGAAGTCGCCATATCGGACCTGAGCCTAGTGGCTGCTCTTGTGGTCCGGCGGCACCTCGTAGCCGGAATCCTCGATGGAGCCAGCGCCCATCCAGCCCCAGACGAGCACCACGTCCTCGTTCGACGTGTTGTTGAAGCCGTGCCAGCAGCCGCGCGGCGAATAGATGACGTCGCCTTCGCCCGACGGTTTCTCGCCCTCATCGGTGTAGATCATGCCGTGGCCCTTCAGCACGATGAAGAACTCGTCGCAGTTCAGGTGGCGATGGTTCTCGTGCCGCGCGCCGGGTTTGAGCACCGTCCAGCCGACGACGTGGTTTGCACCCGCGCTCTTCTTGTCGACCAGGAACTGAACCTGCATATCCACCCAGCCGTCTTCCTTCGGCAGGCTCTCGACGATAGGGACGTCGCGCAGATTGGTGCGATACATTTTAGGATTGCTCACCTGAGTTGCCCTCCGAGCGTCAGATAGACCGAATGTGCGGTGACGAAGTCGCGGTGATCGATGCCGAGCCCGCGGCAGGCGTTCATCATCTCGTTCGCCGCCGCGCCGAGCGGGATCGGGCTCCCGAGCGTGCGCGCGAGGTCGAGCGCGAGCAGCATGTCCTTCTGCTGGAGCGTGACATCGGCGAGCGGCACGTCCGGCATCTTGCCTTCGAGGATGAACGGCCCGCGATAGCCGAGCACCGGCGAGGCGGCGACGCTCTTGAGGATCGCATCGAGCGCGACGGCGCGTTCCACGCCGCCCTTCTCGGCGAGCGCGACCGCCTCGCCGAACGCGATCACCTCGATCATGAGGAGAAGGTTCACGGCGATCTTCATGTGCACGGCAAGGCCGCTTTCGCCGATGTAGCTGACCTTCGGCCCGATCGCGAGCATCACGTCGCGCACCCGCTCGTAAGCATCCTTGTCGCCGCCGACCATCACGGACGCATTGCCCTGGGTCACGGTCACGGGGCTCCCTGAGATGGGCGCGTCGAGCATGAAGCGTCCCGCCTCGGCGAACCTGGCGGCGATTGCCTTGCTCACCGGCGGCGAGATCGTGCTCATGTCGATATAGATGCCGCCCTTCTTCAGGCCGGAGAGAATGCCCTGCTCGCCGAGCGCAACCGCCTCGACGGCCTTCGAATCCGTGACGATCGAGAAGACGATCTCCGACGTCTCCGCGACCGCGCGCGGGCTGTCGGCCCACTGCATCCCCGACTGAATGAGCGGCGCCGCCTTTTCCTTGGTCCTGTTCCAGCCGGTCACCGTATGGCCCGCCGCCATCAGCCGCTCGACCATCAGGACGCCCATGGCGCCAAGTCCGACAAATCCGATATTCACCCTCTTTCCTCCCGGCTTACGCAAATCTTGAAGACAGTTCCGGCTTCCGTTCGGCGCTCCTGCGCGGCGCGCGGCGCGTCGACTCGCGCACGACCAGCTCGACCGGCAGCACGAGCTGCCGCGGCTCCTCGGAGTCTTCCCGCTCGATCATGTCGACGACGATCTCGGCCGCCTCGACGCCCGCGCGGAAATGCTGGACGCGCACGGTGGTGAGCGCCGGCGACAGGCGGTCGGCGAGCGGCATGTCGTTGAAGCCGGTCACCGAGACATCCTCGGGGCAGCGCAGAGCGTGGCGCCGCAGCGCCGCGATCGCGCCGATGGCGAGCCGGTCATTGGCGCACACGATCGCCGTGAACGGTCGCCCCGTTACGAGGAGTTCCTCCGTGCAGCGCTCGCCCTCCGCCTCATTGAAGGCGCGCGCGAACGCCGCCAGCGGCGGCGCCAGGTTCACGCCCAGGAGCTTCGCGTGACGATTGAAGGCCGCATGACGATTGTGCCCGGTGGAAAGCGATTGCGGGCCGGCGATCGTCGCGATGGACCGATGCCCGAGCGAAACCAGATGCGTGACGGCAAGGCGAATGCCGTCGTCTTCGTCGTGCAGCACCGAGGAAAAGCCGGCGGCGTCCGCCTTGCGGATCACGGTCGTGACCGGAATGCCGGACGCGAGCTTCGACAGCATCGCGTCGCTGCGCAGCGCGCTTGCGACGATGAGTCCGTCCACGCCGCGCGCGCGCATCGTTTCGAGCACCCGCTGCTGGCGGCGCGGATTTCCATCGGTGCTGGCGACGATGGCCACATAGTCGTTACGCGCGAGCCCCTCCTCGATCCCGCGGATGATCGGCGGAAAGGCGGGGTCGGCGATGTCGGGAATCACCACGCCGATGGTGCGCGATCGGCGCGTCCTGAGCGCGCGCGCGGCGGGATTTGGCCGGTAACCGGAACGAAGCGCCGTGCGGCGGATCTTCTCTACGAGGCGCGAGGCGAGGCGGTTGTTCGTCTGCGCGTCGAGCGCGCGCGAGACAGTCGAGACATGCACGCCGACCTTGCGCGCGACGTCCTTTAGCGTAGGGCGCGATCTTTGCGGTCTCTTCTTTGGCATGATCGAGCCGGCTCCAGACGCTACTGCCACCGCTTCCGCCCGCGCGGGTCACGAACAATAGGCCGACCGCGCGGTTTTGCGCAATCGTTTGCACGATTTTCCATTCCGTTGCTCAAGTGGACATGTCCCACCCGGTGCGGCGCACAACCTTCATTCGGCGCTTTTCCAGTTGACGGAAATTGCTGACTTCCCCACCATCCCGGCGACGACGATCCCGTTCGCCAGCCGGTCGGACGAGCAATCGAAAAACAAGAAGACGTCGGCACACGATCACACAGTGCGCACGCCAAGATTCACGCTCACAGGGAGGGACGAATGCACAAGTTCGCCATCAAACTCGGTCTGACAGCCGGCGCCATGGCGCTCGCGTCGTCGGCCATATTCACCGCGCCTGCCGCCGCGCAGCAGGAAATCCAGCTCACTGTCGCCTCCGGCCAGCCGCTGCGCGCGATGGTCTCGCTGACGATGGTGGAAAGCTTCTTCATGCCGGAAGTCGAGAAGCGCATGGCGGCGAGCGGCCTCGACAAGAAGTACAAGATCGTCTGGAAGACCGCGTGGGCCGGCTCGTTGCTCAAGCCGACGCAGGTGCTCGAAGGCACGCGCGACGGCATCACCGATATCGGCTTCGAGCCGACGATCTTCCATCCGGACAAGCTGCCGCTCGAGCAGATTTCGTTCGTCACGCCGTTTGCGACCAGCAACGTCGTGCAGGTCGGCAAGGCGCTCGACGCGCTGCACGCCGCGATCCCCGAATTCAAGGCGCAGTACGACAAGTTCAACGTCGTGCGTCTCGGGGGATCGAGCTTCGACTCCTACGAGCTCTTCACGACGAAGCCCGTCAGGAAGTTCGAGGACATCGGCGGCATGAAGATTGCGACCGCCGGTGCCGCGCTCCAGTGGCTGCGCGGCACGCCCGCAACGCCCGTGCAGAGCAACATGACGCTCTACTACAACAGCGCGAAGACGGGCGTCGTCGACGGCTTCATCATCTTCCCGTCGGCGATCCCCGGCATGAAGTTCCCCGAGGCGGCGCCGCACGTCACGCGGGTCGGTTTCGGCGCGCAGTATGCGGCCGCGCTCATCATGAACAAGAGCGTCTACGAAAAGCTGCCAGCCGAAGTCCGCAAGGTCTTCCACGAAGCGGCGAGCGCCTGGACGGTGGCCGCCGACCAGCGGACGGGTGACGCGGGCGACGCCGGCTTCAAGTCGGTTCCGAATTTCCCCGGCGCACAGGGATACGATCTGCCGCGCGAGGAACAGACCAAGTGGGCCAATGCCATGCCGAACATCGCCAAGGAATGGGCGGCGAGCATGGAGAAGCAGGGCCTGCCGGGCAACAAGGCGCTCGCGACCTACATGGACGAGATCCGAAAGGCGGGCGCGAAGCCGGTCCGCGACTGGGACAAAAACTGATACCATCGCCCGCAAAGGGCTGACGTTCCGATGGACTCTTCTACCCCACAGCAAGAACAGGGGGCGCCGAATAGCGGCGCCCCTCGTTCGTCGTGGTTCGGGATTCTCACGAGCGTCCTGAACGTCGCCGGGACGATCCTGATCCTCGCGATGGCGGTTGCCGTGAATGCCGACGTCGGTGGCCGCAACCTGTTCAACAAGCCGCTGCCGGGCGTGCTCGAGTTCGTCGGCCTCGCGATCGTGGCGATCGTCTTTCTCCAGATGGCCAATACGCTGCGCGAGGATCGCCACGTCTCGAACGACATCCTGATGCTTCACGTCACGAAGAAGTGGCCGCGCGTCTCCGCCGCCTTCTACTCGATGTTCAACCTGATCGGTGCGGCGCTGATGGTGTTGATCGTCTGGTTCGTCTGGCCGATCGTGTTAGAGGCCTATGCGGGCGGCTACTACAAGGGCACGACGGGCATCATCCAGATACCCACCTGGCCGTTCCTCGCCGCCGTCGTCATCGGCGCCGCCGCGACAGCGGTCCAATTCCTCCTGTTCACCTGGCGCCTGTTCTCGCGGCGCGGAACCGGATCGGCCCCATGAGCGAGCTTTGGATCGGGACAATCTGCCTGCTCGCCAGTCTGGTACTGATCCAGACCGGCATGCACATCGGCGTCGCGCTGATGCTGCTGTCCTTCGTCGGCGTCTGGGCGCTCAAGGGAATCGTCGTTGCGGGCAAGCTGCTTGGAAGCTCCGTCTCCACCTCCATCGCCTCGGACGCCTATGCGGTGATCCCGCTGTTCGTGCTGATGGGGCTGTTCGTTTCCAACACGCGCGTCGGCCGCGACACGTTCGACGTGGCCGCGCTGGCGCTCGGCAAGGTGCGCGGCGGGCTGGGGCTCGCGACGGTCGCGGCCAACGCGATCTTCTCCGCCTGCACCGGCACCTCGATCGCCTCCGCCTCGGTCTTCACCAAGGTAGCCGTGCCCGAGATGGTCCGCCACGGCTACACGCCGAAATTCTCGGCCGGCGTCGTCGCCGGCAGTTCGATCCTCGGCATGCTGATTCCGCCCAGCATCCTGATGATCATCTTCGGTATCATCGCCAACACCTCGATCGCCGATCTCTTCAAGTCGGGCATCCTGCCGGGCATCCTGATGGCGATCGCGTTCTGCATCACGATCCTGCTTGTCGCCCGGCTCAAGCCGGAGTTTGTCGCAACGGATCCCAAGGTGCTCGAGGAAGGTCATCGCGGGCCTCTGGTGGGCGCCTCGATGGTGACGGTAGCGCTCAAGTTTTTGCCGATCGTCATCCTGATCGGCACCGTGCTCGGCGGTATCTATGGCGGCTTCCTCACGACCACCGAGGCGGGCGGCGCGGGCGCGCTCGCTGGACTTCTGATCGCAATCGCGCGGCGCGAGATGAGCCTGAAGGTATTCTGGCAGGTGGCGCTGGAAACCGGGCGCGTCACCGCCGCGATCTGCTTCCTGCTGATGGCGGCGGCGCTCTATGCGCAGATGCTGACGCTGTCGGGCCTGCCCTACACAGTCGGCCAGTGGCTGCAGAACGCGCAGTTACCGTTTCTCGTGATCCTCGTCGGCTATCTGATCGTCGTCATCATTCTCGGCTGTTTCCTCGACTCCGTGTCGATCATGCTGATCGTGCTGCCATTCGTGATTCCGGTGTTCGAGACATTCGACGTCAACATCGTCTGGTTCGGCCTCATCAGTATCATCGCCATTGAGATCGGCCTCCTCACCCCGCCGCTCGGCCTCGCCGTGTTCGTCGTGAAGGCAAATCTGGAAGATCAGAGCACGACGACGTGGCAGATTTTCATGGGCACCTTGCCGATGACCTTCACCATGTTCGTGGTGCTCATCATCTGCGTCCTCTTCCCATGGCTTGCACTCGCCCCGGTCGGCGTGAGCTGGAGCTGGTGGTAGCGCCGCTCAGGCGAGCTCGCGCGCGGCCTGGTAATAGCTCAGGTCGAAATACTTCTCGGGATCGGTCAGCTTCTTCTGCGGCCGTCCGTATTCGCTGCGCAGTTCCAGCACCTGCCGCATGCCCGCTACGTTGATCCGCGCTTCGGGGTCGAAGCCGCCGACGGGGCCGAGAAATACCCCGCATGTCGCTGCGGCCAGTTCCGAGGACATATGCGGCACGCCTGCCTGGAGAATCTCCGCGGCGCGCGAGCGGGTCGCCGGGTCGAACAGCCAGCCCAGCGCATCGAGATAGGCGCGGATGAAACGAGCGAGCACGTCCCTGTTGTCGCGCGCCCAGCCGCGCCGCGCCGCGCCGACGATGCCCTGATAGTCGTGGAAGAGCGCCGAGGCGCGCTCCAGCACGCGCAGGCCCGCGCGCTCCGCCATCAGGTCGAACGGCGTGCGCAGAATCGTGCCGGCATATTTGCCCGCCTTCATCGCCTCCCAGCGCTGCATGGTGCCGTCGGCGCGCTCGAACGTGACCTCGCTTTCCGCGATGCCGTTGAGCGCGAGCATCTTGCGCAGCACGAAGGCGAATCCCGTCGTCATGGCATCGACGGCGAGAGTCTTGCCCTTGAGATCGGCGTAGCCTTGGATTTCCGGCTGCACGACGAGACGCAGAAAGGCATCGTCGCCGCCCATGAAGACGAAGAGGTCGGGTTCGCTCAAGGCGGCAGCCTCGCCCTGCCCTTCCTGATAGGCCACGACGTTGTCGAAGCCCGTGAATGCAATGTCCCACTTTCCGTCGATCAGGCCGGTCAGTTGCTCCATCGAGTTCTGCGTGGGATGCAACCGCACATCGAGCGCGCGCTTTGCAAAGAAGCCCTGCTTCTCCGCGACCCACAGCGGCAGGTTGAAGCCGCCGGGAAAGACGATGGCGTTGATCGTGCCGGCCATTTGAATTTCTCCCGCCGCGCAACTCACACGAGCCTCCAAGCAGCGTCAACCGGATTCGCGCGGCCGCAGCGACGGTGATTTACTGCACGCGGGAGGACTTCAACGCCATGGCTTACCAGCTCTCCGAAGAACAACGCATGATGCGCGATTCCTGCCGCGCATTCGTCGACGACGTGATCGCGCCGTTCATCCGCAAAAACTGGCAGCGCGAATGGGACATGAACGCCGACACGCGCCTGCCGCCGGAGATCCTGGAGGCGGCGGACAAAGTCGGCATCCGTGCACTCGGCGTGCCGGAGGAGTTCGGCGGCGTCGAGCTTGATCCCCAGACCGAAGTGCAGACCTTCGCGGTCATCGCCGAGGAGATCGCGCGCGGCGACTGCGGGCTCGCGGACAAGCTGGTGCAGAACTGGAAGATCGCCGTGCTCCTGCGGCACCTCGCGCCGCGCCACATCCAGGAGCACTGGTTCAAGCGGCTCGTGGAAGAGCCGCGGATGCTGTTCGCGCACTGCCTCACCGAGCCGCGCGGCGCCTCGGACCGCTGGCTTCCCTACAACGTCCCGGAAGCCGCCATGCACACCCGCGCGGAAAAGCATGGCAACGAGTGGGTCATCAACGGCCGCAAGCAGTTCATCTCGAACGGCTACGATGCCGGCCTCTATGTCGTGTACGCAAACACCGATCCGAAGGCCGGCGTCCTGCAAGGCACGTCGTCTTTCGTGGTCCCGCGCGGTACGCCCGGCATGACGGTCGCACGCTGCAACGAGACCATGGGCGGACGCTTCATGAACAACGGCGAGATCGTGTTCGAGGACTGCCGCGTGCCGGCGGATCACATCCTCGCGGAGAACGACGCCATGCAGAAGGCCGGCGTCTATTTCCAGCCGGGCAAGATCATCCAGGCCGCGAAGAATCTCGGCGTCGGCGTCGCGGCGTTCGAGCGCACCGCCGAGTACGTGCAGAACTACGTGCAGGGCGGCCGAATCCTGATCAAGCATCAGGCGGTCGCTTGGCGGCTGGCGGACATGGCGATCCGCATCGAGGCGGTCCGTTCACTGCTCGCACGCACCGCGCAAGCGGTGAGCGAAAGGGCGCCGGACGCCGACCCGCTCTGCAACATGACCAAGGTGTTCGCGTCAGAGGAAATCCTGAAGGTCTGTCAGCACGCCATGGAGCTGCACGGCGGCAACGGCGCGATGCTTGAAGTCGGAATCGAGAAACTGTTTCGTGATGCGGCGATCTTCCTGCACTCGGATTCGACCGCCGACATCTCGCGCTTCAAGATCGTGAAGGCGCTTTTCCCGCAAACCGCGGGCAAATACGCCGGGCCGGAAAACTGACCGCGCAACAATCTGCCCACTTTTTGACCGGCGCGAACGGCAATCGCCCATATCGTTCCAGCGGTTGCATGATCGTGGGCATTCCAACGGCATTGATCCCCTCAAGCCGATGGTTCAACATGCCTTTCAACAAAGCGGGCGCGAACCCGAAGCACCAAACACAGGAGGAACGCCATGGCCGGCAAGCCGCGCATTTCCTACGTCCAGCCCGCGCAGATGAACGACCCGGCGATGCTCGCCGAACTCGACCGCTGCCGCCGCATGGGCACGCCGCGCCCCGAGAGCCAGGCGGTGCGCGCGCATGTGCCCGCCGTGTTCTGGTCGTTCGCCAATTCCTGGCGCGACGTCTTTCATACCGGCGTCGCCGATCATGCGATCAAGGAGCTCTGCCGTCTTTATGTATCGCGCTCGGTGCTGTGCGAATTCTGCGGCAACCAGCGTTCGATCAAGGCGGCGCAGAGCGGCGTCGCGGAAGACGACGTGCGCGACCTGATCAATTTCGAGGCCTCACCGCACTACAGCGAGAAGCAGAAGGCCGCGCTCTCCTACGCCGAGGCGATCACCTGGGATCTGCCAACCGATGACAAGTTCTGGAAGCGGCTGCACAAGCATTTCTCCGAGCCGGAGCTCGTCGAGATCGGCTATTTTATCGCGCTGACCATGGGCCAGCAGCGCTGGCTGCGCATTCTCGACATCGATCATCACAAGGTACTCGCCGGCGAAAGTGGCTCGATGGCGCCCGGCTTCGAGACGGCGGAAGCGGCCGCAAAGTCGAAGGCCGATCCGAGCTATTGGGCGCGGAAGTCCCCGCGCGAGCGCACACAGGCGGCCGAATAACGGCGGAGCATTTTGGTGAACCACCAGGCGACGGTTGCGGTGAACCGTGCGGTGCCCGCAACGAGCACGTACCCTGCGCGCATCCGGGTGCAGGGATTGGGTAAGTCCTACGGCGCGCTCGAAGTCTTCCGCGACGTGCATATGGATGTCGGCGACCGGGAGATCGTCGCCATCGTCGGTGCCTCCGGTTGCGGAAAGACGACGCTGCTGCGCTGCATCGACGGGCTGATCCCGCCCTCTGCGGGCAAGGTGGACATCTCCGGCACGGAGGTGACGGCGCCGGTGCCGGGCGTCGCTATGGTTTTCCAGCAGTTCGGGCTGTTTCCTTGGAAGACTGTCTTCAATAACGTCGCCTACGGGCTGAAGCTCGCAGGAGTCGCGAAGGGAGAGATCCGCGAGCGGGTGCCGAAATTCATCAAGCTCGTCGGCCTCGCGGGCTTCGAGGACGCCTATCCGTACCAGCTTTCCGGCGGCATGCAGCAGCGCTGCGGGCTCGCACGCGCGCTCGCCATCGAGCCGAACGTGCTCCTGATGGACGAACCGTTCGCCGCGGTGGACGCCCAGACTCGTGAGATTCTGCAGTTCGAGCTCCTGCGCATTTGGCAGATGCGGCCGACGAGCATGGTGTTCGTCACGCACTCGATTGAGGAAGCGGTGCTCATGGGTCACCGCGTGGTGGTGCTGAAAGGGCGGCCGGCCAGCGTCTTCGAGACGATCAAGGTGGATCTGCCGTTTCCCCGTAGCCGCGAAACGCTCACCCTGCCGCGCTTCGCCACGCTGCGCGAGCACGTCTGGACGACTTTGATGGATGAAGCGCGCGCCGCCGAACTACAGTTGCAGCGGTAGTCCGCGCCCGAACGAAACAGAGCCGAAAACGGTTCCACATTGGGAGGAAGAACATGAAAGGACAAATCGTTGCGGGGCTGATCCTCGCCGCCGGCCTTGCCGGCAGCGCCGCGGCCCAGGACAGCTACACCATCGGCCTGCCCGGCATCCCGCCGGTGTTCGTGACGACGCAGGCTTACGTCGCCGAGCAGCAGGGCTTCTTCAAGAAGCACGGCGTGAACGTCGTCTTGCGGGCGTTCGACTCCGGCGCAGCCGCGGCCCGCGGCGTCGCTTCGGGCAACATCCAGCTTTCGATGTCGCCCTCGCCGCTCGTCGTCACCATGGTGTCGAACAATCCCGACGCCGGGCTGGCGATGATCTACGGCTACGCGAAGCCCGACTGGCTGATCGGCTCGCTCGACGGCAGCATCGCCAAGTGCGAGGACATCAAGGGCAAGCCCGTCGGCGTGGACAGCCTCGGCGGCGCACGCTCGATCGCGCTGAACGTCATGCTGCGCAAATGCAACCTGAAGGCCGAAGATACGCAGCAGGTGCCGCTGAGCGCCAACGTGCTGACGGCGATGATCTCGGGGCAGATTCCGCTCGGCGTGCTGCACATCGACGACGTGCCGATCATCGAGCGCGAGTCGAAGAAGAAGGTGGTCTCCATCGTCGACATCAACGACGTACAGAAGGTCAACCACTATCTCGCGCTCGTCGCGACCAACAAGACGATCAAGGAGAAGCGGGCCGATCTCGTAAAGATCGTCGCGGCCTATATCGAAGCGGAGCGCTTCATCCGCGATCCGAAGAATGCCGATGCCGTGGCGAAGGCCGCGGCGCCGACGAGCCGCAGCGCCTCCGACGCCAGGTGGGCGATCGAGCAATATGTGAAGATGGAGTTCTGGCCGCGCGAGCACGGTCTGGACAAGGAGAACGTCGACTCGATCATCGCCACGCAGAAGAAGGTCGGCAACATCAAGGGCGATCCCGTTCCCTATGACAAGGTCGTCGATCTTTCGATCTATGAGGAAGCGCTGAAGCTGGTGAAGTAGGCGCCAGACGCAAAGACGCCCCGCCGTGACGTACGGCGGGGCGCGGTCCAACAAGAGCCCAAACGCCCATGCCGAGAAACCATCCGCGCCTGTCGCGATACGCGACCTATATCGTCGCCCTCGCGGCGGGAGCGCTGCTCTGGCAAGCGGTCGCAAGCCAGACCAATCCGGCCTTCCTCGCGTCCTTCACGGCGACGATGGGCGCGATCTACGATTTCATCATAACAGGCACGCTGTTCCGCGTGCTTAGCAGCTCGCTGCTGGTCTTCTTCACGGGCCTGGGCGCGGCGATCGTTTTCGGCATCGGCGTCGGCCTGCTGCTCGCACGGGTGCGGCTCCTGCGCATCGGGCTCGAGAGCTACATCATGGTGCTCTATGCAACGCCGATGGTGGCGCTCATTCCCTTCATCATGTCGATGATGGGCTTTGGCTTCGCGCCCAAAGCGCTCGTGGTCTTCCTGTTCGCGTTCTTCTCGATCCTCTACAACACCATCGAGGGCGCGCGCAGCCTGAAGCCGGAGATGCTTGAGGTGGCGCGTTCGTTCCGCTCCGGCGAATGGGGCGTGTGGCGCGACGTACTGATCCCCTACACGCTCCCCTATGCGATGACCGGCGTGCGGCAGGGCATCGGCCGCGGACTGGTCGGGCTCGTCGCCGGCGAGTTCTTCCTCTCCGGCACCGGCATCGGCCTCCTCATCATGCAGAGCGAGCGCGACTTCGACGTGCCGGGACTCTATGGCTCGATCCTGATCATCACCATCCTCGGCGTCCTGCTGATGAGCATCGGGCGCATGCTCGAGAACCGCTTCGCCGCATGGCGGGGGCTGAACCGATGAGCGCGCCCGAGCTTTCCCTCGCTCCTGCCCGCGCCCGCGGCTGGCGCGCCTGGATCGGCGCGGACGCCGCGGCGCGCATCGCGGCGGGGGTGGCAATCTTTCTCGTCTGGGAAGTGTCGGTGCGGCTCTGGGCGCCCGCTTTCGTCGCCCGGCCCTCGCGCATCATCGCGGTGATGCCGGCCACACTCGCCGATCCGGCGCTGTGGCACGCGGCGGGCGCGACGCTCGGCGCGGTCCTGCAAGGACTTGCGATCGCGATCGTGCTCGGAACCACGATCGGTCTCGCCATCGGGCGCGTACCGGTGATGGAGCGATTCCTGCAACTCTATGTCAGCGGGCTTTTCGCCATGCCGATGGTGGCGATCCTGCCGCTGCTCACGATCTATTTCGGCTACACGGGACAGGCGCGGCTTGCGACGGTCGTGTTCGCCGCGGTGTTCGCGATCATCATCAATGTGTCGGACGGCGCGCGCGCCGTGCCGCCGGAATATATCGAGGTGTCGCGCTCGTTCCGCGGCTCGGGCTGGTCGCGGCTCTTCGACGTCGTGCTGCCGTCGTCCGTGCCCTATCTGCTCGCGGGATTGAAGCTCGCCGCGGGGCGTGCGCTGATCGGCGCGGTGATCGCGGAGTTCTACGCATCGATCCCCGGCCTCGGCTTTTATATTCTCTACAACACGCGCACGTTCAAACACAGCGAAGCGTTCGTGGCGGTCGCCATGCTCGCCATCTTGGGCGTGCTGCTCGAGCTGTTGCTGTCCAAGGGAACGAAGAAGCTCCTCCCTTGGTACCGGCGCGACGAGGCACGCGACTGAAACGCCGGAGCCGCAAGTGAATCAGCCACAGCGCGTCGACCCGTCCACGCAGGACGCCCGCGTCCGGTCCGCCAACGCCCACTGGGGGCCGCGCTTCGTCGCGAACGGCGTGCCGCTCACCGACTTCGAGGAGGTGACGGCCTCGATAGCGTCATGGGACGACTGGTGCCGCGCGTGGTCCGACCGCGCCGGCGTCCACGAAGAGATGGGCCGAGCCGCGCTCGCGAAGGGAACGTTCCTCAGCGCCGGCGAGCACCTGAGCCGCGCTGCGCTCTGTTATCACTTCGGCAAGTTCCTGTTCGTGCACGACATTCCGCAGATGCTGGCCGCGCACCGGAAGGCGGTCGAGTGCAAGAACCTCGCGCTCCCGCACATCCGCCCGGCGGGCGAGCGCGTCGAGATCCCCTACGAGAACGGCAAGCTCTACGGCATCCTGCGCAAGCCGGACGGCGTAACGAAACCGCCGGTCATGATCATGTGCTGCGGCCTCGACTCCGCAAAGGAAGAGACGGAGGCGTATGAGCAGCCGTTCCTCGCGCGCGGTATCGCCACGCTTTGCTTCGACGGACCCGGCCAGGGCGAAGGCGAATATGACTTCGCGATCCGCGGCGACTATGAGGTCGTCGTGAAAGCAGTCATCGATGCGGTCGAGCGGCGTGGCGACCTCAACGCTGCGCGCATCGGCCTCTGGGGCGTCAGCCTCGGCGGCTACTACGCGCCGCGCTCGGCCGCGTTCGAGAAACGCATCAAAGCGTGCATCGCATTGTGCGGTCCGTTCGACTGGGGCGACGTCTGGGAAAGCCTGCCAGAGCTCACATGCGACGCATTCCGCGTGCGCAGTCATCTTGCCGGCATGGAAGACGCGAAACGCCACGCCGCGACGCTCTCGCTCAAGGGCATCGCCGAAAAGATCGAGTGCCCGCTGTTCGTGCTCGGCGCCAAGCTCGACCGCGTGATCCCGTGGAAGAACGCCGAGCGTCTAGCACAGGAAGCCAGGGGGCCGGTCGAGTTCCTGCTGCTCGAGGACGGCAACCACGTCGCCAACAACCGCGCCTACAAGTGGCGCGTTCAGACCGCCGACTGGATGGCGGAGCAGCTCGGCGCGCGCGGGGGCTAGCCGCTGAGGCCAGCGTCGCGGCAGGCGCGCCAGACTTTCTCCGGCGTGGCGGGCATATACATCGTGGCACCCGCAGGTCCCGGAATGGCGTCGGCGATCGCATTCATGACCGCTGCCAACGAAGCGGTCGTGCCGGCCTCGCCCACGCCCTTGGTGCCGAGCGGATTGGTCCGCGCCGCGACCGGATGATGGCCTCCGACAATATTCGGCACGTCGTCCGCGCGTGGCATCGCGTAATCCATGAAGGAAGCGGTCAGAAGCTGGCCGGTTTCGGGATCGTAGACCGCTTGTTCGAACAGCGCCTGTCCGAGTCCCTGCGCCATGCCGCCCTGAACCTGCGCTTCGACGACTGTGTGATCGAGCACGATGCCGCAATCGTCCACCGCCGTGTAGGCCACGACCGCAACCTTGCCGCTTTCCGGATCGATCTCGACCTCGGCGATGTGACAGCCGTTCGGAAATGTCTGCGGCGTTTCTGCTTTCGCGGTCGTGTCGAGTCCTTCTTCGATCTTGCCGCGCGCCGCGAGTTCGCGCACCTGCCGGGCGAGATCGAACAGGGGAATGCGCTGGTTCGTGTTGGCGACCGCGAATGCGCCATTGAGGAAGTCGATCAAAGATTCGTCGGCGTCGAACAGGTTCGCTGCGATCTTCTTTCCCTTCGCGATCACCGTTTCGATGCCCTTGGCGATCGCATGGCCCGCGGCCATGGCACTGCGAGAGCCCACCGACGCATAGCCCGGCACGGCGAAATCGGAATCGCCGTGGCGGTGCACAACTTCTTCCGGCCGGATTCCGAGCCGCTCCGCGATCAGGCGGCCGAATACGCTGGCATGGCTTTGCCCTGTCGAATGGACGTTGAGGCGAAACTCCAGAACATCGTCGCGGCGGAAAACAAGGGCAGCGCCTTCGAGCGGCATCGCGCCGGAATGTTCCAGGAAGCAGGAAATGCCGATTCCTCGCAGCTTTCCACGCCTCTCGGTTTCCGCTCGACGCTCCGCAAAGCTGGCATAGCCAGACAACTCAAGGGCGCGATCGAGCGTCGGTCCGAAATCGCCGCTGTCATAGACATTTCCGACAGCGGTCCGATACGGCATGGCCGACGGCAGAATCAGGTTCCTGCGCCGCAGCTCCACGCGGTCGATACCCGTGACGCGCGACGCCTCGTCCACGAGCCGCTCGAGGAGATAATTCGCCTCCGGCCGCCCCGCGCCGCGATAGGGGCCAGTCGGCACTGTGTTCGCGAACACACATCGGACCTCGACCGCGATGTGCGGGATCGCATACATGCCGGGCAAGCATCGCACGAAATTCTCGACACCGATTTGCGGCCCGAGCGTCGCAAGGAACGCGCCCATACCAACGACGTGCCGTACCCGCAGCGCGAGGAATCGACCCTCTGCATCCAGCGCCAGTTCGGCTTCGGAAAACGCATCACGCGCCTGATTGTCGCTCATGAAGGATTCGGAGCGCGACGACATCCAGTGCACTGGCCGACCGAATTTCTGCGCTGCGACGAGTAACGCTGGATACTCGGGATAGACCGGCGTCTTGATCCCGAACGCACCGCCGACGTCGTCGGCGACCACGCGCACCTGCTTCGGATCGAGCCCCATGATCTTCACGAGGCTGTCGCGGATCGCGCCCACGCCCTGCGTGCTGCTGCGCAGCGTGTAGCGGCGAGTGGCTTCGTCGTGGCTCGCCGTCGCGCCGCGCGGTTCGATCGGCGCGCCGCAGATACGCTGATTGACGATCTCGATCTTCGCGACCTTGTGCGCACCGGCGAAGATGCGCTCGGCTTCCGCGAGCCGCTCCGCGCCATCGGGCTCCGGGCCGATCCAGTCGACGGCGATATTGCCCGGCGCCTCCGGCCAGAGCTGCGGCGCGCCTGGCCTGATCGCGTCGCGCGGATCGGTGACGGCCTGCAATTCTTCATAGTCGATCTCGACAAGCTCCGCCGCGTCCATCGCGTCCGAGAGCGTCTCGGCGACCACAAGCGCGATCGGCTGGCCGACATGCAGCACGCGCTTGTCCGCGAGCGGCGGCCGCACGGGAATCTGTCCCATCTTTCCGGAGCGGTCCTTGACCGGCAGGACCATCGCAATGTCGGTGACACCCGCCGCTTCCATGTCCGCGGCCGTGAGAACCCCGACGACGCCCGGCGCGGCCAGCGCCGCGTCGAGCTTGATCGAGCGGATGTTCGCGAATGCGTGCGGCGAGCGGACGAAGTCGCCGATCGCCTGCCCCGGCTCCGGCGCATCAGCCGCAAAACGGCCCGCGCCGCGCACCAAGGCGTCGTCCTCGACGCGGGGTTTCCAGTCGGATGCATGTGCCATTGGCGGCAACTGAACCGCGCGGCGGAACCTTGTCAACGGAGCCGGTTCGCATGCTCGCTCGACCCTTCCGCTCCGTGCCGCAACTGCAAATAGTTGGGCAGCAATTCTCCATTCGACAACGCGGAAAGTTTGTTCCGCCACGCATCCGGGCTAGAATTTAGACTCGCATCGCCGGGGTATTACAAAAATGAACAATCCGGATTTCCTGATCGTCGGCGGAGGAAGCGCCGGCGCAACGCTCGCGGCTCGCCTGTCGGAAGACCCCGCGACGAATGTGCTGCTGATTGAAGCGGGTCTGGATACGCCGCCGGGTTCGACGCCCGCCGACATCACCGACACATTCCCGAGCTCCGCGCTGAACCCTGCGTATTTTTGGCCGAAGCTCGAGGCTGTGCGCTTCCCCGACGGCAGCTTGCATCCGTTTCCGCAGGCGCGCGTCATGGGCGGCGGCTCGAGTGTCATGGGTCTCGTCGCCCTGCGCGGGATGCCGTCTGACTACGATCGCTGGGTCGACGCGGGTGCCCAAGGCTGGGGTTGGAGCGATGTCGTCAAATATTTCCGCAAGGCCGAGAACGATCTCGACCGCGACCAGAGCCAAAGCGAGGCGCGGCCCTATACAATCCGCCGTATCCCACAGAACGAATGGCCCGGCTTTGTCACTGCCCTTGAGCGAGCTGCTGTAGCGCAGGGGCTCCCCATCGTGCCCGACATCAATGAAACGCCAGGGGACGGCTTTTTCCCGATGCCGGTGAGCCAGAAAGCAGAGACGCGCTCCACAAGCGCGAGTTGCTATCTCACGGAGTCGGTTCGCAAACGGAGCAATCTCGCGATCATGCCCGGGACGCGCGTTAAAGCCATTCGATTCGAGGGCGACCGCGCAACCGGAGTGGTCGCGGAGCGGGGCGGCGAGACGATCGAGATTGCCGCGCGCGAAATAATTTTGTGCGCGGGCGCTATCCACTCACCGGCCATCCTTCTGCGCTCGGGCGTCGGCCCCGCCGACGAACTGAAGCGGATCGGCATCGCGCCGGTCGCGGACCGCGAGGGCGTCGGCCGCAACCTACAGAACCATCCTTATTTGCATTTCGGCGTGACGCTGCCGTCGCGCTCGCGCCTGAAGGAGCACCTACGCCGCTTTGCCATCGCGGGCATCCGCAAATCCTCTGGCCTCGAAGGCTGCACCGAGGCGGACCTGCTCATCTTTGCCTTCGGCCGCGTCAGCCCGCGCTCCTTCGGCCCCGACGTCGCAATGCTGGGTGCCGCGCTCTATGCGCCTTATTCGCGCGGCTCGGTGACGCTCACGAACGCCGACCCCGCGACACCCCCGCACATCGACTTCCGCATGTTCGAAGACCCGCGCGACGCGCCGCGAATGGCCAAAGCGGGCCGGCTTGTCGAAACACTCCTGCTCGATCCGGCGGTCGCCAAGACCTACAACGACGCCTTTCTCCTGCCGCCGACGATGGCGCTGAACCAGTTCAACAAGCCAGGCCTGCTTGGCGGCCTGCTCGCGATGGCAGCGAAGCTCACGCTCAACGCGCCGCCCGCCGTCGCACGAACGCTCATTGGTCCCGCGATCCGTCCCGGCCGCTGGTTCGCGAATCAGCACAGCCACTCGTCGCTCACCGACAGCGAAATCCTCGGCGCGGCGGTCCCCATGGCGCATCCCGTGGGCACATGCACCATCGGCCGCAAGGACGATCCGCAAGCGGTCGTCGATAGCACCTGCCGCGTCTACGGTGTGGAGAACCTGCGTGTTGTCGATGCTTCTGTCATGCCGCGAATTCCCGCGGCGAACACCAACCTGCCGACGATCATGGTCGCCGAGCGGGCCGCGAACCTCATCCGGTCGAAGGCTATCGCCTAGTTCTTTTCCGGCGCAGCGTTCACTTCCACCCGCTTCTTGCGCCGCCAGCGGTGGATGAGGCCCATGACGCCGCCGGGAACGAACAGCGCGATCACGATTACAACGATGCTGAAGATCGCGCGGTTGACCTCGGAGGTGAAGGTCACGCGGAGCGTGTCGGCGACGAGCAACACCACCGGCGCGCCGATGAGCGGACCCTGCCACGCGCCGGCTCCGCCGATCACCGCCATCAGGACGGTGTTGAGCGAAATGTCGAACGAGAACGTCCCGAACGGCTCTAGATACATGATCCGCTGCGCGTAGAGGCCGCCGACGACACCCGCGATGAAGCAGGCGATAGCGTTCGCGATCCATTTCACCTCGATGGTCTTGACGCCGACGATCTCGGCCGCGTCCTCGTCCTCGCGGATGGCGACCAGCGCCCAGCCCATGTTTGAGCGCTCGATCGCATAGACGAGCGCGGTGACGAGCGCCGCGAGCCCGAGGAACAGGAAATAGAACAGCCGCTCGACGCCGAGCGGTGTCAGGCCGGTGGGCTGCATGTAGATGCCGAGCGCGCCCTGCGTCCAGGGAAGGTTGAGCACCAAGATCTGCACCGCGAAGGTGATGATCATGGTGACGAGCGCGAAGTAGGCGCCGCGCAGCCGCAGCGTCGGAATGCCGATCAAAAGTCCCGCGATCGCCGCCGCGACACCGGCCAAGGGCGCGGTGAGAAACGGCGACAGGCCGAAATAGTGGAACAGGATGGCGCTGGCATAGGCGCCCGTTCCGAAGAACGTCGCCATGCCGAAATTCAGATAGCCGCCATAGCCGCCGAGGATGTTCCAGGCCTGAGTCAGCACGATGTACATGAAGACCGTACCGAGCGTGCTGAGATAGAACAGACGCGTCCCGATCAGGCCGTAGAGAACGAGCGCGACGAGCACCGCGAGCCAGAATGCGACGCCGATCCACCTGCGCCAGCCGCGGCTCTCGCCGGACCCGAGAAAGAAAATCGACAGCACTGCTTCCCCCTAGATCGCGCGGCGCGTTGCGCCGCTCAAACCCTCGCGGCGCACGACGAGAATGACGGCGAGCAGCACATAGAGAACGAGATAGACGTAGTCGAACGGCATGAAGGCGGCGGCCGCCGTCTGGATCAGGCCCACGACGAGGCCGGCAGCAAGCGTGTTGGCGACATTGCCGAGCCCGCCCAGAATGACGACGAGGAACGCCCAGGCGAGCCAGAGAATCTGCGTATTGGGCGAGAACGGGAAGACCATACCGAGCGCGACACCCGCCGAGCCCGCGCAGGCGATGCCGAGCCCGAACATGACGGCCGAAAGCTGCCGCACGTTCACGCCGACGGACATGGCCGCGGAGCGATTCTGACCCATGGCGCGGATCGCACGGCCCATCAGCGTGAAGCGCAGGAACGCCCAGAACGCGCCGATCAGGAGCAACGCGAGCGCGCCCGCGATCAGCTTCACGTTCGCCAGCACGACGCCGCCGACGACCATCGAGGTGTTGGTGTAGCCGACCGTGATGACGCGGGTGTCCGTGGTCCAGGCGATGGTGCCGAGACTTTCGAGCAGGACCATCAGGCCGAACATGGCGACGAGCCCCTGCGTCTGCGCCGCCGTTTCCACGCGCGTGATCAGGAGCCGATAGACGACGACGCCCGCGCCGAGGAACACGGGAAAGGCGAGGAAGAAGGAGATGATCGGGTCGAGCCCGAACCGCCGGAACAGCTCGAAGGCGAAGAACGAGCCGAGCATGATGAAGGCGCTATGCGCGACGTTCACGACGCCCATGATGCCGAGCACGAGGCTCAGGCCCACGCCGGCGATGGCGTAGATCAGGCCGATCATGATCCCGTCGGCGAGGATGCTCCCGATCTGAGTCAGCATGGCGCCGTCACCGCTTCCCCTTCCCGCCTAGACGCCGAGCCATCCGCGCACCATCGCGCCGAGATCGCCTTCGAACGCGCTGCGGTCGCCCTGCACGTCGTTCCGTCCCGAATTGAGCACATACACGAAATCGGCAACCTTGATCGCCGCGCGCACGTCCTGATCGACGAGCAGGATCGTCCTGCCCTCCTCCTTGAACGCCACAAGCTCCTGATAGACTTGGCGCGCGACGATCGGCGACAGGCCGACCGACGGCTCGTCGATCAGCAGCACGCTCGGATTGGGGACGAGCAGCCGCGCGATCTCCACGGCGCGCTGCTGGCCGCCGCTGAGGCTGCCCGCCGCACGGTCCTGCAACGGACGCAGATGCGGATAGCGCGAGAGCATTGCCTCGACGGCTTCGCGCAGCCGCTTGCGGTCCGCGCGCAGGGTCCAGCCGCCCAGCTCGATGTTCTCGACGACGGACAACGCGGGAAACGCCGAGCGTCCCTGCGGCAGGAGCGCCACGCCATGCTCGATCAGGCGATGCGGCGGCAGCGCGGCGATGTCGGCGCCGCCGAGCTTCACCACGCCCTCCTCCGGCGGCAGAAAACCGGAAATGACCTTCAGGAGCGTGGATTTCCCTGCCCCATTGGGCCCCAGGATCACGGTGATCTTGCCGGGCTCCGCCCGCAGGTTCACCCCGCGCAGGATCGGGTGGCCGGGGATGTAACCCGCCACGATGTTCGAGACCTCAAGGAGCGGCGCAGAGACTTTCATAATTCATCCGCGGCCGAGATAGCCTTCGATCACGTTTTCATCGTGCACGACCGCCGACGGCAGCCCGGACGCCGCCACGCGCCCCTCGACCAGACACACCATGAAGTCGGACATATTGACCAGATCGGGAACCTCGTGGCTGACGATCAGGAAGGAGGCGCCCTCCTTCTGGACCGTTTCCCGAATGCAGCGGATCAGCACCTTCTTGATCTCGGGATGGACGCCGGCGAACGGCTCGTCCATCAGGATCAGCTTCGGATGGGTGACGAGCGCGCGCGCGAACTCGAGAAGTCGCTGCTGGCCGCCCGACAGCTCGCTCGCGGTGTGTCCCGCATGGCGCTCGAGACCCACGAAGGTGAGCAGCTCGTTTGCCCGCGCCGTCGTCTTGGACCGCTCCAGCGCCTGCTGATGCAGGAGCGGCACGAACAGGTTCTGCACCACGGTGAGCGTGTTGAAGACACGCGCGGTCTGGAAGGTGCGGCTCAGGCCGTTCGCCGCAAGGTCGCTCGGCCGCCGGCCGACGATCGACCTTTCGCCGAGACGAACGTCTCCCTCGTCGG
>Ga0307505_10000530_pt1 | contig 41352 bp, 41 predicted proteins | sample 23_S_MG_FD_202183 | JGI IMG/M metagenome (GOLD analysis project Ga0307505, IMG submission 202183) | Soil microbial communities from Populus trichocarpa stands in riparian zone in the Pacific Northwest, United States - 23_S | ecosystem: Environmental > Terrestrial > Soil > Riparian zone > Trees...
TCGGCAGGGGATCCTTCGCACCCCACTCCACCGCCCGCTCAGGATGACAGGCCCATGTAGCGTTGGGTTGACGGGAGCAGCTCGCGCTGTGTTCTGTGTCGCAACCCGCAACCCGCAACCCTCAACTCGCAACCCAACGCAAGATTCAAAGAGTGCGCTTGAAGAGCAAGGTGGCCGCGGCCATGGTGACCAGCGAGAACAGCACGAGGAAGAGCAGGTCTCCGCCGATGGCGGCGAAGCCGGCGTTCTTGAGGAGCAGGCTCTTGAGGGCGCGCACGGCGTAGGTGAACGGGTTGAGCACGGCCATCGCCTGGAGCCACGGCGGAAAGCCCTGCTGCGGGTAGACGGCGCCGCTGGGGAAGAACAGCACGATGTTCAGCATGCCGAACAGCGCCCGCGGCGCCATGGGGTTGCTCATGCGGACCATGATCAGGAACATGAGACTGATGAGCGCGAAGGCGGTGCAGATGACCACCACCGCGATCCGGAACAGCCGCAGCGGCTCGAACGGGTTCGGGATGCCGGCGATGAGCGATCCCACCACGACGATCACCGCACCGGCGGCGACGGCCTTGATCGTGCCGGAGATGTTGAAGCCGGCGATCAGCTCCAGCTTGGTGATCGGCGTCACCAGGTATCCCTCATGGAGGCCGTGCGCCTTGTCGTCGACGTAGTTGATCGCGCCGCCGACCATGACCGTCATGAAGATCGACATGACGATCAGGCCGGGGAGCAAATACTGCACGTACGGCACGTACGGGTACATCTCCACGACCTCGAGGGAAGGCTGGGCGGCGATGCGCCGCAGCTTCGTTGGCGGATCGAACGCCGCCAGCAGGCTGCGCATCTGCGCCACCAGCGTGGCCGACACGAAGTTGTCGGTGTTGTCCCCGATGAGCGCGATGCGGGGGTCGTTCCGCTGGTGGACCCGCCGCGAGAAGTCGGGTGGAATCATCAGCACACCCTGGATCCGGCCGTTGCGGAGATCGGTCAGGGCCGCGCCTGGATCGGCGTACTCGATGGTATCGAACGTCTTCGCGCCGGCGGTCACGGCGCCGGCCAGTTCACGCAGCTTCACTGCCGGCACGCCGTGGTCCTGATCGACGACGCCCAGCTTGAGATTCTTGACGTTGCCGCCGAACGCATGACCCAGGATCAGGAGTTGGATGATCGGCAGCACCAGCGAGAAGAGAATCATCATCGGGCTCCGCCGGAAGCGGCGAAGCTCGCGTTCGATGATGGCCCAGGTGCGCTGCATGGCTCAGCCCCTCCTCATGAGGAACGGGCTCTCCAGCGCGTCCGGGCCCTGGAGCGCATCGCGCAGCGCGTGGCCCGTGCAGTGGACGAACACGTCGTCGAGGGTCGTGCTCTGCACGGAGAGCGACAGCACCGGCAGACCCGCCTGTCCGGCCGCCTCCATGATCTTGAGCGTCGTGGCCGGGCCATTGCTCGACGTCACGCGGAACAAACCATCATGGCCCGACACATCCTCGACGTCGGGCAGCGCGCGCAGCGTCTGCGCCCACGCCGGTGGCGGCGCGGCGAAACTCACCTCGATCACGTTCTTGCCGGACAGCGACGCCTTGAGCTTCATCGGTGTGTCCAGCGCCTTGAGCTCACCGTGATCCACGATGGCGATGCGGTCGCAGAGCTTGTCCGCCTCATCCATGTAGTGAGTCGTGAGCAGAATGGTGATGTCGCGCTGGGACCGGATCCGCGCGAGCATCTCCCACACCGCCGCGCGCGACACGGGATCGAGGCCGGTCGTGGGCTCGTCGAGAAAGAGCACGCTCGGCTCGGACACGAGTCCGCGGGCAATCTCCACACGGCGGCGCATGCCGCCGGACAGCAGCTTCACGGGCTTGCCGGCCCACTGGAGCAGCTCCACGGATTCCAGGAGCTCTTGGATGAGCCGCGTGCGCTTGGCGCGCGGCACACCGTACAGCTTGGAGAAGATCAGCAGGTTCTCTTCCACGCTGAGCTCGAGATCGCTGGTCATGGCCTGGGGGATGACGCCGATGGAGCGCCGCACGCCGTCGGACTCGGTGAGGATGTCGAAGCCGCCAACCCTGGCGGTGCCCGAGGTGGGGACGTGCAAGGTCGTGAGGATGCGGATGAGCGTGGACTTCCCGGCTCCGTTCGGCCCGAGGAGGCCGAAGATCTCGCCGGCCTGCACGTCGAAGCTCACGCCATTGACGGCCACGAACTGGCCGAATTGCTTGACGATGCTCCGGACTTCGATCGCGTTCATGGATCGGTGGACGTCTTCATCGCATTCAGAGCAGCGGCAGCAGCACGTACGCCGTCATGCCCACGGCCAGACGCCGATCGGCGTTGTCGACGCGCAGGCGGATCTCGAAAGTCTTGATGTCGCGCTTGGTGCGGCTGACATCGCGCTGCGTGGCGAAGCCCGCATCCACGCCGCGGTAGAAGACCGTACCTTTCCGCTCCGCACCCGAAGGGAGACGAACGGTGAGACCATCGCCCAGGCGCACGCGGTCGATGTAGGTCTCCTCCACATCCGCGCGCACCCACAGGTCGTCAGGGTTGATGAGCGTGACCACCGGCTGGCCCGCTTCCACGAACTCACCGGCGCGGACGGCCAGGACATCGACGATGCCGGCGATGGGCGCGTGCAGCTCGGTGTAGGCGAGCCGCACGTCGGCCCTCTCGCGCTGTGCATTGGCGGCCGCCTGCTGCCGCTCGCTCGCCTCGAGCTCGCTGCGCCGGACGGAGATCTGTTCCGCGTTTGCCCGCGCGAGAGCGACGGCCGAGCGCTGGGCGTCCATCTGCCGGGCCAGCGACGTCACGCGGGCCCGGGCCGCGTCCCGCGCCGTGCGCGCCTGATCGAACTGTTCCACGGGCACGACCCCCTGGGCGGTCATCTTCTGCAAACGGTCCGCGATCAGTCGGGCGTTCTCGAGCTCGGCCTCGGCTGCGCGCCGCTGCGATGCGATCGCCGCGAGCGTGGCCTCCGCCTGACGGATCTGGTCCGCCGTCTGGAGCTCCTGCAGCCGCAACGCCGCCGCGCTCTCCTGGACCTGCGACAGCGCGCCCTGGGCGCTGTGCGTGTAGAACGCGCTCTCCTGCCGGAGCTCGTCGGGCACCAGCAACGCCGCGAGCTGGCCCTGCTTCACGACATCGCCTTCCTTCACGAGCAACTTGCCGATCCGCCCCGCGATCTGCGGGCTGACCAGCACGTCGTTGGTGGTGACGATGCCCGTGAGGGTGACCCGGTCCGGAGTCCGGCGCGCGTAAACGTACGCGCCGCCACCGGCGAGGCCGACGAGAAGGAGCACGAGGAGCGCCGGCACCCGTTTCATACTTACGGAAGTGTATATAGAGCTTTTGTTCGCGAAAGGTCAATCGGATCGCAAAAGAGTCGGGGTTGCCAGCCGCGGGAGCTGCTCCTCAGCACTCAGCACAGCGCCCCGGAAGTCGGTGGCCAGTGGGGTTGGGTTGTCCGTTGTCGGTTCTCAGTTCGTGGTGATCCATCCGTGGCGCGACTGGGTGCAGACAACCGATCACCGACAACTGACAACACCGCCGCTGGACACTTGTTTTCTGGGAGTACTCAGCCCCGACCGCCGACCCGCACCGCTCGAGACACCGGGAGACCTTTACGCCAAAGACTCCTAATGTATACTTCTGACTTCCGTTTTCGAGCAATTCCACCTACAAGTCTTTTCCACCTCTATTTTCGGAAGGAACATTTGCGTCATGAGTGAAAATGGCGACGGCGCGGGCTCGCCCACCAACGGCAGAAAAATCGTCCGAGTGGGCATTCTTGCCCCGATCGCGAAGCTCGACCCCCGCGAAGCGGTGGACAACGTCAGCAACTTCATCCTCGGCCAGATCTTCGAGCCGCCGTACGCGGTGACCGCGGGCGAGACGGCCGTCCAACCCGTCCTCTTCTCCGAGCCGCTTCGCCACGAGGGTGGCCGGCGCTATTCGGCCGCGGTGCGCGCCGGCGTGACGTTCTCGGATGGGACCCCGCTCACGGCAGACCTCGCGGTGCGGTCGCTGAAGCGCTCGGCGGTGCTGTCGCCCAAGGCTGCCATCGCCTCCAGCGGCGACCGGGTCGTGTTCACCCTGACCTCGGTCAACCCACGGTTCGAGCTCACCCTCACGCAGAGCAACTGCGCCATCGTGCTGGACAAGGACGGAACCCAGTTCGGAACCGGTCCGTTCATGTTCGAGGAGAGGCCGCTTCTGCGCACCTTGCAGATGACGTCTCCGATGCGGCTGATCCGCAATCCTCTGTGGCACGGCAAGACCAAGATCGACGAGGCTCAGTTCATCGTCCGTCCCGCCGATCCGGACGGCTCGCCGCGCGAGTTGATCGAGTCGTTTCGCCGCAACGAGATCGACCTCACGGCCGCCCTGATCGTGGCCGACCTCACTCGCGCCAACCTCACCTCCGCCGTCCCGGCGCTGCAGCCGGGCAACTCGACGGGCATCCTCTTCTTCAATACCGAGCATCGCAGCCTGTCCCGCTCCGACGTGCGCAAGGCCATCGCCCTGGCCATCGACGTGCAGGACATCGCTCAACGCTCCTATGAGCGGAACCCGGTGGCCTTCATCGCCCGCTCACTCCTTCCTCCGATGATGGGCCGTCCCACCGGTCTCCCCTACATGAACCGCGAAGAGGCCAAGCGAATCCTGACCGCGGCCGGCGCCGCTCGTCCTCCGCGCCTGACACTCCTCGTGCCCTGGGCGCCGCGGCAGTATCTGCCGAAGCCGCTGGCAGCCGCTCAGGCGATTCGCACCCACCTCGCCGAAGTGGGCATCACGGTCGAGCTGCGGGAAACGGGCACTGGTGAGGAGTTCCTGGCCGATCTGACGGGCGGCAACTTCGACCTCGCGCTCGCCGGCTGGATCGCCGACAACCCGGATCCCGCCGATTTCTTCGAGGCGCTGCTCTGGTCGAAGATGACCCAGGGCGACCACCAGGCCAATCCCAGCCGGTGGAAGCACGCAGGCACCGATGCCGCACTCGCCGCGTTCCGGGAAGAGCCGACCGACGCCCATCGCAATGAGCTCGAGCGCATCGTCCGAGAAGAGGCCCCACTCCTGCCGCTCATCTACGGCCAGTCGGTCGTCTCCCATACGCGGAAAGTGCGCGGAGTCAGCGTGTCCTCGACCGGCATCGTCCCCCTCGCCGGAATCAGCATGACGTAGCCGGCACGGCCGGCTGCGCTGGTTGGCATAGCCTTGGGCACGTGCGGCAGCTCCGAGGCTCACGTGCTTTCTGCCGCGCAGGCTCCTAGCCGGCCGGCAACCAACGATGAAGTGACAGCCACTTCATCTCATCCAAGTGATTCACGGCTTCGTTGTGCGTGGTCGCAAAATTCGAGGCTGGCACTACAGCCCCATGCAACTCGCCACTCGGAACCCGCAACCCGCAAGCAGCATCAGGACAATTCGCTTCTGCTATTCAACTCGCGCATTCGGGCCTGGGCGTCGGCGGAGCCGGGGCTGATGGTCAGGGCCAGGGACAGCTCGGCTTCGGCATCGCGATAGCGCTTTTGCGCGGTGAGGACGTGGCCGCGGGTGACGTGGGTCTCGGCCAGATTCGGCGCGAGCTCCACCGCGCGGCGGCTCACCGCATCGGCGCGCACGAGCAGTTGATCGTCACCGAGCAGCGAGTACATGGAGGCCAGCGCGTCGCCGAGACCGGCGTAGGCAGGGGTGTAGTCGCGGTCGAACTCGATGGCGATCTCGAACATCCCCACGGCCGCTTCCAGGGCCCGGTGTGTGCCCTGACTGAGGTAGGTGCGGCCCTTCAGATAGAACTCGTACGCGTCGAGCCGTACGGGAGTGGACTTGATGGCGTTGCGATTGCGCTCGGTGAGCACGCCGAGGAGGGCGCGGGCGGCGTGCTCGGCAATCTCTTCCTGTAACGCGAAGACATCGACGGCCTGGCGGTCGAATTTCTCGGAGAGGATGTGATGGCCGCCATGTGTCTCCACGAGATGCACGGTGATGCGCAGGCGGTCGGCGTCCTTGCGGACGCTCCCGCGCAGGATGTGATCGACGCCCAGCTTCTGCCCGAGGACTCGGAGGTCGTCGTCCTCGCGATGATCGAAGGCCGTCGCGCGGGAGAGCACGCGCAGCTCGTCGATGCGGGTCAGCGCGTTGAGGATCTCCTCGGCCAGGCCATCGCAGAAGTGAAGCTGATCGCGGCCCGGACTGAGGTCCGTGAAGGGGAGCACGGCGATCGACTTGCGCGTGGAAGCCGTGGAGCCTGCCGCCGCCACAGGCTGCGGCGCGGACACCACGTCGCCGATGAAGCGGAACCCGCGACCGTAGACGGTGCGAATCCAGCGGGGGTTGGCGGTCGTGTCCCCCAGCGCGCGACGGGCGTCGCGGATGGCAGTCGTCAGCGCCGCCTCGGAGACATGCACATCCGGCCACAGCCCGTCGTGCAACTCCTCCTTGGGGACCACGCGCTCCCGGCGTTCGATCAGATAGTGGAGGATTTCGAGGACGCGCGGCTCGGCCTTGACCACATTGCCGCCGCGACGCAGCTCATATCGATCGAGATCGAGCTCGAACTCACCAAAACGGAACATTGACCCGATGTACCCGGACTTTCCCCCCATTTTCTCCCGGATTGGGATTCCGGCCGGCCCTACTTTGCAGTAACCGGTTACAGGCCGGCGCATCAGAAGGGGTCAGGCCCCCAATTCCGGGCCCCTGGAGGATCGATGTCGGTGATGAATATGGAGCCCATTCTCAGTGCAGACGTCTACGCGAGCCGCATCGGCCGCACCTTGAACAGCGGCTTCGTCTCGCTGATGATCAGCATCGGGCATCGCACACGGCTGTTCGACACGATGGCCACGCTGCCACCCTCCACCAGCGCCGACATCGCTTCCGCGGCCGGGTTGACCGAGCGTTACGTCCGCGAGTGGCTCGGCGCCATGACCACCGCGCGCATCGTCCACTACGACCTCCGTACGGGAACCTACTTCCTGCCGATCGAGTACGCGGCGGTGCTGAGTCGCGGCGCGGGAACGGCCAGCCTCGCGCCTGCCGCACAGATGCTGGCTCTCCTGGCCGGCATCGAAGACCAGGTCGTGGCCGGCTTCCACACAGGCAGCGGTGTGGAGGCCGAGACGTACAGCCGCCTGGATCAACTCCTCGGCGACGAGAAGCGTCAGCTCGTGGATGACGACTACGCCGAAGCCATCCTCGACCTCATGCCCGGCATCGACCTGCGTCTCGCGGCCGGAGCGACCGTGCTCGATGCCGGCTGCGGGGACGGCGCGATCCTGACCATCCTGGCGCAGAAGTTCCCGCGCTCAGCCTTCCGCGGCTACGACCTCTCCCACGAGGCCATCGCCCGCGCGAACGAACGCCTCGAGGAAACCAACCTGACCAACGTCGACTTCGCCGTCGGAGACGTGGCCAGCCTCGACGAGCCCCGCTCCTACGATCTGATCCTGGCCATGGAATCGATCCACGAGCAGGCCTTTCCGCGACTCGTGTTGCGCAACCTCTTCAACGCCCTGCGACGCGACGGCGTGTTCCTGATGCAGGAAGTGGCCGCCTCCAGCCACGTCGCCCGCAACGTCGAGAACCCCTTCGCCCCGATGCTCTACGCCCTCTCCCTGATGCACGCGGTGCCCCTGGCCCTCGCGCAGGACGGCGAGGCCCTGGGCCGCATGTGGGGAGAAGAGCGCGCCCGCCAGATGCTGAGCGAAGCAGGCTTCACCAAGCTCCGTTTCGAGTCCGTCGTGACGGACCCGCTCCGCTACTACTGCGTCGCGTCGAAGTAGGAGTGCCGGGACGCGGTGCATTCGCACGAGCCGAGGAGCGCCGGCGCTCCGCTTTCGCCGCCGCAGGCGAAGTACCACGTCGCGGTACCCGTCGGGCCGCACGCGCCGGGTTCGCTTCTTGCTGTGTACGCCTTCCCAAGGGGGTACCACATGAAGAAGCTGATCACTCTTGGAGCGGTCGTCGTGTTGATGTTGGCGGCCGGCTGCACGAAGGAAACCACCACCACCGCTGTCGACGACACCACCACCGTCTCCTCCACCACGGTCTCCACCACGGTTCCGGCCGTCGACACCGCGGCGGTCAATGACGCGGCTGCGGACGCCACGGCTGCCGCCGGAGATGCGGCCCGCGACGCCGCTCATGCCACGGGCACCGCCATGGAAACCGCCGGCCAGGAAATCCAGGAACGCACTAAGACGGATACGGAGTAGGAGGAAGCAGTATGGACATCATCACCTGGCTCATTGTGGGACTCGTTGCGGGCGTGCTGGCCTCCCTGGTCATGGGCGGCACCGGCTACGGCATCATCGGCGACATCATCATCGGCATCGTCGGCGCATTCGTCGGAGGTTGGCTCTTCGCAAAACTCGGGGTGGGCACACCCTTCAGTGGCTTGCCCGGGACCATCTTCGTCGCCTTCATCGGCGCCATCGTTCTGCTCTTCGTCCTGCGCCTCATCCGAGGTGGACGAAGAACGTAGCTTTCGAACGAGAATCCACGGCTCCTGACCAACCCCTTCGACGCCCGCCGGCGAAGGGGTTTGTTGTTTTGGTTTGGGCATTGAAGCTCTCGCGAGGCACTTCCCTCTGCCGTCTCGGAGGCTGTCGGGCGCAGCCCGCTCTGTACGACTAACCTCAAAATTCTTCGCGCGGCGCACACAACCCCCTGTCATCCTGAGCGGGTGGCGGGTGGGTGCGAAGGATCCCCTGCCGACGGAGCGAGCGTCGTGCTTCGGCACGGGATCCTTCGCCCCCCATCCCACCGCCCGCTCCCACCCCCTGTCCACCATTCGCGGACCCGGGCGTATCTACCGGCCAAAGGAGTTGCCATGAACGCCCAGAGGATCCGCGCTGCACTGATTGCCTTCGTCATCATTGTCCTGGGGAGCTTTGCTTCGGCCCAGGAGTCGACCACGACCGCCACCACGGACACCGCCGCCACGACCACGCAGGTCCTGGTGCGTGAGGTGGACAGTCACCAGACCCGCCAGGAGCTGTCCGAGGTGCTGCGGCGGTTGCCGCCCGAGGTGGGCAAGGTGTTGAAGCTCGACCCGACGCTGTGGTCGAACACCACGTACCTGAGCCACTATCCCGCGCTTGCGGCGTTCGCGACCCAGCATCCCGAGGTTCCGCATAGCCCGCGCTTCTTCCTCCAGGACGTCTACATCCCCGGCGACGCGCTTCCCGACGATGCAAGCACGCGCTTCCGCCGCGACTTCATGGAGAACGTGACCATGTTCGTGATCATGCTCACGATCACGCTGGCCCTGGCGTGGCTGATCCGCACGCTCGTCGAGCAGCGGCGCTGGAGCCGCGTCTCGCGTGTGCAGGCCGAGGTACACAGCAAACTGCTGGACCGCTTCGCGTCGAATGAAGACCTGCTCAAGTACGTGCAGACCGAGAGCGGGAAGCGGTTCCTGGAGTCGAGTCCCTCGCTGCCCGTCGAACAAGGCCGGCCCGTGAGCGCACCCATCGGACGCATTCTGTGGTCCGTGCAGGTGGGATTGGTCGTGGCCGCGTTCGGGGTCGGGCTGAAGCTGGTGGGCTGGACGATCACCGACAAGGGCGCCGCCGAAGCCATGGCCGGGTTCGGAGTGCTGTCGCTCGCCATCGGCATGGGCTTCGTCGCCTCGGCCGCGGCCTCGTACCTCCTCTCCCGCCGCCTCGGCCTGTGGGAAACCCAGGCGCCGATGCCCAACGACGTGGGAAGATAGTGCGATGCGCGTCACGATGGTCATGGACGAGACGACGCTCTCCGACGTTCGCAGCCACGCGGCGGAGGCAGTCGCCGTGATGGATGAAGAGACGTTCCGCGCCTTCTACGAGCGCACGGCGCGGAGCGTCTGGGCTTACCTGTCGCGCATCACCGGCGATCGCCAGCTCGCGGACGATCTGCTGCAGGAGGCCTACTACCGCTTCTACAAGCTGGGCGCGCGGCACGAAGACGAACGCCACCGCCGCAATTCGCTCTTCTGCATCGCCACCAACCTGGCCCGGGACACGATCCGCCACCGTCGCTACGCGCAGACGGTGGCCCTGCCGGACGAGGACGATCACGAGGTGCTGCGCGTCGAGAACAATGAAGGGACACGGGCCGAGGGGCGAACCGACCTGTCGCGCGCCATGGCTCACCTCGACTCGAGACAGCGCGAGCTGCTCTGGCTCGCCTACGCACAGGGTGCGTCCCACAACGAGATCGCTGACACCCTGGGCCTCAAGGCGCAGAGCATCAAGACGCTGCTCTTCCGCGCGCGGAAGAAGCTGGCCGGACTGTTGAAAGGAGATGCGCGTCGTGGCTGACCTCTCTTGCCCTCGCGAAACAGAACTGCTGGACGCGCTCGCCCACGGCCAGCAGCCCGATGAAGACCTCGCCGCGCATTTGACCTCGTGCGCAGCCTGTACCGAGTTGCACGCCGTAGCCGGCGCGATCTTCGACGACGCCTCCATGGCCATGCGCGAAGCGCCGATCCCGTCCTCGGGAGGTGTGTGGTGGAGGATCGAACGCCGCGTCCGCGAAGAAGCCGCACTCACCGCCACGCGGACAGTGTCGGTCGTGCAGATCGCCACCGTGGTCGCCGCCGCCGCGCTCGCCATCCTGCTCCTGGGCGGACTGCCCGCGATCGCGATGTGGATCGGCAACCTCGACCTGCCTCTACCCGCGAAGAGCGGGAGCACGTTCTGGACGCTGCCCCTGATCTTCGGCATCGCCACGTTCCTGCTCCTGGCCCCCGTGGCCATCTACTTCGCCGTGACCGAGGAGTAGCCCTCCTCGGTCCGGCACAAGTGCTGGGTGCTGGGTGCTGGGTGTACCGCGTTAGCGGTACAAATGCCGCGTAGCGGGCGAAAGACGATAGCCCACGCCTTCAGGCGTCGCCTGAAGGCGTGGGAATAGCGAAATTCCAGAAGGTCAGCGCGCGTAGCGTGCGACAGACTCCGGAACGCACGCCGCTGTCGCCCGCACGCGGGCTGACTTTGAGAATCCGCGAAATCCCACGCCTAAAGGCGTCGCCTAAAGGCGTGGGCTATCTTCTCCCGCCCGGCCTCACGGCCGGGGCTAGTACGATGCCGCCCCTACGGGGCTTCCGGCGACACGCCTCACAATTGTCCAAACTCCAGCGCGAATCAGGTCGTGTAGTAGAACTCTTCGCGGATGATCTTGCCGTCTTTGACGGTGTAGACGGCTACCTCGTCCATCTTCACACGTTGGCCTGCCGTCGGTCCGGTTCTGGCCGTAATGTCGAACTGGTGGCGCACGGCAAACTTGTCGTGGTGTGGGTACGGACCCTGGGCGCTGGATTCGTGGACTTCGAACGTGTCCGTCCACCACTGCCCCTTGCCCCGCACCGCGTCGATGCCGTGCATCTCGGCAGGCATCTCCTCGTTGCCGGAGGCCTCGACAGTGACGATGTTCACGTCGTAGAGCTCGTCCACCGCCTGATCGTACTTGCCCTGATTGCACAGCTCCACCAACCGCTCGCCCACTTGTTTCACGTCCATGATCTTCCTCCTCCTGAATGAACTGCAGATCATTCCTCAGTTCACCGATGCTTCGCACCCGGAGTTGGGATTCTCTCGAAAAGTCGCCGTGCCCCGCGACCGATCGCTACAAACTGTGGAGCACTACTTCTTCACGCGTACGACCTCGCAGTAGGATGACGGCCCATGCGCGCGATCCAGCTTCTTCAGTCTGCCCAATCCCTTGCCCTCCTCGACCTGCCGGATCCGACCGCGGGCCCGGGCGAGATCGTCGTCGACGTACACCGTGCCGGGATCTGCCACACCGACGCGCACTACCGCGCCGACAGCGGCCGCACCAAGCTGCCCGTGACGCTGGGCCACGAGATCGCCGGCGTCGTCTCGGAGCTGGGACCCGGCGTCACCTCGGTGAAGCGCGGCGATCGCGTGGCCATGCACTACCTCGTCTCCTGCGGAGAGTGCGAGCGGTGCCGCCGCCACGGCGAACAGTTCTGCTCGAGCGGCGCGATGCTCGGGAAGGAACGCGACGGCGGCTACGCGCAGCGCATCGTCGTGCCCGCGATCAACGCCATTCCCATCCCGGACGAAGTGAGCGACGAGGCCGCCGCGATCATGATGTGCTCGACCGCGACGGCGTACCACGCACTGCGGCTCTCCGGGATCCAGAAAGGCGAGTCCGTGGCCATCCTCGGCTTCGGCGGTCTCGGTGTCTCCGGCGTGCAACTCGCGCGAGCGCTCGGTGCGTCGGAAGTGTTCGCCGTCGACGTCGTGCCGGAGAAACTCGCGCTGGCCGAGAGCTTCGGAGCGAAGGCCGTCGACGCGCGCGAGATCCCCGTGCACCGGGCCATCCTCGGCGCCACGGACGGTCGCGGCGTCGACGTCGCGGTCGAGTTCACAGGCAACGCCAAGGTCGCGCACAGCGGTCTGCGCTCACTCTCGCCCGGCGGCCGTCTGATGATCGTGGCCATCAACCTGCGCGCCCTCGAGCTCGATCCCTTCGCGGACCTGCTCGTGCGCGAGCGCCGCATCATCGGCTGCTCCGATCACACGCGCCAGGAACTGGTCGAGCTGATGGAGCTGGCCCGCACCGGCGCCATCGACCTCTCCCGCGCCGTCACCCGCACGGTGCCGCTCGAAGCAGAACCAGTGAACGGCGTCCTCGACGAGCTCGAACGCGGAAGCAGTCACCTGCGCACGGTCATCGCGGTGGGCTAGCCGGCACGGCCGGCGGCGCTGGTTGGCCTAGCCTTGGGTTACGTGCGGCAGCTCCGAGGCCAAGGCTTTTCTACAGCGCAAGCTGCGCGGCCAACCAAACGCAACAGGGCCTGTCATCCCGAGAGTGAGCAGAAATCCGCGCGCTTTCCCACCCTGTCATCCTGAGCGGGTGGCGGGTGGGCGCGAAGGATCTCCTGCGGTAAGCGAAAACCGCGCAGGTTGCACGAGACCGCGGTTCTCGTAATCGCACGTTCATCGTTCTTCGCACGAGATCCTTCGCCGTCTACGCGGCTCAGGATGACAGGTTGGGAAAGCCGCGGATTTCTGCACCACCTCCGAGCGCATTCGTCGTCAATCATTCGCGCGCGGCCTGGGCCGGCTCGAGATGAAAAGCAACGGGTTCTAGCCGGCACGGCCGGCGGCGCTGGTTGGCCTAGGAGTCTGCGCGGATGGCGCGGCGTTGGGCGACCGTGGCGGCGAAGGCGAAGAGGACGGCGATCACACGGATGCCCTCCTCGATGCCGCGGCCGGTGGGCATCGCCAGCGCCAACTCCGGGCGGATGGCGTACCAGATGTCGTAGCAGAGCCAAGCCACTTCGCTCGCGGCGAGATAGACCCAGGTGTGCATGAGCAGACCGCCGCGCATGGCCAGCGCCGACATCATGAGGGGCACGATCAGCGCGAGGCCGACCATGTCGCCGAGGGTGGAGACGAGCAGGACCAAGTCCGCGCTGGCGTTGGCGATTCCTTTGGCGAGAGGGTAGCCCCCTACCACGATCGCGACCACCACGCCGGCGATGGTCGAGACCACCTGAGCGGACCGCGAGCCCGGCGCCGCCAGACCCGTCGCGCGCCAGGCGCGGACGAAGAGCCAGAGTGCGCCGGCAATGGCCACGTTCTGCAGGATGAGCATGACGTTCAACACCGGCTGCGGGAACGTCGTCCCCGTGAGCAGCGTGATCACGCGCAGGATGTAGCGCACGCCCGCCAGTGAGTATCCGGCGCCGATCAGCAGCCAGCATGCGTAGAGCCGGTCTTCGCGGACGAACCGGGTCATGGTGACGAAAGCGCTGATGGCCGTGGCCAGTGCCACGACGATGAGCACCACGCGGTGATACATGGCCCCGCTGTCGGGCGAGAGGGACATGCCGGCCGCGGTGACGAGCGCGAAGACGAACGGAATCAGTGCCAGACGCTTCATTCGAGTCCGAGATCCTTCCTGATCAGCGCGGCCACTTTCACAGCGCCGTCCTTGCCCAGCAACGTGCGCAGCGTCGGGCCGATCACATCCAGGAGGGCCGGAACCTGCTCGCGCGTCAGGACCTCCGCGTCGATCCCAAAGGCATTCTTCGCCCCGAGCTGGACCGCATTCCTGGCCGTGAACGGCCCCATGTATTGGGTCAGCCGCGCACGCACCACCGCGGCCGGAGCTCCGGCAGTCGTTTCAGTTCTCATGATTGGAAGGTTGGACCGGACCCTGACGGCGGGAGTATAGCGGACGGTTGCAAATCGGCAGTGTCGGCATCGGCCTTCAGGGTGCGGCCGCGGAAGGACGACCACGCGACCCCTGGAGGCACGGAGAGAGTGAGGAGGATTGGACGGCTCCGTTCGATGGGGAGAGACGCTACCCGCCGATGATCTCCGTGACTCCCTCGACGATCCGTTCCAGCTCTTCCGGAGCGAGACGAGCGATTCTCTTTCCCAGCCGTTCCACCGACAGCGTCCGGATCTGACCGATGCGGACCCATGAACGCTTGGGAAGCTTCGCGGTGGTCAGTTCGAGAGTGAGAGGGAACCCTGTCCGCGGTTCCTGGCTGGTGACGGCGACCGCGATCACGATGCCGGAGCGATCATTGAAGACGTCCTGACTGAGAACCACCACCGGCCGCTGCCCGGCCTGCTCGTGACCGACCGTCGGATTCAGCTCCGCCCAGACGACATCCCCTCTCAGTACTCTGGCCATTCGCTCTCACCGGCATAAACCTCATCGGCCATCGCCTGCTCCTCGCTCTTGTCCAGCTTTGCGCACTCCCTCGCCAGACGAGACCCGTTGAGGCGGGCCAACCGTTCCTGGACCGCCGACTCGAAAGCCTTGCTTCGATTCGCGAACAACCCTTCGCTCACGAGCCGATCGATCTCGGTCAAGGCCTTCTCATCAATCGTGATGGCGATCTTTGCTCTGCCCATGATGGTGTGATGATACGTCATACCTGTCGGCCGGGCAACGATTGCAGTATCCGTCATACGAACTCCACCTTCGCTTCCTGGGGCAGCGCAAACATCCCGAAGCACGTGACGCACTCCAGACGAAGGTTCGTTCCGTTTTCCCAATCCACCTTGTCGTTACTGGCGTCCGCGGTGAGCACGAGCGTTCCGCCGTCGTCGCGCTGCGCCTCGAAGATCCACGAGCGCACGACTTCTTCGACGAGCCGGAACGGCGTCCATCCGTTCGCCATCCAGAGACCGTCCTCCTCGCCGTGATTCCCGCAATGCGGACAAGTGATCGCCAAGTCGGTCCACTCCGTCTGCGTTGCCTCAACCATCCTCGAAGGAAGATACCTCGGCCTCGCCGTGACGATCCATAACTCCAGTCCGGGTAGAATCGAAGGCTCCTCATCACCTGAAACATGACGAAACTGCCGGACGGCCTCTACGACCTGTTGATTACGCAGGCGGTGGAGCGCGAGCTGGCGGATCTCGACTCCACCCGCCGCGCCGCGGTGGAGGAGGTCGATCCTGCGGATGCTCACGTCCCGATGGCCCGGCACATCGCGGCCATTGTGCGCGAGGCGTTGCGCGGAGTGCCGGAGGGGGAACGGGCGGCGCGCCAGGTCGAAGTGTGCAATGAGATTGTGCGCGCGCTGACGCACCTGCTCCCGAAGTCGGTCGACGACGATGATCGGATCGTGGCCCCGGCGCAAAGACTCGCGGCCATCTATCGTTTCGATCCTCTCCGCGACACTCGTCCAGCGTCACCGGAGATCCCCCTCGGGCAGAGTGATCTGCTGGTCAATGCCCGCGACGAACCGCGCATTGGTGCCGTTCTGGAGCGCGAGATCGAGTCCGCCGATCGCATCGACCTGATCATCGCGTTCATCCGCTGGAGTGGCCTGCGCCTCATCGCCCCAAAACTGAGAGCGTTCATTGAACGCGGCGGGACGCTGCGCGTCATCACCACCACCTACACCGGCTCCACGGAACGGCGCGCCATCGAGCACCTGATCGAGATCGGCGCCGAGGTCAAGGTCTCGTATCAGACCGACATGACGCGGTTGCATGCGAAGGCGTGGCTGTTTCACCGCGAGTCGGGATTCTCGACCGTGTTCATCGGCTCGTCGAATCTCTCCACCTCGGCCATGCTCGACGGAGTGGAGTGGAACGTGCGTCTCTCCCGCGTCGATGCGCCGACGATCGTGGAGAAATTCAGTGCCACGTTCGACTCCTACTGGGAGCATCCCGACTTCGAGACCTACGTCCGCGGCAGGGACGAGCAGCGCTTCGACATCGCCGTCGCCTCCGCGCGCAGCGATCAACCCACGATCTCTTTCGCCGGCCTCGACGTCGAGCCGTGGCCCTACCAGCGGGACATGCTGGAGCAGCTCACCGTCGAGCGCTACCGTCACAACCGCTGGCGGAACCTCGTCGTCGCGGCCCCGGGTACGGGCAAGACCGTCGTCGCCGCGCTCGACTACCGCAGACTGAACGAGGCAGGCGAGCCGCTGCCTTGGACCCGCAAGAAGCCACTTTCGCTGCTGTTCGTAGCGCATCGCAAGGAGATCCTCGACCAGTCGCTGGCCATGTTCCGCACCGTGATGCGCGACGCTTCGTTCGGTGAGCGCTATGTGGATGGCCAGCGTCCCGATGAGTGGAACCACGTCTTCGCTTCCATCCAATCGCTCAGCGCGATGAACGTCGAGACCATCGACCCGGAAGCATTCGACGTCGTGATCGTCGACGAGTTCCATCACGCCGCCGCGCCCACCTACAAGAACCTGCTCGACCATTTCCGCCCGAAAGTTCTCCTGGGTCTGACCGCCACGCCGGAGCGCACGGATGGCGAATCGATCCTGCACTGGTTCGGCGGACGCATTGCCGTGGAGCTGCGGCTCTGGGATGCGCTGGACCGCGGACTGCTCTCCCCGTTCCACTACTTCGGCGTGCACGACGGTGTCGATCTGTCGCAAGTGGCGTGGAAGCGCGGGCGCTACGACGAGAAGGCGCTGGAGAATGTCTACACGGGCAACGACGCGCGCGTCGCGCAGATCCTCACACAGCTCCAGCAGAAAATCGGAGACCTCGGGCGCATGCGCGCCCTTGGCTTCTGCGTCGGCGTGCACCACGCCGAGTTCATGGCCGCGCGCTTCCGCGCCGCGGGCATCTCCGCGGAAGCCGTCCTCGGGACGACGGACAGTGTCGCGCGCGATCAGGCCTTGCGGAAACTCCGCGACGGCACCATCCAATGCCTCTTCGCCGTCGACCTCTTCAACGAGGGTGTCGACGTGCCGCAGGTCGACACCGTGCTCTTCCTCCGCCCCACGGAGAGTGCGCTCATCTTCCTCCAGCAACTCGGACGCGGCCTCCGTCGCGCTCGCGACAAACAATGCCTGACCGTCCTCGACTTCATCGGCAACGCCCACCGCAACTTCCGCTTCGACCTCCGCTATCGCGCACTGACCGGCGCCACGCGCCGCGAAGTCGAGGAGCAAGTCACCGGCGGCTTCCCCTACCTGCCCGCCGGCTGCTCGATTCAACTCGATCGCGAGGCCAGCAAGGTCGTGCTGGAGAACCTGCGTCAATCCATTGGCGCGAACTTCAAGAGCTTCGTCAGCGAGCTGCGCGCCATGCCGGCACCGGTCATGCTCGCGGAGTTTCTGCACAATGCTTCGGTCGAAGCGGAGGAGCTGTACCGAAGTCGCGGATGGTCCTGGACGCGCCTGAAGCGCGAGGCCGGACACGATTCATCCGGAACCATGCTCATCGCGGATCGCCCGCGGACCCCGCCTGTCATGAGCCGCGCAGACGGCGAAGGATCCCCTGCCGACGGAGCGAGTGACGTGCACCGGCGGGAGATCCTTCGCACCCACCCGCCACCCGCTCAGGATGACAGCTTGGGAGAGGTCGCGTTGATTGCTGCACAGTTCCCCGATTCGGGCGACGAGTCGCGACTTCTCAACTCCCTGACGCGCATCCTGCATCTCGACGACGAGCGGCGCCTGAGCCTCCTGCAACGAATCGTCTCGAACGGAGTGGACCTCGAAAAACTCCTGGCCGCCGAACGTCGCATCCTCGAAGGCTTCCTGACCATGCTGTGGGGCGATGAAGAGCGCAACCTCACCGCCGCACTCGAGCGTCTCCACCGCCAACACGCCGTGCGCGACGAGCTCCGCGAACTCCTCGGCGTCCTCGACGACCGCGCCGCCCACCGCACCTTCCCGCTCGTCAGCGAGCTCGCGTCGCAGCGGGCCATCTTCGCCGAGGTCCCGCTCCAACTGCATTCACGCTACACGCGCGACGAAGTCCTGGCCGCGATCGGACGGGTCCAGTTCGGCGAACCTTTCAGCTCGCGCGAAGGTGTGCTCTGGCATCCGCCCACCAACACCGACTACTTCTTCGTCACCCTGCAGAAGAGCGAGAAGCACTACTCGCCTTCTACGCGCTACCGCGACTACGCCCTCTCCCCGGACCTGTTCCATTGGGAGTCCCAGTCGGTCACTCCGGAGCAGAGCCCGACCGGCCAGCGCTACATCCATCACGCGAAGCGCGGCACCAACGTCATGCTCTTCGTCCGTCCCTCCAACAAAGACGCCTACGGCCGCACCCCCGCCTTCACGTTCCTCGGTCCAGCCACCTATCAGAGCCACACCGGCGAACGCCCCATGGCCATCGTGTGGAAACTACATCGGGCGATGCCCCTTGATGTCTTCAGCTTGGCGCGCGTGGCGGCGGGATAGGTCTAGAATCCCAGATCGCGGTTCATTGGAACCGGATGGACGCTATGGGCAATGGAGAAAAGAGGCAAAGCGACAACGAGATCGAGGCGAAGGTGCTCGCCACGCGTGATGACCCAGCTCTGTGGGAGTTCCTGCCAACGGTAACGCCGTCGAGCTCACCTCGTCCCGAATCGGCAATCCGCGAAGAGCAACGGAACGGCGTGCCCCTGATGCCGCGACGTGCGGAAGGACATACCCCGCCGTCGATGGAAACGGTGAACAAGTTGCGCGACGAGAAATAGCGACTCCTTGCTTCGCGCTTCGTTCTCGGCGTGAACTGCTTCGTGGTTGTCGGACTACGGGAAGCGAGCCGGCGGTTTCACGAGCCGCGTTTCTTGGCCGGCGTCTTCGCGCGAATCGTCTTTCCGGACATGCGCACGAGAGTACGGAGAGCCTCGTTGACCGCGATCGAGTCCGGAAAGACTTCGGCTACGTCGGGAGCCAGGACAATCACGTTCGTACCTTCGGCGTAGCGTGCGGCGTACTTGCCTCGTACGCCGCCGGAGAAGTCGTAGTGCTCCCTCATCTCGTCATCTGACTTGCTTCTAGCTGGCATAGCGTCGTCGTCGCTTAATCGACAACGCTAAGCTCGCCAAGATGGAGTTTGGGGTCGTCGGCCCGATCCGCTCGGTCGAAACGATTGCTTCCGGCAGCGGCATCCGTATTCTCGCACGACTCGTCCGCCAGTTTGGACGTGGGGCTTGGCGCAAGCGCAAGGGAATCGCGGCGGTTCGGCTGGACAACGGCGAGATCGTGGAAGCCGAGGTGCATTGGTACGAGGCACATGGGATCGGGAAGCGTAAGATGAAGATCAAACGTTTCGTAGGCCAGCCATGAACGACACTCGACAATACGCTGTCTGCGTGAAGAACGAGGGACATGAAGAGTCGCTCGACGTGCGCAAGATCTATGAGGTACTGAGCGACCCTTTGGCGGAGAGCCGCGGCTTCCTGCGCGTCGTCGATGAGGACGAAGACTACCTTTACCCTGCATCCTGGTTCCTTCGTCTCGACCTTCCCCAGGAAATCGAGACGGCGCTTGCGGGATCGATGCGCGGCTGAACCATTGCCTCTCTCCGGCACTCAGTGAGCCACGACAAACGCACCGGGTGCCGGTGCTCCAGCGAGCAGGCCGGCCATTGACAGGTCTTCATCGAGGTCGGGCCAGTGAATGCCGAAGCCGGCACCCGCCGTCTCCCAGTGCGCGCGTTGCTCAGGCGTGGCATGAAGCAGGCGCGGGAACCACGCCAGCGGCACGCTGATCGTCCGCCCGTCCAGGAGGTCGACCACCAGACTGTCTTCCGTACTTCGCGCGTCGCGAACACGGGCCCCCGCCTTGAGTTCCGAAGTAGTCATACCGGCCCTTCAACAACGTTCATTCGTCGAGCAACGACCGCATCACATCCTCCCAAGGCTCGCCTTCGTCGGGCGAACGCTGGAACGCGAGCCAGCGACGCTCGAGCTCCCCTCTCTGGTCGGACGTGAGAGGTATGGCTTTCGGATCATGACTGACGCTCTCCCCGATCTGTTGCGCGGTCTCGACGCGCTCGAGGGGAAGCTCCAGAATCTGATCCAACGGTACGCGGCTCATCTCACTCTTCCGCTTCCTGCCTGTCGTACTCGAGAAAGATCGCGTCTGCAATCGAAGCACGCTCGTGCGGAACCAGTTCCGGCTCGTCGAGATCGCACGATCGTCCAGCGATCTCCGTAAGCACTTCCTGCTTCAAGCTGTCAGGGAGCGCGTTGAACATGTCCATGAGGCGTTTCCCGTCGGCGGTCACGACACGATTCTACGGCGGCATTTGATCGGTTACGGAACGTGAAAGTGCCGTACGAGAACTAATCGCGAGCAATCTCCTCATCTCGCCAAAAGCCGAACCTCAAATTCACTCACGCGCCATGCTGCGTACGCAAGCGCCTCAGAAATATCGTCCGGCTCGAGGTAGGGATACAGGCCGAGGATCTCCTCACGCGAGTGACCCGCGGCGACGAGATTCACCACGGTCCCGACGGTGACACGCATGCCGCGGATACACGACCGGCCGCCCATCGTGCGAGGGACCGCGGTGATGCGGGTCAGGGTCTTCATGGCCAGCCGAGGATACGCCTCACGGAATCCCCACCCGATGCCACGACTCCGGCGCGACGCGCTCCGAGCGGGAGCGCGAGTCGCAGTCGATGACGGCGGGATCATCGCGGCGGACGCGGAGTTGGGCGACGTCGGCAGCGCGGAGCCAAAGGTAGCCCTCCTCCCATTCGCCGAAGGCCGACACCGCCCATACCGTGCGACCGGGCGTGACGGGGTCGGCGAAGTGGAGCCAGAGGTCGTCGATGCGGCCGATGGGATAGGACCGCGCCGTGTCGCCGAACTCGCGGGCCTTCCACAGCAACGCGCCGCGGCAGGGTCGGAACGGCGCCATCAGCTCGGGGTGCCGCCAGTCGACCGGACTCCAGTCATTGGTGATCGGGAGAATCCACTGAAGCCAGGAGAGATTGAGGAGGATGGCCGCGAGCGTGACCGTGACCGCCAGCGCCGACTGCCGCACCAGGGGCGGAGTTCGCCGCAGCCGAGTGACGCAGAGCAGCGCCGCCGCCAGGATCATCGTCACGACCACGCTGCACGCAAGCGCCCTGGCCACGACCGCGGGCTCCTCGACCACTCGAGTCAGCCGCCCGGCCCGGCGAACTGTCATCGCCCAATACGGCGCGTACACCGCCGCCGTCTGCAAACAGATCAGGACCGGCAACACGACCCCGATCCACGTCGTCGCGCCGCGCCTCTTTGTAATCAAACGTACGACGACGCCCAACCCCATCGCCCCCACCACAACCATCCCGACCGAATCGATCCAGTCGTAGAGCTTGAACGTACCGAATCCACTCATCTCCGGCGTCGGCGGCAGAGAGATCGACCACGGTGCATCGTCGAACCCCCACCGCCACACCAGCACCAACCCGGCAAACAGCAACGCCACCCCAATCGCCACCCCGGCCAGGCGGCGTTCGATCAGGCGGCGATGAGGGTCAGCAGGCGGCATGCTGGGAGTTGGACACAGGATGCCAGAAGAAGGGAACGCTCCGCCTGGCGCTGCCGGACGGGATCGCCGTCCGAGGTAGTATCAGCGCCCATAGACTGGCGTGACTACGTCGCGGTGGACGCGTCGATCTTCCACGGTCAGGCGTGCCTCCGGGGGACGAGGATTCCCGTCTTCGTCGTGCTCGACAACCTGGCCGCGCAACTTCCGGCGGAAGAGATCGTGCGCAGCTATCCGGGCCTGACCCGCCAAGCGATCGACGCGTGCATCGCCTACGCTGCAGATCTCGCCGCGAACACGTGATCGCACTGTCTGCATAGAACACACCGTTCAAAACGGACGAGAACCTGCCGGAGAGGTTGCGCAGGATTTCGGCGACGCGGTGCGACGTTAGCCTTCGCTCCCTGCCTGACGCATACCTGTCAGCTGGCGTTCACATCATAACAGCGTATCGGTTCACCTTTCTTAGTGACACGGCCGTCCACCTCTTCGAATGCCAGCCCACGGAAATCCATGAGGCGCGGCCTGACCACACGGTCATAGTACTCGCCCGAGATGCTAATGCCGGGGCCCGGCAGGCCACCCATTACGCGAACCGCCCAGTTGATCGCGTGACCAATTAATTGCGTAGTGCCGTCTGTTAGCTTCAGCCAGTACGAGGGACCAGAATTCACGCCAACCCGAACCTCCAACCTCTTTGTCTTCGACCAAACCGCAAAGAGCCGTTCGGCAAAGTGAAGAGCCGACGTAGCATCCGGATCGCCGAAGGCGACGATAAGACCATCACCCGTAAGTAGAATCGCCGGAGGGACACCCTGCGGCGTGACGGGCACGTCTCCCGCCGCCCGCAGCAGATCACGCAGAACGGTCAGTTGAACGGCATCCTCATTGGAGCTGAAGTCGACCGTGTCTACGGCGACGACGTATGTCTCGCGCAACTCATGCCTAGTGATGTCTGGAACCCGCATAGAAACTCGTCCTCCGATACTGCCGTCACCCATAATGATCATACTTCGGCTGGCCCGGCGAACCCTGGGCACCAGAAGCTCCGCTAGCGCGTCGCGAGGGTCATGCCCCTCTCGGTCCAAAGCGTCCGAGTAGGCAGAACCATGATCCGACCACTCCGCAAAGTGTCTAATGAGTTGCGCGCGCACAAGTGGCGATGTTTCGCGCCAGAACCAGTCAACGATCTGTTCCTGCAGTCGCAAAGGCAAGCGATATGGTCTCAGGCCGATCGCCAGGCCCTCCCTGACTCCCGCGTCGGGGTCAAAGGCGACGTGTCTCTCTATGATCGCCATATTGGCTCGCATCGCCACCTCTTCCTTCGTGAGCAGACGCAAGAACCAACGCCGAACGTTCGGAGGCATGTCGTCGGCGCTGTAAGGCAACAATCGCACATCCTCAAAGTGCGCCGTTGGCGTCTCGACAAGAGACCATATCGCGTATTCACTAACAATCGGCACAGAATGCGCGGTCAGCTCACGCACAAGCACCGCCATGCCGGTGGTGCCCATCCGCCCTTTTGAGGCACCGTATAGAAGGCTCGCCCACTGCAGTGTCAATGCACTACCTTCTGTCACGAGCTTTCTCAGCTCGCGGGCGGACGATGGACGCTGAGTTCGATCAAAGTACCCAGTACTAAGCCGTACAATGTTCGGTGTCACCGCCGTCTCACGGTTGATAGGGTACTGAGCAGCTGGCGAAACTCGAGCGAGCGCGGCGATCGCCCAAGTCAGGTTCTCGTCGTCAGCCTCCAACTGCGCCACCGCCGCGCGCAGCTTCGGCACAACGGCCTTGATTCGTAGTAAGCCGACCGCCTTATAGGCCCATCTGCGAACGAGCACGTCAGACGACGAAAGAGCACGCACAACAAACGCCGTCACCGGCTGCTGGTCTACCTTCGGCAGACGCCCGCCGTCCTCAACGAAGCCGCAGAACTCCTGCAGCCCTCGCTTGACCAATTGAGGATCCGTCGAGGCGAGCAGAAACAGAACGTAGTTGGCAAATGGTCCGATCACGTGGCGCCACCGAGCTCAGCATCAGCAACTCGCGTAATTCCTGCGAGGGAACGGGCATCCGGGGACGCAATCCACAACTCGTGCCCCTCGCCGCCTCGAAGGCGACGCGACTGTACAAAGAAGTCTCTGTCTTGTAGCGAAGCCAAAAGGGCGGCGCGCGACACTGCCGACCGCCTGTAGACGTTGCCGATGAGATACCCTTCAGGCGACAACACTCGTGCTAACTCATCGAGCTGGTTTGCGCTCAGAGCAAAATGCAGGACGTAGGCCGCCAGTATTGCGTCTACAGCGTTGTCGGGCATTGACAACTTTGATTCGTCTCGAAATAGGTCTGCTCTTAAACCACGGCCGCGTGCTGCAGTCACCGCCAGCTCATCCAAATCCAGGCAGAGGTACTCAAACTGGAGGGCAAAGCTGTTGTACAACGGGTTAAAACCAACACCCAGCTCGATAACACTGGCGGGCGCCAACTGGTCGTTAATGCGGCATAGGAGGCCTCTAACGTAGGTGTTTAAAGACCATTCCACACGACGCCGGTACCTATGCCGGAGGGTATTAACTATAACAGTCTGCGCAACAGTTAGTTCTTCGGTTGGAGCGGGTAAATAGATGAAATCCATGAACCGCTCGTATGTACGACCATCAATTTCGTAGCGCTTTGGTCCCAGGCTTGCGTCGGCTACGAAGTAGATGGAGTCGCCGGCGTGCACAAGCTTCACCATCACAGGTCTCTACCTCGGCTCGCACCGAAACACCGAAATCGTTTCGCCGCCGACGCGCGCCATCAACCGGCGACGCGTCGTCTTGATTTGACGTGATCGGTCAAAGTGCAGCCTGAAGCCTGCTTGTAACGCGGCGGCAGCAATGACGTCTCGCGTGCTCTCGCGTGCCGCCGAATCGCCTAAAACGATCGCCAGATACCCGTCGGCCTTCAGTATCCGCGCACACGCGTACATGAACTTCTCCATGTACGCGATATAGTTCGACCGAGAGGAAGTCGCATGTCGCCCTGATCGCGTACCAACTTCGGCTCGTCGTAACGCCTCGAACTCCAACTCTTCCTTCGACAAGCCGAGCCTGTGGGTTGCAAACCAGAGAAACGTAAGCCGTTGCGACTTCACGTAATCGGCCACCCCGAGGTAGGGTGGAGATGTCATAACGAGATCGACCGACCTCTCTTCAACTGACCGCATTACCGTGACCGCATCGCCGCAAGTGATCTCGGTACGCCCGCGGAGATCACGACGTGCCAATGACGCCTCAGCAGTGGCGGTTGTCGCCAGCACCTCCTCGGACGCATCCACATACATCGCGATCGTCTTCAAGTACGCGCTGATCGCCGGCCGATAGTGAATCTCCGACGGCTTCGGCGCAACGTTGTCACAAACCCATCCCCAGTGCTTGGTCTGCGAGCATGCGTTCTTCAAGACGCTCGAGAAGGCAGCTTCGGCCACCCAACGGGCAGGTGGGTGCTTGATCGTCGCGACCACTGCGAGCAACGCGGCGAGTTCATGGTAGGTTTGCGGATGATACCAGCGCAGCAGCTCCTGCTTATTGGGGTGCGTATCTGCCGTCGCATCTGCTCGCAAGGCCGCAGCGACGACGTCCGATCCGATTGAAGCGTACAGACGTCGCGGGTCGCAGAAACTGAGCTTCGCGCGGGTCATAAGCGCTGCAACAGGATTGATATCGATCCCCATGAACCGGCGACCGAGGCGTATCGCTTCAACTCCGCTAGTGCCGGATCCACAAAACGGATCCAAAACAACACCGCCGACGGGGGCAAGGTAGGGGATAAGCGAACCAGGTATCGCTCCCACGAACGTAGCCGGATACCAGTGAAGACGATGCAGACCTTCATTGACGACGTCGTCGAAGTTCCAATCAATTCTCTCTAGCGCTCCCGGCGAATATTTCAAGTTGTTCCGTCCTTGAGGACAGCGTGGAACCTTGCACTAAGTCGCCGACGCCCGTCAGCTCCGCTTCCCACAGCGGCACCAAACGGTGAACCGCTGCAATCAGGTCAGCCTTCCAAAACCGTGGAACTTCTCGATCGGTTGGCGATGTTGCTACAAGCCCAGCAAATAGAGTAACAGAGTTTTCTCCGTACTTCGAGACTTCGCCATCTCGGCGATGAATCTTCACTGCACGGCTGATAAGCCCCGATTCGGCCCAAAAGAAACGCGTGAAACCGTCCGGCAACGGGTCGGACTCGGCCTCAATATCTACGTCGAACGTCGACCACGAAGTCTTTGGCGGTTTGCCGCTACCTGTAAACCATATGTGATCTTCCAGCCGATAATCACAGCCTCGATACAGCTGGGTCGCAAGCTTAGCCGTGCTTGGGTGTTGTAGAAGCAGCCCGTCGAACTCGAGATCATTCACGTACCATGTGTCAGGTGTGATGACTTCGTGCTGCACAGCAGCGCGCGCTAGATCAGTCAGGAACGCATTGTACGCGACGGATTGCGGATGTCCGATGATCATCCTATAGATCGAAGATCGTAGCGCCTGCCATGTGCGGATGGGTAACCCCACGTCGCCTTCAAACAGCAAGCTTCCGTCGGCCGCGAGATGACCAGATCTCAGGATCGCTTCGAGATTCTCACGCGCAGATGGTTGCGCAAGAAATACTCCCATCCGGTGAACGGTGTCGAGGTTGTCCACGTCAATGTCTGCGGAAATGGGCGATCGTGCGGCACTCGTGGGTTTTATCAGACCGTACAGTTCGTCGAGATCGATTTTGTATCTCCTGAGAACACGAGAGACTCGAAGAGACGCCCCAGGCAGTATCTGGTGGTATCTGTTTGTCGGGTGGTACGTGCCATAGAGGATGTCTCTGACAGTAGACTCGTGTGAGAATGCCGGCCAGCGCTTCTTCAAGTGCGTCTCGATAAGGTGGCCGTACGGCGGAATTCCGATGTCGTGCAGCAGCGCCGCTGCGACTATCGTCAGCGCGCGGCGCGGCGCCAAGAACGACTTGCGAACCAATCGATATGCCAGGTGCGCCGTTCCGACGGAATGCGCGAACCTCTTCACGGACGCGAGATCTTGGATCAAGGGCGTATCGAAGTTCATCAAGCGCATGTGGCGCAGGCGTTGAACCTCTGGACAAGCCATCAGCTCGCCCACTAAGCTGCCGAACGGTTCGGCGAACTCAATGTGGCCGTGCAGCACGTCAAAGAATTCCAACGGCGCCATGCGTCACCAAATGGAGTCCGGCCGGCGGTGCGTCGACCGGGCTCCTACGTCCCTACGAGCACCCGCTCGTGGACCCGCAATTCAAGCACTTGTAACAAGCTCCGTTGCGAACCATGATCTCCCCGCAGTCGCTGCATGAGGGGGCGTCCTGCTGGTAGAGGAACGTGCCTTTGGGGCTGGCGTTCACTCCGTCGGCGTTCTTGGCGGGCATCATGAAGCCGACCACTTTCGCGTCGGACGCGACCGGCGTCGCGGTCTGGACTTTGTCGATGAAGGACAGGTCGGAGGCCGAGGGCGTCGTGACGTTGGCGGCGGAGCGCGGGGACGGGGTGGGGGTGGACACGGGGGTGTCGTCGCGGAGGATGACTCCGGCGTGTTCCTGGGCGTTGCGGTCGAGGAACTTGATGGCCAGCCACTTGAACAGGTAGTCCATGATGGACTTGGTCATCGGGATCTCGGGGTTGCGGGTGAAGCCCGAGGGCTCGAAGCGGGTGTGGGTGAATTTGTCCACCAGGAGTTGCAGGGGCACGCCGTGCTGCAACGCCAGCGAGGTCATCGTGGCGAAGCTGTCCATGAGGCCGGAGATGGTGGAGCCTTCCTTGGCCATGGTGATGAAGATCTCACCCGGGTTGCCGTCTTCGTATTTGCCGACGGTGATGTAGCCCTCGTGGCCTCCGATGGAGAACTTGTGGGTGATGGACTCGCGCTCGTCCGGGAGCTTGCGGCGCACGGCGGACGGCGCGATGCCCAGGGTCTCGAGGACGGACGCTTTGTCGCGGGTGGTGCTCAGGGGTTGCGAGCGCTTGCAGCCGTCGCGGTAGATGGCTACGGCCTTGAGGCCGAGCTTCCAGGCTTCGTAGTAGGCCTGTTCGATCTCGTCAGCCGTCGCGGTGGTGGGCATGTTGATGGTCTTGGAGATGGCGCCGCTGATGAAGGGCTGCACGGCTCCCATCATCTTGAGGTGTCCCTGGTAGTGGATGCTGCGCGTGCCGTTCTGGGCCTTGAAGGCACAGTCGAAGACGGGCAGGTGCGAGTCCATGAGGTGTGGCGCACCTTCGATGGTGTCGTTCTCGTTGATGTACTCGACGATCTCTTTGACCTGCTTGACGTCGTAGCCGAGGCGCTTGAGCGCGGTGGGCACGGTGTTGTTGACGATCTTGAGCATGCCGCCGCCGACGAGCTTCTTGTACTTCACGAGCGCGATGTCGGGCTCGATGCCGGTGGTATCGCAGTCCATCATGAAGGCGATGGTGCCGGTGGGAGCGAGCACGGAGATCTGCGCGTTCTTGTAGCCGTGCTGCTGCCCCAAGGCGTAGGCCTCGTCCCAGACTTTGCAGGCGGCGTCGGCCAGGTCGGCGGGCAGGGAGCGGACGTCGAGGCGATAAGCGCTGCGGCGATGCTTGTCGATGACGCGCAGGAAGGGCTCTTCGTTGACGGGGTAGCCTTCGAAGGGTCCGAGCTTGGCGGCGATGCGCGCGGACTGCGCGTAGGACTCGCCGGAGAGGATGGAGGTGATGGCGGCCGCGTAGTGGCGCCCTTCCTCGGAATCATAGGGCACGCCGCGGGCCATGAGCAGGGCGCCGAGGTTGGCGTAGCCGATGCCCAGCGGACGGAACTTGTGCGAGTTCACTTCGATGGCCTTGGTGGGATACGAGGCGAAGTCGACGGTGATCTCCTGCGCGGTGATGACGACGCGCAACGCGGCGCGGTAGGCCTCGGTGTCGAAGCCGGTGGTCTCGCTGTAGAACTTCATGAGGTTCAGCGAGGCCAGATTGCACGCGGAGTCGTCGAGGAACATGTACTCGGAGCAGGGGTTGGAGGCGTTGATGCGGGCCGTGTTCGGGCACGGGTGCCAGTCATTGACGGTGGAGTCGAACTGCATGCCCGGATCGCCGCAGACCCACGCGGACTGGGCCATGCGCTTCATGAGGTCGCGGGCCTTGTAGGTGCCCATGACGCGCTTGTCGGTGACGGCGTGCGTCTGCCAGTTGTCGTCCTTCTCGTAGGCGCGCATGAATTCGTCGGTGACGCGCACGGAGTGGTTGGCGTTCTGGAAGTGGACGGAGTCGTAGGCGCCGCCGGGCGCATTGAAGGCGCCGTCATAGCCGGCCTCGATGAGGGCCCAGGCCTTGCGCTCCTCGGTCTCTTTGGACTCGATGAAGTCGAGGATGTCCGGATGGTCGGCGTTGAGGATGACCATCTTCGCGGCGCGGCGGGTCTTGCCGCCGGACTTGATCACGCCGGCGAAGGAGTCGTAGCCGCGCATGAAGGAGACGGGTCCCGAGGCGGTACCGCCGCCGGCCAGGAGCTCTTTGGAGCTGCGGATGTTGGAGAGGTTGGAGCCGGTGCCGGAGCCGTATTTGAAGAGCATGCCCTCGGTCTTGGCCAGGCCGAGGATGGAGTCCATGGTGTCCTGCACGGAGTTGATGAAGCAGGCGGAGCACTGCGGCTTCTCTTCGATGCCCACGTTGAACCACACGGGCGAGTTGAAGGCGGCCATCTGGTAGAGAAGGATGTGGGTCAGCTCGTCGCGGAACGTGTCGCCGTCGGCCTCGGTGGCGAAGTAGCCGCCCTCACGTCCCCACTGCGTGATCGTGCGCACGACCCGGCCGATGAGCTGGCGGACGCTCGTCTCGCGGTCGGGGGTGTTGAGGTGGCCGCGGAAGTACTTGGAGACGACGACGTTCGTGGCCATCTGGGACCAGAACTTCGGCATTTCCACGTCTTTCTGCTCGAAGACCGAGCCGCCGCTCTCGTTGGAGATCCCGGCATTGCGGAGCTCCCACTCGCACGTGTCGTACACGTCGACTCCGGCCTTGGTGAAATAGCGATCGATTTCGATGCCCCCGGTCCTGGTCTCCTTCTTCCCCGCTTTGCGAGGAGGCGCGGTGCGCGAGCGGACGGGCAAATCGATGGACGTCATGGCTTGAATCTCCTTCTCTTTCCACACACGGCTATAGAACAAAAAAAGTAGAGGAAGGAGTTCGATCGCGCTGCGAAGGAGACCGGCCGGCTGACGTTCCGCGGATCCTGTTCGGAACGGCACCGGGCCCCGGGTTCCCTCTTGATCGAACTGTCGTCCCCTACCTCCCCCAACACGAGCCGTCAGTGACAAAACCGGCAGCTCTCAGGAGCATCAGCTCCCGAAAAACGTGGCAAAACGCTCAGCGGAAAAACGGGCGAACGGAACGCGAGATCGGGGTCTGGGGCACGAAGGATTTGACCTTGACCGTCACCTGATAGTCGCGGATCTGCAGCGACACGGAGCGGATGGGAGAGCGGTTCTCGGAACGCGTCTCGTGCTTCAAATCCTTCATACTCCCTCCCTCACTTCCATTCAGTTGTTTTGTGATGGACAAGCTACGCCGCCACAATGATGAAGTCAAGAGCAGACCACAACATCTTGTGGTCCACTGCACAAGAAACACAACATATCGCGCAAGCCACGCATTTCCAATGACTTATACGGCTGTGTCGGCTGGCCCGGATGCGGAGAATTCCGCTCCTCTTGCACTGGATATCCACTCGTTTCCCCCAGGTTATCCACAGGCTTTTGCACAAGGCGGATTTGGCATTTCCTCAGCAAATCCGCTGATTTCCCGGTCGTTTTGCACATGATTTCATGGTGCTTTTCCATGCGTATTCACGCGCATCTTTTCATCAGCTTTTTCGTGTCTTTTCCGGCTGGGAAAGTGAGCCGGAGGCGCAAAAAAAAAGAGCGATCGCGAGCTCTGCGGAAAAGCGCGCGATGGAACGCCCGACCACTACGAGTTGTGGTCCCGAGGAAACGTGCACACAGAATGTGGCACGTGGAACAGTCGGGGCCTTGGGTTGCTATCGCGCGAAGGTGTCGCGCGGCACGGCAGGGAGCCTGACAACCCCAAACGCTCGCCCGCGGAGCGCTGGCGTCTCGCCGGCTGGCCCGGGGGCGTCCCGCCCCCGTGGGCGAGAGCGTGTTCGGGCGTTGGAGCAGCGGCCTCGCGATCTCTCGCTTTCGGCGCGAATCCCCGCCCGCGGCGGGACGCCGCTGGGCCAGCCGGCGGGGACGCCGGCGCTCCTTTGGCCGTGCCGGCCCGGCTAGTACGAGCCGGTGGCGCCGGCTCCGCCGAACTTGCCGCCATCGGCGGGTTGCGTCGTGGCGGGGGCGTAGTCGGGTTGGGGGATGTTGATGGTCCCGGCGATCTCGATGACATCGTCGAGGGCGGTCAGTTGCGCGGGTGTGACGACGATGCCGGTCGTGCGATCGCGGAAGGCGCGGGCCAGGAGCCACGAGCCCAGGAGGAGGAGGGCGCCGCCGAGGGCGAGCTTGGCTTCGAGGGGGATGGCGATGAGTTGCGCGACCTCGATCGCGGCGATGGCCATCGCGACGCCTCCGCTGAGGAAGAGGGCGTGGTGGCGCTTGCGGATCGCCAGTGCGAGCGCCAGCAACGCGAAGCCGGCATAGAGCGCGATGGTGGCCTGGCGCCAGGCTGTGTCGGCGGTGAAGTAGCTGGCCACGGGCATCACGATGGCGATTGCGATCCAGAGCCATTCGGTGGACGGGCGTTGCCAGATGCGCAGCAAGGCCACGACGGCGATGGTCGCGATGACCAGGGCGGCGATGACGCCCAGGTCCCACTTCTCCTCGAAATAGAGCATGAAGAAGATCGCCGAGAGTGCGCCGAAGAGCGGGTTGCGCACGCGCGCGCCGGCCACGGCCGGGGCGGCGCCGAGGACGATCATCGCTTCGGGTGTGCCGGAGCTGGGGAGCTCGCTGATCATCGCGTAGAGACCGCCGAGCCACAGCGCGGCCTCGACACCCGTGAAGTACCAGCGTGCTTTGCGAATGAGCAACTCCGCGAGCGCGATGGCCAGGCAGCCCGCGACGAGGCCGGGCTTGGGGAGGTGCAGCAGATGAAAGAAGCCGAACGTCGCGCCGAGGCCGATGGCCGCGAGGACGAAGAAGACGACCTGCAGGAGGATGCTGTGCGTCCGCCACGGCACATCCGGAACCTGGGCCGCGGCGGAGCTGAGCCCGGCCTCCTCGAGACGCTCCTTGAGCAGCCGTGCGCGTTCGTGTTCGACGTTCATCGGCGAGCCTCCTTGAAGCGCGCGTGGAGCGCGAGCAACGTGACGATGGAGCCGATCATCGACACGATGACGATGAAGGCCGCGGCGGTCGTGTCGTTCACGAGATCGATGAGGAGGATGTCCGTGGCGATCACGGCGTAGACGAAGCCGTACAGGACGAACGCTTCGACATGCACGCGAAAGCCCCAGGCGATGACCAGCGCGGCGATGACGATGCAGAGCAGCGTGCCCGGGAGGCGCGTGTGGTCCTGCGAGCTCAGTGTGAGCGCGCCGAGGAGGGCGATGTTGGCGGCGAAGTGCTCGAAGGTTCTGGCGAAGGTGGTCGGAGGCGGGTGACCTGCTGCAGGCTCGTCCGCCTTCACCGCGATGCGTGCTCGCACGCGGAGATCGATCGCGCGCCAGACCACGAGGATCGTCGCGCAGATGAAGGCGGGGATGGCCAGCGCGCTCGCATTCGACTCGCGATCGGCGCCCAGCCAGCCGGCCAACGCGGTGATGGAGAGCGAGAGCAGCATGCGCGAGCCGTAGACGTAGGCACCCAGCGCATGGACCACGGCGAGCAGCAGCAGATGGTGTTTCCACGCGGAGTCGAGGAGGTGGAACTGCGACTCGATGAAGGCGATGTCGGCACTGACCAGCAGCGCGCCGAGGAGGAGCACGTAGTCGTCGATGACCGAGGCGCGCTTGCGGCGCCAGGTGACGAAGGCATAGCACGCGGCCGCGGCCAGGGCCATCCCGATCGCCAGGGCCAGAGGCCCGATGCGATCGAGGTTGTTCTTGAGCACGACGCCGGCGGCGGTGGCGAGGAGAGTCGCACCGAGCCAGCCGCAGATGCGCAGCTCGGGGTAGATCGAGAAGACGTCGCGCCGCTCGCGCGCAATGAGAGCGGCCGGGGTGGCCTCCCCGAAGAGGTTTGTGAGCTCGCGCTCGAGTGTGAGCATGGCGAGCATTGTCGCACTCACACCAAATACGCCGCGGCGAAGCCGACTTGGGCGGCCATCATCATCAGGTACATGTGGCGCCAACTGGGGTGGTTCTCGGTGGCGGTGAGCTCGTCGGGATTTCTCACGATGAGCCAGACGGTGTAGACGCCCCAGGCGGCGAGGGCGAAGCCGAGGATGGTGATGAAGGTGGGGTTGCCGGTGAGGATGCCGGTGGCGGCGCCGATGGGCATCAAGAGCCAGGGCAGCACGAAAAACGGAGAGATCATCCAGGCGGCTTTGCGCACGCCGAAGGCGATGGGAAGGGTCCGGCATCCGCCCGCCGCATCGCCTTTCATGTCGCTGAAGTCTTTGGTGGAGGCGGCGCCGAGGAGGAAGAGCATGAAGATCGCGCCGATGAACCACGGCTCCCAGACGAGCGCGCGCGCGACCATGGTCCAGCCGGCAACCTTCAAGAGGAGTCCTCGGGGGATGGCGATGGTGAGGTTCGCGCCGAGGGGATGGGCCTTGGTGCGGCCCAGCGCGGGCACGGAGTAGACGAAGGTGGAGACGAGGGCGATGACGTAGATGAAGAAGCACTCGTGCCAGGCGAGGGGCGCGAAGAGCTTGGCGGTCCAGGTGCTGTAGGGATGGACGACGACGAGCCAGGTGGGGATGGTGCCCAGTGCGTAGAGGATCCAGGTGTAGATCCACGCTCCGCGGATGGAGACTTCGCCGGTGACCAAGGGCCGACTGGGTTTGTTGATGCGATCGATCTCGAGGTCGTAGATCTGGTTGAGGGTGTTGTTGGCGGCATTGAGGAACGACGCGCAAAGCGAACCGAGCGCCACGGTGAGAATGACGGACATCGTCAGGGTCCGCGATGGATCGGGATTGTGAGCGGATCCCCACGCGCAGATGGCCCCGGAGACGATACCCAGGAGCGGAGGAAGAAGGGTGAAGGGACGGGCCAGGGTGAGGTAGCGCTTCACGGCGCGTAGTGTAACCGCGGGGGCAGGGGGGCTGGTGCTGGGTGCGGGAGGAGCGCCGGCGTCCCCGCCGGCTGGCCCAGCGGCGTCCCGCCGCTGAGCGAGATCGCACGCTCCCCTTCCCGCCCGGGGGGCGAGACGCCCCCCGGCCAGCCGGCGGGACGCCGGCGCTCCTTGGCGCCCTGCGCTCTGCCCCTACCCCTGCGCCCTGCGCCCTGCGCCTGCGCCCTGCCCCCTGGAACGGATCCTGAGCGGAATGCGGTGCTACACTCCCCCGGTGCCACGGAAGCCTTCCTTTGATGCCAATGACGATGCCGACTACGGCAACGCACCCAGCAACCGCATGAGTGAAAGCAAGATCGCTCTTTTCATCGACTTCGAGAACATCGCCATCGGGGTCATGGACGCGAAGTACAAGAAGTTCGAGATCGCCCTGGTCCTGGAGCGCCTGCTCGAGAAGGGGAAGATCGTCGTCAAACGCGCGTACAGCGACTGGGATAAGTTCCCGGACTACAAGCGCGAGTTGCACGAGGCGGCCGTGGAGATGATCGAGATCCCCGGCCGCGGCTATTCGGGGAAGAACTCCGCGGACATCCGCATGGCCGTGGACGCGATGGACATGTGCTGGTCGAAGGAGCACATCGACCTGTTCGTCATCGCCTCGGGGGACTCGGATTTCTCGCCGCTGGTCTCCAAGCTCAAGGAGAACGACAAGTACGTCATCGGCTGCGGGGTGAAGAACTCTTCGAGCAACCTGCTCATCGATAACTGCGACGAGTTCATCTTCTACGAGGACCTGGTGCGCGTGGTTGCCAAGGCGCCGGCCGTGGCCTTCCAGGACAAGAAGAAGGCCGAGGTCTTCAAGCTGCTCATCGACTCGATCAAGGCGCTGATGCGCGAGAACAAAGAGATCCTCTGGGGGTCGATGGTCAAACAGACCATGCAACGCAAGAAGCCGACCTTCAACGAGGAGTACTACGGCTACAACACGTTCAGCGACCTGCTGGAAGACGCGCAGACCAACAACATCATCAAGATCAAGAAGGACGCGAAGTCCGGCTCCTACGTGATCACCGGCTTCGCGCAGACGGCGGCTTGAAGCGGAATTGAAAATTGAAAATTGAAAACGAGATGACGCTCACACCCTCCGACTTTTTCAATTTTCAATTTTCAATTTTCAATTTCTCTCCAGCTCGCCCACCCCGATGAGCCTGACCAACCGCGCCCACTACCCTGCTCTGGTCATCGGCACCGGGATCGCCGGACTGACTACTGCGTTCACGCTGGCGAGTGCGGGGATCGAGGTTTTGCTCGTCACCAAGGCCACCGACCCCGCGGACTGCAACACCGGGCTGGCGCAGGGCGGGATCATCTATCAGGGCGAGGATGACTCGCCCGCGAAGCTGATCGACGACATCATCCGGGCCGGGGCCGGGATCTCCAGCGAGGAGGCGGTGCAGTTTCTCGCCACGGAGGGACCGAAGGTCGTCAAGCAACTCCTGCTCGAGAACGTCCACGTCCCGTTCAATACGACGCACGAGGGCGAGCTGGACCTCACGCAGGAAGGCGCGCACTCGCTGCCGCGCATCATTCACGTGGGAGATGCCACGGGCCGGGCCATCGAGACTTCGCTGCTGCAACGCGTGAAGTCCGAGCCGAACATCACCATCGCCACCGATTGCACGGCCATCGACCTCCTGACCACACACCACCATCCGCAGGACATCCAGATCCGCTACCGCACTACGAACGAGTGTCTGGGCGCGTATTTGCTCGACAACCGCACCAACGACGTCTACACCATCTTCGCGGACTTCACCGTGCTGGCCACGGGCGGCATCGGCCAGATCTATCTGCACACGACCAACACGCGCAGTTCGCTGGGCGACGGCGTGGTGATGGCCAGCCGGGCCGGCGCGCGGATCATGAACGCGGAGTACGTGCAGTTTCACCCGACGGCGCTGGCGGACAAGAAGGCCAACCACTGGCTGATCTCCGAGGCGTTGCGGGGCGAGGGCGCGCGGCTGCGCAACCAGAAGGGCGAGTACTTCATGGAGAAGTACGCGCCGGTGCAGAAGGATCTGGCTCCTCGCGACGTGGTGGCCCGGGCGATCGTCGAGGAGATGACGCGCAACAAAGAAGAGCACGTCTACCTCGATCTGGCGAACTTCTACCACGGTCCGCAGCCGATCGCGGAGCGCTTCCCGAACATCCGCAAGGCTTGTCTCGAGATCGGCGTGGACATCGAGAAGGACCCCATCCCGGTGGTCCCCGCCGCGCACTATTTCTGCGGCGGCGTGCTGGTGAACACCGCGGGAGAGACGACGCTCTCGCGTCTGTTCGCCATCGGTGAGACGTCCTGTTCCGGCGTCCATGGCGCGAACCGTCTCGCTTCGACGTCGCTGCTGGAGGGGTTGACCTGGGGGTTCTACGCGGCGCAGTCGATCCGCCAGCGCCTGACCTCCGCCGCGTCGAGCGCGTCCCCCGCGGTCGTGCGCGCGTATTCGTCGCTCGCTCCAGGATTGGGCTCGATCCCCGACGCGTTCTTCGACTCCGTCCCTGACTGGCAGCCTCCCGGCCGCGAGAACCTCGACGACCCCGCGCTGATCCTGCAGGACTGGACGATCATCCAGCACACCATGTGGAACTACGTGGGGATCGTGCGCACCCGCGAGCGTCTCAAGCGCGCCATCTCCGACATGAATCACCTGGGCAGCCGCCTCACGAAGTACTACCACGAGTCGATGATCTCGAAGTCGATCGTGGAGCTCTTCCACGGCCAGCAGATGGCCGCCATCGTGGCCCTCGCCGCGATCCGCAATCCACGCTCGACCGGAGCGCACTTCCGCAAAGACTGAGGGTTGCGTCCCGGGAGTCGGTGACCAGTGTGTCGGGTTGTCAGTTGTCGGTTCTCAGTTCGTGGTGATCCGCCCGTGGCGCGACTGGGTGCAGACAATCGATCACCGACAACTGACAACCTACTAAGCGGTGCCGTGGAGCGCCGGCGTCCCGCCGGCTGGCCCGGGGGCGTCTCGCCCCCGGACATCAGGCATTCTCGCGAGCTCTCATCTTCGCGCTTCGAATGCCCCCTCCGCGGCGGGACGCCGCCCGGCCAGCCGGCGGGGACGCCGGCGCTCCAAGAAACCCGAGTTGACTCTTCTAAGGCGTTATGCTTTTATCTCATATCGTTATTTGGTTAAATTACCCAACTCCTAAAGGATCCCCGTCATGCCCAATCGATTGCTGTTCGCAACGCTGTTGTCGTTCGCATTCTCCCTTGGAGCAGTTGCACAGGCGCCGGTTTACACGATGTCGCCCGACCGCGGCAGCGCATTGGGAGGAACGGTGGTCACCCTGCACGCTCCCAACGCCGCGGTGGTGACCTCCGTTTATTTCGGCACCGTGCTGGTCGGGGCGACGCGCATCGACGCGACCACGCTGACTGTGATCGCTCCCGCGCAGTTGCCAGGGAGCGAGTCGCGGACCGTTCCCGTGAAGCTCTGGGTCTTCGGGGCGAGCATCAATACGGGCCTCACCTTCACCTATGACGCCGATGCCGAGCAGGTATTCGAGCGCCTGCTCCTGCCTGTATTCACCTTGCCCGTCGCCGGCGCCTTCGGATCGGAGTTCCGCTCGGAGTTTCGCGCGACGCTCGCGCAGGGCGACTCCGCCGACATCTTCGGCCTGGCCCGGCAGTGCGTGGTCCTCTGCGTCGAGGGCCCGGACACACCTCACCGGCTGACCACTGCCTTCCCGGATCTGGACGTGACCAGGATCGAGCCGATCGGGACCCCGGGGCAGTTCATCTACGTGCCGAGGGCGGAGGAAGGCCGCGTGGCCATGAACCTCCGCGTGTACGACACGTCGCGTTCCGACGAGAACTTCGGCACGGAGATTCCGATCGTCCGCGAGGAGGACTTCTTCAGTTCCACGGAGACTCTCGCCCTGGTCGGGATTCCATCCGACCCGCGATTCCGCAAGACGCTGCGCGTCTACGGTGCGGGCCAGTACGGTGCAGGCCTGGTGGTCTCGATCGAGGGCAACGGAGTGAGGACCGACCATTCGATCTCCGTTCCGCCGAGCTCGCTCACCCATCCTGGGTACGTCGAGTTCAGCGCCTTCCCTTCCGGGACAGGCACGGTGAAGATCACCATCCGCAACCCCATTCCGCATGGGATCGTGCCGTCCTCCGGCATCTGGGCGTTCGTCTCCGTGACCAACAACGAGACGCAGCACATCACGACGATCACGCCGCAGCCCTGATTCTCGTTGTCGGTTGTCAGTTGTCCGTTGTCGGTGAATCGGTTGTCTGCGGATGATCGCGCCGCAGATGGATCACCCAAAACTGAGAACCGGCAACTGACAACAGGGAGTGGCGCCAGCCCGCTAGGAGCCTGCGCGGCAGAAAGCACGTGGGCCTCGGAGCTGCCGTATGTGCCCAAGGGCCATGCCAACCAGCAGCGCCGCCGGTCGTAGCGGCTAGAACAGGTCGCGCTGGTGGCGCGCGGCGCTGAGGGGGTAGCCGAGGTGCTCGTAGGCGGTGCGGCTGGCCACGCGACCGCGCGGGGTGCGCTGGAGGAAGCCGATCTGGATGAGGTAGGGCTCGTAGAGGTCCTCGATCGTGCCGCGGTCTTCGCCGATGGAAGACGCGAGCGCGCTCACGCCCACGGGCCCGCCGTGGAAACGCTCGATGACGGTGGTGAGCAGCTTGCGATCGATCTCGTCGAGTCCGTAGTCATCGACTTCGAGCATGCGCAGGGCCTCGCGGGCGATGGCCACGTCGACGTGTCCCTCGTGACGCACCTCCGCGAAGTCGCGCACGCGACGCAGGAGGCGATTGGCGATGCGGGGTGTGCCGCGGGAACGGCGGGCGATCTCGACGGAGGCATCGCGGTCGGTGGGGATGCCCAGGATGTCCGCCGAGCGGCGGACGATGATGGTCAGCGAGTCGACGTCGTAGAAATCGAGCCGGTGCACGATGCCGAAGCGCGCGCGGAGCGGAGCGGTGAGCAGTCCCGCTCGAGTGGTGGCGCCGACGAGGGTGAATCGCGGCAACTCCACTTTCAGCGTCCGCGCCGCGGGCCCCTGGCCGATGACCACATCGACGTGAAAGTCCTCCATCGCTGAGTAGAGGACCTCTTCCACGATGGCAGGCAGGCGGTGGATCTCGTCGATGAAGAGCACGTCGCCGGCCTCGAGGTTCGTCACGATGGCCACCAGGTCTCCGGCCTTCTCGAGCGCGGGTCCCGACGTGGTGCGCAGGCTGGCGTTCATTTCATTCGCGACGATGTTGGCCAACGTGGTCTTGCCCAGTCCGGGAGGTCCGAACAGGAGCACGTGATCGAGTGCCTCGTTTCGCTTGCGCGCCGCTTCCAGGGAGATCTCCAGGTTGGCTTTCACCTTCTGCTGCCCGATGTACTCGCGCAGCATTTTCGGGCGCAGGGAGAGCTCGGTCTGGAGATCTTCGGGATCCGGGGTCGGTGCGAGGATGCGGTCGTCGGTCACTAAGCCAAAGTCTACCCTGAGGTGCGTTGTCGGTTGTCGGTTGTCGGCGCCTCTTGGCGCCGAAGGCGGCAAGGTGCCGCATAGCGGCACAACGGACCGCTAACGCAGGCGCGTTCGAACGCCGGAGGCGTTGCGGAGATTAGCCGGTGGCAAGCGCCGCAGGCGCGCCGCCACCGGTTGCAGCGCCCATGCTTTGCACCCCGGAGGGTGTGCCGGATACATCCACATCCTCCGCGACCCCTGCCGGGGTCGATGGTTCTACGCACATTCATCCGGTGGCTGCGCGCTTCCAGCGCTTGCCACCGGCTAACCCGCATTTCTCACAGCCCTTCTGCTACGACAGCCGATAGCGGCCTGCCTGCTTCGCCGAACGACGATTTCGCTCCTCAACATAGTGTCAACTATGCCTTCGTCGCGAAATCGCCGTTCGACTCGCATCCAGGCCACTCTCGGCTGTCTCGCGACGAAGGGCTGTGAGAAATGCGGGCTAATCTCCGTAACGCCTCCGGCGTAAGCACAAACTCGATGAAGTGCGCAACTCGAAGCGAATCGCACCTAAACCGACAACCGAGAACGGACAACACCCTCAGTGAGGGGTTCTCGCGAAGGGAAGGACCTCGTGAGGGCTCAGTGAATCCTTGACGCTGCCGGCGCTGGAGCCGATCGGCAGGGAGACGGTGATGACCGTGCCTGAGCCGACGTTGGAGGTCACTTCGATGCGGCCTCCGTGTTCCTGCACGATGCGATAGGAGATGGCCATGCCGAGGCCTGTGCCGGTGGGAAAGTTCGTGCGGAAGGGCTGAAAGAGGCGTTGCAGGTCCGCGGCGGACATGCCCAGGCCGCTGTCGGCAAACGTGATGTGATAGTCAGAGTCGTCGGCCCCGGCGCGGACGGTGAGCACGCCCCCGTGAGGCATGGCCTGCACGGCGTTGCGCGCCAGATTCCAGAAGACCTGGCGGATCTGATCGCCGTCACCGATGAGCGGGAACGTGTTGGGGATGATCTCGCGATGGATCTCGAGCTGCGCATGCAACTCCGGCGAGTTCGCGAGGAGGTCGAGCGTTTCAGCCAGGCTGCTGGCCACGTCGAACTCCAACGCCCGTTTCTCCTGGGGCCGGACGAAGCGCAGGAAGTCCGAGATAGACTTGTTCAATCGCTCGGACTCCTTGAGCACGATGCTCATCAGCCGCTGCTCCTGATGCGTGAGCGACTGCGAGTTCTTGAGCACCTGCACCGACCCCGCGATGGCCGCCAGCGGATTGCGGATCTCGTGCGCGATGCCCGCCGACAACTCCCCCACCGCGGCCATCCTGTCCTTGAGCCGCACCTCGGACTCGAGCTTTTTTACATCCGTGAGGTCTTGAAAGATCACTGTGTAGCCGTAAAAGTGCCCGTCCAGCGTGCTGAGCGGGCTGATGGCGAAGCCGATGCTGCGTGCCTCGCCTGCCGCGTTCACGAGGTCCGCCTCGCGCCGGACGATCGCGCCGGTGGCCAGTTCTTCACGCGCCGAGACCCACTCTTCGTTGGTGAAGAACCCGAGCTCGGTGATGTGGCGCCCGAGAATGGTCAACGGCTCGGCGCGGAGGATGCTCACCCCGGCGGGATTGACGAACGAAGCCGTTCCGAAGGAAGAGAGGGTGACCAGCCCGGAGGGGATCGACTCGACGACGTTCTGATTCAGCGCGCGCAGCTCGGCGAGATTCTGCCGGTTCGCGTCGAGCTCCTTCGAGGTGCGCTGCAGTTGCTCGGAGAGATAGGACGTCAGCAGAGCCGTGGCGTAAAAGCCGGAGAAGTTCGCGGCCATGTTGAAGTAGAGGCGCGAGGAGTTCCAGGCCACGGGCAGAAACATCGAGTGCTCCGGCATGGGCAGGACGCCGTAGTACATGAGGTCGACCAGCACGCCGTAGCCGATCGCGGCCGCCGATGCAGC
>Ga0307505_10000531_pt1 | contig 41333 bp, 32 predicted proteins | sample 23_S_MG_FD_202183 | JGI IMG/M metagenome (GOLD analysis project Ga0307505, IMG submission 202183) | Soil microbial communities from Populus trichocarpa stands in riparian zone in the Pacific Northwest, United States - 23_S | ecosystem: Environmental > Terrestrial > Soil > Riparian zone > Trees...
CTTGTTGTACGGATCGATGCCGGCATCGTACGGCAGCTCGTCGACGACCAGTTCGAGCGTGGTCCGTGCCTGGGTGATGCGGTGCTTCTGCAGATACAGGACCTTCTCATCGGACTCCTTGGCGCCGGGCGCGCGCGCGAAGATGCCGATGTCGACCCAGGAATCGACCGGCACCTCGGTTTCCTCGCCCTTGCCGTCGGCGACGAGCTTGCCCGCATGCAGTTCCAGAGTGACCGCGTAACTGCCGTCGTCACGCTTGCGCGCAGTCGCCTCGACCGTGCGATGGTCGAAAAAGACGATCTTCTCGAACAGGTCCTCGATGAACGGATGGAACTGCGCATCGGTCTCCTCGCGCAGCATCGCGAGCAGTTCGCGTGAGGTCGTGAATGGCGGGTCCTGGAATCCCTTCTCGCGCAAGAAGCGCGCGAGCACGGCATTGAGCTTGTCCTCGCCGATCGCATCGCGCAGCGCGTAGAACACATGGCCGCCCTTCTGGTAGTGGATGTAGGGCTGGTTCTCGTTGAGCGCGACCGGCATCTCCTCGATCCGCTCGCCGCTGCGTCCGGCCAGGTAGCGATCGAGATCGTACTTGAGGAACTTGCGCATCTTGTGCGCGCCGTACTCCTTCTCCATGACCATGAAGGCCGAGTACTCGGCCAGCGATTCCGACAGCATCGTCGCGCCCTGCACGTTCGCGCCGATGACCTGGTGCGCCCACCACTGGTGGGCGACCTCGTGGGCGGTGACGAAGAACACGTAGTCGATGGCCTCTTCGTCGCGCAGGTCGGCGATGAACCCGAGCGATTCCGAGTACGGCACGGTGTTGGCGAACGCCTGGGCGAAATCCGCATAGCGTGGAAACTCGAGAATGCGCAACTGGCGGAACTGGTAGGGCGAGAACTCGCGCGTGAAGTAGTCGAGCGACTTCTTCGATGCCTCGATCATGCGCTCGACGTTGTAGGGATGTTTCGCGTCGTGGTAGACCTCGATCGCGACATCGTTCCAGACATCGCGCCGGACCTCCCAGCGAGCCGACAACCAGGCGAAGAAGTTGAGCAGGCGCGTGTCGGCCTTGTAGTGGAAATGGCGACGGCCGTTCTCGATCCATTCGCGCTGCAGGTATCCCGGCGCCAACGCGATCTGGTCGGCCGAGGTCGATACGGTCGTCTCGAACGTCACCCAGTCGGCATCGTCGCCGATGTAGGTGTTCGCACGCGCGGCCTCGTCGTCGATCTTCGGCATGCGGTGCGGCTCGCCGAGATCGTGCTTGTGCCGGTCATTGCGATCGCTGAGCTCGCGGCGCGCGTCGTAGCCGAATGACGGGAACACCTGGTTGTTGAAGAACGTGCCATTGGCGACGAACTGGGTCGGCTGGCCATCCAGGGTGAAACCGCGGGGCTGGATCTCGATCTCGAAGGCCAGATCCAGCGACGCGCCCGCCGCCATCGGCGTGGCCAGCTGGTGGATCGTGTAGCCGTGCACGCGGTCGTCGGCGCTGATCGTGCTCGGACCGAAGTCCAGGCGCTTGAGCGTGATGCGCGGGTCGAGCGCGATATGGAAGGCATCGATCGCCTCGGCATGCCGGTTCTCGAGCCGGTAGTGGCCTTTCACGACCACGCGGCGTTGTTCGGGATGGATGTCGACGTCCGCGCGCACGTCGGTGATCCGCGGCTGGGCCAGGTCCTTGTACTGCCGATAAGCCTTTTCGTAGTCGGCCTGACGCTCGATCGCGAGATCGCCCGGCACGTAGTCGTTGAGCCGGTTCGTGTTGTGGAAGATCCACGCACCCAGTCCGACGAACGCGACAAGACCGGCAGCGATCGCGACACGCTGCGGCATGCGCAGGCGCGCGCGCGCCTGACCCAGGCGATCGCGCCATGCCACGGTCGTGCCGCGCGGCCAGAACGCCGTGGCAAGAATGAACATCACCAGCGCGAGGGCTGCCCAGTAGGCGCGGAACCACAGGTTGGGCGCGAGGAAATGGCCGAACCCGTTCATGTCCGACCAGCGTGCCGGCGGCGCCGCGCTGTAGTGATAGAGCAGATGGTCGAAGTCCAGCGCCTGCATCACGATTCGCGAGAGAATGACGAGGATCACGAACAGGTAACCGAGGAACTTGTTGCCGCTGATCACCTGCAGGAACACCGCCAGCACCGCCATGAGCACGAACGGCGGCGAGTACAGCACGAGCATCTTCGCGTACAGCAGCGGTTCGAGGTTCGTGTAGCCGCGCGCAAGCTGGTAGATGACGCAGACCAGCGCGCCGACCGCGAAGAACACGAAGATCACGCCGATCAGCGCGACCAGCTTGGCTGCCACGGGGATCCAGTCCGGGGTGGCATAGGCATCGGTGGTTTCGGCCACCCGCAGCGTGCGTTCGCGCCAGACCAGCTCGCCCGCGTAGTAGATGACGATGATCGCGAGCAGGAAGTTGTAGCTGTCGGCGATCGAGCCGAGCATGAGGTGGGTGACCGGATACACCTTGGTGCCGTAGTACAGGTCCGAGTAGAACAGCGCGCCGCCGAGATTGAAGATGCCGAGCGCGATGACGATCAGGAACGGCACGCCGGTCAGTACACCGAGCGCATCGAAGCGGGCCTGGTGCAGGAACTGGCGCCACTGGGCGCCGCGCGAGGTCTGCAAGCGGACCGCCGGCATCGTCGCGCTGGCCGGAGCCGGGGCCACGGTCGCGACGGCGGCTTGCGCCGCGGCGCGGCGGCGGCGGCGACGCAACACGATGCCTTCGCGATCGGTGCGGAACAGTCCGAACGCGAACACGAGCAGGCCGGCAGCGATCGAACTCCACAGCAGGCGGTTGGCGAGCAGCATTCCGCCAAGCTCGGGCAACTGCGAATTGCGTTGTGCGGCCGACCAGTAGCGGGTCGCATCGGTCAGTGCGGACAAGCCGAACGGATCGATCAGACTGCCGATCCAGCGCGCATCGAGTTCGCGCGTGAGTTCGCCCGCGACCGTCCACAGCACGAAGAACGCGATCACGCCGAGATAGGTGTAGAGCATCGAGCGCGTCAGCATCGCGATCGTGAACAGCAGCGCGGCAATGAACAGCAGGTTCGGCAGCACGATCACGCCGAGGCCCCAGAGATGGGCATCCAGCCGCGTCGGTCCGATCCGGCTCGGGTCGAGCCATGGCATCAGGGTGCCGAGCCACAGGCCGAGCGAGGCGATCAGCATGATCCCGATCGCGGCGATCAGACCGCCGCCGAAACGTCCGAGCAGATAATCGCGCTTCTTCATCGGGGTGGCGAAAAACAGTTCCGCCGTGCGCAACTCGAAATCGCGCAGCGCGGTGCCGGCAACGAAGATCGTGACCAGGAACAGGCTGAATATCGACATCACGCCGAGCGAATAGACCACCACGTACGGCGCGTTGCGCAGCACGTTGCCGACCCCGCCGACGAGGTTCACGCCTTCGCTGGAGCTGATCGCGAACGCATTGATGCCCCAGAACAGGGCAACGACCCAGAACACCCCGTTGTGCAGGATCTGGCGCAGTTCGAACCCGAGCAGGTGGCGCAGCACGTCAGGCTGCCCTGGCGGCAGGCGCCGCGGCACGGCGCAGCTCGCCGAAATAGACGTCTTCCAGATCCGGCGGAACCGCACTGAAGCCGTCGCCCGGATGGCCGTCGCTGAGCACATGGATCACCGGCTGGCCGCCGACCAGGCGGGTTGACAGGACGACATGCGCGGCGAGGTGCGCGGCCAGCGCATCCTTGCCGAGGGTCTTTTTCCAGACCCGGCCCTCGAGCGCTCGGATGGTTTCGTTGGGCTCGCCGCTCAGGCGCACGCGGCCCCCGGCAATGATCGCCATGCGCGGGCACAGGTCGGTCACGTCCTCGACGATGTGCGTGGACAGGATCACGACGACGTTCTCACCGACTTCGGCGAGCAGGTTGAGGAAGCGGTTGCGCTCCTCCGGATCGAGACCGGCAGTCGGCTCGTCGACGATGATCAGCGACGGTGCGCCGATCAGTGCCTGGGCAATGCCGAAGCGCTGGCGCATGCCGCCGGAGAACGTGCCGAGCTTGCGCTTGCGCACGTCGAGCAGGTTGACCTGGCGCAGCAGCGCCTCGACCACGGCCTTGCGTTCGCTGCGGTCGACGACGCCCTTGAGCACGGCGAAGTGGTCGAGCATGTCCTCGGCCGAGACCTTCGGATACACGCCGAATTCCTGCGGCAGGTAGCCGAGCCGGCGCCGTGCCTCGCTCTTGTCGACGAGCACGTCGAGCTCGCCCAGATGAACGCTGCCGCTGTCGGCATCCTGCAGCGTGGCGATCGTGCGCATGAGCGTGGACTTGCCGGCCCCGTTCGGGCCGAGCAGGCCGAACATGCCGGTCGGCACGTCGAGACTGACGTCGCTGAGCGCCTGGACGCCGTTGGCGTAGGTCTTGGACAGGTTGCGGATCGCGAGCATGAGAGGAGTTCCCGGGTCGAAGCAGAGGCCGACGATACCCGAGCGATGGACACGCGTATGCAGGCCAGAGGTCATCGGCGGATCACGGCAACGCGCCGTGGCCGGAAGGTCGGGGTCGCGGTGCAATGACCCGGGACATCACGCGCAGCCAGGCAACGGAGGTTGGCGCGAGCCGGCGCAACAGTGACAATAGCCCGATGTCGCGCGTTCGTGCCGACCGACCCTGCGGAGCAATCGATGGCCAGCCACGAAGTCAAAGTCCCCGACATCGGCAACTACACCGGCATCCCGGTCATCGAGGTGCTTGTGCAGCCCGGCGACACGGTCAAGAAGGATCAGGGACTGGTGACGCTGGAATCGGACAAGGCGACGATGGAAGTGCCGTCCTCGATGGACGGCGTGGTCAAGTCGCTCGCAGTCAAGCTCGGCGACACGGTGAGCGAAGGCAGTGTCGTGGCGGTCATCGAATCCGGCGCCGATGCCGACGCGAAGCAAGCGCCCGCGCAAGCCGCGCCTGCTGCGCCCGCCGCTCCGGCCAGCGCCGCTCCTGCTCCCCCCACTCCTGCTCCCGCTTCGACTCGCGCAAGCGCGCCCGCGCCGGAACCGCAACCGCTTGCGGCGACAGCACCGGCAGAGCCCCGCCCCGGCCTCGATCCGGAGATGTCGGCGCCGCGCACGCCGCCGGTGAGCTTCGACGCCAGCAGCGTGATGCCCGACCAGGTCCCGCATGCGAGTCCGGCCGTGCGCCTGTTTGCGCGCGAGCTGGGCGTCGATCTCGCCAAGGTCAGCGGCAGCGAACGCAAGGGCCGGATCACGCGCGAGGATGTGCAGAACTTCGTCAAGAGCGCGCTCGCGAAACCGTCGGGAGCGGCAGCGCAGGGCGGCAGCGGTGCGGGCCTCAACCTGCTGCCGTGGCCGAACGTCGACTTCGCCAAGTTCGGCGAGGTCGAGCTCAAGGCGCGCTCGAAGATCAACAAGATCTCCGGCGCGAACCTCGCGCGCAACTGGGTCATGATCCCGCACGTCACCCAGTTCGACGACGCCGACATCACCGACCTCGAAGCGCTGCGCGTCAGTCTCAACAAGGAAAACGAGAAGGCCGGCATCAAGCTCACGATGCTCGCGTTCCTGATCAAGGCGGTGGTCGCCGCGTTGAAGAAATATCCCGACTTCAATGCCTCGCTGGATGCCGGCGGCGACAACCTCGTGCTCAAGAAGTACTTCCACATCGGCTTCGCCGCCGACACCCCGAACGGTCTCGTCGTGCCGGTGATCCGCGATGCCGACCGCAAGGGCGTGATCGAGATCGCGCAGGAAACCGGTGAGCTGGCGAAGAAGGCGCGCGACGGCAAGCTCGGCCCGGCCGACATGTCGGGCGGCTGCTTTTCGATCTCCTCGCTCGGCGGCATCGGCGGCACGGCGTTCACGCCGATCGTCAACGCGCCCGAGGTCGCGATCCTGGGCGTGTCGAAATCCGCTACCCGGCCAGTCTGGGACGGCAAGGCGTTCCAGCCGCGCCTGATCCTGCCGCTTTCGCTCAGCTACGACCATCGCGTGATCGATGGTGCCTCGGCTGCGCGCTTCACTGCGTTTCTCGGCCAGGTGCTGGCCGACATGCGCCGCGTGCTGCTCTGAATCCCTGCCAGGAGATCGTCATGATCAAGAATGCCGTGCTGTTTTCTATCGCCTGCCTGCTCGCCGCTTCGGCGGCTGCCGCGGACTCGTCGCCGGCTGTCATCGACCGCAAGACCGAGCTGGTCATGCAGGTCATGGAAGTCACCCGCATGGACGAGATGATGGGATCGATGCAGGAACAGATGCGCGAGCTGTTTGAAAGCCAGTTGAAGGCCGAGGCCACCTGTGCCGCGGTGGAACCGGTGGTGCGCGAGTTCTCGCAGGAATTGTCCGCGGCGATGGGCGCCTTGTTCGAAGGCGCCACGTTCAAGGCCGACATCGGCTCGCTCTATGCCGAAGTGTTCAGCGAGGAGGAACTCGGCGAGATCGTCGCGTTCTACCGCTCGCCGCTCGGCCAGAAGCTGCTTGCGCGCATGCCCGAGCTCATGCAGAAGTCGATGCAGGTGACGCAGACGACGATGCAGGCGATCACGCCCGAACTGGAGCGCATCGCGAAGGGTTATGCCGAACGCATCCGCGAAGCCGAGGCGAGCTGCCCCGCAGGCGACGACGACGCGCCCGCTGCGGACTGAGTTCGAATTCAACCAGAAGAATCCCATGACCGACACGATCCAGATCAGCGTCCCCGATATCGGCAACTACACCGGCATTCCGGTCATCGAGCTGCTTGTGCAGCCCGGCGACACGGTGAAGAAGGATCAGGGCCTGGTCACGCTGGAATCGGACAAGGCGACGATGGAAGTGCCGTCGACCGTCGCGGGCGTCGTGCGCGAACTCAAGGTCAAGCTCGGCGACAGCGTGAGCGAAGGCAGCGTCGTGGCGATCATCGAGACGGGCGCCGACGCGGCAACGCCGAAACCGGCGCAAACCGCGAACCCGCCGCCAGCGGCCGCCGCCGCGTCCGTCGCGAGCGAAGCGAAGGCAGCGGCACCGACAGCGCCCGGCGCAGCCGCGGCCAGCGGCCGCAAGGCCGACATCGAGTGCCAGATCGTCGTCCTCGGCTCAGGTCCGGGCGGCTACACGGCCGCATTCCGCGCGGCCGACCTCGGCCAGGACACGGTGCTGATCGAGCGCCACGCGACGCTCGGCGGCGTCTGCCTCAACGTCGGCTGCATCCCGTCCAAGGCGCTGCTGCACACAGCGCGCGTGATCGACGAAGCCGCCCATGCGGCCGACATCGGGATCACGTTCGGTGCGCCGAAGATCGATCTCGACAAGGTGCGCGCGAACAAGGACAAGGTCGTCGGCCAGTTGACCAAGGGCCTTGAGGGCATGGCCAAGGCGCGCAAGGTCAAGGTCGTGCACGGCACCGGCAGGTTCGTCTCTCCGCACGAGATCGAAGTCGACACGGCCGACGGCGTGCGCCTCGTGCGCTTCGAGAACGCGATCATCGCGGCCGGTTCGCAAGCCGTGAAGCTGCCCGGGTTGCCGTGGGATGACCCGCGCCTCATGGACTCCACCGATGCGCTCGAGCTGATCGACATCCCCAAGAAGCTGCTCGTGGTCGGCGGCGGCATCATCGGCCTGGAAATGGCCTGTGTCTACGAGGCGCTCGGCAGCGAGGTGACCGTGGTCGAGCTCATGGACCAGCTCATGCCCGGGACCGATCCGGACCTGGTCAGGCCGCTTGCCCAACGCCTCGCCAAGCGCTACGCGGGCATCCATCTCAAGGTCAAGGTGACCGCGATCGAGGCCGGCAAGAAGGGCCTCCAGGTCACGTTCGAAGGCGACAAGGCACCCGCCCCGCAACTCTATGATCGGGTGCTCGTCGCGATCGGACGCACGCCCAACGGCGGAAAGATCAACGCCGAGGCCGCGGGCGTGCAGGTCAGCGAACGCGGCTTCATCGCCGTGGACCGGCAGATGCGCACGAACGTGCCGCACATCTTCGCGATCGGCGATCTGGTCGGCCAGCCCATGCTCGCGCACAAGGCTTCGCACGAAGGCAAGGTCGCCGCGGAAGTCGCCGCCGGCCACAAGAGCGAGTTCGTCGCCCGCGTGATTCCGAGTGTGGCCTACACCGACCCCGAGATCGCCTGGATCGGCGTCACCGAAACCGAGGCGAAGAAGCAAGGCCTCAAGATCGGCGTCGGCAAGTTCCCGCACGCGGCATCGGGTCGTGCGATCGGCATCGGTCGCACCGAAGGCTTCACCAAGCTGATCTTCGACGAAGCCAGCCACCGCATCATCGGCGCCGGCATCGTCGGCCCGAACGCAGGCGACCTGATCGCCGAAGCGGCGCTCGCGATCGAAATGGGTGCCGAGGCCGCCGACATCGGCCTGACCATCCACCCGCATCCGACCCTGAGCGAGTCGGTGGGCATGGCTGCCGAAGTGTACGAAGGCACGATCACGGATCTGTATATTCCGAAGAAGAAGTAGAGCGGATCCACGCGGAAACGGAGATCGCGGTGCACGGCCACGGAATCCTCGTGAAATGGAACGATGCGCGTGGCTTCGGCTTCATCGTGCCGGCGCAGGGGACCGACGAAATTTTCGTGCACATTTCGGCGTTCCCGGGCGGTGCGCGTCCGCAGGTCGGCGAAATGCTTTCGTTCGAGATCGTGACCGACGACAGGCAGCGCAAGCGCGCGGTCTCGCTGCAGCGCCCGGGTTCCGCGCCACCTCGACCGATGAAGCGCACAGCGCGTTCGCGCTGGCCGGCGCGCACCGCGCTCGCTGCTGGAGTCGCCGGTGCGGCCTTCCTCTACTGGAACACTGAGCGCGGACCGGATCCCGGTGCCTCCACGTCATTTCAGCAGGTCCGCTCCGAATTGCCCGTGGAAGTCCGCGCTTTTCCGCGCCCGCGCCCGGCTGTCGTGGCCGAAGATCCGGCCCCGCAGTTCACCTGCGATGGCCGCACGCACTGTCCGCAGATGACCTCGTGTGCCGAGGCGACCTGGTTCCTGCGCCACTGCCCTGGCGTGAAGATGGATGGCGACCACGACGGTGTGCCGTGCGAGGGTCACTGGTGCCCGAGGCGCTGATCGCAACCCGCCGGTACCAGGAAAAATTGGCGCGCCCGAGAGGATTCGAACCTCCGACCACCGCCTTCGGAGGGCGGTACTCTATCCAGCTGAGGCACATGCACGTCGCTCTGACCCTGCACGGTGGCTCTGCGACTTTTTCTCGACGCCTCCGCTGTGCAACCAGCATGTTTGCCGGGGTCCCAACCATGACGAGACACGCACGCTTCTCAACTTTCATCAAGGCCGCCGGAACCAGACTGCCATCGCATGGCATGACCGCGCGCCTGGTCGCGGTGGCATTGCTGCTGTGCGCCCCCGTGGTGGGCAGCCAGCAAGGCGATGGTGCGAGCGTTGCGCACTGCGAGCAGACCCTGCACGCAGACGCGGGCGCAGCGTTATCGATGGCCAATGACTTGCTCGGCCCGCTCGAAGCGCAACGCGAACCGGGCGCCTACTTCGAGGCACTGGGCTGCAAAGCCTGGGCCCTGGCAATGTTGGGCCGTAGCGAAGAGGCGATCACCTTGGCAGCGCAGATGGCGGACGCCGCGCCCGCGGTCGAGTCGCTCGAGAGCCGGGTGCGAGTGCTGCGTCGCGCCGCCAGCGTGCATCAGAGCCTGGATCGCTTCGAGCCCGCCGTACAGTTGCTGGGTGAGGCCATGCGCCTGGCCGAACGCGAGGGGTTGCAGGGATTGCGCATCGAAGTGATGACCAACCTCGCGGTGCTGCATTCGAGCGCCAATCAGTTCGAGCAGGCAATAGCCCATCTCGAACGCGCGCTGGAGCTGGCGCTTGCAACCGAGGACCGTCGCCGCGAGTTGCCGGTGCGCTTCAACCTTGGTCAGACCTACCGCAGCGCCAAGCGCTACGAGGAAGCCGCGGCCGCGCTGGAGCCGCTGCTTCCGGCATTGGAAGCGCCCGGCATGGAAAGCCGACTGGCGGCGTTGCTGGCATCACTGGGCTGGCTGCGATCCGAGTTGGGCGAGGTCGAGGCCGCAGAACGGCACTTCACCCGCGCTGCCGCCTTGTTGGACGAAGGCGACAACGCCGCGGAGCTCACCGTTGTGCTCAACGGCCAGGCGCGACTGTTGCTGCTACGCGGGGAGGTGCAGCAAGCCACGTCGCTGGCCGAACGCGCCTTGGCCATCGCGCGCCAGAGCGGCGATTTCACCAGTGTGAGTTCATCGCTCACCGGAATGGTTGAAGTGCTGGAGGCGCAGAATCGCTATGCGGAGGCGATGAAACTGTTGCGCGAGCGCGGCGAGCTCGACGCCGAACACATTAGCCAGCAGCAGCGATCCCGTCTGAATGAACTGGAAGTGCAGTTGGGCGTGGAGCGTCAGGCGCGCGAACTCGACCAGTTGCGGCAGGAGCGCGAACGCCAGTCGATGGCGATGGAACGACAGCGCTTGAACCTGCTGCTGGCCCTGGCTGCAGTCGCGCTGGGCATCGCCGCGCTGATTTGGCAGCGCACGACCAATCGGCGCCTGCATCGATTGAGCCGAACCGATCAACTGACCGGCTTGCTCAATCGCCGCGGGCTGACCGAAGCCATGGAGCGACCGGGCGAAGGCGCTGGCATGCGCTTGGTGTTGCTGGTGGACATCGACCACTTCAAATCGATCAATGACCGCTTCGGGCACGCCGTGGGCGATCGCGTGCTGGTGGCGCTGGCCGAGACCCTGCGCGGTGTTGCACAACGACATGCAGCCAAGGTCGCGCGCTGGGGTGGCGAAGAGTTTGCCGTGCTCGCGCACGTTGCAGACGCCCAGGCCGCAGCCGACCTGGCCCGGGACCTGGGTCTGGCAGCCGTGGCAGCCCGCACGAGCAGCGAGAATGACGGCCCGATCGACGTCAGCGTCAGTGTCGGGTTCGCGCCACTGCCGGCCGACGCGGAGCCCGGTTGTGCCTGGCAGCAAACCCTGCTCACCGCAGACGAACTGCTTTACCGCGCCAAGCACGCAGGGCGCAATCGGGGCATCGGGGTATGGCCATGCGCGCCCGGAACGGCCCTGAGGCAAACGTCGCTGGACGCGATGCTTGCGTCTGGCGCGTGGCGATTGCTGGAGGTTGCGTATCGTCCAGGTGAAGCGGTGGCTTGATTCGACCGGGCACGCGGACGGCGATCAGGACTCGAACAGGCCGCGCCGCAGCAACTCGCCACCGCGCAGATGGCAGACGCCGCGCGCCATCACGTCGCGCGCGGGGTGCTGGTCGTCGAGCACCACCAGGCCTGCATCGCAGTCCACTTCAAGTCTGCCCTTCCAGGCCATGCGCAGCAGCGCGGCGGGACTCGAAGTGAAGGCGGGCAACACGGTCTCCAGCTCAAGATCGCGTTGCAGCAGTTCGGCCAACGTCTCCAGCAGTGCGGCCGGCGAGCCGATATCCATGTGCGACTCGCGGCCCTGGACGCAGGTGTTCACGTCGATGTTGACCCAATCGCCCGGAGCGATTTGGAACAGCCGAAAGGCTGGCCCGAAGGGCAGAGGGCAGGATGCCCGGAGTAAGACGCGCTCGAGCTTGAGGCGTTGCGCCCAGGTCTTTGCGCGGCGGCGCCGGTCGGGCGTGCGGTCGTCGCTGCTGGCCTTGGTGCAGGTCTGTGCTCACTGGGGGAAGCCGAAGACCTGTTTCGCTGTGCGAGCGGACAGGAAGTGCCTCTATCGCAGCTGGGTGGCCACCAGATCGTGGGACCGCTGGGATCCAGGTGCGCCACACACCCACCGTGTCACCTTCAAGATCAACACATTGGAAACTCAACGGCAATTGCTGCCCACCCGCTACCGGCAATTGTTGTCCTTTCGGAAAGAAATTGCCGGCATGCCTTACGCGCCCGGAAAACCCGTGGGGAATTGGCGCGCCCGAGAGGATTCGAACCTCCGACCACCGCCTTCGGAGGGCGGTACTCTATCCAGCTGAGCTACAGGCGCGTGGTGACTTCGTGGCCGCGGCGTTGCGTCGCAGGCCGAGCCGGGCGGACCGGCACTTCCGGCGCCGGGCGGAAGCGCAGTGCGAGCACAGCGCGCCCCGAACGGGCCGGGGCGCATGATAGCGCGGCAGCGGCGCGGCCACCAATCGGCGTTCAGAGCGGGTGCCTGAGCGTGCGCGGCTTCCGCGCTCCGGGGGGCGCCGCTATACTTGCGCGTCGTTTCGGCGGCCGGCGCTGGTCCGGTCGCCTCCAACAGGTGGCCCACGTGAGCAATCCCGTTCCCCAGACCGATGCGGTCTTCCTCAAGCATTTCTCGCAGCTCATCGTCGCATTGATGATTGTCGCGGCGTTGCTGATCGCGCTCGCGATGTGGGTCTACAGCGGCCATCCGGGCGCAGAAAACCCCGCGCGCGCAGTTGAGACGCAGAAGCGGATCGCCCCGGTCGGCGGTGTGCATGCGGGTGAAACCGGCCGCGCGGCGATCGTCGCGGCCGAACAGGCAGCCAAGGCCGCGGCAGCGGCGAAGGTCGCCTACGGTGGCACGCTCGAAGGTTCGGTGATCTATGCCAACCTGTGCGGCGCGTGTCACACGAGCGGCGCCAGCGGCGCCCCCAAGCTCAGCGACTCGGGACACTGGAATGCGCGCATGGCGCTCGGCACGGACACGCTGATCAAGCACGCGATCGACGGATTCACCGGCTCGCTGGGCTTCATGCCCGCGCGCGGTGGCAATCCTTCACTCAACGACGAGCAGGTCAAGTCCACGGTCGAGTGGATGATCAGCCAGGTCAAGTGACGGTCGCTGCTGTACGAGCGCTGCAGCAACGCCGCCGTGAGGCGGCGTTCTGCATTGTGCGAGGCCGTTTCCGGCGCCATCGCAGGTGGAATGACCCGGGCACCGGGGTTTCCGGACGGCCGTCGGGAGTGCGCAGATTCGGGGAGGCGTGCTCGTGGTCGGAAGCACTCTGCGTCTTGTTCACGGCGCCGGAGTGCCCGGGGCATTCCAGGTTTCGAGCGTGCGCCGCGAACACGCCCCGGACCGCGCAGGAATCGAGGAGAATTTCTGGATTTCGCCCGCACGATGGCGCCTGCGCGCTATGGTGGCTGTCCCCGCCGCCTTCTGTCCGCCCCATGCGCCTGCGTCTGTGGCAACGCCTGTTCCTCGTCATTGCTGCGCTGAGCAGCCTTGCGCTTGCCGGCTTCGCGATCTGGCAACAGCAGGGTTTCCGCCGCGGGTTCATCGGCTACCTGGACGAGGCGGCACTCGAGCGCCTCGAGCCGGCGACCTCGCGGCTCGCGGCGGCCTATGCGGAACACGGCCACTGGGATTTCCTCGCCGGCGACGAGCAGCGCTTCGCCACACTCATCGACCCGGTTCCGCACGGGTTTCCGCGCGCCGGAACCCGCGAGTTCGCACCGCCGCCGCAATTCGGCGGCACGCCAGGCAACGACCCGCACGGTCGGCCCGAGCCGCCGCGCTTCGTCCCGCCGGGGTTGTTCGCACGCTTGCTGCTCGTGGATGCCCAGGGACATGCCGTGGTCGGCAATGCGGACATACCAAAGGGTTCGGCGAGCATCCCGGTCGTTCTGGACGGTGAACGCATCGGCGCGCTGCGCCTGGGTTCGCAGCCGACCCTGCGCGGCGCGGCGGATCTCGCCTTCGCGCGCGAACAGTTCCGCAATGCATTGATCGCCGGCATCGGTGTACTCGCTGCCGCGCTCGTGCTCGCGTTTGCCCTCGCGCGCTGGCTGCTCGAACCCGTGCGCGCGCTCGCCGATGGCACGCGCGCGCTTGCCGAAGGCGACTACGCGCGCCGACTGACCGCGGATCGCCGCGACGAACTCGGCGCGCTCGCCCACGATTTCAACCATCTGGCCGCCACCCTGGAACAGCACCGCGATGCACGCCGGCGCTGGGGTACCGACATCGCGCACGAACTGCGCACGCCGCTGAGCATCCTGCGCGGCGAGATCCAGGCGCTGCAGGACGGCGTGCATTCGCCGACACCGCAGGCGCTCGCTTCGCTGCACGCCGAGTGCGATCGCCTCGGCAGTCTCGTCGAGGACCTCTACCAACTCGCGCTGGCCGATGCCGGCGCACTGGAATACCGCTTCGAGACCCAGGATCTCGGCGAGCTCGTGCGCGAGTCGCTGGATCTGCATCGGCATGCGCTGACCGATGCGGGTCTTGAGCTGGAGGAGGCGATCGCGGACGGCGTCGCGGTCCGCGCCGACCCGCGGCGGATCGGCCAGCTCGTCGACAATCTGCTCGCCAATTCGCTGCGCTATACCGATGTGCCGGGACGCATCCGGGTCAGCGTGTCGGCGCCCGCGCAGTCAATGGCGCGCCTGGTCGTGGAGGACAGCGCACCGGCGGTGCCGGTCGATGCACTGCCGAACCTGTTCGACCGCCTGTTTCGTGTGGAGCGCTCACGCAACCGCGCTGCCGGTGGTGCCGGCCTCGGTCTGGCGATCTGCCAGGCGATCGTGGATGCACACGAAGGCCGCGTCGAGGCGATACCGTCCGCGCTCGGCGGCCTGCGCATCGTCGTCCACCTGCCGCTTCCGGCCGAAATGCCATGAATGCATCTGCGCACATTCTCGTCGTCGAAGACGAACCGAAGCTGGCTGCGCTGCTGCGAGACTATCTGGCGGCCTCGGGTTTTCGCGTGAGCGTGCTCGACAGCGGCGCGCACGCGGTGGAGTGGGTCCGCTCACAGGCACCCGCGGTGATCCTGCTCGACCTCATGCTGCCGGGCGAGGACGGATTGGCCATCTGTCGCGGCGTGCGCGCGTTTTCGAGCGTGCCGATCCTCATGGTCACCGCCCGCGTGGAGGAAATCGACCGCCTGCTCGGCCTGGAACTCGGTGCCGACGACTACATCTGCAAACCGTTCAGTCCGCGCGAGGTGGTCGCGCGGGTCAAGGCGGTCCTGCGCCGGGTCGCCGCCGCTGAGCAACCGCAGGCGGCAGCCGTGGTCCTCGACGAGGAACGTTTCGAGGCGCGTGTCGGCGGCCGTCCGCTCGTCTTGACCCCGGTGGAATTCCGCCTGTTGCGCAAGCTGAGCAGCCAGCCCGGGCGCGTGTTCTCGCGCAGCCAGCTGATCGAGGCGCTGTACGAGGATCACCGCGTGGTCAGCGACCGCACGGTCGACAGCCACATCAAGAACCTGCGCCGCAAGCTCGCCGAGCTGGGCCATGATCCGATCGCCGCGGTCTACGGGGTCGGCTATCGCTTCGAGTGGGCTGACGCGGCCGCCGCCGGCTGAACGCCGCGTCTCCCGCGGTGCCGCCCGGGGCGCGCGGTCACTACAATGTGACGCAGAACGTCCATTCCCGACGCTGGCGCGCGATTTTGCGCAGGAGTAGCCCATGTCCCCCGCTTCCGGACCCGTCCGCCACGCCTGCGCGCTCGCGCTCGCGGTGGCTCCGCTGCCCGCGCTTTCCAGCGTGCCGGACTACGCGCCTCCGCAACTGCAGGCGCGCAGCAATCTCATCGCCAACGACAACGGCTGGAACCTGCCGCCCGGGTCCTCGTTCAACAGCATCACCGCGAGCATCAACGACAGCGGCGAGGTCGCGTTCCCGGTGCAGATCGTGCCGATCGACGGCGACCTGTCCAATACCGCACCGGGAGTGTGGTTCGGCGCGAATGGCAGCGGTGGCATCGTCGCCCTGGTGGACAACGAGGGCATCGCCGATCGCGTGGCGATCAACGCGCTCGGCGAACTGGCCTGGTACAGCTTCGGCAGCAGCTATGTGCTGCACCGCTACGACGCCGTCAACGGCGCCAGCATGGTTTCGACGACGCCGTATTTTCCCAACGCGATCGGCGGCGTCTCGCTCAATGACAGCGGCGAGATCGGCTGGCGGGGTTCGTTCGCGGGCGGGCGCGCGTTCATCTCCACTGCCGGTTCCGGTTCGGTCCTGCATGTGGCCGAGACCGGCCTGGATCCGGGCAGCCCGTATGCATTCCTCTACACGCCATCGATGAATGCGGGCCGGATCATGGCCGGAAAGGTCAATGTCGGCTCGACCACGCCTGTGGAAATCCGCCGGTTCGCCGCGAACGGTTCGAGCGAGCGCGTGGTCGCCGACGTGCTGCTCGATCCGGGGTCGCCGTTCGACCGTTTCGACAACAGCCTGGCCCTGACCGACTCCGGCTCGGTTGCCGTCGTTGTGCGGCTTGCCAGCGGCGCGGTGCGCGCGATCTACCGCTTCGATCCGGACGCCGGCGGCACGATCGCCACCGAAATCGCGCGCGTCGAGCCGGCCGGCACGATCCGCGAGATCGACTCGTTCGCCCCCGCCATCAACGACGACGGCCTGGTCGTGTTTCGTGCGCGCGACGCCATCGGCCAGGCGATCTATGCCGGCGACGGCTCCGCGCTGGTCCGGGTGGTCGGCCTGGGCAGTGCAGTCGACACCGATCTGGGGCCAGGACGCATCGGCCAGCACGACAGCTCGCCGATCTTCAGTGGCGCGCCGACGCTCAACGCACACGGCGACATCGCCTTCATCGCCGCCCTCCATCCGGACGGCAACAACACGATCGAATGGGGCTCCGGGGTATTCGTGGCGCGTGCCGGCGGCACCGACGGCATCTTCAGCGACGGGTTTGACGGGTGATCCCAGGCCGAAACCGGCCAAAAAGGCACGGAAATTGCTTTCAGGAACGCACTACGCGGCGGGAACCGCACGGCAGAACATGCACGCTACCATCCGCGCCAACCCTGGGAGGAGTTCGACAATGCTCGTGGATACCATTCCGGCCAAGACCGCGGCCGGGCGCCTTGAAATAGAAAAACGCACACAGCGCATCGGTCCACGCCAGCGCATGGTCCTGATCTCGATCAACGGCGAGCGCAAGCTCAGCGAGGTCCGGCGCCAGTTCGAAACCCTCGGCGACGTCGACTCGGTGATCGGTGAACTGGCCGAGGCCGGACTCATTGAAATGAGCGGACCGCCGCAGCTCGCCACCCACAACGGCGCAGCGGTCGAGCCGGCTGCACCGGTCGCCGCCAAGGCGCCAGCGCCCGAGCAGTCGCACGAACGTCTGGAACCGCTGCCACTCGCGCGCAAGTACATGAACGACACCGTGGTCGCCAACCTCGGCCTGCGCGCATTCCTGTTCACGCTCAAGATCGAGAAATGCTACTCCGCGCGCGAGCTCTACCTGCTGCTGCCGGAGTTCCGCCGCCAGTTGCGCAAGGTCATGCAGAACGAGGAAGTCGTTGCCTGTCATGAACGCGCCGAGGCACTGATCGCGCGCATCTGAGGCCCGCATCGGCGCGGCACCGGCTGTGCGATCCTTGCACGGTCCCGGTTGCCGCGCAGCGCATGCTCAACACGCTCTGGCTTTCGTTCTTCCTCGTCGCCACGGTCGCCGCGCTCGCGCGCTGGCTGTTCGGCGGCGACGGCGACGTGTTCGCGGCGATGGTTGCCAGCCTGTTCGACATGGCCCGGCTCTCGGTCGAGGTCATGGTCCTGCTGTTCGGCACGCTGACCCTGTGGCTGGGCTTCCTGCGCATTGCCGAGCAGGCCGGACTCGTCGATGTGCTGGCCCGTGCGCTCGGCCCGCTGTTCGCCCGGCTCATGCCCGAAGTGCCGCGCGGACATCCCGCGATCGGCCTGATCACGCTGAACTTCGCCGCCAACGGTCTGGGCCTCGACAACGCGGCGACCCCGATCGGCTTGCGCGCCATGCGCGAACTGCAGACGCTCAATCCTTCGGAGACGACCGCGAGCAACGCGCAGATCCTGTTCCTCGTGCTCAATGCGTCGTCGCTGACCCTGCTGCCGGTGTCGATCTTCATGTACCGCGCGCAGCAGGGCGCGAGCGATCCGACCCTCGTTTTCCTGCCGATCCTGCTGGCGACCTGCGCGTCCACCGTGGCCGGACTCCTTTCGGTTGCGCTCATGCAGCGACTGCGGCTGCGCGATCCGGTGGTGCTGGCCTGACTCGCTGGCGGCGCGCTGCTGCTCGGCGGCTTCATCGCCGTGCTCGCATCGCTGTCGGCACTGGCGCTGGCGGCGTTGTCCTCGCTGCTCGGCAACCTGGTCCTGTTCGGACTGGTCATCGTGTTCCTGCTGGCCGGCGCGCTGCGTCGCGTGCCCGTGTACGAGAGTTTCGTCGAAGGTGCGCGGCAAGGATTCGACGTGGCGCGCAGCCTGCTGCCGTATCTCGTCGCGATGCTGTGCGCGGTCGGCGTGCTGCGCGCCTCCGGAGCGCTGGATTTCGCCCTCGACGGCGTGCGCTGGCTGGCCGACATGGCTGGAGCGGACACGCGCTTCGTCGACGCGCTCCCGACCGCACTGGTCAAGCCGTTTTCGGGCAGCGCGGCGCGCGCGATGCTGATCGAGACGATGAACACGCACGGCGTGGACAGCTTCCCGGCGCTGCTTGCGGCGACCATGCAGGGCAGCACCGAGACCACGTTCTATGTGCTGGCCGTGTACTTCGGCGCGGTCGGCATCCGCCGCGCGCGGCATGCCGTGGGTTGCGCGCTGCTGGCCGACCTCGCCGGCGTGCTCGCCTCGATCGCGGTGTGCTACTGGTTCTTCGGCTGAGCCGGAACCGCCTTGCGTCCGAGCTGGGCGATGATCGCGCGCAATGCCGCCGGGCGTACCGGCTTGCGCAGCAGGGCGTAGCCCAGCGCACGCGCCTGGGCGACCAGCTCGACGCTGTTGTCGGCGGTGACCAGCGCCGCTGGCGGTGGCGGATCGCAGGCCGTGCGCAGCTGCGCAAGTGCGCTGATGCCGTCCGCACCGGCGTCCAGATGGTAGTCGGCGAGGATCAGGTCCGGTCGTCGTCGTGCCACCGCAGCCAGCGCCTGCGCGGTATCGATGGCAAGGTCGCAGCTGACGCCCCAGCGCGAAAGCAGTGCGGCCATGCCATCGAGGATCGAGGCATCGTTGTCCAGGCACAGCGCGTGCAGCCCCTGGGTAATGCCGACCGCCTTGAGTGGCTCGCCATCGCGCGCCGGCGCCAACGCCGGGGCGGGCGCGGCGGGCAGATCCACGGCGAATACGCAGCCGCGTCCGGATTGCGAGCGCAGACTCAGGCGGTGCCCGAGCAGGGTGGCCATGCGTTCGCAGATCGACAAACCCAGGCCGAGGCCTTTCTCGCCCCACGGCGAAACCTGGCTGCCGCGGCGGAACTCGTCGAAGATGCCGGCATGCTGCCCGGCATCGATCCCGGGACCGGAATCGCGCACCTCGATGCGCAGCATGCCGGCACCGGCACGGCGCACACCGAGCAGCACGCCGCCATGATGGGTGTAGCGCAACGCGTTGGAGAGAAAGTTCTGCAGGATGCGCCGCAGCAGTTGCGGATCCGTGCGCACCCACAGCCGGCTGTCGAAGAATTCCAGGCGGATGCCGCGCGACGCGGCCTGCACGCCGAACGGATTGCGCAGCGGCGCGATGATGTCGGCGATGGCGACCGTGGCGATCTCGGCCTGGTACTTGCCTGCATCCAGGCGCGACGCCTCAAGCAAGGCATCGAGAAGATCCTCGGCAGCCTTGAATGACGTGTCGATGCGCTCGACCAGCCCGCCGGTGTCGTCGTCGAGTCCTGGCTGGTGACGCAGCGCCGAGGTGAACAAGCGCGCGGCGTTGAGAGGTTGCAGCAGATCGTGGCTCGCAGCGGCAAGAAAGCGCGTCTTGGACTGGTTGGCCGCCTCGGCCTGGCGCTTGGCCTGCTCCTGCGCGGTCAACGCGGCGCTGAGTTCCTGGGTGCGCTGGCCGACCCGCTGTTCGAGCGTCTCGTTGGCCTCGATCAAGGCCTGCTCGGCACGCTTGTACGCGGTGATGTCGGTGAACGTGGTCAGGTAGCCGCCACCGGGCAATGGATCGCCGCGTGTCTCGATCACGCGGCCGTCCTGGCGCCAGCGCACGAACACGTGGGGCAGGCCGCGACGCAGATGCGCGAGTCGCTTGCGCACGAAGGCATCGACATCGCCCTCGCCGAGCAGGCCGCGCCCGGCGTTGTACTCGATCAGATCGGCAACCGCACGGCCGACATACACGAAGCCCTCGGGATAGTCGAACAGATCCAGATAGCGACGGTTCCACGCGACGATGCGCAGGTCGGCGTCGACCACGCTGATGCCCTGCATCATGTTCTCGAACGTGACCGCGAGCAGTTCGCGATTGAAACGCAGCTCCTGCGAGGTTTCATCGAGCATCGCCACCGCTTCGGAAAGATCCAGGCCGGTGCCGCGCAAGGCCGTGGTCAGCATGCGCCGCGCCGACGCGGCGCCGATCGCCGCGGCGAGCAGGCGCTCGGTATGCTGAAGCAGCGCACGATCTGCCGCAGCGTCGGCGATCAGCGGCTTCGCACTGGACATCTCGTATTCCTCGAACGCGCGCGCCGCATTCTTCTCGCCGACGATGCGCTCGGCGACTGCACGAAGATCGGCCACACTGACGCGTCCACGCCACTCGCTGGCCGGTGGGCGGCGGATCGCCGCGGGATCAAGGAAGGCGGTCGCGCGCAGGCGCTCCTCGACGCTCGGACGAAAGCGCAGCGAGACGAAGACCAGCAAGCCGACGTTGGCCAGCAGCGACCAGAACGTGCCATGGGTCAGGGCATCCCAGCCATGCAGGTAGAACAACGCCTCCGGTTGCAGCCAGGCGATGCCGAAGGGCCCGTCGTTCAACCAGCGCGAGGACATCCAGCCCGCCTGTGCGAGCGATGGCAGCAGCAGCGTGTAGGCCCACACGACAAATCCGGCGATGAGTCCGGACATGACTCCGGCGCGACTCGCGCCACGCCAGTACAGACCGCCGACGATGGCCGGCGCGAACTGCGCGACCGCGGCGAACGAGAGCAGGCCGATCGCGGCAAGGTTCTGGTTCTGGGTCGTGAACCGGTAGTAGGCGAACGCGAGCAGCGCGAGCAGCACGATCGTCACCCGGCGCACGCCGAGAACGACGCCGGAGAGGTCGTCGCGTTTCTCCAGCTGCAGCGAACGCATGCGCAGCAGCGCCGGCATCACGAGATCGTTGCTGACCATCGTCGCGAGCGCGACCGAGGCGACGATGACCATGCCGGTCGCCGCCGAAAACCCGCCGATGTAGGCGAACACGGCAAGCAGGTGATCGCCGTGGGCCATCGGCAGCCACAGGACATAGGCATCGGCGTTGATCGAGGTGCCCTGCGCCGCCTGCGCGCCGGCGTGCACGATCGGCAGCACGAGCACGCAGATCACGCCGAGGTACAGCGGAAACATCCAGCGCGCGCGGCGCAGGTCGGCGGGGTTCTCGCACTCCACGACACCGACCTGGAACTGGCGCGGAAGGCAGAAGATCGCCGCGAACGCGAGCACGGTCTGGGCGACGAAACCCGTCGGCAGCGCCTGGGCGGAGGCTTCGCGCAACGGTTCGGTGAACGCCTGCATGCCTTGCGTGTGCATCAGCGCGTAGATGCCGACCGCGACGAACGCGAGCAGCTTGATCAGCGATTCGGCGGCGATCGCGAGCATCATGCCGTGGTGGTGCTCGGTCGCATCGATGCCGCGCGTGCCGAACAGGATCGCAAACACCGCGAGCAGCAGGGCGACCCACAACGCGCTGTCGGCGAGCAGCGCCGGCGTACCGCCGGCAGTCGGACCGGCAGTCAGCACGTCGAAGCCCATCGCCACGGCCTTGAGCTGGAGGGCCACATACGGAACGATCGCGGTCACCGCGATGATCGTCACGAGCGCGCCGAGCGCGTGCGACTTGCCGAAGCGCGCGCCGATGAAGTCCGCGATCGAGGTGACCTTGCGTTCCTTGGCGATCAGCACGAGGCGGCGGAACAAACCGAATCCGAGCACGAACAGCAGGATCGGGCCGAGATAGATCGGCAGGTACGAAAACCCCGAACGCGCGGCCGTGCCGACCGCGCCATAGAACGTCCACGACGAGCAGTACACCGCCAGCGCGAGGCTGTAGACGATCGGCCGCAGCCAGGTGCGCGACGGGTACAGCGGCTTGCGGTCCCCGTAATAGGCAAGCGCGAACAGGCCGCCGACATACAGCACCGAAACCAGCAGGAGGATCCAGGCGGAGATCACGTGCGCAGCGTTCCGGCCGACGGAGGAGCGGATTGTAGGCCGGGACGACCTCGGAGCGCGGCGTTCGCGCGAAGCGGCAGGACCATGCCCGACGAATGACGTGGAAGTCGCCAAGCTTGACGTCGGCGCGCGCGCGCGGAAGCATGCTGCATGCAGCTGATCGACACGTCGAGATTCGAGCGTTCCGCAGACGTGCCGGTGCTGGCCGACGACGAGATCCACCTGTGGCTGCTGCACGCGCCGGCGCCGCTGTCGTCACGTGCGCTCGCGCCGCTCGCACATGCGCATCTGGGCCAGCTGCTTCAGGGGTACGCCGGGGTACCGGTGGCGCCGGCGATTGCGCGCGGCGAGCACGGCAAACCCTACGTGGTCGACCCGGGTTTTCCACAGTTCAACCTCAGCCACGCCGGAGCATGCGTGGCCCTCGTGTTCGCGCACGGCCAGGCCGTGGGCGTGGACATCGAATCGGTCCAGCGGCGGCGTTCCTCGCTTGAGCTGGCCCGCCGCTTCTTCGCCGTCGAGGAGGCGCAAGCGCTCGGTGCGCTCGATCCGGCCCTGCGCGACGCCGCGTTCGTGCGCCTGTGGACGTGCAAGGAAGCCGTGCTCAAGGCGCTCGGTCGTGGCCTTGCGTTCGGCCTGGATCGTCTGCGTTTCGGCCTTGACGCCGCGGCGATGCCCACCGCCCTGGAGTCGATCGGCAGCGACGGCGGCAGGATCGACGACTGGCAGATGCTGCGCTTCGAACCCGATGCCGCACATGTCGGCGCGCTGGCGTGGGCAGGTGCCAACCGACGCATCCGCGCGTTCCGGGGTTCGTTGGCCGGCTGATTCGGCGCTGCTTGCTGCGCGTTCGGCAACCGCAAAGCAGCGGAGCAAGCCGCTGCCGACAGGCTCCTAGCCTGCGCGATTCTGCTCGATGTGCGCGGACAAGGCCCGCAGGCTGCCGAAGATCTGGCGATTGTCGGGGTTGTCCGAGCGCAACTGGAAGCCGTATCGCTTGGACACGGCCAGCGCGAGTTCGAGCGCGTCGATCGAGTCCAGACCGAGATCGCCCGCGCCGAACAGCGGCGCATCGGGATCGATCGCCTCGGGTTGCACCCAGTCGATGTTGAGGCTGGAGACGACGAGCTCGGCGAGTTCTCGTTCAGCCGGAGTCTGCGTGTTCGATGCCTGGAGTTCGGTCACAGTGTGGTTTCCTGCCTCGGTGGAGGGCGCTGGCATGGGTCGAGCGGGCGCGCAGTGTATCATCCGCGCCCGCCGCACCCGTATGCCGGGGCCCCGTTTCCAGACCGACCTGACGTGCAAGCCAACGCCACGCCCGCCAATCCGCCCGTGCGATCGCTGCCAGCGCTGCGCATCGGCTATGCCTGCGCCGCGGTCGCCGAAGTCCTGCGCGAGGAGGATGTGCTCGCCGTGTTCGAGTTCGGCGCGCGTGGCGCCACACCGGCCGACCCGCGCCATGTGCATGTCGCCCTGGAAACGATCGGCCCCGCCCAGCTTGAAGTGTGGCGCGGCTCGCAGGCGGTCACCTGCGGTCACGAAGGGATGCTGCGCTGGAGCACCGATGACCACTACCTGTTCTTCGCCATCGAGGTCGACGAAGCGCCGTTCGGCGGCCCCGAACAGGCCGCCGAGCATGCCTACCGCGAGATCGGCCGCCTGCTCGATGGCTTCCGCTTCGAGCGTGGCGGTCCGGCCCATGTCCTGCGGTTCTGGAATTACCTCGATGCGATCAACGAGGGCGACGGCGACGACGAGCGCTACCGACACTTCTGCAGCGGTCGCGCACGCGGCATCGATTCGGCCTCGCGCAACGGGTTTCCGGCAGCAACCGCGATCGGGCGCCATGACGGTCGGCGGGTACTGCAGGTATACGGCCTCGGCGCACGCCTGGCCGGCACCGCGATCGAGAATCCGCGCCAGGTCAGTGCCTGGCGCTATCCGCGCGAATACGGGCCGACGCCACCGACATTCGCGCGCGCGACACGCACGGGCGCAGGACAGTTGTTCGTATCCGGCACGGCGGCCGTGATCGGGCATGCGTCCCAGCACGCCGGCGACACCGCCGCGCAGATCGAGGAAACACTGAACAATGTCGATGTCCTGCTCGCGACGGCCGATGAAAGCGATGTCGGGGCAGCCGGCGCGGGCCTCGTGCTGAAGGCCTATGTGCGTGACCCGGTCGATGCCGCGACCGTCGATAGCCGCATCCGTTCACGTCATCCCGCATTGGCTGGCCTGCTGGTGCTGGTCGGCGACATCTGCCGGCGCGAATTGCGCGTCGAGATCGACGGCGTTCATGCCCCTGCACGCGTGCAGGCGACCGACATACAGGATCATTCGGTAGTCTGAGCCCGGCAGCCTGCGCGGTCAGGCCTGATCGGCCAGCTCCGGATCGATCAGTCTGGATGCCTTTGCCGCGGCGCCGACCAGCACGATGACCAGCCAGGCCAGCGCTGCGTTGACCACGAGATGTCCTTGCTTGGCCGTATCGGCCAGGCCGTCACCGAGCAGCGTTATGCCCAGCGTCGCGATCATCACGATCAGGATCGAGGCGGTGAATTCCAGCGCGCGCTCGCGCGCCAGCGAACGCCGCCGTGCGAACAGGGCGAGCAGTCCCGCAAGTGGCAGCGAGAGCACGACCCCCTGCAGCGCGGGCCAGCGCTGCAACGGCGTGCCAAGCGTGACCATCGATGGCGGAATCTCGCCGAGATCCTCGCCTTCGACCTGGCCGATGTTTTCCGCCACCCACGGATTCAGCGCGGCGATCCCGTGGCGGGCGAGGTTCCAGCTGATCTGCGGCCGGGTCAGCAACACGCGCAATTGGGTCAGGTAGCCGAACCGTTCGACGCCCGCGCAGGTGCGCGCGGGCATGCCGGGCAACTGCCATGCCCGCTTGCCGCTGTACTGCGCGCAATCCGGATCGACACCGATTTCGGCGAGAAGGCCGCGCGGATCGTCGGCGAATGGCAGCAGCGCGGTCAGGACCACGCCGGCGCGGTTGTACTGGCGAATCGAGTCGATCATCGTGCTTTCGCGCTGCAACTGGACGACCTGCGCAAACGCGCCAAACAGTGCGCCGCACAACAACGCGACGGCGCGCCAGCCCACTGTGCCGCGCTGCCAGCGGTGCAGCACGAGCAGGGCGATCGCGAGCGACAGCGGCAGGACGATGTGCTGGATCTTGCTCGTCGCGAGCGCCACGGCAACGATCAGGATCGCGAGAAAGCGCCAGCGGTTGCCCGGCTCGGCATGCCAGAGCGCGAGCAGACCCAGCAGTGCATAGGCGCCCAGCAGACTCGTCCACTCGGCATAGAACGTGTTCAGGTAGAGCGTGTTGCCGGGATCGGCGAACAGCACGGCGAGCAGCGCGGTGTTGGCCAGCGCGGCGAGATGACGGCCGCGCCGATAAAAAGCCAGGGTGAAACCCGTCGATACGAGCAGCAGCAGGGTCAGCTTGAGTGCCCCGGCCACGCGGACCGAATGCAATGCATCGCCACCGAGCCATTCGTCCAGATGCCAGGCGGTCGCCGTGAGTGCCACGATGACCAGTTCAGACGACCAGTAGCACATCGGGTCATCGGTGGTGATGAAGCGGAAGTGCTCGAACGGCGCCTGCGGGCTGTTCTGCTCGGGGGCGATATCGGCCGGACGGTCCGGGTAGATCGAGAAGCAGGCGCTGTAGCGGGTCTGGTCGTAGCTGTTGGCATAGGCATACAAAGGGTCGTGGGCCCAAAGCAGCAGCGCGCGCGCAAGCCCGGCAAGGGTCAGCGCGATGACCAGTGTGGCGATCCAGCGGGTTCGCGATCGGGGGCGCAGGGAGGACACGGGGGACTTCGGGCAGGCAGGGCGCGTGGAGCATACTGCGGAAGCACGTGTGCATCGTGAAGCGACCCCGGCTCGCGGCCCACCGCGGCTGGCCGGCAATTCCGGGAGGCGGCCCACGGCCGCGACAGGCGCTAGAATGCGCACTGGTTGGCATTCCTGGCGTGCGCTGCGCACCCCGTTGCCTGCCAAGCGTTGATCGAACGCGCTTGACTCGCGGTGCTAGCATCTGTTCCCGAGTCACCAACCGGCGCCTGGCGCCCTGGAGAAACCGATGAAAACGCGATTGGGACACTACGACATCGTCGCCGAGCTGGGTCGTGGCGGCATGGGCGTTGTCTACAAGGGCTACGAGGGTTCGCTCGGGCGCTACGTCGCGATCAAGGTGCTGGCCGATTCGCTGGCCCATGACGAGGGCGTCAAGGAGCGCTTCCTGCGCGAGGCGCGCAGCATGGCCGCGCTCAACGACCCGCACATCATCCAGATCTACTACATCGGCGACGACGACGGTCAGACCTACTTCGTCATGGAGTTCGTCGAGGGCGAATCGCTCGGCACGCTGCTCAAGCGCGAGAAGAAGGTGCCGGTCGGACCGGCCGCCAAGATCATCCAGCAGACGGCGCTTGGCCTCGCCACCGCGCACGATCGCGGTGTGATCCATCGCGACATCAAGCCCGGCAACCTCATGATCTCCAGCCGCGGCACGGTCAAGATCGCCGATTTCGGCATCGCGCTGTCGAACCAGGACTTGTCGAACAAGCTGACCTCGACCGGCGAGTTCGTCGGCACGCCGGGATACCTGTCGCCGGAGGTCTGCCTGGGCAAGGTCGTGGACCAGCGCTCGGACATCTTCTCGCTCGGCATCGTGCTGTTCGAGATGCTCGCCGGGCGCATGCCGTTCACTGACGAATCGCCGCTCGGGCTCATGCTCGAAGTCGTGCGCGCGGAGATTCCGGACGTGCGCGAAATCAACAGCGAGGTCGACGAGAAGATCTCGTGGATCCTCGCCAAGATGATCGCCAAGGAACCCGACGACCGCTACCAGAGCTGTCACGAACTGGCCGAGGATCTGTCCTCGCACCCGCTCGTGGCCAAGGGTGGACCGATCACGATCGTGCCGAAGATCTCGGCGGCGGCGGCAACGATGATCGGCCAGCGCACGCCGGTCTCGAGTCCGCGCGTGTTCTCCGATCCGCCGAAGACACCGGCGCCGTCTTCGGCGCTGGCCAATACGCGGATCACCCCGTCCAACCAGCCGTTGCCTCCGGCATTCCAGCCGGCCGTCGCGGCAACGACTCCGGGCATGTCGCAACCGGCATTCGAACGTCAGTCCACATTCGAACGCAGCCGGTCCGAACCGGCGACCAAGAGTCCGGCGCTGCCGATTGCGATCGCGGCGATTCTGGTCCTCGGCCTGGTTGGTGGCGCCTGGGCGTTCCGCGACCGGATTCCGGGACTCGGCGGCTCGGCGACCAGCACCAGCACGGCGTCCGCCGACGCGCAACCGGGCACACCGGGTTCATCGAACCTGGCGGTCGTATCACCGAACGGCGCGACCGCGGGCCCCTCCAACGGATCCACGCCGGATTCTGCCAACGGGGTCGTGAACACCACTCCGCCGTCGATCGCCGATGCTTCGCCTGGAACTGCCCAGGACGGGCTTGCCCAGTCGCAGGCAAGCGCCGATGGCGATGCGGGCGCCGACGGTCCCGGCCCGCGCGCTGCGCAGGCCGATATCGATGCATTGCGTGACTTGCCCGCCGCGCGGGCGGCCGAAGCCGGCGGCCAGCAGATCGCGATTGCCGATCCGCCGAAGCCGCCGGTCCAGCCGGCCAAGCCGCGCATCCCGACGATCGCGGTCGTCATCGGTGGCGATGATGTCATCGCCGAACCGGCGCGCGATGCCGTGGTCAACCTGCTGCAGCGGCGCGGCTATCGCGTCATCGAAGCCGGGACCGTGTCGGGCAGTCAGCCGAACCTGCGCTCGCTGCATGGTCGCGCCGAGGCGGTCGTGTTCGTGCAGGCCAAGCCGGTCGGCTCACAGGTGCTGACCTACTATGGCCAGGCCTCGACGCTGTACACGGTACAGATGGGGGTCAAGGCGTATCGCGTCTCCGATGGCAGCACGCTGTGGAGCAGCGGCATGGAACAGATCAACTTCACGACCCTCAATGCCGCCGAGAAGGCCCAGGAGGCCATCGATCCGCTGCTCGACGCGGTCGACCGCAATCTCGACGAGTTCCGCTCGCGCGGTCGCGGCTGAGCACATCGCTCCTGAAGGTCGAACAAGGGCGGACTCCGGTCCGCCCTTTTTTTCGCGAACAATTCCGGTCCGGATGGCGGAAAACGCCACTGCGCGATTTTCTATCGCGAACGTGCGGGCTCAGGCCGGCGCAAGGTTCGCGAACGCAAGCACGAGCCACTTCTGGCCCGCGCGCTCGAAATTGACCTGCACGCGCGTGTGCGCGCCGGTCCCCTCGTAGTCGACGATGACGCCTTCACCGAAGTTCGCGTGCTGCACGCGCTGACCGAGCTTGAGTGCAGGCGCCGCATCAACGCGCGCATGGCCGCCGCCGGCGAAGCCTGACCGGCTCACCTGCACGCGCGGTCGCACCTCGTGCAGCAGCTCGGCCGGGATTTCGCCAAGGAACCGCGAGGGACGCGGGTACATTTCCATGCCGTGCATGCGCCGCGATTCCGCGTGGCAGAGCACGAGCCGTTCGCGTGCGCGGGTGATGCCGACATAGGCCAGGCGCCGTTCCTCTTCGAGGCGTCCGGGCTCCTCGGCCGACTTCTGGCCCGGAAACAGGCCTTCCTCCAGGCCGACGAGGAACACGAGCGGAAATTCCAGGCCCTTGGCCGAATGCAAGGTCATGAGCTGCACGCACTCCTGCCAGGCTTCGCCCTGCGATTCGCCGGCCTCGAGCGCGGCATGGGAAAGGAAGGCCGACAGTTCCGACAAGCCGGCCTCGATGTCCTCGGCGCTGCGCTCGAACCGGCTCGCCACATTGACCAGTTCGTCGAGGTTCTCGATGCGCGATTCCGCGCTGGTCTTGTCCTTTTCGTGGAACTCGCGCAGGCCCGAGCGCACGATCGCGTGGTCCATCTGCTCGGCCAGCGGCAACGGCTCGCCGGCACCCGCCGCCGTCGCTTCGTCATCCGCGCGCAAGGCCGCAACGAGCGACTTCGGCGTGGGCGACGGTGACGGCAGCGCCACGCCTGCATCGGTTGCGGCATCCGCTCCGGCAGGCGCCAGACACACGCGCGCCAGTTCGTCGATCAGCATGAGGAATGCACGCAGCGCGTTGCGCGCGCGCCCGGCGAGCATGCTGTCGGACAGTTCGCCGAGCACCGCCTCCCACATCGAGCTGTTCTCGCGCCGCGCACGACCGCGCAACAGGTCGATCGTGCGGTCGCCGATGCCGCGCGGTGGCGTGTTGACCACGCGCTCGAACGCGGCATCGTCATGGCGGTTCGCGATCAGGCGCAGATAGGCCAGCGCATCCTTGACTTCGGCGCGATCGAAAAACCGCTGGCCGCCGTACACGCGATACGGGATGTCGTGCTGGACCAGCTGCTCCTCGAAATTGCGCGACTGCGCATTGGAGCGATACAGGATCGCCGCCTCGCTTGCCGGGTGGTCGTTGCGCAGGTGCTCGCGGATGCGCTCGATGACGTAGCGGGCCTCGTCCTGCTCGTTGTAGGCCGCATACACGTCGATCGGCGCGCCATCCTCGCCCGCCGTCCACAGGTTCTTGCCGAGCCGGTTCGGATTCTGCGCGATGACCGCGTTGGCGGCGCCGAGGATGTTCGCCGTGGAGCGGTAATTCTGTTCGAGGCGGATCGTCGTCGCGCTCGGAAAGTCACGCAGGAAGTGCTGGACGTTCTCCACGCGCGCGCCGCGCCAGCCATAGATCGCCTGATCGTCGTCGCCCACGACGAACACCTGCCCGCCGGTTCCGGCGAGCACGCGAATCCACGCGTACTGCAAGGCGTTGGTGTCCTGGAACTCGTCGACCAGCAGATGCCGGTAGCGTTCCTGGTAGTGCGCGAGCAGTGCGGCGTCGTTGAGCCACAACTCGTGCGAGCGCAGCAGCAGTTCGGCGAAATCGACCAGGCTCGCGCGCCGGCAGGCATTCTCGTAGGCGCGGTAGATGTCCACGAGCGTGGCCGCCAGCGGATTGCCGCCGGTCTCGATCGCCTCGGCGCGGCGTCCCTCGTCCTTGGCCGAATTGATGAACCAGGTCGCCTGGCGCGGCGGAAAGCGCGCCTCGTCGAGTCCGAGGCCCTGGATCGTGCGCTTGACCAGACGTTGCTGATCGTCGGCGTCGAGGATCTGGAAGGTTTCCGCAAGGCCCGCCTCGCGCCAGTGTCGGCGCAGCAGCCGATGTGCGATCCCATGGAACGTGCCGATGCTCAGGCCGCGCGTGCCATCGCCGACCAGTGCGTTCGTGCGCGCGCGCATTTCGGCCGCAGCCTTGTTCGTGAACGTGACCGCGAGAATCGACCATGGCGACACGCGCTCGACTTCGAGCAGCCAGCCGATGCGGTGGGTCAGCACGCGAGTCTTGCCCGAACCGGCGCCGGCCAGCACCAGGTGATGGCCGCTCGCGGCCGTGACCGCCTCACGCTGGGCCGGATTCAGATCATCGAGCAGGTGGGAAACATCCATCGCCCGATTCTAGCCCGCGACCCGCCACGCGCAGCGCCGGCGCGAGCGGCTACACGTACTCAGTGCTTGCGCATCGCTCCTGCGCCGATCAGGCCGAGGCCGACGAGAACCCCGAGTGCGCCGGCCCACTGCGGAATCGTTTCCTGCTTGGCGACGGTCGCCGACAGCTCGCCGATCTTGAGCACTTCCTTGTCGCGGGTGAAATCGAGATTGCCGGTCAGGGCGGCAACGCCGAGCGCGACGAGGAGAACACCGATGACAATCAGGCCGATTCGCATGGACTTGAACTCCTTCGCTTTGCAGGTGCGCGCAAGCCTGCGCGTGCAGCGCCGCCACCGCAAGCCGTCGGCACATGGCCGACAAGGTCCGGTTCAGCAAGGCGGGAACCCATGTCAATGGTGGTCGATTGCCTTGCTCCGGTGCGCGGACGATCCACTCATGAGGCGATCGGTCATCGCGATGCCGATTGCCGAGAGGATGAACACGCAATGGATGATGGTCTGCCAGAGCACACCCACGGTGGTCAGCGTCGAACAATTCGGATTCGATGCGGTGATGTCCTTGATCGCCGCGAGCTGTTCGGGCGTGCAGAACGGCAATCCGTCGAGCGTGCCGGCGGCAATGAAGGTCTTGAGCAGGTGGATCGAGGAAATGCCGATGATCGCCATCGCGAGCTTGACCTTGAGCACCGAGGCATTGACGTGGCTGAGCCATTCCGGCTGGTCGGGATGGCCGGCCAGGCCCATCCGCGAAACGAAGGTCTCGTAGCCGCCGACGATCACCATGATCAGCAGGTTGGAGATCATCACCACGTCGATCAGGCCGAGCACGATCAGCATGATCTGCTGTTCGCCGAATCCGGACGCGCCCTGGATCAGATGCCAGAGTTCCTTGAGGAACAGGAACACGTAGACGCCCTGGGCCAGGATCAGGCCGAGGTAGAGCGGCAGCTGCAGCCAGCGTGAGAAGAAGATCAGGCGCGGCAGCGGGCGCATGGGCGGGCTTGGGTTGCTCATGAAAAATGCATCGTGTGAGAACGGGCGGCGCGCGATTCTAGCAGGGCCGATCACACGTTTTCGGCATCCCCGTGCGTCTGCGGAAGAAGGACCCGGTCAGATCAGTGTGACGCCGGGCAGGCTCAGCACGTAGTCCGCGCCCATGAGTTGCGACGGCGTGTAGAAACCGCCGGCCGGACGCCGGGCGAGGATGGCTTCGACGATGCCGAGGCAGGCAGTGACCGTGAGGTCGTAGCCGTTCGGTGTACGCAGCGCGAGCGCGGCTTGGACGCCACTTGCATTGCGGACTTCGCCCCAGACATGACAATGGGTCCGTTCGCGCCGCTCGGCACTCGGTCCCGGGGTGCGACCGGCGCGTTCCTCGAGGTAGCGGCGCACGGGTGGCAGAGCGAGCAACGGACGCAGGTGACGGATCCAGCGCATGCGCGCAATGGTTATTTCCGGCAGCACCATGTAGGTCTCGACGTTGGCGATGCCGGTCGATACATGCGCCGTGTACACATCGCCCCACGGAATCGTCATCGCCGTGCGCGTCTGGCCGTCGCGCTCGAAACAGCGCGACTTCCACGCCAGCGGCACCTCGACGACGATGCCGTCGATGCGCGCGCGACCGCCACGGGCCATGCCCTGCGCGCTGGTCCGGGCCGTGCCCGGACTCGGTCCGCCACCGGCCTCGAACGCAAGCACGAGATGGGTCGCGTCGGGCAGCTTCTGCTTGAGCATCGCGGCGAGGCAGTCGGTCGGCACGACATCGAACCCGGTCCCAGGAAACACGACGATGCCTTCGTGCTGCGCGCGCCGATGCGTGGCATGGCAATGCGCGAACACGTCGATCTCGCCGGTGATGTCGAGGTAGTGCACCTTGTTGACGAGACAGGCCTCGAGCAGCGGCGCGCAGGTCCGCGAAAACGGCCCCGCGCAATTGAGCAGGATCTGGATCCCGTCGAGGTTGCGCGCGATCTCGGTCGGATCGTCGAGCGCGAACACGCGTCGGGTAAGTCCATGCGGTTCGGCGAGCGCGTCCAGCGCGTCGCGATCGCGTCCGCCGAGCACGGGCTTGAGCCCGCGTCGCACCGCCTCGGCGACGATCAGGCGACCGGTGTAGCCGTTGGCCCCGTAGATCAGCAATGGCGTCATGCTCGTGCATCCCGTCTGCGCACGCGTTCGAGCAGCATGCGGAAATAACGCTCGGGCCACCAGCGCTTGAGCCGCCACGCCTTGCGCACTTCTGCGGTGGGCAGGATCAGGAACTCGCCGCGCGCGACTGCGCGGTAGATTTCCTCGGCGATGTCGGTGGGGGTTTCGCGCGCATCGCGCATCAGACGCTTGGCCATGTTCAGGCCGAGCGGATCGGCTGCGCGGAAGTTTTCCAGCAGGTTGGTCTGGAAGAAACTCGGACATGCCACCGACACGCCGACGCCACTCCCCGCCAGTTCTGCGCGCAGGCATTCGGACAGGGCGACCACGCCGGCCTTGGCCGTCGCATAGGCGATCATGCCGGGCGGCCCGGCCAGTCCGGCGAACGAGGAAATGTTGACGATATGCCCTTCTGCCTGCTCGGTCAGGACCGGCGCGAACAGGCGACAGCCGCGCACGACACCGAGCAGGTTGATCTCCAGCATCCAGCGCCAGTCCGCCATCGGCGTCGTGAGCATCGGTCCGCAACTGGCAACGCCGGCATTGTTGATGACCAGATCCACGCCATCCCAGGCAGCGAGCACCTGGTCGCGCAACGACTCGAACGAATCGTCGTCGCCGACGTCGACCTGCAACGCCATCGCGCCGATGCCGAAGCCGGTAATCAGGCCGACGGTTTCCCTCGCGCGATCCAGTCGGATATCGGCACAGGCAACATGCCAGCCGGCTTCGGCGTAGCGGAAGGCCAGGGCCCGGCCGAGGCCACTGCCAGCACCGGTGATCAATACGCGTCGCGAGATCGTCATCGTTGCCCCCATGTGATCCGAGGTGGCATATTCTCCCGCCGCGGTGCATGGCGGAACGCAAAGCGTGACACAGGACGCGCCTCGCGTCCTGACAGCCGACATCCAACCGCTCCCGGAAACCCGCATGCGCTGGCCAGACTTCTCCCCGACCGTCGAGCAACACCTGCGTGTCGCGCTGCTGACGATCGCAGTGTTTGCCAGCGTGCTTCTGCCGTACCGGATGCTGCAGCGCAACGCGAACCTGGATCGCCACGCCGCGGAACTTGTCGCCCACAGTCTCGATGTCAAGGAGACCCTGTTCGAGCTCATGTACAAGTTGCGCGACACCGAGAACCTCGTCCTGATCGAGTTCATCAGGGCGGGCAGCGCGGACGTTTCCGATCGCTACGCGGCCAGTCACGTGCGGATCGATCCGCTGCTGGCGAAACTGCGCGAGCTGACGGTGGACAATCCCGAACAGCAGGCTGCCCTCGGCTCGTTGCAGGCCATCATCGAGGGCCGTCTCATGTTGCAGGAGCGTGCGCGCACGGCGATTTCGGCGAAGAACTACGATGCCGCCAGCGAGGCCCTGGGCCAGCTCCGGGAACTGTTCCCGTTCCGCCGCCCGGCGCAGGAGTTCCTCGATCGCGAACAGGCGTTGTTCGAGGAGCGCCAAGCGGTCGCCAGCTCCACGCGCGCTACCGCGCAGTGGCTGAATCTCGCCGCATTCCTCGGTCAGCTTGGGCTGCTCGGCGCAGTGATCTTCGTCTCCGAGCGCCAGGTGCAGCGCCGACTGCGTGCCGAAGCGCGCGCGCAGCAAGCGGTCGCGCGCTCGCGCTCGATCGTGCAGACCGTGCGCGAACCGATCGTCGTGCTCGACGACAAGCTGAGCACGTTGTTGACCAATACGGCGTTCCTGGAGGTCTACGGCGAAACCGGCGAGCTGATCGGGAATCCGCTGGACACGCTCGGGTCCGGTGCATGGTCCGACCCGGAACTGCGCCAGCGACTTCTCGACGTTGCTGCACGAGACCGCGAGTTGTGGGATTACGAACTGACCCAGACCACCGCGGACGGATCCACGCGCATCGTCCTGGTCAATGCGCGGCGCATGCCGGTCTCCGACGATGGTGTGGCTGCGATCCTGGTCACGGTCAACGACGTGACTGCGCACAAGCGCGCCGAGGAAAAGATCCGCGAACTGAACCGCGAGCTCTCGGGCCGGGTCGACCAGGTCTCGGAGGTCAATCGCGAGCTGGAGTCGTTCAGCTATTCGGTATCGCATGATCTGCGCGCGCCTCTGCGGCACATCGCGGGGTTCTCGGACAAGCTCGATCGCCATTTCGGTGACAACACGGACGAGCGGGTGCGCCACTATCTGGGCGTGATCCGTGAGGCGGCGCAGCGCATGTCGGCGCTGATCGAGGACCTGCTGCTTTATTCGCGGCTCGGTCGTGGCGCCCTGCGCCTGCAGCCGGTCGACATGAATGCGCTGACCGAAGAGGTTCGCGCGCTGCTGACGCCCGAGACGGCCGCGCGCTCGATCGAGTGGCGCATCGGCGGCCTGCCCATCGTCATGGGCGATGAAAGCCTTTTGCGTCAGGTCTGGCAGAATCTGCTCGGCAACGCGGTCAAGTACACGGGCCAGCGCGAGCATGCGCTGATCGAAGTCGGCGTCGAGAGCCACGACGACGAGGAACTGGTGTTCTTCGTGCGCGACAATGGCATCGGATTCGACATGGAGTACGCTGGCAAACTGTTCGGGGTGTTCCAACGGCTGCACAAGGCCAGCGAGTTTCCGGGGACCGGCATCGGCCTGGCCAATGTGCGGCGCATCGTCGGGCGCCATGGAGGCCGGGTCTGGGCCGAGGCCAGGCCTGGTGAAGGCGCCACTTTCCGCTTTTCCCTGCCCGCCTCGATTGCCGCGGGCACCGTCAACGAGATCAGCGCATGAATCGAGAAATCCGCACGATCCTGCTCGCCGAGGACAGCGCCGCCGACGCCGAGATGGCGATCGACGCGCTGCGCGAGGCGAAACTCGCCAACCCTGTCGTCCACGTGGAGGATGGTGTGGAGGCGCTCGACTACCTGTTATGCCGGGGTGCCTTCGAGGCGCGCGGCAAGGGCGTTCCCGCTGTGGTCCTGCTCGACATCAAGATGCCGCGCATGGATGGCATCGAAGTGCTCCGGCGCATGCGCGAGACCGAGCATCTGCGCCGCGTGCCGGTGGTGATCCTGTCCTCGTCACGCGAGGAAAGCGATCTCGTTCACAGCTGGGATCTCGGCGTGAACGCCTATGTGGTCAAGCCGGTCGATGCCGGTCAGTTCTTCCACGCGGTGCAGATGCTCGGCCAGTTCTGGGCCGTCCTCAACGAATTTCCGAACGACTGAGCTCGACCCATGGCGCGTTCGCCCGAATCCGACCCCTTGCACCTGCTCATCGTCGAGGATGACGTCGTCGATGCCGAGCTCGTCATCGACCAGCTCCGCGACGATGGCCTGGAGTTCGAGGCCCAGGTCGTGGATGACGAGCAGGGGTTTCGCGATGCGCTGAACGCGTTCCAGCCCGATCTCGTCATTTCCGACGTGACCATGCCCGGCTTCAGTGGCGATCGCGCCCTGGAGATCCTGCGCGAGCGCTCGACGCAGATTCCGTTCATCTTCGTGTCGGGCACGATCGGCGAGGAGGCGGCGGTCGAGGCGCTCAAGCGTGGCGCCACCGACTACGTGCTCAAGGGTCGCTACGCGCGGCTGGCTTCGGCCGTGCGCAGGGCCTTGCGTGATGCGGCCGAGGCCCAGGCACGCGAGCGCACCGAACGCGAACTGCTGCGAACCCAGCGCTTCGAAAGCCTCGCGCTGCTCGCGGGCGGACTCAGTCACGATCTGCGCAATATCCTGCAGCCGTTGCTGCTGACGTCGTCGATGATCGCCGAGCACGAGGATCCGGAGCTGCGCAAGCATGCTGCGCTGGTCGGCGACTGCGCGCGGCGGGGCCTGGAAATGGTCGCCTCGATGCTGTCGTTCGCGCGCGGGGCGCGTGCGCATGTCGAGCAGGTCAAGCTCGCGGTGCTGTTCGATTCGCTGTCGATGCTGCTGCGCGGCAGCGTTCCGCGCAACGTCACCCTGGAGTTCGAAACGCCTGCCGATGACATCGTCCTCGAAGGCAACCACACCGAGCTGCAGCAATGCCTGCTCAATCTTTGCCTTAATGCGCTGCAGGCCATGCCCGAAGGCGGAACGCTGACGATGGCGTCCGAACCGACCGTTGTCGACTCGGATTTCTTCCTCGAAGGCGACGACGCCGAACCCGGTGCGTATCTGAAGCTGTGCATCGCCGATACCGGCGTCGGCATGCCCGACGAGGTGCGCGCGAACCTGTTCCGGCCGTTCTTCACGACCAAGAGCGATGGCACGGGTCTCGGCCTTGTCTCATGCAAGCGCATCGTCACCAACCATCGTGGCTTCCTGCGCGTGCACAGTGAGCCCGGCAAGGGCACGACGTTCGAGCTTTTCCTGCCGATCCCGTCCTCGTCGGTCGTCGATGGCGAGCAGACCGAGGCACCACGCGGCCGCGGCGAGCGCGTGATGGTCGTCGTCGAACGCGCCGGCAAACTCGCCTTGCTGGTCGACACCCTGGAGCTCAACGGCTTTGTCGCGATCGCCGCGCAGAGCGGCGCGGAGGCGCTGCAGACGATCGCGCAGGCAGGCATCCCGGATCTGCTCGTCATGGATTCGGACATGAACCTCATGACCGGCGTGCGCACGCTGGCCGCCTTGCTCGAACGCGACTACAAGGGGCCGGTGATCATGCTCGTGCGCCCCGGCGAATTCATCGATCGCGACGGCCTGCCGCCGGTCGAACGCATCCGCTTCGTCGAGAAGCCCGTCGCCGCGCCGCTGTTGCTCAGCAGCGTGCGCGAGGAACTCGATGCCGCGGCCGGCGATGCGGCGCAGGCGCGCACGTAACGTTCGCTGCGGCTTCCCGGAAACCTTCTTCGCGTGCAGGTTGGCGTTGGCACCGATAGGGTTGCTCCCGCGAACGTCAGCGTTTGGCGGCCGGTTTGCCCGGCGCCGGTCCGAACAGCGTTTCGGCGCGCTGGAACAACACCCACGACGTGGCGATGTACTTGTTGCCGCCGATCGCCTTGTTGCCCCGATGCGTATGGGTGAATCCGGCCGGTGCGATCAGCAGCGAGCCGGTCTGCGGCACGATCCTGCGTTGCTGGTGGTGAAACTCGGTCTCGCCCTGCGCGAATCCGTCATTCAGATAGATCGACCACAGCAGCACGCGATGCAGCGTTTCGCCGTGGGTGTCGCCGATCTTCGGATACAGCTCGCAATGCCAGTACGGATAGCCGCCCTGGTTGGCGATGTACTTCTGCAGGTTGATCGTGCCGGGACGGAACACCTTTACCAGCAGCATCTGCAGCAGATCGTCGGGCATCTTCGCGATCGTCGGCGGGTCCAGGGTGACCAGCTCGCCGGACGCCGGATCGGGCATGCGCAGCGCAAGCGGCGCCAACGCGACGTACGGATACTTGCGCACGTAACGCATGAGCGCGCGCATCATCGCCGTGTTCAACAGGTTGACGACATCGCTCCATTCCGGATAGTCGTCGATGCAGATGTCCCAGCTGTCCTTCATCGTCGTGTCGACGCCGCCGCCGGTCTGGCCGCGCACCGCCTTGCCGCTGGCCTCGAATCGCTGCAGCAGGGCCGCGCACTGGCGTGCATCCAGCGCGTCTTCGTAGGTCTCGATGAAATCGTCTGCCACTGCGCTGACTCCCCGGTAACATCAATGCTGGAAGGTGCGGAAGACGATACCCGCAAATACACCGACAGCGGCACCGGCAACGACGTCGGCGCGATCATGCCGGCCAAGCTCCAGGCGCGACCAGGCCACAGCGGCGGCGAACGCACCTAATCCGATCACGGCTGCGAAACCGCCCGCAACGAGTGCGGCGAATGCCGCGAACGCGACGTGCAAGGACAGCTTGAGCCAACGCGCCAGAAGCAGGGCGATCGAGATGATCGCTGCCGCCAACGCGAATGCCAATGCCAGCCGGGGCTGCGCGAGCAGCCACGTGCCCAATGCGGCAACCGCAAACGCGAGCAGCAGGAACCCGTTCAGTCCGCGCCGCTCGCTGCGCGTGCTCGCATCGACGTGCGTCCAGCGACCGCGGCGCACCTGCCAGAGTGACCACGCCAACACCGCGAGCACGAGCGTGCCAACCGTGAGCGCGAGCATGAGCAGTGCCGCTGTGTCGGCACCGTGCGCCTGCGCGGCCAGCACGCTCGCGACCGGCATGAGCACGAACGGATGGCCGATGACCGACAGCGTCCGTGCCAGCGAAGTCCGTGCGGACGGCGTCCGGGATTCGGGCGCGCTCAGGTCGCCGCCTCGCGATGGTAGCGTGTGGCCAGTTCGACTTCGGCCGTCGACCCGAGGAATACCGCGACGCGCTCGTGCAGCCGCTCGGGCTGGATGTCGAGGATCCGCAGACGCCCGTCGGTGGCCGCACCACCGGCCTGCTCGACGATCATCGCCATCGGACTGGCCTCGTACATCAGCCGCAGCTTGCCCGGCTGGTCGGGATCCCGCAGGTCGCGCGGATACATGAACACGCCGCCACGCGTGAGAATGCGATGCACATCGGCGACCATCGAACCCACCCAGCGCATGTTGAAATCACGCCCGCGCGATCCGTTCCTGCCAGCCAGCAGTTCCTCGATGTAGCGCCGCATCGGCGGTTCCCAGTGGCGCAGGTTGGACATGTTGACCGCGAACTCCGCGGTCTCTTCGGGGATGCGCAGGTCGGACTGGGTGAGCAGGAACGTGCCCTGCTCGCGATCCAGCGTGAACGCGTGAACGCCCTCGCCAAGCGTGAGCACGAACACCGTGCTCGATCCGTAGACCGCGTAGCCGGCCGCGACCTGGCGCGTGCCGGCCTGGAGGAACGCCTGTTCGCCGGGCTCTTCGACATCGGTCGGACAGCGCAGCACCGAGAAGATCGTGCCGACCGAAATGTTCACGTCGATGTTGGACGAACCATCCAGCGGATCGAACACAAGCAGGTATTCGCCTTTCGGGTATCGATGCGGAATCGGATGCGGATCGTCCATCTCCTCGGAAGCCAGCGCCGCCAGATGACCGCCCCACTCGTTGGCTTCGAGCAGGATCTCGTTGGACAGCACGTCGAGCTTCTTCTGCGCCTCGCCCTGGACGTTGCCGGTCCCGGCATCGCCGAGCACACCGCCGAGCGCACCCTTGCCGACCGCGATCGAGATGCGCTTGCACGCGCGCGCGACGACTTCGATGAGCAGGCGCAGATCGGAGTTGATGCGCCCGCGATCGCGCTGCTGCTCGAGCAGGAAGCGGGTCAGCGAAATCGGCGGGGCAGTCGCCATCGATGGGTCTCCTCGGAACGCGCATTGTCGCGACTCGGCCCGGACTGCGCCAGCCAGGGAACCGGGCAGGCGTGCCTGGTCACGGGCGGCTGGCGAAGTCGAACTCGGTGATCGCGAGGGCCGCGCATTTTCACCGGGCCTGCGTCTTCTCGACACCGGTCCCTCGGGTCATGCCCGCTCTACCAGTGGATCTGGTTGATTCCGAAGTTGCGCTCCGCCTCGACGCGGATTTCCTGCCGAAGTCCGGGCCATCCTTCGACGCTCTTCTCCCAGGCCTCGGAATCGGACATCGCGACGTTCGCGGTCTCCAGCGCCATCCTCGCCATTCGCGTGAAGAGCGCATGGAAGTCTTCGCCGAGCACGAGCCGGTGAATTTCAAGATCCTCGAAGACCGACGTCAGCGGAACGATCTCGCCATTCTCGATGAATCCGGCGGTCGGTGGTTTTCCTTTGCGCCGCCGGTTGAGGTTCGTCATGACGTTTTCCAGGCGCGCATGCAAGCTCGTGACCAGTGCGAATCGATCCGACAGGACTTTCTCCTCGAAGGCGGAGCGGCGCTTGAGGAATGCGTCGAACATCCTGGTCTTGCGATCGAACCCCGAAGCAATGCTTCGCTCGACGATCAGCTTGACGACGAACAACAACCCCGCCGCGAGGGCAAGCAGCAACACGACGGTCGGCGAGTATCGGGTGAACCATTCCAGCAGCTGGGTCATGCGTCCTCCCTGCGGATTCCCGTCAATTGCTGGCCTCGGCTCATCTGCCCTGCCATTGGGCAGACAGTCCCATGGATCGCTTCAGGCGTCGAATCAGCCATCGGATTCGGACAACAGCATCAGTACGTCAAGCAAATCAGGAGATCAAGGCACAGGCGCGCTTCAATCGGGAAATTGCGTCATTTTCGTGTGTGTGCCGAATGACCCCCGATAGGACCAACGCGCATCTCAAGCATTCGCTGCTTGGCGATCGCGGATGACAATCTCGGACATACAAGGGCTTCGCTGGTCAACGGGATTGGCGCCATGTATGTCCGGGGCTCGCCCTGAGTGTGCGCCCGATGCTGCGCCGCTCCAAACGGCCCACAGGGGCACCGCGGCGCGCGCGCGACGGGCGCCCGGGTGTACCGTCAATCGTCGGCACGCCGCTCGGGTACGTTGAGCAGCTCGAACGAGTCGGCGAAGATCAGGTCGTTGAACAGGGGCATCTCGATCGCGCCGGCGTCGTAGGCGCCGGTGCCGTTGGGTATGTCGGGTTGGTCCACCGGACGCACCCTTCCGAACAGATCCCGCAAGCCGGCGCCGTCAAGCACGCCGCAGCGGTCGATCGCCGGGGAATTCTCCTGCAGACGGAAGTCGGGATTGGCGGCTGTCGTCGAGATGTAGCGCGGATCGGCGTCGACCGCGAATAACACCGTCGAATTCTCGTGGCCGAGCGTGCAGCGGCCAGTGACGCCCGCGCCGGCCAGCAGCC
>Ga0307505_10000532_pt1 | contig 41287 bp, 30 predicted proteins | sample 23_S_MG_FD_202183 | JGI IMG/M metagenome (GOLD analysis project Ga0307505, IMG submission 202183) | Soil microbial communities from Populus trichocarpa stands in riparian zone in the Pacific Northwest, United States - 23_S | ecosystem: Environmental > Terrestrial > Soil > Riparian zone > Trees...
CCGTTCTGACCGCGCGTGTTGCACACGACCACTTTCTCGGCGTGCGGCGCCACCAGATCGTGGAGCCACTGTGCCTGCGTGCCTTCCTCGAAGGCCAGGTGCACCCGCGGTCCGGCGTTCTTGATTAGGCGCAGAATCGCCTTCGCCTCCGTCGGCACTGTGGCCCGCATCACCACCGCGCCCGACTCATCGCGTAGACTCGCGACGACCGTCGCCTGATGCACATCAAAAGCGAGATACTGGATTGCCTGCTCTTTCATCGCAGCCGCTCCTTTCTTGCTCCTGGGGGGTCGCCCCTCCACGGTAGCAGGTCGGAGCGTGCTTTCAATATCCGTTAGGCAGCGGACGAAGCCATGGACCGCCCGCTCGGAACATGACGAACGGCGCTGAACGATCCGGCGCGAACGTCCCCTGGTGATCTTGGCAACGAGCCTGACGACACGTCGATGACCCTGGCGCGAGTGTGCGTGCCAGACTTCCGCGAACGAACCCGTCGATGCCCGCCCGCGCCGAGGTCACAGACTGATCGAGTAGCCGACGAGCGAGCTTACGCGGAGACATGGCTTGTGAGCCTTTCGCGCCGACGCCCAACACTGAATTGAGCGGCGAGGGCCCACGGCCGTCTGCGTGGACCCCGTCCGTTCCAATTCTTTGTTGTGCCGCACGCTGACGTGACTCACCTGCCGCTGCGCTACCGCTTCCTCAGATAAGTCGGGTTCCCGCCCGAAGAGCTGACACCAACGCGATTGTTAACTTTGTCCAGGAAGATCACCACCGACGACATCATTCTCTGCGAATAGCCTTTCAAATTACCCTCTGGACTAAGTGTAAACATGCCTCGAAAGCCCTCACAAATGGCACCGCCGTCGTCGTTGGCATTGTTGTCAAAAGTCGTGGTTATGAGAAAGCTCTCGCCTTGCTTAGCGATGTCCAGTTGACATACATATTTACCAGGATAGGTTATTGAGTCGGCCTCCCATTTCCCCAAATACTCTGAACCCGTTGGCTTAGAAGGACCGCAGGCAACGAGTAGCGCAGCCAGTGCAGCTCCGAAGAACACTTTGTGTGATTTCATACTGGCTCCTATTGTTTATGTGATCGTGCCGAGTGGGGAAGGTTATCCTTGGTTGACTCCGCTTGACACTGATGAAACGTGTCCTGGAATCACGGTGATGCGCATAGATAGAAACGGCCATGATGAACACGAACCTGGATGTCTGCCCAACACTCGTTACTAAGCTGATTGGACCGACCCATCCCAAATGCACTACGCGGATTGTAGCCCTCATACCACGAAAGTAGCGTAACCCTAGCACCGACTTCAACTTACTGTCAAAGCTTGACGCCTTGCCTGTCAGCCTAAACAGGCACCTGGGGCGTAGGTTCGCACGATTGTCATTCGGCCTGGAACGGCCGTAATAGGCCGGAGACCCTCTTCACGGACACTCGCTCACCGCGTCCACAGCGGGCTCCGAACACCGCGGCCACCGCAGTTGCTCAGAACGTGGGTGTCGATATCGTCGTCTGTACGTCGGCGTGGCCCGGTAACTCCTGGAAGTCCGAACGGCGTAGCCGTCTTCGAGCAGGTGGGTGGCAAAGGAGTGTCGGAACATGGGACAGCTCGCCGCCTTCGCGATTCCCGTCCGGCGCAGCGCCTTCTTCACCGCCTTCTGAATCGTCGACTCGTCCAGGTGGTGACGGCGCATCACTCCGCTTCGAGGATCAGGGCTCCGGTGCCGCCGGCCTCGTCGAGATGCGCGAGGCTGGCGCGCAGACGATCGCCCAGGACGAAGCCACGTGCATGATCTTAGGCATGCCCAAAGAGGCCATCGCCCGCGGCGCCGTCGAGCACATTCTTCCACTCACCCAAATCCCCAACACGATCCTGCGATTGACGCAAAGGAGAAAAGAATGCGCACCCGCTGTTCCGCCACCGCACCGAGACCTTCGAAGTGGTCTCACGGCTGCACGCCCGCGTTGTTCAGGATCGATCGCGGGATCTCCCATTCGCCGAGGATGTCGTGGTTGTCGCGGTAGGTGAGGCGGGTCGGATAGGAGACGACGCCGTCCGTGTAGGGACAGACGTCGAAGAAGCCGCCCGTCGAATAGAGGTCGAACGGGGGATGGATGTTGAAGATCTTGCTGACCAGGGTCGATAGCCCTCCAATGACCAGCTCTTCGAGCGGGATGGTCCCCTCCCTCCAGTAGTTGTTCTCGTAGTGGATGTCGCCGTAGGTGCGACAGCCGCCGATGTCGCCGCCGTACGGGATCACGTTGAGCATCGACGGCTCGGGAAGGTAGGAGAGGGGATCGCCCTTCTGCGGTGGCGGTCCCAGGTTGACTCTGCCGATCGGATTGTCGAACGAGGCATTGCCCTTCACGAGCACGTAGCGGCTGCCGCCGTCGGTGTAGATCGTGTTGCCGCCGGAAGCCGCGGCCTTGTCGTCGAGGACGTTTCCTTCGATCACCAGAGGATCGTTCATCGACTGCCCCTGCTGGCCGGTCGAGTAGATCGCGCCGCCGTCCCAGCGGTTCTCGATGAAATGGGAGATGCGGTTGAACGCGATCCGGTTCCCGCTGTTGATCGTTGGTGTGGTGTACGTGCCCCACATTCCGCTCACGGCGCAGCCGATTCCGGGAAATGACCCCTGATCGAGTAGTCCCCAGCCCCAGCCGATGGCGATCCCCGACCACGGCACGTGGCTGATGGTGTTGTGGCTGACGTCGGTGTGCGCGGTGAAACCGATGAAGATCGCGGCGGAGTCGACGTACTCGCGGCCGGTGTGGACGATCACGTTGTTCGCGATCGTGTTGTTCCTCGTCGCCTGCGCCGGCAGCGCCGGCCGGGCATCGATCGCTCCGACGCCGCCGAGCTGAATGGCCGCGGATGAGATGTCGGAGAACGTATTGCGGGTGATGGTGTTGTCCTGGCTTCCGGTCCCGAAGTCCAGACCGACGGCGCCGAGGTGGAGGAAGCGGTTCTTCGTAAAGACGATGTTTCGCGCGTACTCGAATCGGAGGTTGCCGGGAGTGCGCGCGACGTCTTTGTTGTGGCCGGTGATGTTCGGGGTGTTCTGCGAGCCCGTGACGCGGAATCCGCTTTGATCGGAGACATAGCCGTCAGCGGCTGCGGGCCCGAGCCATGTCGCGTAAGAGAAGGTGAGCCCTTCGAAGCGGATATTGGAGACCGGCTTCTCCGGAGTCCCGGAAGCCTGGACGAGCGTCTCCAGAACCGGCATCTCGACGTCCGCAGTGGAGAGGTCTTCGCCGCGGCGCGGGATGTAGTAGATCGAGCGCTTGGTGCGGTCGAGATACCACTCTCCCGGCTGGTCGAGGAATTCGTACGCGTTTTCGAACCGCGTGACCTGCCACATGCTCCAGATCCCTGGCGCGCCGGGGGTGCAGTTGGTCGGTTGTGTCGTCGTGAAGTACAGATTCGCATTCGTCCATCCCGGCTGCTGCAGCGTGATCAGTCCGGGCTTCCCTTTGGTCGAAGGCGTGACCGCGTCGAGCGGCACGGACATCATCTTCCACTGCGTCTCGATCACCGCCTCGATCTCGCGCGGGTTGGTCCACTTTGCCGGATCCATCCATCCTGCGGCGTTGAGAGAGGTGGGGAGGAATTGAATCCCGCCTCCGATCACATAGGACGGCTGACCCGGTTTCGGCAGAACAGGGTACGGACGAAAACCCGCCGGGATGTTGCCGCCGGGCGAATCCGTGCGCGCGCGCGTGGCGCGCTGGCCGTTGACGTACAAATGGCGCGAGACGGAGGAGCCGGCATCGGCGCGATAGATGCTCCGAGTCTTGTCATGCAGCGTCCAGCCCTTGATCTGCACGGCGCCCGAGATCACCGGATTCGCGCCCGGCATCGCGCGGAACTCGATGGGCGGGTTCCCAGGACCGAACACCAGGGGGCGCGTCAGCCGGTAGGTTCCATCCGCGAGATAGAGCACCGCGCCGGTGGACGCTTTGGCGTCGTCGACGGCTTGCTCCAACGTGCGGAACGGAGTGGTCTCGGTGGCAGCGTTGGCGTTGGGGCCAACGCCTGACGGGGATAGATGAATCGTCGTCTGCGCGGAGAGAGCGAGTGGCGCGAGGAAGGCCACGCATAGGGCGAGGATGCCGCCGAGGAGTCGCATGGTCATGATGGACGCGAATATTGCGCGCGATCGAGGCCGGTATGCAAACCTCGAGGAGTGGGCGCATCGCGAGCCTGTTGCTCGAACAGCTCGTGAAACTCGACACAGGAGTCCCTGCAATTCGATCTGCGGATCTTGCCCGCGGTGCGGCGCTCGCCCAGGAGGCGCGCGTGTAGGCTGACGGAAACCTCCTCGAAGAATTCAGGTACAGCCCACTCACGAATCAGGAGCCGTCTACCGGTGTGTACGGATGGTTGCGGCGAGGGATGGCCCGTTCGATCCTGATCGACACCGGGTAGGGAATCTGCCGTTCGCATCACTCCTCTCGTAGAGAGTTGTCGCGCGTCATCGCGTGAGCAGAGAGGTAGCTGATGGTCCTTAGTCGCCGTGAGACGATTCAGATGCTCGGTGTGTCGGCCGCGGCCTCCGTGCTGCAGAGCGCATGCGCCACTGGGGCGCGCACCTCGAGTGAGGATACGACGAGCGCCGGTAATTGCGGCGCAACGGGTTTTGCGAACACGCGGGCGATGGTCGGTCTATGGGTCCATACCAGGAAATTCGCGCCTGGGATCTCGATCGTGATGGCGCAGGGTACCGGCCAAGGCTCCAGCGTTTGCATCGGCAGACTCGGTACCTGGGCGGACGCCCCGCTGGCCACGGCGGACTCGCTGTGGCGCCAATACTCGATGACCAAGACCGTGACCGCGATCACGGCGATGACGCTGATCGACAGCGGTGCGATGGGGATGGACGATCCCCTCAGCAAATACATCCCTGAGTTCGCTCAGATGCGCGTGCTCGAGGAGCGCTCACACTGCCATACCGGCCTGAGGCTCAAGAGAACGCGCCCCGCCAAGGGCCCGATCACCTTGCGTAATTTGATGACTCACACCGCGGGTATGGGCTATTCGATGGTCAAAGGCCCGCTCGAGCATCTCTATTTCGACCACGGGATCAATCCCTGGCAGATCGATCGGATCGAAGAGGATCTCATCCGTCCGTTCCGGCCGAAATCGCTCCAGGACTTTGCCAGGAAGGTGGCGACGCTGCCGCTGTTCGCCGATCCGGGCACGGTCTGGGCCTATTCGATCGGGCTCGATGTCCTTGCGGCGGTGGTCGAGGTGGTGGCGGGCAAGCCGTACGAGGACTATGTCCAGGAGAAGCTCTTCGTGCCGCTTGGGATGAAGTCCAGCTATTGGACCGTGCCGCACAGTGAGCGCGGCCGGATGTCCACCAACTTCCTTCCCGCCGCGGGATGCGCGTCCGAGTTGACCCCCCTGGACCCGCGCGAGAGCTCGGTGTGGTATCTGCAGCCGAGCTTCCCCTATGGCGGCGCGGGGCTGGTGATGTCGGCCCTGGACTATGACCAGTTGCTGGCCATGCTGATGAATCAGGGTACGCTGAACGGCGTCCAGGTTCTCAGCCCCAAGGCGGTCGATACGGCGCTTTCGAATCTGCTTCCCAATAACGGCAAGGACGTCGATCTCTCGCAGCTTTACGCCATGGTCGGACAGAATGTCGTCTTCGGCGCGGGCGGCTATGTCACGACCAAAGCGGATGAGGACAATGGCCGCGCCGAGGGCACCTATGGCTGGGGCGGGTTCGCGGGAACCTGTTTCTGGATCGACCGGAAAAAAGGCGTTCGCGCGAGCGGGATGGTCAATGTGCTCCCGCACATCGATCAACTGCCGGTGCCCCGCGAGATCTCGATCGTTGGCCCGCTGATCGTGGCGGCCTATCAGGATCTGGCCCCGGCCGGCTGACCAATCTTCTTTCTGTATGGTGGGTGGCAGGATCTACGGGAACACGCTCGCTACCGCCCTCCCCTCCGGCTGGCAAACTTCACGGCGATCTTGTTCTCGCCCGTCCGCACGTTCACCTGGATCGGGGCGAGGAACGTTGAGCCGGCGGCCACGATCGACTCCGCCTCCGCCTCCGTGCGGTATGGCCAGAATTCGTAGCTGCCGCTGGGGATGTTGCGCAGGTGTGCTTCGCTGTCCGGCCCTGTGGCGAGCTGCAACCCCTGCACCTCGGTCAGCTCCTCGGCGACCGCGGTGGGCATGAGCTCGCCGTTGTAGCGCATGAGTAGCGAGAACGGCCGCATCGTCTTGCCGTCCGTCGTTTGCGCGCGGATCAGCAGTGACGATGCCGCCGACGGAACAAAGACCTGCAGGCGCCGCTTGTCGTCCGCTCCTCTCTCCTCGTTGCGCGGGACGCGCATCATCGCGAACGGTCCCTCTTCCGCGACCACGAACAGTGTGGCCGGCTCGCCGTCCGGCAGAGGCACGTCGGCTCGCCCGTCTTCATCCGTCGTCACGCGGGCGCGGAGCTTCGAGTCGGCCACGACGAACACTTTCGCGTGGGCGATCGGGTCGAATTCCTTGTCGATGACCACGATCGGTACCGAGCGGCCCGGATCGAGGCTGAGGTCGAGCTCGCGCAGCGGCGCGGCGTCCGTCAGCTCGAAGCTGACCGGCTCGGGCTCGAGATGTTGCGCCGGATAAATCCGTACGATGTGCCTGCCATGCTTGATCCCGACGAAGTCGAACCGTCCCTCGGGGCCGGTGGTCAGCCGGACATGCTCCTCGCGATCGTCGATGTTCGTCTGCAGCGCCACGGTGGCGCCGCCGACGGGCTGACTGCTTTTCGCATCGCGCAGGATGCCGCTGATGCGGCCGTCCGGAATGTCGATGTGGAGCGGTCCCGGCGACGACCCTTCGAGCTCTGTCATCTGCGAGTAGTCGGTCGGCAGCGCCGGGCCGCGCACGTTGTACGAGAACGTGCCGCGCTGCCAGAACGGGACGCGGAAGGTGCCATCCGGCCCGAGGAGGATGGGCGAGCGCGAGTGGAATTCGCGATGCTTGAGGAGCAGGCCGCCGGCGCCGAGCTCCGTGCCGCCGAGGGTCACGCGGCCGGCGAGGACGAACGGCTGGATGGTGATGGTGGTGTGTCGCGCGTCGGTGCGGCCGACGGCGATCTTCGTGGCCAGGTGTTCGGTGGCCCCCGGACCGCGCACCAGGATCTGATAGACGCCGGCTTCGAGGCCGTCAAAACGGACGCGCCGCGTTTCCGCGGGCAGACTCTTCTGCGCGACCGTCTTCCAGTTGTCGGCGGCGTCGCGTAGCAGGAGCTGCACCTCGAGCGGCTGCGTGGTGCCGCGGAGGGTCGCGTCGATGGAGCCCGCGGGCGCCGCCGGGGCGGCTTCGGCGGCGAGCATCATCAGGATCAGGAGTAGCGACATGGCGGATCTCCTTTGAGGCGGATCGAGACGGAGGGTCTCGAAGCGGTCTCCGTTCGCTGTGGAATCGAGACGCGGGGCCGTCGCGATCAGCGCTGGTCGGGAGCGGGCGTCTCGAGTGAGGCGACGCGAGTCTGTTCGGCCGAGGCAGGCTGGCGTTCGTCGAGGCGCTCGACGGCGGCCACAAGGAACTCGGCGGCGAACGGCTCTTCCTCGGTGAACGGATGCGGGCCACCGCAGCCCCACCCGGTCAAGCTACAGGTGGCACCGAGGTCCTCGCAGAAGTAGTACGCCGGAATCGTCGCCGGGCGGCAATTCCCGTTGCGGCAGGTCGTGCAGTGATCCGCCATGGCGAGAGGGGCGACCATCAGGACAAGGGCGAACACCATCAACATCAAAACGAGTCGTTTCTTCATCGATATCTCCTTTTGTTCGTACCGGCCCCGCGTCTCCTTTAACGGTGCGATGCTATCACGATGGCTTTATGGCAATCGCACCCAGGCGGAAGTATGGTGCGTCGCCGTCACTTCGCGCGTGCGGTGGGGCGCGCAACTCTGCGGAGGGGAGAAGGCTCTCGGTGTGGGGCGTCGCGATTAGGAGTGGTTCATCGCGAGAGTGTTCAATCGAGAGTCTTCTCCCCCCGGCTTCTTGGGGGGGGGAGAAGGTGGCCAACGGCCGGATGAGGGGGGCGATGCAGCCTCCGATCAGTTTGCATTCTGACCCTGCAAACATTGGACGTTTCTTGGAAGCGGGCGGTGGGATGGGGGGCGAAGGATCCCGTGCCGAAGCACGACACTCGCTCCGTCGGAAGGGGATCCTTCGCACCCACCCGCCACGCGCTCAGGATGACAGGAGGTTGTGCGCGTCGCACGAACAATTTCGTTGTTAGTAGTACAGGAGTCTCGAGGAAAGGCAGCACCATCATGAGTCCACGCCGCTGGCGGAGGCCGGCCCGCTCGGCCGCTGAATGTCGTTACCGCGATCCTATGAACGTCGCCGCGCAATGACGATGAGGATCGCGACTCCCGTTGCGGCGAGTCCGAGTCCCAGCCACCAGGTCCAGGGGGAGTAGGTCACGCGGACGTCGGAGTGGCCGGGGGGGACGGCGAAGCCGAGGAAGGCTCCGTTGACGCGGATGGGGTTGGCGGACTCGCCGTTGCGGGTGATTGTCCAGCCGGGCCACCAGGGGACGCTGCTGACGATGAGGGACCAGCGTGGGGCGTCGACGCTGATGCGATAGGAGGAGGGTCCCGCGGAGACGATCCTGGCGATGGCCACGGGGGCATTGGCGGGGCGGGGGGCGAAGAAGTCGGTGCGCATCTGGGGCACTTCGACGTCGAGCTCGTCGAGCAGGGCGGTGTGGGACCACTCGGTGTGGTGGCCGAGGCGCTCGATGAATTGCTGGTCGCGGAATTCGAGGACGACGTTTCGCACGGCGAAGAAGCGCGGCAGTGCGCGCTGGTTCTCGAAGATCTTGCCGTCGCCGGCCTCATAGACGACTTTCCATTGATCCGGATCGGGGGCCTGGAACCAGGGGTCTTGCATGAGGTAGCGCACGTTCAGGTAGTTGAGCACCGAGGTCTGGTTGTTTTCGTACCAGGGGTGGTAGTTCTCCGGCCCGGTCTTGTAGTCGGCGGTCAGTCGCAGGAAGCCCATGTAGCGGTCGTTGGACATGGGGTCGTGCGCGCGGATGTCTTCCAGCCCGAACATGGCGTTGGTGTTCGGGTAGACCATCGGTCCGATGCCCGCGATGCGGAACGGATCGTTGGCGGCGTGCTTGTCTTTCAGCGCCAGCAGGGCCTCGATGTACGGCGTACGGGGATAGAAGGCGTCGCCGGGGAGGACGGGATTCCATGCGCGCGTCACGGGCCAGAGTTCGCCGATGACGGCCACGAGCAATCCCAGGAGCGCGACCTTTCTCCAGCGGGTGAGGGTGGCCACGAGCACGGCCAGCACGAGCACGGTGACGCTGCGCATCGACGTGAGGATGGAGGTCATGCGACGCGCGTCGTCCGGGAAGGAGTGCAGGGTGAAGAGGGCCAGGAGCATCGCGGCCACGATGGCCGCTCCGATGACGAGCTCCCGGCTTCGTGTGCGGAGGGTGAGGTCGATCGCGGCCGCGGCCTGCACGGCCAGGAGCAGCACGAACAGCAATCGGAAGCGCGCGTGCGCGACGACGGGGAGCACGGCGTGGATGGCGTCGCCGATGAACGGCCAGCCGTTGATGACGCCGAAGACGATGACGGTGGCGAGGACGAAGAAGAATTCGGTGGAGCGCCAGGCGCGCCTGCGGATGACGTGGACGAGCAACGCGAAACACGCGGCGATGCCGAGGACTCCGGCGAAGCCGCCCATCGGCTCCGCGACGGCGGGACCCCAGGGCTTCTCGAACGGCACGCGCCCGAAGAAGTGTCCCTGGAACAGCACGATCATGCAGTCCAGGTCTTTGTAGGGAAGGGCCTTGGCTTCCAGGGGCATGACGTTCAAGGCCTGATAGCGCTGGGATTTCGGCAAGGCCTCGAGGAAGGGCAGAAGAAACGGCGCAGAGAGGAGCGCGGCCACGGTCATCGCGCCGCCCAGCGTCAGGAAGAGCCGCCAGTTGGCTCTCTTCTCCACGAAGACGATCCAGACGACGTAGAGCAGGGCCAGGAAGAAGATGTGCGAGGCGGTCTCGGGATGGCCACCGAACAGGATGGCCGTCCAGGTCAGCGCGGCGGCGACGATCAGGCCGCTCCGCCGGCCCCGCTGTCCCTGCGATGCGGGAACCTCGAGCGATGGCGGTGGCGGCGGAGATCCCGCGCCTGCGCGCGGGGCGTGCTGCAGGGCCATCCGGTCGATCAGATAGAGCACCGCGGGCAGGAAGCAGGCGGTGGTGATGTGCGGGAAGTGAAGCCAGGAATGCAGGAAGCCGCTGAAGGCGAAGATGGCGGCGGCGATGACGCTGGCCAACTCGGCGTAGCCACGTCCGCGGCAGAAGAGAAAGGTGAAGGTGAGGGCGATGAGGATCTTGGTGGCCGCTTCCGCCGCCATGAAGTGCTTCGCGGGCACGGGCAGGTTGATGAGGCGGATGGGAGACAGCGCGGAACTCTGGCCGTTGGCCATGAGCGGATAACCCGAGCCGCTGTACTGGTTCCACAGCGGCGCGCGGAATGACTTCCAGGCCTCACGCGCCTGATGTCCCCACACGGTGTGTTGGAGGGGGATGTCGTTCATCTCGCCGTTGATGGCTTCCTTGTTCTGCACGACGAGGTGCCACGGCGGCAGCGTGTTCAGTACGTCATCCTGCGAGTGCAGGAAGTTTCCGGTGAGGGGCTGGAAGAAGAACACCAGGACGAGCGCGTAGAAGAAGAGCGCGACGCGCCGCGGGATGTCGACGCCGCTACGCCGCGCCAGCCAGATGGCTGCCGCGTAGAGAATGCCGATGTAGATCCAGGTCCAGTTCATGGTTGGCGCGGACAAGATACGCGAGGAAGGCGGAACGCGGAACAGCGCGGGCTTCGCCGGGGCTTCGCCCGTGAATCAACGCTGATTAAGCCTGTCATCCTGAGCCGCGTAGGCGGCGAAGGATCTCGTGCGAGTAACGACGAGTGTGCGAGTGCGAGACTTCAGTCTTCTCCTGTCTGCGCGAACATCGTTTACCGCAGGGGATCCTTCGCACCCACCCGCCACCCGCTCAGGATGACAGATGGGAAAGCCGAGGGTTTCTGCACACAACCAGGATGACAGGTTGTGTGCGTCTCGTGCAGAACTGTGCATTCAGCGGTCCGTGTTCAGCGTTCCTCGTTCCGCTCAGGCGCGCGGGCGCGGCGTGGCCACAGACCGAACGCGAGAAGCGCGAGGGTCGTCGTGGCGGCGAGGATGGTGCCGAGGCGGAAGGTCCAGGGGTCGTACCAGACGCGGACGTCGAGCTCGCCTGGGGGGACGGCGAAGCCGAGGAAGGCGCCGTTGACGCGGATCGGCTCGATGCGCACGCCGTTGCGCTCCACCTTCCAGCCCGGCCACCACGGAACGCTGCTGACGATGAGCGTCCAGCGCGGCGCGCGTACGCGCAGGTGATAGTCGGTGGGTGAGGAGGTCATGATGCGCGTCGTGGCCACCGGCGAGTCGGCGGGACGTGGTTTGAAGAAGTCGTCCCGCTGGCGTGGCGTCTCGACGTCGAGCTTTTCCAGGAGAGCGGTATTCGACCAGTCCCGGAGGTCGCGCAACTTCTGCGCGTAGAGGACGTCGTTGAATTCGATGACGACGTTCGACACTGCAAAGAAGCGCGGAAGCACCTCGGCGTTTTCGAAGATGCGTCCGTCCGTCCCGTCGTAGCGCAGCCGGAACCGCGGTGGAAGCTCGCCGCCGGCCGAAGTGAGCACGTAGCGGACGTTGAGGTAGTCGAGCAGCGGATGGTCCCAGTCCGGCCAGTGGGCGAAGTACTCGGTGGGGTCGTATCCGGCCACGTGCGAGAGCAGGCCGACGTAGCGCCCGTTGGCCATCGGGTCGTGTACGCGCACGTCTTCGTAGCCGTACACGGCGGACACGTTGGGAAAGAACGTGGCCGCGTTGGCCGCGATCCGAAACGGTTGATCGTGGGGAAGCTCCTCGAGTGCCTGAAGGAGAGGCGTCTTCGGATACATCCATTGGTCGGAGACGACGGGATTCCAATCGCGGCTCACGTTCCAGAGCTCGGCCGTCACGGCAAACAGTAGAACGTAGGGAAGGGCGAGCCTCCAATGCGCGCGCGCGTCCGTCGCGATCTTCATCGGCACGAGGAGCACGGTGAGCAGGGCAACGCCCAACACGGCGAGGCTGGGCAGCATGGCCAGAAGAGCGGTCTCGCGTTGATGCACGGTCCAGAAGGATGAGGTGAGGTAGGCGATGGGCAACAAGGCGCTCGCGCCGCCGAGGCCGATCAGGACGCTGGCGCGATCGCGCGGGATGAGATCGACGGCCGCGGCGGTCAACATCGCCAGGAGCAAGACCAGCAGGAGGCGGATGCGCGCGTTGGCGGCGAGATGGAAGACGCGATGAAAGAGATCGCCGATGAGTGGCCAGTCGAGCACGATTCCCAACGCGAGAAGAGCGGCCACGACGAAGAAGGCCTCGTGCGAACGCCAGCGGCGCCGGCGAATGACGTGAGCCGCGAGGGCCACCCAGGCGGCGACGCCGAGAATGCCGGCGAAGCCGGAGATGGATTCGGCGTGTGCGGGACCCCACGCTTCGTGTGGCATGGCCCCATGAAACTGTGGTGAGAACAGCAGGATCGCCGACGGCCAGTCGGCGAAGGCGACTTTCGGCTCTTCGACGCGGTTCGCCAGTTCCTGATAGCGCTTGGACTTCGTCACGGACTCGGCGAACGGCGCCAGAAACGGTGCGGCCAGGAACAGGGTCACCACCGCGGCGCCGGCGATGGCTACCAGCAGCCGCGCTTTGCCGCGCTCCACGACCACGATCCACAACACGTACAGCGCGGCCAGAAACGCGGTGTGGGACACGGTCTCCGGATGTCCACCGAACAGCATGATCGTTCCCACGACGGCCAGGGCCACGAAGCGTGGATAGGTCACGCGCTCCGCGAGGAGATCGAGCGTGAAGAAGATCGCGGGCACGAAGCAGGCGGTGGTGATGAGGGGAAAGTGGAGCCAGACCATGATGAACGTCGAGAAGCCGAAAGCGACGGCGCCGATGGTCGAGGCCAGCTCTCCATAGTCACGCCGCCGGCACCAGAGGAAGGTGAAGGTCAGCGCGAGTAAGACCTTCATGGCCGCCTCGAAAGAGAGGGAGTGGGCGAGCGAGAGAGGGAGCCCGAGCAGGCGCAGGGGCGAAAGCGCCGAGGCCTGCGCGCTGGCGAGTAACGGATAGCCGGCGCCCGAGGCAGAGTTCCAGAGCGGAGGGGAGAGGGAGCGCCATCCTTCGCGGACCTGATGAGCCCAAGGCACGATCTGCAGGGCGAGGTCGTTGAGCTGACGGTTGCCGGCGCGATGTTCCGGCGCGGTGTACTCCCACGGCGGAAGCGTGCCGAGGAAATCCACGGAGGTGTTGACGGCATCCTGCGTCAACACGGGAAAGAAGAAGGTGAGAACCAGGGCGAAGAAGAAGAACGCCACGCGCCAGGGGATGTCGATCCCGCACCGGCGGGCGAGGTAGACCGCTCCGGTGTACACCGCTCCTGTGTAGATCCAGGTGGGATTGACCACGGCGGCGGATGATAGCGGAGGTTGGCGTGTGCTTCGGTTTGGGCCTCCTCCACAGCGCCGGACCGACAACTCCATGGGTGGGAGGGGCACGAGGCACATGATGGGTCGCCCCGCCCACCCAGGTCCCTCGCTCGACGCTTCCAAGAAGCACCCAATGTTTGCAGGGTCAAAAGCGCACACTCATCGGAGGCTGCCTCACCCCCCTCATCCGGCCTTCAGCCACCTTCTCCCCCCAAGAAGCCGGAGGGAGAAGACTCTCGATTGAACACCCTCGCGAGGATCCACTCCTACTTGCGATGAGCACACACTCTCGCGAGGATCCACTCCTACTTGCGATGAGCACACACCGAGAGCCTTCTCCCCTCCGCAGAGGGGAGAAGGTGCCGAAGGCGGATGAGGGGTCGCTCTGGTGGCAGGCACGCAGCCTTCTGTTTCTTTCTCTCAGGCGCGCCGCGCGCGGCGTCGGGCGGCTCAGGATGACAGGTGGGAAAGGGTGCGGATTTCTGCACAGCCTCTCAGGATGACGGGACGGGGAACGCGCGGATTCCTGCACAACGTCTGAGCGACGTGGCCGGGCGTGTGAGCGATCTCAAAATGCGAGAAACATGGCCTGTGCCACGGGCTACACACTTTGAGATTCTTCGCTTCACACCCAACCACCCAACCTCGCTCAGAATGACGGGGGATTGGACACGGCGCAGTCTCGCCTGGTTGCCGCCCTGCCTGGGTTGAGACTACAGTTCGGTCATCCTTCCATGAGTTGAGCGGCGGGCGGCTCGCAGGCCTCGCGTCCGCGTTGCGAAAAGAGGAACCCATGACCGGCACGCGATGCGAGTCGTTTCTCCGGAGCTGGATCGCCGCGGCGATCGGCGCCGCGCCTTTCCTCTTCGCGATCACACTTCACGCTCAATCGATCGACACCCGTGCCGGTGGCGGGACCGCGGCCATCGAGGGACGGCCCGCGACGTCCGTGCTCCTCTCTTCCGTGAAGGGGCTCGCGGTCGATTCGGGCGGCAATCTGTACATCTCCGATCAGGACACCAACACCGTCTACCGCGTCTCCGCCGCGGACGGGATCATCGCCACCTTCGCCGGCAACGGCGGAGGGACGTTCGCCGGCGACGGCGGACCGGCACGGCAGGCGGGCCTCAAAGGACCACGCGGCATTCAGTTCGACAACGCCGGCAATCTGTACATCGCCGATCACGACAACGGTCGCGTGCGTCGCGTGGCCGCGGGGACGGGCATCATCACCACGGTGGCCGGCAGCGGCGTCGATCCCAACGGTGGGAGCAATGGCGACAACGGACCGGCGACATCGGCGTTTCTGCGCGGCCCCACCGCCGTGGCCTGGCATCAGGGCAGTCTCTACATCGCGGACGATGGCTACGCGGAGAACAACGTCCGCAAGGTCGATGCGCAAGGCGTCATCACCACCGTGGCCGGCAAGGGCGGCACGCCCGAGTTCTCCGGCGATGGCGGCCCCGCGAAGGACGCGGGCTTCAAGACGCTGCTCGCGGTGGCACTCGATGCAGCCGGGAATCTCTACATCGCCGACGCCGAGAACAGCCGCGTGCGACGCGTGGACGCGGTCACGAAGATCATCACCACGGTGATCGGCGGCGGAAACCCACCCGATGAAGTGGGCGACGGCGGACCGGGAACGGACGCCGCGCTCGTGCTGCCCACCGCGCTCGCCTTCGACTCCGCGGGCAAGCTCCATGTGGCCGACGCCTATCATCCCTACGGTCTGGTGCGCCGCTGGGATCCGATCACGAAGATCGTCGACACCGTGGCCGGCAACGGGCAGTACAGCGGAGGCGATGGTGAGGTGGCCACCGAAGCCGGGCTCTACGCGCCGTTCGCCATCGCCTTCGACGCCGCGCAAAACCTCTACGTGCACGACGGCTCCAACGGAACGGTGCGCCGCGTGAACGCCACCACGCGCATCATCCAGACCGTCGCCGGCGGTGGTTCGTTCATCGGCGACAGCCTCGTGGCCACCTCTGCGATCCTGCAACAGCCACTCGGCATCGCCCTGGACCGCAACAGCAATCTGCTCATCGCCGATACCGCGCACTCACTCGTGCGCAAGGTCGATGCGATCAGCGGCGTCATCTCCACATTCGCGGGAATCCTCAATCAATGCTGCGGTGCGGACGTGACTCCCGGCGCGGCGGCCACGGATACGCAGATCGGCTTCCCCGTCGATGTGGCCGTAGACGCGGGCGGCAACGCCTACCTCGCCGATCCGAACGGCGGCCGCGTGCTTCGCGTCGACACCGCGGGCAAGATCACGGTCTATGCCGGCGGAGGCAGTCCCGCCGACGAGACCGGCGACAACGGTCCCGCCACCGCCGCGCGCATCATCCCGCTGGCATTGGCCTTCGATCCCGCCGGGAATCTGCTGCTTGTCGATCACGCCTTCGGTGGGCCTCACCGCATCCGCAAGGTGCACGCGCAAACCGGGCAGATCACGACGATCGCCGGCGGAAAGACGGCCGGCTTCGCGGGCGATGGCGCGGCCGCCACGGCCGCGCTCCTGGACACGCCGCAAGGCGTCGCCGTGGACCCCGCCGGCAACATCTTCATCGCCGACGGCGCCAACGGCGCCATCCGCCGCATCGACGCCGTCACGGGAGTCATCACGACTTATGCAGGCCGAGGAGCTCCGGGGGATGGTGTGGGCGACGGACAGATCGCGACTGGGGCCGCGCTCGATCCGAAGCACCTCACCATCGACCGGCGCAATGACGACCTCTACGTCGCCGATCTCAGCGGACATCGATTGCGCAGGATCGACGCGAGAACGCAGATCATCACCACCATCGCCGGCACCGGAGTCCCGGATTTCTCCGGCGACAACGGCGCCGCGTCCGCGGCCACACTCAACTTCGGCTTCGAGCTGTCCGGCGTGCTCGTGGACGGCATCGGCCGCGTGTTCATCACCGACTCGAAGAACAACCGCATCCGCGCAGTCAACGCCTGCACCGCCGTCGCCGCGGCCACCTTGGCCGAACCGCTCGACGGAGCGACGACCTCCACCGCGCCGCGCCTCGCGTGGCAGAACGCGACGACGGGCGATCCCGCGTTGCGCTACGACGTCTACGTGTCGACCGACAGCGCGGCCGCGACTCTCTTCGCCGCCGACGTGACCTCGCCCTCGCTGACGTTGTCGAACCTGCGCAGTGGAACGAAGTACTACTGGCGTGTCGTCACGCGCGGCGATCGCTTCTGCCCGAGCGTGTCCACGTCGGTCTCCGCGATCCGATCGTTCACCACAACCTCGGGATGCGACGCGCCGGCCTCGTTCAACCTCCTCGCGCCGGACGACAACGGCGCGCTCGCCGCGCCCACCGCGCAACTGACCTGGTCCGCCGCGGCGGGCGCCGGCAGCTACGACGTCCTCCTCGGCACGACCAATCCTCCACCATTCGCGGCCTCCACGAACGCGACCTCCTTCACGGCCAGCGACCTCACTCCGGGGACGACGTACTACTGGAGCATCGTGGCCCGCGGCTCTTGCGATCGGGAGAAGAAGACGGCCACGTCCGTGCGCACGTTCCGCACCACGGGCAGTTGTCCCGCTCCGGCCGCCTTCACGCTCACGACCCCGGCCGCGGGCGCGACCGGCGTCTCCGTCGAGACGACGCTGGAATGGTCGGACTCCGCGAACGCCACCAGCTACGACCTCTACCTCGGCACCAGCGCGCAGCCTCCTGTGTTCCTCCTCGCGCGGACGACGAACAGCGTCCGCGTGTCGGGCCTCACCCCGGGCGCGCAGTACTTCTGGCGCGTCATCGCCAACGTGGCCTGCGACGCCGCGCGCAGCGTGTCCACTCCGATCTCGAGCTTCACCATCCGCGGCGCGTGCAGGCCCGCGGGCGCGACCACGTTCGCCTTCACGCCGACCACACCCGTCGCCGTGGGACAGACCTACGTGGTGACGTGGAACGCAGCCGCGGATCTCGCGGCCGACGGCTACTACGCCGTGGAACGCGCGACCACGAGCAACTTCGCCGCGATCCTGGACACGCAGACCACGGCCGGAACGTCGGCGTCATTCGTGGCCGGCTCCGCGGGAACGATCCATCACCGCGTGAGGGCCATCAATCCCTGCGATCCCACCAGCATCGCCTCGCCGTCGCGCGCGGTGACGGTGCTCGCCGCTCCGCCGAACGTGACCTTCACCGTACAGCCGCAGGCCGTCGTCACGGCGCTCGGCGAGCGGCTGGAGGAAAAGCGCGGGCGCTTCGTGTTGGAGAACATCGGCAACGAGCCCGTGTCCGTGCTCATCGGACGGCAGGAAGTGGACTCGGTGCCGTTCTTCACAATTCGCGATCCGCTCGGCGGCGACGCCTCGATCCTCGAGCTCGCTCCGCGTCAGCCGAAAGAGCTGGAGCTGCGCTTCTCCGGACCGCGCAACGACGTGGCCGGCTCGTATCAGGGCATCGTCTTTCTGGCCTCCCTCGGCAAGAGCCTGGCCATCACGCCGTACGCGTTCGTCAATCTGCGCGTCGGCGGCGGCGACACTGCGGTTCCGCAGTTCCGTGTCAGTGGCACGCCCACCGGGTACGCGTTCTTCCCGGGCTTCTCCGGTGACGACGCGACACGCCCATCGATCAACGTCGAGATCCACAATCCCGGGGGGACTCCGATGGAGCTCGGAAGCGAGATCGGACCGGAGCTCTGGCTCGTCCCCGAATCGGGCTGGAACGCCACGGCCATTCCGCCCGGGGCCACGCGAACCGTTCGTCTCTTCACGCGCCGCAATCGCGCGCCGAACGGCTCCGCGCTCCCTCGCTACACGTATTGGCGCGTGCGCACGAGAAACGGACAGACCGCACGGCTGCTGGTGCAGGACAACGACGTGCGCCCGACTGGTGCGGGACGCGGCGCCGCGCTCGATGCCACCAGCCGCTCGCTCATCGTGTCCGAGGTGGAGAGCCGGCCGGCCGGACGCTCCACGCTTCGTCTCAGTAACGTGGGATCGGAGCTCGTGCAAGTGGAGCTGTTCTTCACGCCGCAGGGCGCCGACGGGTTCGACGCCTCGCGCGTGAAGCGCGCCTCGATCACCATCCCCGCGAACGACGTCGTGGCCTTGAACGATCCGCTCGTGCAGTTGTGGGAGCTCCCCACGCCGGCGCTGGGACAGGTCGAAGTGCGGACCGACCCCTCGCGCATCGGCCTCCTGGGCGTGCGCTCCGACGTGATCAAGAGCGCGAACGGCGGCGGCGAGTTCGGCTCCACCAGCGGCGTGCATCTCCGCGGCGAAGGAGCCTCCATCGGTAGCGATCATGTGCTCCCCGGTGTGACCTCGGACGCGCGCACGCGGCCGGTGCTCGTCCTGGCCGAGACCAGCGGCATCGATCGCGCCACGGTGCGCATCACGCTCGACGACAAGGACGGCAATCGCAAAGGTCAGAGGACCGAAGAGCTCGCGCGCTACGGGATGCTCGAGCTCGACGAGATCACCACGCTCCTCGGCGGCACGAGCGGCGACGGCGCGCGCATCGGCATCGAAGTCACGGCGGGCGGAGGCTCCGTGATCGGCGTGGTCAAGCTCATCGACCGCGTCACCGGCGGAGGCGCGATCCTCATCAGCGCGCCGGCCGTGCAATCCACGACGACGAACCTGCGCGGAGTCCGCACTGACGGACTGGACTCGCGCAGCTACTTCCTCCCCGCGGTCATCAACACTCCCGCAAGCGGACCGACGCCGGCACTGCAATCGACGATCGGCCTCGCGGCCGTCCGCGGCGCGGCCACGTTCAGCCTCACCTATCGCGACGCCACGCAGACGCGCACCGCCGCGACCAACGTCGCCTCGGGCAGGACCGTCCAATACGCCAACGTGCTGGTCGAGTTGCTCGGCCTGCCCATCGGAACCGCGAGCGAAGGCACGCTGCTCATCGAGACCAACGCCAACGGGCGCGTCTACGGACGACTGACCTCCACCGGAGCGGGCGCCCTGGCCTCGGTTTCTCAGGACCTGACCATCATCGGCAGCGACTCCGAGCTGATCACGTCCGCGGACTCGCAGCGCCCGATCTACCTGGACGGTCTCTCGCAATCCACCGACGCCACCGGCGGCATCCGCTGGTCCCTCTGGCTCAATGAGCTGAAGGGCAGCTCCGGCAGCGTGATGGTGCGCCTCTACGAAGCCGGCAACCGCAACGTGCCCATCGCCGAGAAGCGCTTCCCGATCACCCCGTTCCGCACCCTCGTGCTCGACGACCTCTTCTCCGCGATGGAGCTCACCACCGCCGATCGCAACAAAGACCGCGCGAACATGCTCCTGTCCGTGACCTACGCCGACGGCGCCGCCGCGGTCGCCGCCATCGCCCGCTCCCTCGACCGCTTCTCCCTCTCCACCCGCGCCTTCGCCCTCGCCCCCGCCGGCACCGCACCTCTGGACCTCGGAGGAAAAGTCAGCATCGTCCCCCCCGAACCCCTCCGCTCCCCCCGCCGCCGCGTCGTCCGTCCGTGATCGTTCGCCCGCGCGGGGATTCACCACAGAGGCGCAGAGCGGCAGAGCCGCAACCAAAGCGGCGAGCAACTGTGGAGCGGTGGGCTTTAGCCCTCCGGGCGCTCGCGACGAGTGCGCCGAAGTCGCGTGAGGCTCTCGGGACTCTCGTGCCGAAAGCCGCGTGCTTCGTCCTAGCCCGCATTTCTCACAGCCCTTCGTCGCGAGACAGCCGAGAGTGGCCTGGATGCGAGTCGAACGGCGATTTCGCGACGAAGGCATAGTTGACACTATGTTGAGGAGCGAAATCGTCGTTCGGCGAAGCAGGCAGGCCGCTATCGGCTGTCGTAGCAGAAGGGCTGTGAGAAATGCGGGCTAGCCGAGACGGCAGAGGGGAAGCTCTTCGCGAGAGCCCGGAGGGCTAAAGCCCACCGCTCCACAGCAACCGTTCCTCTGACCGCACGACACTGCAGGTTGTGTGCGCCGCAAGCTACGCAGATTTCCAGATGAAGCGCGATCAGGACCAGCTTTCGTCGGCGGTTGGGCCGTAGATCGAAGGCACGGCGATGTCGTTGAGGCGCAGGTAGACCGTGAGCTGGCCGCGGTGATGCGCGAGATGGCTGATAGTGTCGGCGATCATGGCGTGGCGCGGCTTCTCGTCCACGACCTTGCCCGCGACCCGCAACTGCCACGGCTTCATCAAGTGCTCCTCCGTGGTGCGCGACAGCGCTCGGCGTCCATCGGCCATGCTGCGATCGAAGAGCTCGACGAGCTCCTGATTGTTCGAGGGTGGTTTCGGTGCGCTGCCTTCAGCGAGGTCGAGAAAGTCGAGATCGACCATGCTGGCGATCCATGAGGGCATCGTGGCGATGAGCACGGAGAGGTATCCGAGCGGCATCGATTTGGGGTGCGGCTTCCAGCCGTCCTTCCCCTCGGGCACGCTCTCGAGCGCGCGCCGTGTGTTCGTCGTCTCCCGCTCGAGTTGTGCGATGAATGCTTCAGTCAGCTTCATGCTCGGCTCCTCCGTGAGTTTGTTTTGGGACAGCATGTCTTGCGCCTACTTTCTGGTCACGCGGAGACGCGGAGGCGCGGAGGGGTGAGGGCACCGTTGATTCAGTCGAGGCATTGCGATACCAATGACCGGTGCGCAAGGTCTATGTCTTCACCGCTCTTTGGACTCTCGACACTTACATCCCGCGGTTCGGGACCAACGCCACGTATGCACTCGCCGATCTGACGGTCACCGAGCGCTACCAACTGCTGGCGCGGGTCGTGGAGCAGGGGTGGGTCTATCTGGCCAAGCATCTCATCGAAGGCGTCGACCGGATCATGGAAGAGAATGCGGTCTGGCTCTTTCTCTTCGTCGCGCCTGAGTACTACTTCTCCCGCTCCAGCAATGCGCACGCGATCTCCGAAACGGAGAAGCGCAATCTGGTCGGACGGCTGGCCACCCTGAGCGGCGGCTACACGAACCTCATCCTCGTGCCGGGCTCGATCGCATGGAAGAAGCCCATCGTCCGGCCGGACCTGGAGCTGCGAAAGAAGGACTCGATCTCGGGGCTCCGCACGGGTGCCCTCAAAGCGACGTCACGGCTCGACAAGTTCAATGAGCAGGTCAAGGTCAGTGTGCGCAATGAGCTGGCCCTCATCGAGAGCGTCATCGATCGCGAGATCGATGAGGTCCTGGCCGACCCGTGGATGAAGCTCTCGGAGAAGAAGCGCGTCGCCTCACGCGAGTTCCGTTACGAGAAACGCGAGGCTCTGGCCAAGAAGGCGTTGGATCGGCTGAAGACCGAACAACTGCAGATGACCACCAACACGAGCACCGCTCCGGAGCGCTGCTTCCTGGCGCGCAATACCGCCTACGCGTTCTACGGCGGCCGGGAGGTGGCGCGCTACCACAAGCGCAGCAACTTCCATGAAGTGCGCGTGGACGAATCGGACGGCGGCTATGTGATGTTCGAGCCCGGCGGCGGTCCGGACGGCAGCGGCGACCTGTTCGAAGTCGACGGAGTGAAGTTCGGTATCGAGATCTGCTTCGATCACAGCCTCGGCTTCCTCTCCGGGTTCTCCACCAAGAAGCCCCACGTGCAGATCATCATGTCCGCCGCGGTCAAGCTGGTGGAGAAACACGTCTTCGTGCCGCCGGACTGCTTCATCGTACACGCCAGTTCCGAGGCCACCGACACGCTGGCGTACTGCAACACCCGCTCAAAAGTCGAGAAGCTGGCCATGCTCGACGACCCCGCGGAACGAGGAACGCTCCGCTACGCAGTCCTGCCGTTCGAGATCGAACAGCCCCGCCTGCTCACTCTGGAGGACTTCATCGAGAACAAGCAGAAGTGAGATCGCGCCACGGCCTTCGAGTCTCCTTGGTCGTCGAGTCGTCGAGTCTTCAAGTGGTCCGGGTTTCGCGTGGCCTCGAATTCTCACAGTCGCACAGTCTCGGTCGCCGACCGCAAATAGCCTGAATATCCATGAAGATTCGGAGTCTGGCTCCGAATTTTCGAGGTATTGTGCTCTCATGATCTCGCGTCCGGGATACTTGGAGGCCCTTCGGGCCGCTCTCGAACGGTCGCCCGTCACCGCATTGCTCGGACCGAGACAGTGTGGAAAGACCACGTTGGCCCGGATGATCCCGGCCTCGGCCACTTTCGATCTCGAGTCACTGCCCGATCGGCGCCGGCTCGAGAATCCCGAGATGGTGCTTGGCTCCATCGAGGGGACTGTCGTGATCGACGAGATTCAGAGGATGCCGACGCTGTTCGAAGTCCTTCGGGTGCTTGTGGATAGACCGGCGAACCCCGCGCGGTTTCTGATCCTGGGCAGCGCCTCTCCGGACGTCATTCGCGGCGCCTCGGAGACGCTGGCGGGTCGTGTCGAGTTCATCGAGCTGGCCGGTTTCGACATCACGGAGCTGGATGACCGAGACGTCGACAAGCGTTGGTTGCGGGGAGGGTTCCCTCGCTCGTTCCTGGCGGAATCCGACGAGAACAGCATCGCCTGGCGCGAAGGATTCATTCGCACGTTTCTCGAGCGCGACATCGCGGAGCTTGGGTTCACTCTACCCTCCGCCGCAATGAGACGTTTCTGGACAATGCTCGCCCATCAGCACGGCCAGACATGGAACGGATCGCAGATTGGTCGATCGATGGGACTGAGCGACAAGACCGTGCGCGGATACCTCGATGTGCTGACGGGCACGTTCATGGTGCGGCAGCTCCAGCCATGGCACGAGAACATTCGGAAGCGGCAGGTGAAGGCACCGAAGGTCTACATCCGAGACTCGGGAATCCTGCATGCGCTGCTGGGTCTGGATCTCGAGGAGGATCTGCTCGCACATCCGAAGGTAGGCGCTTCGTGGGAAGGATTTGGGATCGAGCAGATTCTCCGGAACCTCGGGCGCGCGCAAGCGTCGTTCTGGGCGACCCACGGAGGTGCCGAGCTCGACCTGCTCATCCAGCACCGCGGCAAACGGTACGGATTCGAATTCAAATTCAGCGAGGCTCCGACTTCGTCCAAATCCATGCGCGTCGCTCTCGACGACCTCGGACTCGAGCACCTCTGGATCGTCTACCCGGGGAAGAACCGCTACTCCATCGACCACGCGATCTCCGTCGTTCCCCTCACCGAGGTTCCGCGGCTTCTGACCGGATCTTGAAACTCTCTTGGCCGTCAAATGACTCAGCGCACACCCAATGTCGACATCCTCTCCCGGCTCGGGGAAGCATTCAGCTATCCGGATGTCGAGTCGGAGAGCATCGCCACGGCTGAAGGAATCCGGATCTCCGTCGCGACTCCGCGCATGCTCTATCGAATGAAAAGGGATACCGTTCGTCCCCAGGACAGGCTGGACGCCGAGGCCATCAAGACGGAGTTCAGGCTCGAGGAGGAGGACTGATGCCGGTCCGCAAGTTTCGCTCCGTCGCCGACATGCCCGGCTTCCGATGGCACACTCCGCTCGATCCCGACAACTTGCGCCTCGCCTGCTCGCTCTCGCAGCTCGCCTATTGGCTTCACCCCATGAAGCATATCCCCGGCGTCCGGAAGTACCGGTCGGTCGAGGAAGCATGGCAGGCTCGCAAGGAGTGGGTGCGGAGCCAACTCCGCCGGCCGCGCGGATGACCATGCCACGTCGACGGAGAGGGTGGGTGTTGGGAGCACTGCGCCATTACGAATGTTGATCATCGTTCGTTTCTCGGTGGGCAGGCTCTCGTACTGCCAGTGCAGGCATGATGGCGCGTGCCTGCGCATTCGACGATCTACCCCGCCACGTTGAAGGCGTTCGTGGAAAGAAGGTCCTCGGCGCCGCTCTCGCGAAAGAAGATGGCCAGAACGGCCGAGCTGTCGATGATCACAAGCCCTCGCGACCGTAACGAAGAATGCGCTCGCGTTCCTTCTTCGTGATCCCCCGGCCCAGATCTTTTCGGGGAATGTTGGGCCAGATCTCTTTCTCGAGGAAGTCGAGAGCCTGTGCCAATCGAGGCTTTCCTGCCGGGTGTTGCGCGATCCGGTCTCGATGCTCTTCCAAGGCACGCAGAATGACCGTGGTCCTGGACTCGCCGGTCATCTTTGCGAGCTCCTCTGCCAAACGCTCGACCTTGTCATTCTGGATGCTCATGGCCATGGTGAAAGGATTCTACCAAAGCACCGTTGAGTAGGTGGGCCGCTCGAAACCATGCGATCGCGAGACCCGTCCTGCGATGACGCCATGCGGGCGCGGGCATCTTGCCCGGCGCGGTGGCGGACGGGCCTGTCCGACCTCGCTGATTTTGACCACACCCTGCGCGCTCCGAGAATCGCCAAGCCTCGGGTCACATGTCCCCGACTTACGGGAGCGCTTCAACGAGAAGTCGGATGAAGCCGCAACAGAGACGCGATGCGCGTCAGACGATCACCGAGCCGGCCTCCCGCCGACGACGTTCATCTTCCAGAGCTCTCCGAGCGTGTAGTCTTCGAGCCACTCTCGAAGACGCGCGCTATCGACGCGCTCGAACACCGAGGCCCCGTCGCGACGTTCGGTGACGATCACGTCGCCGGGCGGAATCTGGTTGACCAGCTCCACCGACTGCGTGGAGACGATGAGCTGCGTCCTCTCGCTCGCTTGCTGCAAGAGTGAGCCGAGGATCCCCAGAGCGTAGGGGTGCAACCCGAGCTCCGGCTCGTCGATGAGGATCAGGTCGGGTTGCAGCGCTACTGGCTGGAGCAGCAGTGTGGCCAGGCAGATGAACCGAAGCGTTCCGTCGGACAACTGCAGCGGACCGCGTGGCGTATCTGGATCATCGGCCTCGAGCCATTCCAGCTCCATGCGTTCATCGGGATCATCACGCTGAAGGAAGTCCCCGAAGAAGGGCGCGACCATGCGCACCGTGTCGACGATGGCCGTGTAGTTGCTCGGATACTTCTGCCACAGCATCCGTAGAAATGGCCCGAGGTTCGCCGCGTCGGGCTTGAGGCGAAGGTTTTCCCGAACCGGCTGCGCGAGGCGCACCTGCGCCGTGGCGCTGGTGTCGTGAAAGTGGAACACGCGCCAACTGAGGACGGCGGGCAGAACTGATCCCGCGATGGGATCACTCTCGATCGACGGGAGCTTTGCTTCGCTGTTACCACTGGGGAACTTCCGGATCACTTCCAGGTCGTCTCCCGCGACGTAGGTTCCTTCCGTCGAGAAGACCAGTTGGTTGGCCGCGGGAGCGAGGGTGAAGCAATAGACGGTGCTGCCGATGTACAGCTCGACCTCGATCTGCTGCGTCCTCTTTCTGCCACCGAAGAGAAGCGCATCTGGGCCGTTCTCCGTCTTGACGTAGAGCTGCAGCCGTTGATCGAGCATCTCCGCGAGCATGCGGAAGAGGCCGATGAAGTTGCTCTTCCCCGCGCCATTGGCGCCGATCAGGACATTGAGATTTCTGAGCTCGAAGTTCTCCAGCGCCCGGATCGACTTGAACCCCCGCACGGTGAGGCGCGCCAGACGAGTCATGACGACAACCTTCTATCGAGAAACACTCCGGCGTCCCACGGCTGCGTCCTCGACTCCCCGATCGTCCGCACGAACTCCTGCACCGACCCCTCGACCGTGTCGTCCTTGATCCTCGTCGCTATGGCGGAATGATTCTACCAAGAGGCACGGTGCAGCCCATTGGCGGTCGATCACCGTCGGCGCCAGACATCATCGAGCAGTTCCGACGGCGAGACCCCGAGCGCGTCGCAGATGCGAAAGACGACGGTGAGCGTCGGCGTGTTCTCGCCCCGCTCGACGAGACTGAGATAGGTCAGGCTGATCCCCGCCGCGTCGGCAATGACGCCCTGCGCAATGCCGCGTTCCTCGCGCGCCTGACGGACCGCGGCGCCGAACAGCACCGCTTCCTGTTCCCGATCTCCTCGCCGTGTCAAACGCTTGCATCGTAGCTGTGATAGCCCTATACTACTTGCAACTATGGTTGCAACGCATGGCCGCCCACTGCGCGAGCCTCGAAGACCTTGACGATGACCACGACCATCTCCAAAATCCGTCAGCTTTTCCTGCAGGCCAAACCCACCTACCTGATTCCCGTGGCGGCAACGCTGCTCGGCATGGACGAACGAGAGCTGCGCCGCTGGATGGAGTCCGGCGAGTTGGAGGGCGCCGAGACGGACGAAGGACTTGTGCTGCCGTGGCCGGAGCTGGTGTCGTTCGCAATGGAGTTCTGGTCGCAGGAAGCCGTGGAACAGGCCCTGGGCGCGGACGGGGCCGCGGCGCTGCCGGAGCTCTTGCGGCTGACCGACCTCGAAGTGCGCATCCCACGGATCGAAGTCGTCGCGCTGGAGCGGTTGGCGGCGCGCGACGAGGAGAGCGTCAGCGCGGTCCTCGCGCGGGAGTTGCGCGATCTCGTGTCCGTGCATTCTCAGTGGCTGTCGCAGGAGGTACCCGGTTTCGCGAGGGCGCTGGCGTGGCCGGAGTGAGAGGGAGCTGGAGCGTGGAGCAACCCGCAGGCGCCCTACGGGGCGGGTCACAGGACCGTGAGCCATGCGGAAGATTCATCCTTCCAGCGGGTGCCTGAAACGTTGACGCCGGTTCTAATAGTGAGCAGCGCTGCGCCTGCTGCTCAAAGAGAATAATACTTCTTTACAAGCTCCACGAGCAGCCCCGGAGCCACAGCTATCGTGCCCTCGACAGCTTTCGTGGTCATTCTTCCGACCCAGGCGGCTACCTTCGGACCTAGGGCCTTCTTCTCCGGAATTCCGTCCGCTTCAATCGCCGTCTTAAGTTCTTTGGTATCCTCGGTCGGAACGCCCTCGCTTTCGAGTGCCCGCACGAGCATCTCGAGATCACCCTCCTTGACCTGCAGATGAGCGCTCTGTACGAAGTGAGTTCCAGCGGCGATCACGTTCTGACTTCCACTTACGTGGAGATTCACCACGGACGCTGCCGCCGCTCGATCCGCGTTTGAGATACTCTCCTCATCCTTCTTCATCTCCGGAAACCTCTCTCCTAAATCGAGTACAAGCTCTAGCAGCCGCGTCCTCACTGAATCCAGGACTTGCTCCAAAGCGCTCCTGTGAAACTGGTGCCAAACCTCGTATGCCTGCAAATCAAGAAAGGGAGACGGCAACGGCATGTTTGCCGGCAACGACAACCGCAGATAGTCATCATTGCCTTCAATCATCCTTTCCAATTCGCGCACGCCGAAAGTGAGATAAACCTTCTCCACCTGATCGCGCACTTCAGGCGGATATGTTTCCGTCGGAAACCGATACCCGGTTACCCTCCGCCCGATTTCATCACCGAAGTTTCCGGCGACTGACGCCCCTATGACGCGGTAACTCGGCACACTACCCAGTGTCGGATAGCCGTCGAGCTCATGCTTCAACCACTCCCGCAGATCATCGTTGCGAAGAAGCGACGCGAGAACCAGCCCGTTTCGCAACACATCCGTGAGCGAGTACGACGAACTCGTCGCCAGATCCTGAATCTGTTTCAGTAGTCCCATTTCACGCGGATTGTCGCACGTCTCCTCGCAGACTGCAGTGAGAAGCAGGCGCCGAGGAGCACCGACCACGATCGAAACTCCGGCCGATCGAACCACGGCCATGCTGTGTCCCTATCCCTTCGACGTATGGAACGGGCGCAGAGACAGCGATCGACAGACCGCTCGGAAGGCTAGAACATGATCGCAAACTGCAAATACATTACGCTACAGCGAAGAAATCACTGTTTCCCATCAGTTCGAATCCAATCCTGAAGCTCGTTTACCGCCCAATCGGCGATGTCGTCATCCGACCATGGCACTTCGGACACGATGTCGATCCATGCTCCGTCAACAAATGCGAAGCGATGGGACTGAACTTCGCGGTGGCCCTCTTCCCAATCTCTCGTCTGCCGCTTTACTGACCAGCCCACACCCACGCTCATCCGAACTGGACCTGAGTTCTGGACGCTGTTGACGAAAATCAGGAAGTCACCGGCGACGAGCTGAAACTTGAACTCGTGTTTCGAGTTCAACTCGGTATTGCCGAATCGCGCGGCGCGTTGCTTAACCAACTCGACGATGTTCTGAACTTCAGGTTGCATGCGCTATTGTCGCGCTGGCGTTCTCGGCATGCAAATGGAACATCTGAGTTTTGAGCTTCGTTTGCGGCGTAGTAGCGACGAATTTGCTCTCGCCCCCCTCACCACCGCCGCCGCAACTCCCACCCGTGAAACACCCCCGCCCCCAACAACATCACGAGCGCTAGCGCTGCATAGGTCGCGATGACCAAAGGCGTCGCGGTGCCGAACCAGCCGGCGAAGTCGAGCTTGGGGGAGAGGCCTTTGTCTTGCGTCGTGATGTACCAGAAGGTGAGAAACGCGACGATGAAGGTCTTGGGGTTGGAGCTGATGATTCCCAGGGTCGTGGCGGCGGCGGTGGTGAAGAGGATGCCTACCAGGAGCGGCAGCGCGGATGACGGTTGCAATGCGATGGCTCTCGCGAGGGGGATTGCGAGAAACGCGAGGGCCACGATTAGCGTCGAGGTGAATTTCCAGAGGACGAAGTTCGTGCGCAAGCTGGGCGTCGCGAAGACGAGGGCTGTGGTGCCGGCGCGTTTTTCGCGGGAGGCGATGTCGGCGATGGCGATGGCGCAGAAGGCCAGGGCCAGGGGCATGAGGCCGGTGAGGAGGGATTTCGCGTCCATGCTCAGCGCGGCGATGGCCAGGCCGATCATGGCCACGGCCGTGAGTGGGAAGGCGGCGATGGTGGTGAGGGCGTCGGTCATCGCGGAGCGCAACAGCGACGCACGGCCGGAGGCGGAGACGAGGGTGTTGCCGGCGTGGACGATCAGGCGGGCGATGGGCTTGGCCATGAAGTTGATGCGGCCCAGCCAGCTCCTGCGCGCTTTCTCGTTCGGTGTGGCGCGGACGCGCGCGGGGTCGAAGCGGTGGAAGAAGACGCGCGCGCCGAGGAGCATGACCATGGGCCAGAGCGTGGCCACGAGGCGCGTGGAGAGCCAGTAGCCGGTCAGGCGCAGGCCGCCGAAGTCCAGCGTGCCTTTGGCGGCGTCGAAGCTGGACGAGCCGATGGAGAGGGAGTTGGTGTTGTAGTAGTCCTTCATCTGCCGCAGCAGCACGCCCATGCCGGAGACGTCGAAGTACGGCGCCCAGTTCCCTCCGCCGCCTTTCTCCATGGTCACGGTCACTGTGGTCATGACCATGATCCAGAAGAAGAAGTAGAAGACATCGCCGGCCTTGGAGCGCAGCAGCGGCGTGGACTCGAAGAGGATGGCCGCCGCGGAGACGAAGACGATGGCCGGGGGCACGAGCATGAGGTACTGGCCGATGAACACGAGCGGCTCGAGCGGCGCCTCGCCACGCACGAGGACCATGGCCATGGAGGTGAGCATGAAGCCGCCCATGAACACGGACAGGAAGACGACGTTGCCCGCGAACTTGCCGATGATGTACTCGCTGCCACGCATGGTGGTGGAGGCGATGACGTATCCACAGCGCGAGAGGACGTCGCGGCGCAGGGCGTTGGAGACGACGTAGAACGCGGCCAGGCCGATGAAAATGGTGCCGAGCATGGCCGTGGCCATGCCGATGGCGGCGGAGTTGTAGAGCACGCGCTGTCCGCCGATCTGCATCAGCGCCCGTCCGGTGGAGGGCTTCGGGATCCACAGGTACGGCACCGCGGAGAGGAGCAGGAAGACGACGATGGTCGAGGGGCGCCGCAGGCGGATGAGGAAGTCGGCGCGGACGATGGCAATGAGTCGGTGCAGGCGCTCGCTCATGCGACGCGCTCCGCGCGCTGTGCGCCGCCCACACCACCCTTCATCGTGAAGAGGAACGCGTCCTCGAGCGTGGGCTCGGCGTGCACGGCCTGCGGCACGGGCTGCTCGTTCGACACGATGCGCGCGTGTACGCCGTCAGACTTGCGCACCGCGCCGCTGATGTTCATCGTCTTGCGCACCTGGTCGAACTGCTCCGACGGCAACACGGCCTCCCACACGGTCCCCTCGGCCGCCCTCATCAGATTCTCGGGTGTGGAGAGCGCCACGAGGGAGCCCTCTTTCATGATTGCGATCTCGGTGGCGATGGACTCGACGTCGGAGACGATGTGCGTGGAGAGGATGACCAGCCGGCCTTCGCCGAGATCGGAGAGGACGTTGCGGAAGCGCACGCGCTCTTCGGGATCGAGGCCGGCGGTGGGCTCGTCGACGATGACCAGGTCGGGGTCGTTGATGAGGGCCTGGGCGATGCCGAGGCGCTGTTTCATGCCTCCGGAGAAGCCGCCGACGGCGCGCGAGGCGACGTGGTGGAGGTTGACCATCTCCAGCATCTCGCCGATCTTGGCTTTGCCGCGCACGCCTTTCAGCGCGGCGAAGTAGCTGAGGAACTCGTGCGCGGTGAGGTTGTCATACACGCCGAAATCCTGCGGCAGATAGCCGAGGCGGCGACGAAGCTCGTCGGGGTTGGCGAGGATGTCGATGTCGCGGAAGAAGATCTTGCCGGCGGTCGGCTTGGTCACGGTCGCGATCATCTGCATGAGGGTGGTCTTGCCCGCGCCATTGGGGCCGAGGAGCCCGAGGACGCCGCCTTTGACGCTGAAAGAGATGTCGCGGGCGCCGTAGTTGCCGGAGCGGAAACGCTTGGAGACCGATTCGATGCGCAGCATGCGGGGGGTATACGCGTTTCCTTCTGGAAATGTTTTTGCGGGCGCATCGGAGGGGCCGCCCATCCAAGGATGGTGCTTGATGACCATGCCTTCCCTGCTGATTCGTGGCATCCTGAAATGTGTACGCCGGGTCCTGCGCAGGCGGAAGTGGTTCTCGGCAGGTAGAACGATGAACAGCATTCTTGACTACCTGGAATTGCACGCACAACAACAGGGCCATCGCGAATTCCTCGTTCTCGAGGACGAGCGGCTGACGTTCGGCGAATTGGCTACGCGCGTACAACGTCTGGCCGGCGTGCTGCGGGGGCGCGGTGTCCGGCCGGGCGATCGTGTCGTGCTCTATGTGAGTCGCAAAACCCGATACTTGACCGCCTATTTGGCCACGATGGCCTCGGGTGCGATTGCGATCCACCTTTATCCGGAGCGACCAACGAGCTATGTCGATTTCGCCGCCACGCATACCGGAGCGGGACTGGTGATCACCGATCAGGAGCAGGTGGACTGGTCCGGGTTTCCTCACCCCTTGCTGCGGCATCCCGACCTTTCCGACGCGAACCTGCCGATGGTCTGGCCGGGTCAATGCTCCGACGCCGCGTACATGATGTTCACCAGCGGCACGACCGGTCAGCCGAAGGCCGTCGTCACGACGCAGCAAAATGTACTGTTCGTGACCCGGACGCTGATGCGCATGGCCGGCATGAACCAGGACGATCGGGAAGTGATCGTGATGCCGTTGGGCTCGACCGGCGGACTGGGCCACTTTCACAGCAATCTCGTGCTGGGCAATCGCACGATCCTGCTGCCGTACTTTTTCGGCTCGATGACGGCAGCGGACCTCCAGGGACTGCTGGGGACGATCGCCGATGAAGGGATCACCGGCTTTCTGGCAACGCCCGGCCTGTTGGGCCGGCTGGCGACGGAGCACCGCGACCTGTTTCGCGAGAAGGCTCGGAAACTGCGCTACATCCTGAGCAATGTCTGTCCGATCCGGCCCGACCTGGTGCGCGACCTGATGGACCTCTTGCCCAACACCCGGTTTCATACGTACTACGGCCTGACGGAAGCCAGTCGCAGTGTCTACCAGTGCTACAACGATGACCCGGCAAAGGTCGCCGCCGCTGGCCGCCCGGCTGAGGGCGTGAGCATCAGGATCGATCAACGCGATCACGCCGGCGTGGGCGAGGTCCTGATCCAGGGCGGAAACGTGATGGACGGATATTGGGGCGGCGGCCGCGACGGATTCGATGACGAGGGATGGTTCCACTCAGGAGATCTGGGCACCATCGACGCGGACGGCTACCTCTTCATCCGCGGCCGGTTGCACGACAACATCAATGTGGACGGTTTGAAGTTCCTGCCTCGCGAGATCGAGGACGTGCTCCTCGCGCACCCGGCGGTCGCGGATTGTGCCGTGGTTGGATTGCCCGATCCCATTCGTTACCAGCGGGCCGGCGCCCTGATCGTGCTGGCGGAACATGCGGGCCGGCCGGCGACCGTCGCCGAGCTGCAGGCGTTCTGCCGCCAGCGACTGGACTCGCACAAGATCCCGGCCGTTTTCCGCTTCGCCGCGGCCATTCCGCGCAGTGAGCTGGGCAAGGTCCATCGAGAGGCATTGATCGAGCTGATGAGCAGCGCGGACGAATGATCGACCGGCTTGGACCGTACCGCGTCAGCGTATAGATATAGAGAGTGCTGGGTGCTGGGTGCTGAGTGCTGATCTGTCGATAGATACGCGTCGTGCGAAGTTCTGTCGCCCGCTGACGCGGGCTGACTTTGAGAGTCGCGTAATCCCACGCCTGAAGGCGTGGGCTATCTTCTCGCGCCCGCTACCGCGGGCTTGACCACGGGGCGGCTCAGGAATGTCCAAACTCCAGTCGCGCCGCCTTGAGGCGGCGCTCGAACGCCGGAGGCGTGACGGAGATTAGCCGGTGGCAAGCGCCGCAGGCGTGCCGCCACCGGTTGCAGTGCCCCATGCATTGCACCCCGGAGGGCGTGCCGGATCCATTCAGAATTCTCCGCGACCCCATCCGGGGTCGAAGTTCCACGCACATTCATCCGGTGGCGGCGCGCCGGAGGCGCTTGCCACCGGCTAATCTCCGTAACGCCTGCCGGCGTAAAAGCAAACCCCGATGAAGTCTGCACTCGAAACGAACCGCACCTGAGTGAGCAAAGCGACCTCAGTGCAGCGCGCCGCGCCATACCCCGTTGCCGCAGAAAAATGTCCAAACCCCAGTTGCCGCCGCCCCGTATCTCATGACGTCGAAGGGCCGGCGAACTTGCTCGAACAGCGTACCCAAGGCTTGGCCAACCAGCGCCGCCGGCCGTGCCGGCTCAGGCGAGGATTCCGAGGAGTCGATCGAGGTCGCGTCGAAGGTCGAACCTTCGCGTGTTTTCGATCGCCTTCTCCGAAAGGCTTTCGTAGCGGGGCCGGTCTCGCAGTAGCTCCTGCAATGCCGGCAGCCAGTGATCCGCATTGCGATAGTCGTCGATCAGAATTCCCCCGTTGCCGACGGCCTCCGGCAGGCCCCCCGTACGGCTGGCGATCACCGGAATGCCGCTGGCGTGAGCCTCCAGGACGACTCTGCCAAAAGCCTCCTGCCATTGCGACGGAACGATCAGCACGCCGGTGCGGGCGTACACGACGCGCATGTCCATCTGTTTCTTCATGTACGTGGCATTCGGGAGACGCTCGATCCGTCTCACGACGGCCGGGTCGGTCCCCCAGCCTTCGACGAACAGAAACTCGTGTTGTGGAAGGCGTTCAGCCAGTTCCAGTGCGATCTCCACACCCTTCACCTGCACCGGATTGATCATCGTCACGCATTGGCCACGCAGGGGCACGCGGTAAAGTTCAAAGTCAACGAGCGGGTACAGCACGTGCGACTGTCGTCCGAACCGTCTGAGCAATTCGCACCGGGTGAAGTCCGACACGGCAAAAACGAGATCCGGCGCCGATTCCAGAGCCAGGAAGTTCTCTACATGCTCGACATCCAGTACGTAAAGAGCCGTTCTGCAGCCGTTGCGTTTCGCGAGGGCGAGAATCTCCCTGGCTTCGTTCAGTTGCGCAAACACGACGTGCGGCCTGAGCTCCGCAATGGTCTGCTCGATCAGACTCGAAAAATGCTCATCGGTGGCGAGCGTGACCCGATACGGTGCGCAATAGCTGAGAAGGTCCCCAGTGAGGTCATACCGGATGGCGAGGTCGTCGAGCCGCGCGAGCTTCCTGACGACATGCTCTCCGAAGGTACCGGTGAACCGGCAGTCGACGCCGATTCGTTCGAGCTCCGTCAACATGGTGTGGGCGATCGTTCCGTCTCCTCCGATGAAGAACGGGAATGCAGGACGACCAACGGCATAGAGGAATCTCAAGGCGAGAGCGCTTTCAGAAACCCGGCCTCATCGAGCCGTCTCAGGCCCCAACTGAAGAACGCGCTCCGGGAGCCGTCATTGACGAAGTGCTGCGAGATCGTTTCGTCGCTGATGAGCATTGAGGAGATCTGATATCTGGAGAGATCGAGAACGCGCCGTCCGGCACTTCTCGAGAACAGGCAGGCCAGCATGGTCTGCTCGAGCCATCCTTTCCAGAACTGGAAACGGTGCGCGGGTGAAGCGTCCACCGAGGATTGGAGCAGGGTCTCCACCAGCCTGAAATCGAACGCGTCCCGGGGCAGGCCAAACAAGCCCGAGTTCAAACGCGGGATCAGGCCGGGAGCGTCGAACTCGTATGCGTCCTGATAATCGGAAGACATGAACGGAGAAGAATCCCTCACGCATTCGAGGATCTCCGGAGGCTTGCGAAAGAACAAGATGTCGGAATCCAGGGCCACGATGAACGGCTCCTCCGACAAACAGGGGAAGTCGAACAGTTTCTTCGCCAGTTGGAAATCGCACCCGAACCGCCACAATTCGCAAAGCGGCAGAGATTTCAATGATTCCCGCAGGCGGTGGTCGGCATCGGCCCGATCCGCGCGGATGACGGTGCATCCCGGGAAGTGGTCGTGAAACAATCGAACGGACTCCTCGGAGAGCGACCCATCGTCATGGACGACCAGCGCCGGACGTTCGCCAAGGTGGTGATAGAACGACTTCAAGGCCCAGCAGGCCATCGTTCTGTCCCGTTCGCACGTGAGGATGTGGACTTCGTAGCCTCGCGTACCGCCGCAGACAATGGGGCTGGTGTCGTAGATGGCGAGCGGGTGCGTTTTCGCGTAAGACCGGTCGTTCAACGGACGGCCTCGTTGTATCGGGAGGATGCTGAAGACACGGTGTTCGAATCCGCGTGATCGTTGTCGGACAAGACGATTGGCGGGATCGCGATGAGTGCCTGCAGCTCACCTTCGCGTAGTTTCCGGCTCATGGTTCCGTCGATGCTCGTCGCGGACATGGGAAGGCAAACCTCGAGAAGGCGGCGTGCGCCGGGCGCGCTCACCGCATAGCCGCAGAGGCCGTGAAACTCGAGGACTCGGGCCAGCAACGTCTCGCCCTCATACGGTTTCTGCGGCCAGTCGACGGCAAACGGCGCTCCCAAGCCGATCGGAAGGCCGTTCTCCTGGCAGATCAGTTGGACGTCCATGCGCGGGCATTCGAGTTGAATCGTCAGGGGTGCATCTGTATTGAAGCCCAGGTGCACGACGTCCCAAGGCCCTCGATGCTCCGCGGCTTTCAGAACATGGCGCAGCCGTATTCCGAACTGTGGGCACACCTGTGCGTCATCCTCGAGAATCACCAGCACCTCATCCTCCGCGGATCGAGCGGCCTCCTCCCAGAGTGACCGGTGGGATGACGCACAGCCCAGATGGCCCCAGGTATGAGGCGCATACCCATCCTGCAGGCCGTTCGCGGCAATGATCCCGCCGGCCACCAGTTCGTTCGCCGTGGAGCTCGCAAGCTGGGAGCCGTCGATGCCGTCAACACGCCTCCACGGAATGGCGGATGCATCCAGCTCGGCGGCATTGTGCGTGAGGAAGCGCTCGGCCCGATCAGGACGGCCTCTCAAGTTGATGTACGCAATGCGAACATGGACCATCACGCCTCTCCGTCTTCGAGCGACACCATCAGCGGACATAATTTGTAAGACATGAACACGTCCTGCATGCCGCGATGAAGACAAATGTGCTCGCAAGTCCAACCTTCATAGCGCAGGGCGTAGAGCACCTCCGGTTTGTAAATCGCGATGCCTCCGAAGGCGGACCTCACACGTACCGGCGGGTCGAGTGCCGAGCCGGCCATCGCGGCGGCCTCGAGCAACGCCTCCTCGACATTCCCGGTCTGCTGAAGTGAGTCGGTCTCCATTGCAGCGATGTCGTATAGACGGACGGGCAAGATCCCGCGCGTTGGGACCACTCGCATGATCGGCCCATAGAACCCCAGATCGCGCTGACTCAGCCCACTGCCACACAATGCCTGCCATTCAGGATGGATCTGGTCGAGCTCGCGAATGGCCGCGGCGACATCGACCTGGCTGAAGTCGGCGAAGTCGATGTCCAGCACGATCGCGTAGTCGAAGTACGGCGCATGCCGTCGGGCCAGCTCGAGGCATTGATTGCGGCAAGCGGCCATGCGTTCGTAGCGCCAGCGCGAGTCGCGTCCTTCGTCCATGGCCGGCCGGTGTCCCCGCTCGGACAGCACCCGCACGTCAGGGCGTCGCACCGCCAGATCGGAGAGCCAGCCGGCAGTACCGTCGGTCGAGTCGTTTTCATAGACGCAATAGAGCACCTCGTTGAACGTGCGCTGCATCCGGTCGTCGAGAATGGCGAAGTTGCGATCCAGGCGATCCATGTTGTCGTGCAGCAGGAACAGGACGGCGGCCTTGCTTCCCCGGAGGGCAGGACCATCCCGTTCGCTCACAACCTCTGCCACGGGCTGGCCCCCTGGAGCGACGCCAGGGTCTCGAATGCAGACTCGAGACACAAGTCGAGCACCTCCCGCTCCTTTTCGCCGAGGATGACCAGATTCCTGTTTTGCGGGTAGGCCCACCGGCTCATGTGAGCGATGCTGAATCCGGCCTGCTTGGCTTCTTCGAGCGGACTTTTGCGCACGGCGTCCCATAAGACGATGGCCGGTCTCGCGAGGGCCGTCGCGATATGGGAGAGGCCCGTGTCGAACCCGATGTAAAGATCGCTGGCCCAGATGAGCGCGACGATTTTTCGGATGGTCGTCTTGGGCGTGAAGACCGGCAGGGGCTTCTGCTCGAAGGCGTCGTTTCCCACCTGAAACAAGCCCGCCTTCGGCCCGAGAGACTGGACGAGCTCGTGCCATCGGTCGAGGAACCACGGCGAGCCAGGGAGGCTGGAGGAGCGTCCGTAAGGACACAGACAGATCACCGGACGCCGGAGCCCCGAGAGTTGCACGAGGCCCCACTGCATCTCCTCGCGTGACAGAAACAGCGAGCCTCGCAACTGGCGCGGGCGAAGCCCGTACGGCGCGCAGAGGTTCTCGATCTCGTGGCGCGCCTGGCAGAAATTGTCCATCTCGGCGCTGAGATCCTCGGTGATGACCGGGTCGATGAGGCCGGCATTGACGAGGGTCTCCACGAACGGGTTGCCGTCCCAGAGTGGATAGTCCCCTTCCCCCTCGGAGCGCCGGCCGTCCATCGAGCAGTCCAGCGGCACAGTCAGCAGTCGGATGGGCCGGCCCTGCCGCCGGGCGAACTCTTCGACGAGGCGCGTGTAGCAGACCAGACTGCCAATGCCGATCGCGCCGGGAACCGCGAGATCGCATCCGTGTTCCGTGGCGTGGTGCCGGGAGAGGACGAATGGATCGGAATCAAGGAATCGCGGCGGCTCCTTCCATTCCTTCATAGGCTCTCCGTCACACGACCACAACAGGCGTGATCTCGTCCCACCCGAGCGGATCCGTATAGCTGTAGCTGCGAACGCTGAAGGCCTTGCCGTCGACGAACCCGACCCTGACGGACTGGTGGTACGTTCCGATCTCGCCCTCGGGCGAAATGCGCGGCATCGTGCCTGAGGAAAAATAGCGCTGCGCGACATACCGTTCCCGATCGCCCGCAAACACGCGCTCCAACTGTTCAATGGATGGACTGATGAACACTCCCCTGGCGTGGTAGTCGTCCAATGGCTTCAGGACGAGGTTCGATGCGCCGCCGAAGTGATCCGCAACGTCCCCGGCGCTGCGGAACCGGGAGAGATGGTGCGTCTCGAGGGTCGCGCTCTCGATCCGCTCCTGGTCTTCTTTGGCGATCCCGAAGTTCTCGCGGCTGAGATCCGAGCATGCCGCCAGGAAAGCCTTGGTGGCGAGCTTCCAGCCCAGTGGGTTGGGAAAAAAGATCGTGGGATGGACGCGGAAGGCTTCCAGATACCGCTCGAACGGCTCCGGCTCATACTGCATGTTGCGGGGGATGACGAGATTGAAAATCCGGTCGGATCTTTCTCCGTTCCAGCTCGGCCAGGAGCCGGCATCGAGCTCGACGTCCTTCGCGTACACGAGCCGTGCGTCGATGTCGTGGTCCGCGAAGATCCGTGCGACATACCTGTAGTGGGGAAGGTAGTTCTTGCTTCTCTCCGTGTGGTTCACGGCGATGGCCACCTTCCTGTGCCTGCCCCTGTCCGTGACCAGGCCGGCCAGTGCCTTGTCGAAGCCCTCGTTCATCGGACGCGCCGATCCGAGGTCGAACGCCTCGAAAAACCGCCGTTCGAACATCTCCGTCAGACCGACATGTCCGGGCGGCAGGAAGTTCACTTCGATGATCTTCTCGGTATTGCCGGCTACGTGGTAATCCACGCAACCGAAGTAGTCCGAGGGTTGCAGCGGGACCTGAGCCATGAACCACGGCGTGCGCGTGACCATCTCTTGATAGCGGGGCGCAGCGAGCAACCTGACCACGGAGCTCGTGATGTCCACGAGCCTGGCGAACTGCTCCCTGGGAAGGAAAAGCGGTGTCGTGGCGAAACGGTAGATGTGGGGACCGAGTGCCTCCTCCAATCCCGACACGTAGCGTTGATAACGCTCGGCGGTAAATTGCCGGAAGAATGCGTCGTACGCGAGCCGGACTCGGTCGTTCATGCCGCTCCCGCGGGTTCCCCCGTCCCCAAGGCGTGCAATGAGGGGTTGTTCAAGGTGGCTTGCAATGCCAGCTCCACGGGATCGACGACGTCGATTCGCGAAAGCCTTTTCCTGAGATCCTCACTCCCCGTTTGGCTCACCATCGCGAGAATCGGCGGGATCTCCGTACACCCGGCGACGATGCAGTCGAAGTTCGTGCTCGTGGCGAAGATCTCGGCGAAGACCGCCTGGCCCGCGGCGGACGCCGTCTCCGGGTCGAACGCCTTGAGACCGTCGTAGATCGCGCGCATCAGCGCCACCTGAATCCGATCGGCTGGCTCGACCCAGGGGATGCCTTTCTCGTCGAGCCGCCGCGTGAAAATGCGGCTGATCCGCGTCCCGAGGCTGCTCAGGATCAGGGCCGGCCGCGAAGAGCGCCTCCGCTCCAGCGCGTCGACGACACACTCCACGAGGGAGATCAGTCGCAGGTCGCCGCGGCCGGTCCGCGCCACGCCCGGGAGGAATGCATGTGCCGCATTGCACAAGACCAGGACGTCGATCGGGCGCCGCGTCGAGGTGACATGACGGATGGCTTCGCACAGAGCGGTCTCGAGCGCACGGACGACCGCCCTGTGTTCCGGCGAGATTCCGTCCGGGCAACGCGCGTCCGCGATCGCAGCCTGGGTGCGATCGGGGACCGAGCAGGCCTGCAGCAGAAGAATCTCGCGGCTCTCTCCGAAGATGGAGCAGGCCCGGGCGAAGCCCTCCGCCCCGGCGAGCGGTCCCATGCCTCCGAGGAGTACGAGCGGCGGGAGCGTCGTGGCGGAGGGGCGGAGCGCGAAGAGCTCGACAGGGAAATTCTGATCACGCACATCCTCGCCCCGAAGGCGCTGCTCGGCCGCGCTTGCCGAGAACCGTCGGAGGTAAGCGAGTACGGCTTCCATCGCGGCGCCGCTGTCGACGAGCTCGGCACACTGATCGACGGCAAGCCCGCTAGCCGGTTTCAGGTTGCACCTTGTCGATCGCGGACCATCCGAAGGCGCATCTCACCCATGACCACGCCGAGGCGCTCCAGATACTCGGTGAAGAGCGTTTCCGCCCGCTCGTAATCGGTCTGGAGTCTTCCGGCCATGTTGTATCGATCGAGTGCGTCCACGACCACGAGGAAGTGCTTCATCTCCGTCTCGTCGCCGACGTGCGCGCCGATGTAGCAGAGCGCTCGCTCCTTCTCCGCCTCGGTAAAGTCATAGTGCGAGTCGACGAGCTCCGTGAAGGCCCGGAGTGCCAGCGAATATTCGGCGTGGTTGTAGATCTCCGAGAACATGTTCGTCAGCAGTCCCATTGGGATGTCGCCAACGACCATCTTGTCGTACACCCAGCGCTTGAACTCGAGCGCCGCGGGCAGGCCGTTCTCTTCCATCAACCAGGCATCGCTCGGGACGAAGGAGCGGGCCATGTCGTCGTACAGTGCGGCGTGGGTCACTCCCGCGTAATCCAGGCCGAGGTCTTCGTAACTGGTCTCGGCGTTCCGCGCGGCCGCCATCCACAACTGCTCTCTGGCCTCGCCGTCATTGATGGCGTCATGCGTCAGAGCCAGGCGCTGAATCCGGCACGACAGGCCATAGATGGCCAGCATCTTCAAGTGCGTCGCTTTCCACGAGTGAAGAAAGGTCGAGAGAACATCTTCGGACCACCGCTTCGCAGGCAGCAGCTCGAAACAGCTCTCGATCATCTCGACCGACGCAGCAGCCCGTGAAAAGCTCCTTTCGAGAGCTTCCCGCAAACGCTGGTCCGTGACGAGGCCAGCCACGCGTACAGCAGTCGCCGTCAATGACGAAGCGCCTCCGATCGAGCTCATGCTCTCCTTCCAGGAACAACCCAATGCTGATTGTCATGATGTTACCGTGGCGTAACTCAGTGGGTCAATAAATCACGCCAAATGTCGAGGCCGCCACGGCCGGTTGCGCTAGCCCGCATTTCTCACGCCCACGGGCGATTTACCAACAGTCTGTCATCCTGAGCCGGCCCACGTCGCTCGCGGCGCGCGTGAGAGCAAGAAACAGAAGGCTGCGTACCTGCCACGAGGGCGACCCCTCATCCGCCTTCGGCACCTTCTCCCCTCTGCGGAG
>Ga0307505_10000533_pt1 | contig 41201 bp, 36 predicted proteins | sample 23_S_MG_FD_202183 | JGI IMG/M metagenome (GOLD analysis project Ga0307505, IMG submission 202183) | Soil microbial communities from Populus trichocarpa stands in riparian zone in the Pacific Northwest, United States - 23_S | ecosystem: Environmental > Terrestrial > Soil > Riparian zone > Trees...
GGCCGGCTGCAGGTGCAGATGTGCCGCAGCAAATACAGGCGGCTGTTGACGTACTGTGCCGCCTGATCCCGCGGCAGCGACCGCAGGGCATGCAGGTCGGCCGTGGCGTTCAGCGCCATCTCGTTCAACCCGCCACCCTTGAAGATCGGCGTCGTGAACGGATCCGGCGGCGGTGGCGGCGGAAACGGGAACTTCGGCTTGGGCAAGCCGCCCACGATCACTTCCAGCTCGCGGATGAGATCGATGATGCGCGAGTCGTCGATGACCAGCGGGAAGCAGCAGCACGTGCGGCGAAATACTTCAACGGTTCCGAGACATACCGGAGCGCACCGCACGGGCCACGCCAGGATGTCGCCGATTGACGGCGACAGTTGCGCCGTGACACTCGCCGCCGACAGCTTGGCGCTGGAGCCGCGGAGGGCCGTGAACGATCGAGCCGGCTCGATGGACGCCCACGTGAGCGCATCGAACCAGGCAGGGCGGCGACGGCACACGCGAACGCTGCCGCTGACACACTGCCAGAAGAAGCGAAGCCTCGACCACACGTTTTCGGCCAGCGCGAGCGTGCCCGAGGCCGCGGCCGCCTCGAAGTCGCCGACGCGATAGCGCAGGGCGCCCTCAGCCGCCACGGCCTCGCCGCGAGGCGAGCCGACGACGACGAAGCGCGCCTTCTTGAGTACCTCCGCCGGAATCGCGAAGCTGCCTTCGGCGCCGACCTTGGCGGTGTGAAGCACATCGCCCTTCGCACCGATCGCTTGCACGACCGCGGCCGGCCGCTCCGCTCCGGGCGGCAAACCGACGAGCTCCAATGTGTAGGCGTCGCGCGCGCCATTCTTTCCGCGTGTACTGTCAACCATGATCCACCTCTTCCGTTCGTGATGCTGCTCGTCGCGACGAAGGGGGGACGCGCGTCGCGGCGCACATGCGGCCCTGGTAGGAGTAACGAGGGTCGCATGGCGATCGAACGGGTGTGTGACGTACCGTCGAGGTGGAGCGCGGCTCTGCCGCGCGCTGAAACTCACTCGCCGCCGCTGACCTGTTGGCCTTCGAGTCGAGGCGCCAACGGCGGTCGACCGCCCCGCAGTTCGCGCAGGATGCGATGGCCGGCCAGAACGGCCTCGTCGGTTTCGTAGCACGGCTGCGGGCGCACGCACGACGGGAACCCGACGGCCTTGAAGTGCGCGCCGTACGACGCTTCGTCCACGATCCACGGCGCGTCGGCCACCTCGGCCGCATGGCGCAGCTCGTGCCCGATGAGGGCCACCGTCGCGTCGGTCACGGCATTGAGGTCCAGCCTCATGCGAAGGAACCGGAACCCGCCGGCCCGCACCACGAAGCGTGTGTCGCCGCGCGTTCGGTCGCTCAACGTGGGGGTACGGTCCACGTAGATGATCAGGTCCGATCGACCCAGCTTTTCCAGGAGTGCCCGGAACGTCGCGGACTTTTCGCGGCCCGATGCGATCGCGTACGCGGTCACGGGATCGTCAACCCGGAGCCAGGACTCCTGGGCGCTGGCGGCACGCGCCACGGCGGGCGCGGCCAGAAAGAGAATGAGAGCGAGCACGGCGGACGGAACGGATCGACAAACGGAGCGCATGAGAGCCTCGCTGCTCGGGCTTGCCTGCGCTCGGCGCCGCTTCGAGGCATTGCCGGCGCAGTTCGCCCGAACGATTGGGGTGACGGCTGTGGGCATCGTGGCGAGGGCTCATCCAGGAGCAACCTGCCTAGGTGCGTTGCAACATACGCACCAGCGAAGGAAATATCGCACTCGGCTGTGAAGATCCTGTGAACAGCGAGAATGTCCGCACGGCAGCCCGTCTGGCCGGGGACCGGCCGGGTCGCGCCAGCCACGTTTCCGTCGCCGTGGATCCCTCGTTGAACAATTCTGTCGAGGGGCTCGCGCCTGTTCGCGCCGGCGGTCAGCGTCTCAGGCCGACGGCGGACATCGGGTTGTTCGCCACGGCCGGCGGCGGCTCGAAGGGGAGGCCCACGAACGCGTCCACCGTGCCTGTCGCGGTCGGCGCGAGAAATTGGCCGGCGTGGCCCGCTCGACCAGCACACGTCCGTTGCGGGAGTTCGCCGGAACACCGGGACGACATTGTCGTGCCCGGCCGCCAGACCCAGCCAAAACGTCGTTCCGGCGCGGTCGGGCCCCTTCGAATCGCGCACGGTAGAATGGTGCCGTCTCGTGCAGAACGCCGCACTCCACACCGATCCGAGGGCGCCGATCATCGCTCACACGCCCTTGCATCCGCCAAACCACTGCCTTCGGGTGCTCCGCACCATCATCCGCGCCGATTCCGACCCGGCTCGCCAGACGCTCTTCGCGCGCGTGATCCAGTCCCGGCCGGCGGCGGGGTTCGTCTACCGACTGCACCGGCGTCTGGCGGGAACCGTGGCGGCACCGATCCTTCCGTCGTGCTACGGCCTCGCGGCCTTCCTCCGAATCGGGCCGCCCAGCAATCCGCGCGCACGGGTGCTGGCCGTGGCCAGCCACGAGAACGCGCAGCAGCAGGTGGGCCGCGTGATGTCCTGGGTCGGGCCGGACCAGTGCGGCTGGATCACGACACGAGTCAGCGCGGCCATCGCGTCGCCCGGGCACGTGCGCCACGTGTGGCGCCATGCCCCACGGGTGCTGCGCGTGATTCGGCGAATCGACGCCCGTCACGGCTTCCTGGTGTCTTGCCGGACCGCGGCGGCGCTGGCGTGGTACGCGCGCACCATCGCGATCCTCCGGTCCCATGGGCCGGGCGTGGTGCTGGTCTCGAGCGACGCCAACCCCGAAGAAGCCGGGGTCCTGGGGGCCGCCCGCGCGTTGGGGCTGCCGCGGGTGTTCGTATCCCACGCCTACCCCACACCGTTCTCGCCGCCCCTGGACTTCACCCTGTCGATCCTCGAGGGGGACGCGGCGGTGGACGCGCATCGCGCCAAGGGCCCCATCGGCGGCCGCATCCTCCTGGTCGGCATCGAGGGCGATTCTGCCGCGCTCGACCCGGAGCGGTTCGAGCGGACCGAGCCCGTCATCGGCGTCTTCCCACCCAAGGCGTTTTCGTGGCCCACCTTCGTGGCGATCATCGAGGATTGCCGGCGCCACTTCCGCGCCCGGCAGATTCTCGTCCGCTGGCACCCCAGCATGCTCGAGCCGCCACGCCTGCATCAGGTACTCTCGGACCTCTCCGGCATCGTCGAGTCCGATCGCACAGCCACCCTCCCAGAGGTCGCGCAACGGTGCGACTGGGTGGTGGCCGGCGAGAACAGCAACGTGCACCTTCCGGTGCAGAAGCTCGGCGTGCCGACGGTGGTGGTGAAGGGACTGGGCCTGTACGCGAACGACCGCTCCGATCTCTACGGCTTCGTGGCCAACGGCATCGTCTTTCCGCCTCTGGCCGCGCTGCGCGACTTGCGGACCGATGCCCTGCGGACATTCTTCGCGGACTGGCCCCAGCGCTTCGCGCGATACGACTCGTCTTACTTGCGGCCCCGGCACGATGTCGGGGCAGAGGTTCGCGACGCCGTCCTGACACTGGCCGCCAGCGGCCAGACGACGACGTGAGCGGCGAACCGTTGCACACCCCAGCCGTCCCGGCTGCCCTGCCGCAGCCAGGCTGGCGCCCTCGAGTCGGTACGCTGGTTGGCCTCGCCGCCAGCGCCCTGCTCCTCGGGGTGCTCTACCGCAACCTGGACGTACGGCTCGTGGCCGCCACGCTGGCCCGCGCAAACCCGTTGTGGCTGGTGGCATCGGTGGCGATGATCGTGCCCATCACGCTCCTGCGGGCCGTGCGCTTCTTCTGGGTGGCCCCGGCGGGTGCGCTCCCCAGCATCACCGAGGCGCTGCGTCTCACGCTGGTGTCGAGCGCGCTCAACGTGTTCGTGCCGGCCAAGGCTGGCGACCTGGTCAAGAGCTACTTCATCGCCAAGCGCAGCCGCACGTCGGCGGGCGTCGCGGTGGCCATCGTGGTCTACGAGCGCCTGTGCGACCTGTTCGGCCTCATCGCCTGGTGCCTTCTGGGCTGGCTGGTCGGGCGGCCCACTGCGGCCAGCCTCCCGGCCGCCTTCTGGTGGGCGCTGGCCGCGATTGGCCTGGCGTGCGCCGCGCTCACCCTTTCCGATCGCGCCGCCGGGATGGTGCGCGCGATCATCTCGCGCGTGGCGCCTGCCCGCCTGCCGCGTCGAGTACGTGACCTCGCGGAGGGATGGCCGGATCTCGTCCGACACCTGCGCGGGCGCCGCGGATGGATCGTGGTGTACTCCCTGCTGCTGTGGTTGACGCACCTCTGCCAGTTGTGGCTCTTCACCCGCACCCTGGGGGCCAGTGTTCCCTTCACCGTGTCGGCGGCGCTGTCGGCGGTGGCGCTCATGGCTGGGCAGCTGCCCTTCACCTTCGCCGGGCTGGGCGCACGCGACCTGGCGCTGGTCGTGCTGATGCGTCCTTACATGCCCGCGGAAGCGGCGGCCGCGATGGGCCTGCTGACGGCGACCCGTAATCTCCTGCCGCCACTCATGGGCGCACCGCTGATGGGTCCGTACCTGACGTCGGCCGTGGACGACGCGCGGCGGTGGCGGCGTGGCCTGGAGCGCACGGAGTGACGTGGTTGCGGCGCGTGGACCCGGTGCTCCTGGCCATCGTGTTGGTGGCCCTGGGGCTCCGCCTGCAACTGGCAGCCACCGAGGCCTACATCCACGACGAAGACCGCACGGCCATTCCGCTGTCGAAGACCATCTCGGTCACGCCCGGCCAGGTCAACCTGCCGCTCCGGGGCGAAAACCACGGGGCGCTGCCAGCCTACGTGGTCCGGACCAGCAGCGCGATCTTCGGCGAGACGCGCCTGGGCTATCGCACGCTCCACGTCATCCTGGGCCTGGCCACGGTCCTCCTCCTCGCACGCATGGCGCGGCAATGGCACGGTCCTCCTGCCGCCTACTGGACGGCCGGCCTCTTTGCGTTCAACGAGTACTACCTGACGATCTCCTCTCGCGCCACGGCGCACGTGCCGCACCTGTTTCTCGTGGCCAGTGCGCTGTACCTCTTCAGCCGGTTCCTGGCCACCAACCGCGCGGCGTACGTATACACCGCCGGCGTTGCCGCGGGACTCGCCTTCTACTGCAAGGAGCATTCGGCGCTCCTCCTGCCTGTTTTCTTCCTTGCGCTCCTCAGGGCGCCCTATCGCGGCCGGCTGCGGGGCCCGCACGTCTACCTGGCGTGCGCCGCGTTCGTGCTGGTCATCACGCCGGACGTGCTCTGGAACCTGCGGACCAATCCCCAGACGGCGCGGGTGGCCTATAGCGAGCAGGCCGTCACCCACTCCACCTACCGCAACCACCTGGCACGCGTCGGCGGCTTGGGCCTCTCCCCGTACCCCGCGATGTTCTACGCGCGGGATGCCGTGCAAGCCGCGCATGTGGCTGTCACCGGGCGACTCATCCAGGACGACACGCCCGAATACCAGGCGATGAACCCGGCCGTCGGTATCCTGCTGCTCGCCGGCGTCGTCCTGACCACCGTGCGGCGGTCCGCGCGCGACGCGTTCGGCGGCCTGCTGCTCGTGGCCTTCTGGTTCGTGTTCCTGTTTTTCACGTTCATCAAGAAGGGCGAGTCCGTGGGACGCCTCGACCCGGCCAGCTGGATCTGGGTGGAGTCCACCTTGATTCCCGCAACGCTGATGACAGGCGCCCGCCTGGCGGAGCTCTCCGGCGTCACGCGCGCGATTGCCTGGGCCTATGGCGCGGCGGTGCTGCTGTACGCCAATGCCGTGCCGATCGGCGGCCTGGCGGCCAACGCCAGGTACGCCGCGGAGGAAACACGCGCCGCGGCCAGCCACCTCGTGCAGGTGGCTGCGGCGTCCACCGTCGTCAACGTGCGGGAGCGCCCGCTGTGGTTCCTGGGCCTGGCCGTGGTGGTGGGCCTCGTCCTGGGACTCGTGATCGGCTTCCTGTGCGGGTGGTTCCTCCGCGCCAGGCGCGGGACCCCGGTGGTCAGCGCGCCGTCGCCTCGATCGGCAGCGGGGCCGCCAGGAGCAGGCGATTCTTCGGCGTGACATCGGCCGGGATCCGCTGCGTCCACACGCGGTACCCGTGCCCTTCGATCCGAGCCACGCGCCTGACGTCGATCGCCAGCGCGCTGTCCAACCAACCGGCCAGGGAGCCACTGTCGCACGTCTTCGCGTCGTGGCAGCACGGCAGCACCGCCACACGCGCGCGACCCGACACCGCGCGGGCCAGCACCTGGTCCGTCAACGGGCCGCACGCGTGACACGAAACCACCAGGTCCGCGCCGCCAACGGCCACGTCGTCCATGCGGCCGTTCACGAACGTCACGCGGCCCTGCAGCCGCGGCCATCGGCCCACCAGCGCATCGTGGAGCTTTGACGCGGACGCCGGCACCGCCGTGTCCACGACCATCGCGGTGAGCGACGAATCGTCGAGCAGCAACAGCGCGTGTGCCAATAGCCCGTGGCCGCCCGCCAAGTCGAGCACGCGGCCGCCGCGAAACAGGCGGCGAACCCGCCGGGCCACTTCCCACGCTTCGTACAGCTCTTTTCGTGGCAGGCACCCCGCCTCGCACACCGCCCGCGCCAACGTGTCGAAGAGCGTGTCGCCTGGATACCGCGCCAGGTCGTGCGTGGTCAGCCGATTGCCCGACCCGCGACTGAACGGCCGCTCTTCTTTGGGCACTGGGCATTGAGCATTGGGCATTCTGACTGGAGACCGGAGACCGGAGACCGGCGCCTTGACCCGCCCTCACCGCCTCACGGGCGTTCCGTACACCTCAATGCGAGCCACGTTAACAAACCCACCCCACCCATGTCCGCTGCCCGGCAGCAGGTCGGCGAAGCCCACCTCGTCCACGCGACTCAGATCCGGCTTCTCTACCCAGCGTTCCCCACGGGTCACCACGCGACTGATGTCCAAGGGCAGCCACCGCACGTTCGCGATCGCGAATTCGGACTCGACGAAGAGGCCGGAGTTGGTGGTGTATGACCCGTCGCCGTAGTCGCCCACCAGCCACGTGCCATCGGCCAGCTTCACCACGGGCCGCACCACGTGGAAGCCCGACGTCCGCGTCACCCACCGAATCCGCGCCAGCCCCGTGAGGTTCACGAAGCTCTCGCGGTGCCGCAACGTGGCCGCCACCGCCGTCTGGCACACACCCGTCCAGAGGTTTGGCGGATCCGACGGCTGTCCGGCCACCACTTGGGCGGGTGGCGGATTCTGGTTGTAGCCCCCCAGTTGAATGCAGGACGGCCCGGTCCAGTCCACCGGGCCAGACCCGGGCGGAGGCTCCTTCAAGTATGCCGCCACGTTCTTCGCACCGGGATCGTAGAGTCGCAGCTCGAGCTGCGGGTTGGTGACCGCCGCCGGCGTCACGCCCGCTTCCGGCCGGAACCCCGTGGAGGCATCGAATGGACGCGTCTGCCGCCACGGCTCGCGAAAGAACAGCGGCGTCACCGGCGTGGTCGGCAGAAATTTCGGGGCCGACGCCTGCTGAGCCTGGACTGGAGCCCGGTAGGGCAGTACGGCCGGGGCCGCCACGAGAGCCACTGCGCACAGCCCTACCCAACGTATGTTTACTTTCCCCATCCTGCCCTCCCGACCAGATCGGCGATAACGTGCCGTCAGGCGCTTCGCCTGACGGCCCAGGCGCGCGAAGCGCGCCAAGAAAACAGACTGGATTTGACCGGCTTGAGTGTAGCCGTTGCCGGTCAAATCCGCTCGAATCGACGTTCGAGCTCGGTTGCCGACAACCGCAGCATCACCGGCCGCCCGTGGGGGCACACCGTCGAGAACGCGGTACGACGCACGCCGTCCAGGATGTGCAGCATCTTCTCCTGGGTCAACGGATAGTTGGCCTTCACGGCCGCGTGGCAGGCCATGGTGGCCGCCATGCGCTTCACCGCGTCCACCACCGCGGACCCACGGTCCAACTGTTCCAAGTCGTCCGCCAGCTCTCGCAGCGCGACGCGGCTCTCCTCTCGACTAAGGAGCGCGGGACATGCCGAGACGCGAACGGCGTCGGCGCCGAAATCCTCTACCTCGAAGCCCAGCCGGGCCAGGTCCTCGGCGTGCGCAAGCAGGGCCTGGTGCCCCTCGGCGGCCACCTCCACCAGCATCGGCTCCAGGAGCCGCTGGCTCTCCATCGTCCCCGCCGTCAGCTTTTCGGTGATCCGCTCGAAAAGGATCCGCTCGTGCGCGACGTGCTGGTCGATGATCACGATCCCGTCTTCGTCCACGGCCACGATGAACGTATCCCGGAACTGCCCCAGCGGCATCAGCACGCCCTGCGCGCGCGCACCGGCTTGCGGCGCCGTCAGATGGCTCAGATCGGGTAGGCCCGCTGCCCCGCCGACGTCCTCTGTCTGTCGTTCGAAAAAGAACCCGAAGCCGCCGGATCCGGACGCTTCCGTGCGGCCGGCGCCGGACCACCGGCTGGGAAAAACCGTCGGGTAGTCGGTCGGCAAGGGCAGGCGGACATCCGTACTTGCCGCCGCTCCCTGCCCAACCAGCAGCGCAGGCATGCCCGGGTCTCCGAGCGCATCGGCGACGGCCATCCGCACGCTTTGGTGCACGAAGGACTGATCGCGAAAACGCACCTCGGCCTTCGTCGGGTGGACGTTCACGTCCACGGCGTCGAGCGGCACCTCGATGAACAGGTGCACCTCCGGGCTGCGCTCCTTGATCGACGCCGCGCTGTAGGCATCCCCGATCGCGTGCGCGATGGTCTTGTCCCGCACCATCCGGCGGTTCACGAAGACGTGCTGTGGGCCCCGGGGCAGCCCCGTGGTCGCGAGCGCAGCCACCATGCCGTGAATCGACATGCCGCCGGTCTGTCGCTCGACGCGCACCAGGTCCGTCCGGTGCCCATATACCTGGAAGATCCGGTCGTCGAGGGATCCGACGGGCGGATACTCGAGGGGCTTGCGGCCGGGCGCCAGCAGCGAGAAGCCCACCGTCGCGTAGCACAGCGCCATCTGGGTGACGACCCGCGTGACCTGGGCCATCTCCGCCGAGTCGGACTTCAAGAACTTGCGGCGGGCCGGCAGGTTGTAGAACAGGTCGCGGACCTCGATCGACGTGCCGGCGGGCGCGCCGACCTCCCGCACCGACGCGGGCGCGCCACCGTCGACCGTGACCTCTACCCCCGCCGTCACGTCGCGTGGCTTCGTCCGCAGTGTGAAGTGCGAGACCGACGCCACCGCCGGCAGTGCTTCGCCCCGGAAGCCCAGCGTCGCGATGCGCCCCAGGTCGTCCGACGTGCGGATCTTGCTCGTAGCGTGCCGTTCGACCGCCAGCGCCGCGTCGGCGGCATCCATGCCCTCGCCGTCGTCCTCCACCCGAATCAGGCGCTTGCCGCCCTGCTCCACGGTGATGACGATGCGCCGCGCGCCGGCGTCGATGGCGTTCTCCACCAGCTCCTTGATGACCGATGCCGGCCGTTCCACCACTTCGCCCGCGGCGATCTGATCGGCAAGGTCAGGAGGAAGGCGGGCGATTTTTCCCATCGTGTCCCGGCTACATCCAGCGATTGCGCCGGAAGAACGCCAGCATGGATCCCGAGAGCGCCACCATCACGCCGAGCACCCACCAGAACTGCGCGTTGGGGCCGCCGGGAAAGTGTGGCAACGGCACGTTCATCCCCCACATGCCCGTCAGCACCGTCAGGGGCAGGAAGATGGTGGACATCACCGTCAGCACCTTCATCACCTGGTTCAGCCGGTTCGACACCGACGCCAGGTGCACCTCCAGCACGCCGGTCACGCGATCCTGGAAGAGCAGCAATTCCTCGGTCACGCGTACCACATGGTCGTAGACGTCGCGGAAACGGTACGACATCTCGTCGGAGATGCCAGGAAACTCCCGGCGCGCGAGGCGCGAGACGGCATCGCGTTGGGGCACCAGCACGCGGCGCGCTTGTGTCAACTCGTGACGCAGCCCGATGACCCTCCGCACCATCGACTCGCGGGTGCCCGCCACTTCGTCCTCCAGCCGGTCGATGCGCGCTTCGAGCGACGCCATCGCTGGCCGATAGCGGTCCACCATGGCGTCCACGATCCGGTGAAAGAGTCCCACTGTCCCCTCGCCCAACAGCCGCTCGTGGCGGCCGCATGCCCCGCGCACGTCGGCAATGGCGACCGAGCTGCCATCGTGGACGGTCACCAGCACCGAGTGGCCCACGAAGAAATCGACGTCTCTCGTGGGCAGGCCCGATTGGCCGCTCGTCATGTCGATATCGTGGAGAATCGCGTACAGATAGCCGGGGTACTGCTCGACTTTTGGGAACTGGACGGCGCTGCGCGCGTCCTCGACCGAGAGCGGGTGGAAGTGGAACACGTCCTGGAGCACCGCCAACTCGGCGTCGGACGGCTGGGCCAGGTCCACCCAGACCGTCGCCGTGGCCGATGGGCCGAGCCACTCCGGCTCCACCCGCTCGGCCTGGCGTACAACGCCGTCCTCGCGGACGTAGATCGTGATCAGTCGCCCACCTTCGCCGACAGCACGGCTTGCGCCGCGGCCAGCCGCGCCACCGGCACGCGATACGGCGAGCAGCTCACGTAGTCGAGCCCCGCCTTCTCGAAGAAGTGGATCGACGCCGGGTCGCCGCCGTGCTCGCCGCAGATGCCGATCTTCAAGTCCTTCTTGATCCCACGGCCCTTGACGACGGCCATCTCGACCAGCTGGCCAACACCCGCCTGGTCGATCGTCGCGAACGGGTTCTTCTTGACGATCTCGAGCTCGGCGTAGTTGGGCAGGAACGACCCGGAATCGTCGCGCGACATGCCCAGCGCCGTCTGGGTCAGGTCGTTGGTGCCGAAGCTGAAGAACTCGGCCGACTGGGCGATCTCGTCCGCGGTGAGGCAGCCGCGCGGCACCTCGATCATGGTGCCCACCATGTACTGCAGCTTCACCTTCTGCTCGGCCTGCACCTCGCGGGCCGCCTGGTGGACGACCTCGATCTGCAGGTCCAGCTCCTTCTTGAAGCCGACCAGCGGAATCATGACCTCGGGGCGCACCTTGATGCCTTCCTTCTGCACCATCGCGGCGGCCTCGAACACGGCCCGCGCCTGCATGGCCGAGATCTCCGGATGGCCGATGCCCAGGCGGCAGCCGCGGAAGCCGAGCATCGGGTTGAATTCGTGCAACTGCCCGACGCGCTGCTGGATGCGCTCGGCTGGCACGCCCAGCTTCTTCGCCAGATCGGCCTGCTGGTCCTTCCCGTGCGGCAGGAACTCGTGGAGCGGCGGATCGAGGAAACGAATCGTGGCCGGATAGCCCTTGAGGGCTCGGAAGATGCCGGCAAAGTCCTCGCGCTGATACGGCAACAGCTTGGCGAGCGCGGCCTTTCGGGCCTCCAGCGTCTCGGCGAGGATCATCTCGCGCATCGCGTCGATGCGATCGCCCTCGAAGAACATGTGCTCGGTGCGGCACAGCCCGATGCCCACGGCACCGAACGCCACCGCCGCCTCCGTCTGCTCGGGCGTGTCGGCGTTGGTGCGGACCGACATGCGAGCAGCCTGCGAACACCACTTCATCAGCTGCTGGAAGTTCTTGAACTTCTCGGTGGCTCGGGCCCCCGCATCCCCGTGAACGAGCCCGGCGATGATCTCGGAGGGCGCCGTCTTCAGCTGGCCCGCGTACACCTTGCCAGCGGTGCCGTCGATCGACATCCAGTCGCCCTCCTGGAACGTGCGACCGTTCACCGTCACGCGTCGCGTGCCGTAGTCCACTTCGACCTCGGCCGCGCCGCAGATGCACACCTTGCCCATCTGCCGGGCTACGAGCGCCGCGTGCGACGACACGCCGCCGCGCGCCGTCAGGATGCCTTCGGCCGCAATCATGCCCCGCAGGTCCTCGGGCGAGGTCTCGACGCGAACCAGCAGGACGCGCTCGCCCTTCTCCGCGGCCACCACCGCGCGGTCCGCGTTCAGGTAGATCTGTCCGGACGCCGCACCCGGACCAGCCGGCAGCCCGGTGGCAATCGGCGCCGATGCGGTCAGTTCAGCCGCCTCGAACACGGGGGCCAGCAGTTGCTCGAGCTGGTCCGCCGGATTGCGCATCACGGCGGTCTTCCAGTCGATGAGCTTCTCCTTGAACATGTCCATCGAGAACTTCAGCGCCGCCATCGCGGTGCGCTTGCCGTTGCGCGTCTGCAGCATGTAGACGACGCCGTCCTCGATCGTGAACTCGAAGTCCTGCACGTCCTTGAAGTGGCGCTCCAGCGTCTTCCGGATCCGGTCCAGCTCGCCGTAGGCGGCCGGCATCTGCTTCTTCAGCTCCAACACCGGCTCTGGCGTCCGGACGCCGGCCACCACGTCCTCGCCCTGCGCGTTGATCAGGAACTCGCCGTAGAACTCCTTGACGCCGTTGGCCGGGTTGCGCGTGAACGCGACGCCGGACCCGGAATCGTCACCCGTGTTGCCGTACACCATGGCTTGCACGTTGACCGCCGTGCCCCACTCGGACGGGATGTTGTATTTGCGGCGGTAGACGATCGCGCGGTCGTTCATCCACGACCCGAAGACGGCACCCACCGAGCCCATCAGCTGGTCCCACGGCGAGGCCGGGAAGTTCTTGCCGGCACGTTCCTTGACGAGCGCCTTGAAGCGGGCCACCAGCTCCTTGAGGTCCTCGACCGTCAGCTTCGTGTCCTCGATGTCGGCGTGGTAGCGCTCGTGCTTGAGCCCGTGGATGACGGTCTCGAACGGGTCGTGATCCTCGTCCGGCCGCTTCTGCACGCCCAGCACGACGTCGCCGTACATCTGCACGAAGCGGCGGTAGCAGTCCCACGCGAAGCGCGGGTTGTTCGTCTTCCGCGACAACGCCTCGACCGTCTGGTCGTTGAGGCCGAGGTTGAGGATCGTATCCATCATGCCCGGCATGGAGTCGCGCGCGCCGGAGCGCACCGAGACGAGCAGCGGGTTCTTCAGGTCGCCGAACGTCTTGCGCGTCTGGCGCTCGATGGCCGCGATCCCGGCCTGCATCTGCGCCTTCAGCGCCGGCGGGTAGGTCCGCTTGTGGTCGTAGAAGTGGGTGCAGACTTCGGTGGTGATGGTGAAGCCCGGAGGCACCGGCAGCCCGATGCGGCACATTTCCGCGAGGTTGGCGCCCTTGCCGCCCAGCAGCGGCTTCATGGACCCGTTGCCGTCGGTCTTCTTGCCGAAGAGATAGACGTACTGGCCCTTGCGGCCAGCAACCGCCCCTTTCTTCGCGGCTCTCTTGGCGGGCGCGGCCGTCTTTCGCCCAGTGTCTCTGCCGCGCGCTTTCGCGCGCGGTGCAGGCTTGCGTGTCACCTTCTTCGCCATCTAGTTCAGTCTCCTCGTTGCTCTCACGAACGCGTGGGGTTCTTAGGACGCCTCGGTCACCATCTCGGACAGGTCGGCAATACCGAGGATCACATCTCTCAACGCCGCAACCAGTTGCAACCGCGCGATACGCAGCTGCTGGTCCTCGGCCATCACCATCACGTCATCGAAGAACCTGGCCACCACGGGTCCCAAGGCAGCCACCGTCGCAAAGGCCTGCCGGTAGTCGCCCCCGGCGATGGCTGCGCGGACGGCTGGCGTCTGGGCCAGGACGGCGTCGCGCAGCGCCACTTCGGCGGGCTCGGCCAGCGCCCCGCCGACCGCGGCCAGGTCGGCCGGCGCGTCGACGCCCTTCGAGATGTTCTTGACGCGCTTGAACAGGACGGCCACGTTGTGCAGGGCCTGCGACCCCGACATCTGCACCAGCGCCTCCAGCTTTCGACGGACCTCGAGCGGGCTCAACTCGGCCGCCTCCCCGTGCATCACGGCTCGAATGCTGCGCACGTCGAAGCCGCGCTGTTCCAGCAGGTAGGCCAGCCGGTCCGACACGAAGGCGTGCACGGCCGGCGCGGCGTCGGCGTACCCGGGGAATGCGGCACCGGCCCGCGCCATCAGGCTCCCGATCGTCACGCGGCGATCCAGTCCAGTCAGCTCCGGAAGGTCCGCCAGAATCTTCACCGCCCCCTGCGCATGGCGGCGCAGGCCCAGCGGATCGCGCGATCCGGTGGGCCGTTCGCCCGCGGCATACATCCCCACCACCGAGTCGAACCGGTCGGCCAGCGACACCGCGACCCACACCACGCTCCCGGCACCCAGTTGCGCGCGCGACGGCGGCGCGTCGGCCTCCACGCCCACCGGGAGATAGTGGTAGTAGATGGCCTTCCACACCGACTCGGGCATTCCCTCCTCGCGGGCATAGATACCACCCATCGTGCCCTGGAGTTCGGTCAGCTCGCGCACCATGTCGGTGGCCAGATCGGCCTTGCACAGGCGGCCGGCGCGCTCGGCCTCGCCCGCCAGATCCGGGCGGCCCAGAGCTTCACGGACGATCCACGAGGCCAGCGAGGCGATGCGGTCGGCCTTCTCGCGATAGCTCCCCAGCTTCTTGTGGAAGAGCACGGTGGCCAGCCGCTCCACCCGCGACTCCAGCGTGACCTGCCGGTCCGCGTCCCAGAAGAAACGCGCGTCGCGCAGGCGCGCCGTCAGCACGCGTTCGGCGTTGCGCCCGATCACCTCCGGCCGCTCCGGCTGCATGTTCGTGACGGCCAGGAACGCGGGCTTGAGCGCCCCGTCCTCGCCCACCACCGGGAAGTAGTGCTGGTGGTGGATCATCGTCGTCGTCAGCACTTCCTCCGGCAGCTGGAGGAACTCCGGCGGAAAATGCCCGGCGACGACCGCGGGATACTCCACCAGGTCCGGCACCTCGGCCAGGAGCGACGAATGCGCGCCCAGCCCGCTCAGCCGCGCGCCCAGCTTGCGCGCGTGCATCTCCAGCTCGCGCCGAATCCGCGATTCGCGCTCCGCCCGGTCCAGGATCACGAAGTTCTCCCGCAGGCGCGCCTGGTAATCGTCGAAGGTCTTGACCTTGATGGCCCGTCCGGCACGACCGCTGGTCGTCAGGAACCGGTGCCCGTAGGTGCTCGAACCCGACCGGACGTCCTGCACGGTAGGCCCCTGGGCCAGCTCGGTGCGACGGATCACGAACGGCACCACGCGGCCGCCGTAGGTCAGGATCAGCCACCGGATCGGCCGCGCGAAGACCAGGGCCCCTTTGCCGTCCTCCAGGAACGCGTCCCAGCGCATCTGCTTGGGGAAGGTGAGCCCTCGCAGGATGCCCGTCATCACATCGGCCAACACGTCGGCGGTGGCGCGCCCGCGCTGGTGCAGGCGATACCCCAGGTAGACACCCTTGGGCGTCTCGATTCGCTGGAGCGCGTTCACATCCACCGCGTATTTCTTGGCAAAGCCGACGGCGGCTGGAGACGGTGCGCCGTCCTTGCCAACGGCGGCCGACACCGGCGGCCCGGTGACCAGCTCCTCGAGATCCGTCTGGCGCTCCGCCACCTTGCCCACGCGTGCCGTCAAGCGGCGCGGTGTGCTGAAGGTCTCGATGGGCGCCTCGGGCGCCACCCGCACGTCGCGCAGCCGGGCCTCGAGCTGCTGGCCCAGCTGGGTCGTCAGCCCCGGCAGCCAGCTGGCGGGAATCTCCTCGCACCCGATCTCGATGAGCAGCTCGCGATCCATCAGGCCGCCTCGCCGGTCGAGTGGTTCTTGTCCACGTAGGCGCGCGCGATCTTCACCGCCAGCTGCCGCACCCGCAGGATGTAGCCGGTGCGCTCGGTCACGCCGATGCTGCCGCTCGAGTCGAGGATGTTGAACACGTGCGAACACTTCAGGCAGTGTTCGAGCGCGGGCCAGATGAGGCCGGACGCCAGGAGCGTTTCGGCGAACCCGAAGTTCGTGTCGAAGAGGCCGCGGTGCAAGGCCGCGAAGTCGGCTTCGGGCATGTCCACCTGGCCGAAGGCGTATTTCGACTGGTCGATCTCCTCCTCCAGCCGCACCTCCCCGTATTTCACGCCGCCGCCCCACTCGAGGTCGAACACGTTGTCCACGCGCTGGAGGAACATCGCGATGCGCTCCAGGCCGTAAGTGATCTCGCAGGCAATGGGCTCGAGGTCGATGCCACCGACCTGCTGAAAATAGGTGAACTGCGTAATTTCGAGGCCGTCGAGGAGGACCTGCCACCCGATCCCCCACGCCCCCAGCGTCGGCGACTCCCAGTTGTCCTCTTCGAACCGGATGTCGTGCTGGCGGGGATTGATCCCGCACGCCTCGAGGCTGTCGAGATACATCCGCTGCACGTCGTCCGGCGACGGCTTCAGGATCACCTGGTACTGATGGTGTTTGAACAGGCGGTTGGGGTTCTGACCGAACCTCCCGTCGTCGGGGCGCCTCGACGGCTGGACGTAGGCCACGCTCCACGGCTTGGGTCCCAGCACGCGGAACAGCGTCTCGGGGTGCGAGGTGCCGGCCCCCACCTCCAAGTCGAGAGGTTGCTGCAGGAGGCAGCCCTGGGAAGCCCAGAACGCGGACAGTTTGAGAATGAGGTCTTGGAACGTCAAGAGGTGTGTCCGGGTCAGGCGTGACGACGAAGGTCGCGGATCACGCGGTCAGATTTCAACGTCTTCTCCAAATGCATGGCGATGAGGGAGCGGTGCACCGACTCCAGCTCCCTGAGCACGCGCCCATCGCCCGGGAGCGTCCCGGCGTCGCGCGGCGCGACGCTCCGAGCCGCGGCCAGAAACGCCATCGCGCCGTCGGACAACGTACCCTGGGCTTCCGGATACACGCCTTGGAGGCGAAGCACCCAGTACTCGAAGTAGCGGGCCAACGGCTCCACCGGCACCCCGGCCGCCAGGCCGTCCAACATCGACGTCCCCAGCCGATAGAGCCGATCGTCGGCGTCCGCGTCCTGCGCCCACTCGTTCAGCAACTCGGCGAAGTAGGCGGAATACGTCAGCGAATCCTGCCCCTGCGACCCGGCCGCGCCTATCATCGACAGCGGAGACCGCACGGCTTCGGCGTAGTTCAGCCCGACCAGCTCGCGCCGGGCGCTCTCGAAATACGCGACGCGCACTTCGGTCAACGGCTCCAGCGCGCCCCCAAACCTCTTGCGTGATCGCCTTGCGCTCTTGGCCACGCCGCGTTTCTTGCCGCGGTCCCTGGTGAGGAACACGACAATCCGGTCGGATTCGCCCAGGGCGTACGTCCGAAGCACCAGGGCGTCGGCGGTATAGAGCGGCACGAATCCCGCTATTTTACTTGAAAACTTGACGGCTCCAGGTTCAACCCCTCGCGTCAAGTTTTCCCGCCCGCACGGATCCGGGGCCCCCGGCGTGCGGACTATGCACGCTGGGGTGGCGGTGTGCGGGCAAAGAGACACTGCCCTAGCGAGGCGGAGCCTTCATGCTCGTCGGTCTGAGGCGCAGCCTCGCTAGAGGGTGGGCGACAGGTACCGCGAGAAAATCGTGGCCAGACCCAGGAACGAAAAGAAGCCGCAGACGTCGGTCATCGTCGTGATGAAGACCGACGAGGCCAGCGCCGGATCCACGTTGGCCGCGCGCAGCCCCAGAGGCACCAGCGTGCCGGCGGCCGCCGCGACGAACATGTTGATGACCATCGCCAGGCCAAGCACGATGCCGAGCACCGGGTTGCCCCGCGTGGCCCACACCATCAGCGCCGCCGCGAGCCCCAGCGTTACGCCGTTGCCGATGCCGACCGTCAGTTCCTTGAGGAGCGCCTTGCGCGAGTTGGTCCACGACAGCTCGCCGAGCGCGATGCCCCGCACCACGACGGTCAGCGTCTGGGTGCCCGCGTTGCCGCCCATGCCGGCGACAATCGGCATGAAGATGGCCAGGACCGGGAACAAATCGATCGTGCCCTCGAAGATCGCCACCACGCCCGCGGCCAGGAACGCCGTGACCAGGTTGACGCCCAGCCACGGGAGCCGCTTGCGCAGCGACTCGAGCGCCGGGGTGAAGGCGCGTTCGTCGCCGGCCACGCCGGCCATGCGGTTGATGTCTTCGGTGGCCTCTTCCTTGATGACGTCGATGACGTCGTCCACCGTGATGATGCCGACCAGCTTGTTCTCCTCGTCGACGACCGGGATGGCCAGCAGGTTGTAGGCCGCCACCTGGCGCGCCACCTCTTCCTGGTCCATGTCCGCGCGCGCGCTGATGAGATCCGCCGCCATGATCCGCTTCAGCGGCGTCTCGGGCGACACGAGGAGGAGCCGGCGCAACGACGTGACACCCACCAGATGGCGGCGCTCGTCGACGACGTAGAGGTAGAACACCATCTCTACATCGCGGTGGCTCTGCAGCTCGGTGATGGCCTCGCCCACCGTCAGGTCCTCGCTGAGCGCGAAGACCGTCGGGTTCATGATGCGGCCGGCGGTCTGCTCGGCGTACTCGAGGAGGCCCTCGACGACGCCCGATTCACGGGGCCGCATCAGGTCCAGGACGGCCGCCGACAGTTCCTCCGGGAGGTTGGCCACCAGCGCGGCGGCGTCGTCGGACTCGATCTCCTGCACCAGGCCGGCGATCTCCTCGGCGGATCGCGAGGAGAGGAGGCTCGCGCCGACCTCCGGCCCCAATTCGGATACGGCCTCCATGGCCAGGCGGCTGTGCCGCTCGACCAGCATGTTGAACGCCGCCTCCCGGTCCCGGTCGCTCAGCTCGCTGAGGACCTGGGCCAGGTCGGCCGGATGCTGTTTTTGGAGGAGGTTTAGGAGGTTGGCGGTCGCACCAATCCGCAGCAGTCGCTTGACTGAATCGAGCACGAGATCGAGTCGCCGCTGCTGCGCCGCCATGGTGAGTGTCCGATGCGCTCCAAACGGTTCACTGTAGCACGCGCCCGCGACGTTTTCGACGCGGGCAGCGACCTACCCTTCGCGATTCTGCGCGGCGATCTCGTCCAGCAGGCGATCGCTGTCGCGCCAGTCCGCCTTCACCTTGACGTGCAGTTCCAGGTGCACCCGGCGCTCCAGCTCGCGCTCCAACTCCATGCGGGCCGCCGTACCGATAGCCTTGACCATCTGGCCGCCGCGCCCCACCACGATCCCTTTTTGGGATTCACGCTCGACCCAGATCGTGCAGTACAGGACGGTCTGCTCCTCGGGCGGCGCCTCTTCGAATCGGTCCACCACGACGGTGGTGGAAAACGGCAGCTCGTCGTGGGTCAGGCGCAGCACCTGCTCGCGGACCAGCTCGGCCACCTGAAAGCGCTCGGTCTGCGACGTCAGGTAGTCGGGCGGGAACATCGGCTCGCCCTCCGGCAGGTGCGCCACGAGGACCTGCTCGAGCGCCTCGACGTTGGTGCCATCGATGGCCGAGATCGGGACGAACTCCGCAAAGACATTGGCCTGCTGATACCACTCCAGCAAGGGCAGGAGCCGGGGCTTGGCCACCAGGTCCACCTTCGACAGGACCAGGATCCTCGGCACGGTCAGCCGCGTGACCAGATCCAGCAAGTAGCGGTCTCCGGGGCCGGGCTTGACCGAGGCGTCCACCAGCAGCACTACCACGTCCACGTCGCGCATGGCCTCGAGGGCGGTCTCCACCATCCGCGCGTTCAGGCGGTGGGTGGGCTTGTGGATGCCGGGCGTGTCCACGAAGACGGCTTGCGCCGTTGGGTACTGCTTCACGCCCGTGATCCGCGTCCGGGTCGTTTGCGGTTTGTCGGACACGATGGCCAGCTTCTGGCCGACGATGCGGTTGAGAAGCGTCGACTTGCCCGCGTTGGGCCGCCCGATGAGCGCGATGGTGCCGCAACGCATGGGACGACTCCTAGGCGCTTCCCGCCGGCGATGGACGGCGCACGCGCACCTTGGTGATGCGGCGCCGCTCCACTTCCAGCACCTCCACCGCCAGCTCCCCAGCCTCGAACATCTCCCCGACGTACGGCATGCGGCCCAGGTGCGCCAGGAGGTAGCCGCCCACCGTCTCGAAGCCTTCGCGCTCGATCGTGATGCCGAGGCGCTCGCGCACCTCGTCCACGCTGACCTTTCCACTGAAGACGAAGATCCCGGGCCCTTCTTCGGTGACCGTCTCGCTCTCGACGTCGTACTCGTCGCGAATCTCCCCGACGATTTCCTCCAGCAGATCCTCCACGGTGACCAGCCCGGCGGTGCCGCCGTACTCGTCGAGGACGAGGGCCATCTGAGCCTGACGGCGCTGCATGTCCTTGAGCAGATCCATCACGCGCTTGCTTTCCGGGACGAAATACGTCGACCGCATCAACGTCGTGATCGGGGGCTCTGCGCCCGGCGGCAGGGCCACGAGATCCTTGACGAAGACCACGCCCACCACGTTGTCGAGGTTGTCGCGGTAGACAGGCATCCGCGAGTATTGCTCTTCGCGGAAAATGGCTCGCAGGTCCTGCAACGAGGCGCCCACCGACACCGCCACGATGTCGGGCCGCGGCGTCATGACCTCGCGCACCAGCGTCTCGGTGAAGTCCACCACCGACTGCAGCAGCTCGCGGCCCTCCTGGTCCGAGATCTGCCCCTCCTCGGAGGCCGCTTCGGGCGCGCGCGCGGCGGCCAGCACCGAGCCGTCTCCAGAGGTTCCGGGCACGGGCTCTGCCCGGCGGCTCCCGGTCAGCCGCACCAGGGCCACGGTCAGCGGCGTCATCAAGCTGGCCAACGGGTCGAACGCCGGCAGGAGAACGTCCAGCACACGCTCGGGATCGGCGCGAACGATGGCCATCGGCACCAGGTGCTCGCACACGACCACGAAGGCGACGAGCGACACCACGAACGTCAACACGGCGCCCCAGCCGTGGATGTCGCTGGTCCGGGCAATGAGGAGGGCCGCCAGGACCGTACACAGGCCCATCGCCACCCGCACCGGGATGAAGAGGCGCAGGGGCTCATCCAGATACTGTCCCAGGGTGTCGTCGCGTCCGCCCCGCTCGGCCATCAGCCGGAGCGAGAGCCGCATCAGCGCGCTGAAGGCGGTCTGGACGGTGCCGAGGAAGACGACGGCGCAGGCCACGAGGAAGAGGGCCAGTGGCGTCATCGCCCTGTTCCTGGCGAGCGTCTGGGAAACGCGGCGCGCTCGATCAGCCCGGCCCGAAGGCCGCCACGGCGGCGCAGGCGCGACTCGACGCGCGCCATCCGCCCGTCGTCCGCCTCGTGGTCGTAGCCCAAAAGGTGCAGGAGGCCGTGCAGCGCCAGCACGCGCAGTTCGGTGGCCAGGGCGTGCTTCGACGCGCGCGCCTGCCGGCCGGCCACACCCCGCGCAATCACGACATCGCCCAGTATGCCCGGCTCCTCGGCCGGAAACGACAAGACGTCGGTGGCGTCGTTCACGCCGCGAAAGCGCCGGTTGAGGGCGCGGACACGCGCGTCGGTCGTCACCGCCACCGTCACCCCGCCGCGCGCACGCGCGGGGGCCACGGCGGCCAGCCAGCTGGCCAACGCGCGCCCGCCGCGGGGCACGCCCACCACATCCACCTGGAGAACCGCGTTAACCATCCCGCCGGGCCGACGCCGCATCATAGGCGCGGACGATCTGCTGCACCAGCTTGTGTCGCACCACGTCGGTGTCGTCGAAATAGACGAACCCGAGACCTTCCACGTCCTTGACGATGCGCAGCGCCTCCACGAGGCCCGACGCCTTCGGGTTCGGCAGGTCGATCTGCGTGATGTCCCCCGTGACCACGGCCTTCGAGCCGAATCCGAGGCGTGTGAGGAACATCTTCATCTGCTCGGGCGTCGTGTTCTGCGCTTCGTCCAGGATGACGAACGCGTCGTTCAGTGTCCGGCCCCGCATGAAGGCCAGGGGCGCCACCTCGATGGTCCCCCGCTCCACCAGCCGCGTCGCCTTCTCGGTCTCCATCATGTCGTAGAGCGCGTCATACAGCGGCCGGAGATACGGGTTTACCTTTTCCTGCAGGTCGCCCGGCAGGAACCCCAGCTTCTCGCCGGCTTCGACCGCCGGACGCGCCAGGATGACGCGGCTCACCTTCTTGGCCAGCAAATATTGGACGGCCTGCGCCATCGCCAGGTAGGTCTTGCCAGTCCCCGCCGGGCCGACGCCGAACACGATGTCGAAGCGCTCGATCGCCTCCAGATACCTCCGCTGGTTGACGCTCTTCGGGTTGACCCGGCGTTTCGTCAGAGGCGTGGCCGGCTGCCCGGGCGTGTCGCGCGCGAAGTAGTCCCGGAGGTTCACGTTCGGATCCTGGGCCACCAGCTGGGCCGCGGTCTTCACGTCGCCGTTCCGCAGGGTGTAGCCGTCTCGCAACAAGGCGGACAGCTGTTCGAAGATACGCCCGACCTTCGCCTCGTCCGCGGCATCGCCGTTCACGATGAGTTCCTCACCCTGCGTCCGCAGGGTGACGTTCAGCAGCGACTCGACGAACTTCAGGTTGGCGTCGTGCGCCCCGTAGATCGTTTCCAGCCCCTCGAGCGGCAGCGCGATTCGTCGCATGGCGTTCGACTGAAGCCTACGGGTGGACGCGGAGGTGCAGGTCCCGCAACTGGTGAGCGCTCACCGAGGAGGGGGCTCCCGACATCATGTCCGCGGCGGTCGCGGTCTTGGGGAACGCGATCACCTCGCGAATGGAGCTTTCGTTGGCGAGAATCGCCACCAGGCGGTCCAGACCCAGGGCGATGCCGCCGTGCGGAGGCGTCCCGTACTCGAGCGCGTCGAGGAAGAACCCGAACCGCGCCTTGGCCTCGTCGGGTTCGATGTCGAGCAGCGAGAAGATCCGGCTCTGCATGGTCGAGTCGTGGATTCGGATGCTGCCGCCGCCGACCTCGCTGCCGTTCAGCACCAGGTCGTAGGCCTTGGCACGCGCCTCCCCGGGCGCGGTGGCCAGCTTGTCCATGTCCTGGTCCAACGGCGAAGTGAACGGGTGGTGCATGGAGTTGTAGCGCTTGGCGTCGGCGTCCCACTCGAGCAGCGGAAAGTCGACCACCCACGTGAACGCGTAGTGCCGCGGCTTCAGCAGGTCGTCGCGTTTGGCGATGTGGAGGCGCATCTGTCCGAGGAGCTTCGACGTCCCGTCGGGCTCGCCGGCCGCCACCAGGAGCAGGCCCCCGGCCTCGACGTTCGACAGGTCCAGAAGACCTCGCACGGCCTCTTCCCCCATCGCTTTCATGACCGAACTGGTCACCACGCCGTCGGCGGCGCGGCGCGCCCACACGAGACCCGTGGCCCCCAGCCCCTTGGCCACGTCCACCAGGCCGTCGACCTCGCTGCGGGAATAGCCCGCCGCGTGGGGCACCACGAAGCCCCGGACGGTGCCCCCGCCGGCGACGATCTCTTTGAAGACACGGAAACCGGACTCGCGGAAGAACTCGCGAAAGTCCTGGATCGGCATCCCGCACCGCAGGTCCGGCTTGTCGGACCCGTACTTGGCGATGGCCTCGGAGTACGGCATGCGGGGGAACGGGGTGTCGATCGTCTGGCCGATGACGGCGAAGACGTCCTTCATCAGCGGCTCGATGAGGTCGAAGATCGTCTCGGGCCTGGCAAACGACATCTCGACGTCCACCTGCGTGAACTCGGGCTGCCGGTCGGCCCGCAGGTCCTCGTCGCGGAAGCACTTGCAGATCTGCACGTAGCGGTCGAGCCCGGCCACCATCAGGATCTGCTTGAAGAGCTGCGGCGACTGCGGCAACGCGAAGAACTCTCCCGGGTGCACGCGGCTCGGCACCAGATAGTCGCGCGCGCCCTCCGGCGTGGACTTGGTCAGAATCGGCGTCTCCACCTCGATGAAGTCGTGCTGGTCGAAGTAACGGCGAACGGCCGTCGTCACCTTGTGCCGCAGGACCAGATTGGCTTGCAGGCCGGGCCGGCGGAGATCCATGTACCGGTATTTGAGCCGGACATCCTCCGAGACGGGTGTGTCATCGGCGACAGGGAACGGAGGCGTCTTCGCCTCGTTCAAGATGGTCACGCGCTTCACGACGATTTCCACTTCCCCGGTGTCCAGCTTGGGGTTCACCGTGTCGGCCGACCGCACCCGCACCTGCCCTTCGACACCAACGACGAACTCCGAACGCAGACGCTTGGCCTTCGCCAGCCGCGCCTCGTCATCCTTGTCGAACACCACCTGCGTGACGCCCGCGCGGTCCCGCACGTCGATGAAGAGCACGCCGCCCAGGTCGCGCACGCGGTGCACCCAGCCCAAGAGCACCACGTCGGCGCCGACGTGGGTCTGGCGCAGCGCGCCGCAGGTATGGGTTCGAGTCAGGTCGCCGAGTGCTTCAGCCACGGTGCGTCAATGCCTCACGAATCGCGGCGCCCGCCGCTGACTGGGGATAGGTTGCCTGGGTCTGCGCGGCCAGGTGCTTGACGGTCACCGTGCCGGCGGCCATTTCATCGGCCCCCAGCATGGCGACACACGGGATGCCGCGCGCATCAGCGTACTTGATCTGCTTGCCGAGCTTGTCGGCCTCGGGATAGACCAGCACCCGGAGTCCGTCCCCGCGAAGCTTCGCCGCCAGCGCGAGCACCTGCGGGGCATCGGCGGCGGCAAACACCGTGATCATCACGTCGGCCGGCGTCAGCTGCAGCGCGGGCGGAAACATCTCGCGCTCCGCCATCACGACCAGGATGCGCTCCAAGCCCAGGGAAAATCCGCACGCCGGCACCGATTCGCCGAGGAACATCCCCACCAGGTTGTCGTAGCGGCCTCCCCCGCCGAGGCTCCCACGAAGGTCGGGAACGACGACCTCCATGATCGCGCCCGTGTAGTAGGACAGCCCCCGGGCCAGGCACGGGTCGAAGCGGATGCGCGAGCCGGCCCGCGTGGCCGCCGAGAGGCGGATGATGTCGCGCAGGTTGACCAGCGCCGGCCCCGCCTGCGACGCCGCGTCAGGCCCGGCCTCGGCCACGAAGGCCTCCACGAAGTCGAGGGCGGCGCCCGGCCCGCGGCCACCCGCATCGGCCGCGAGGCTCCCTTCCACGACGCGGCGCAGCCCGTCGATGCCGGCCTGCGACACGCTTCGCTCGGCCAGGTCGGACGCCACGCCCGGCATCCCGACCTTGTCCAGCTTGTCCAGCGCGACGAGCGCGGTGCCGTGGAGGGCCTCGGGAATGCCCGCGGCCGCCAAAACGGCGGTCAAGAGCGCGCGGTGGTTCAGGCGGATGTAGAAGTCGTCGAAGCCGAGCTCGATCAGCACGTCCGACGCGGCCCCGCAGATTTCGGCCTCCACCATCGGTGACGTCGAGCCCATGGCATCCACGTCGCACTGGTAGAACTCGCGAAACCGCCCGCGGGCCGGCCGGTCGGCGCGCCACACCGGCTGGATCTGATAACGCTTGAAGAACCTGGGCAGCTTGGCCTGGTGATGCGCCACCACGCGCGCCAGCGGCACGGTCAGGTCGTAGCGCAGGGCCAGGTCGGCCTCGCCGCTCGCCTCGTGTTCGCCGCGCTTCAGGATCTTGAAAATGAGCTGATTGCCTTCGTCGCCGTACTTGCCGAGCAGGGTTTCCAGGTTCTCGACGGCCGGCGTCTCGATGGGCTCGAACCCGTACCGTTCGTACACGCGCGACACGATGCCCATCACGTGCTGCCGGCGGCGGACGTCATCGGGCAGGAAGTCGCGCATCCCGCGCGCGGGTTCAGTACGCCGCGTCATCCGGACACGGGGGCCGCGTCGTCGGCGAAGTCGAGGCGGTAGCGCACGTAGTTATCGGAATACCAGGCAATCGAGGCATCTTCCTCGGGCGTGAGCGCACGTCGCACCTTGGCCGGCACGCCCATCACCATCGACCCGGGCGGGATCACCATCCCCTCGGGCACCAGCGCGCCGGCGGCCACAATGGATCCTTCCCCGATGTGGCACCCGTTCAGCAGGATCGCCCCCATTCCGATGAGGCAACGATTCTCGATGGTGCAACCGTGGATGACCGCGGAGTGTCCGATGGTCACCCGGTCGCCGATGACCGTCGGATGCGTGTTGCGCATCACGTGCACGAGCGTCAGGTCCTGTACGTTCGACCGCGACCCGATGCGGATGGAGTTCACGTCCCCGCGGACGACCACGTTCATCCAGAGGCTGCTTTCAGGTCCTACCCGCACGTCGCCGATCACCTGGGCGCTCAGATCCACGTAGGCGGACGGGTCCACCTGGGGATCGATGCCCTTGAAAGAGCGAAGCATCTGGTAATTATACGGGCGGTCGGCAAACCGAACTCCTGAGCCCACCCATGCCTCTATACCAGTAGAAGTGACTGCATCCCCGGAAGAAGCACTGTGGGTCCTGCGCGCGCAGCAGGGGGATCGGGAGGCCCTCGAACTCCTGCTCCGACGCGTGCAGCCCGCGTTGCTGCGATATCTGCGGGGGATCGTCGGCCCTGACGATGCCGACGATCTGGTCCAGGACGTGCTGGTCCTCGTGTTTCGCAAGCTCCGGTGGCTCCACGCGCCCGAGCTGTTTCGGCCCTGGGCGTTTCGCATCGCCAGCCGGACGGCGTTTCGCCACTTGAAGAGGCGGAACCGCCGGCCGCCGCACCTCGACGACGAAGCGCTGGACGCGATGGCTGGCGAGGTCACACCGTCGTCGCGCGACTCCCAGGAGGTCCTGGAAGCCCTCTTGGGCGCAGACGAGGTGTCGCCAGCCAGTCGCGCGGTGCTCCTGCTCCACTACCGGGAAGAGATGACGCTGCCGGAGGTCGCAGCGGTGCTGGAACTGCCGATCGGAACCATACGGTCACGCCTCGCCTACGGCCTGAACACCCTTCGTAAACTGCTCGCTCAGAAAGGACTCAGCGATGTCGGACGATACAAATAGCCTACAAAAAGCCCTCGATCAGGTGGATTCGCTGCGGCGACGCGCGCAGGTGACGGCGCTTGCGGCGATGGCGCTAGTGCTGGGCGCCATGATCTGGTTTGGCCGGCTGACGAGCACCACGACCGACACCGCAGTCATGCTCCGCGCCGCGCTCCAGGTCCTCATGATCCTGACGCTGGCAACCGGCTTCATGGTGATGTTTTGGGTCAGTCACATGACCCAACGGGTGCTGCGGGCCATTCAGCTGTCGTCCAGCCGGACGAAGGAGTAGCCGGGCATCACCGAGATCTTCGTCATCAAAACGCTTGAATTTGGGCATAATGCACATACCGCGTCGGCGCGCCGTGTGCGTCACCGACTCAGGCGGGTCCACTACGTCCTCATTCAACGGAGAGATCGAACACACATGGCAAAGAAAAAAAGCGCGAAAGCCGCAGCCCCGAAGCCGATCAAGAGCGTCCTCAGCAAGTCCGCCCTGGTGGCGCACATCGCTGAAGCCGCAGAACTCAGCGCCAAGCAGGTGCGGACCGTGATGGCCGCCCTCGAAGGCGCGATCCACGCGTCGATCAGCAAGAAGGGCGCGGGAGTATTCGTGCTGCCGGGTGTGCTCAAGGTGACGGCAGTGAACGTGCCGGCCAAGCCGAAGCGCAAGGGCATCAATCCCTTCACCGGCGTGGAGCAGATGTTCAAGGCCAAGCCGGCCAGCATCAAGGTGAAGGTGCGGCCGATGAAGAAGCTGAAGGACGCCGCCTCGTCGTAGCAGCGTTTCGCGGTGTGTCGATGCCGGACGCCTCACGGCGTCCGGCGCCTCGCCGCCGCGTCAGAGCTTTGGGAGCGTTAGCCCCTGTTGCTTCTGGTACTTCCCCTTCTTGTCCGCGTAGGACACCTCGCACATCTCGTCGCTCTGGAAAAACAGCACCTGCGCGATGCCCTCGTTCGAATACACCTTCGCGGGAAGCGGCGTGGTGTTCGAGATTTCCAGCGTCACGAACCCCTCCCATTCAGGCTCGAACGGGGTCACGTTCACGATCAGGCCGCAGCGGGCGTAGGTGGACTTGCCCACGCACACGGTGAGCACGTCGCGTGGGATGCGGAAGTACTCCACGGTCTTGGCCAGGGCGAACGAGTTGGGCGGGATGATGCAGACGTCGGCCTTGATATCGACAAACGAGCGCGCGTCGAAGTTCTTCGGGTCCACCACCGTGCTGTTGATGTTGGTGAACACCTTGAACTCGTCGGCCACGCGGATGTCGTAGCCGTAGCTCGAGAGGCCGTAGGACACGACCCCTTCACGCACCTGACGATCCTCGAACGGCTCGATCATGCCGTGCTCGAGCGCCATCTTTCGGATCCAACGGTCGGCTTTGATCGACGGCACTAGACCACTCCCTTCCGCCGCTGTCTCCGGTCTCCGGTCTTCAGTCTCCGGTTGCCAGTCGTCGGTCTCCGGTCCTGCGACAGTCCGGAACTGAATCAGAGCAATTCCATCCCTCTGAAGAAGTACCCCAGTTCGAAGGCGGCCGTCTCGGGCGCATCGGACCCATGGGTCGCGTTGCGTCCGATGGACTCGCCAAAATCCCTGCGCAGCGTGCCGGGATCGGCCTTGGCCGGGTCCGTGGCCCCCATAGTGTTCCGCCACTTCTTGATCGCGTCCGGCGCCTCGAGCGCCAACAGCACGCACGGCCCCGAGGACATGAACTCGGTCAGCTCCCCGAAGAAGGGACGCTCGCGGTGAACGACGTAGAAGCCCTCGGCTTCCTTCCTGGACAAGTGCTGCAACCGCATGGCGCGCACGGTGAAGCCCGCCGCCTGGATGCGGGCGAGGATCTGGCCGGCCAGCCCTCGCTCTACGGCGTCGGGCTTGATGATGGCGAAGGTTCGTTCCATAGGTCCTGTGGGTTCAGTCGGGGCTCAGCGCCCGAGTACTTCTTTCATGGCGGCGCCCATATCAGCCGGGCTCTTCACCACGCGCACGCCGGCCCTGGTCAGCGCGTCCATCTTCTCGGCCGCCGTGCCCTGCCCACCGGCGATGATCGCGCCCGCGTGGCCCATCCGGCGTCCCGGAGGCGCGGTCTGCCCGGCTATGAATCCAACGACGGGCTTCTTGAACGATTCCTTGATATAGGCCGCAGCCTCCTGCTCGGCTGTGCCCCCGATTTCGCCGATCAGGATGACGGCCTCGGTCTCGGGGTCCTCGGCAAACAGTTTCAGGGCGTCGATGTGCGTGGTTCCGATGATCGGGTCGCCGCCGATGCCGATACAGGTGGTCTGTCCCATCCCGACCTTCGACAATTGGTGGATGGCCTCGTAGGTCAGCGTGCCGCTCTTCGACACGATGCCGATGCGACCCGGGGTGCAGATGTGGCCCGGAATGATGCCCGCCTTGGCCTGTCCGGCGGTGATGACGCCCGGGCAATTCGGGCCCACGAGGCGGGTGTTCGAACCTGCCATGAAGGTCCAGGCCTTCAGCATGTCCACGACGGGAATGCCTTCTGTAATGCAGACCGCCAGCGCGATGCCGGCGTCGGCCGCTTCCATGATGGCGTCGGCCGCGGCCGGCGGGGGCACGAAGATCACCGTGGCGTTGGCGCCGGTTTCGCGCACCGCGTCGTGGACGCTGTTGAAAACAGGCCACCCTTCGTGTGTGGTGCCGCCCTTCCCCGGCGTGACACCGCCGACGACGGTGGTGCCGTATGCCGCGGCGGCCTTGGCGTGAAACGTGCCCTCGCGGCCGGTCAGGCCTTGCACCACGAGGCGGGTGTTCTTGTCCAGCAGTACAGCCATGGGCTACTTGGTCCCCTTTGCGAGTGCCACGACCGCTGAGGCCGCTTCACCCATGGAATCCGCCGTAGTGAAGTTCAGGCCGCTCTCCTTGAGCAGGCGCTTCCCTTCCTCGACATTCGTGCCCTCCATGCGGATGACGATCGGCACCGGCACGCCCAGCTCGGTCACGGCCGCGATCACGCCCTGTGCCAGCACATCACAGCGCAGGATCCCGCCGAAGATGTTGATGAGGACGGCTTTGACGTTGGCGTCCGACATCAGGATCTTGAAGGCGTTCTTGATTTGCTCGGCGTTGGCGCCCCCGCCCACGTCCAGGAAGTTGGCCGGCTCGCCCCCCGACAGCTTGATGATGTCCATCGTGGCCATGGCCAGGCCCGCGCCGTTGACCATGCAGCCGATGTTGCCGTCCAGGCGGATGTAGTTCAGATTGAACTTCGACGCCTCCACTTCGAGCGGGTCCTCCTCGGACACGTCCCGGAGTTCCTTGAGGTCCGGGTGGCGGAAGAGGGCACTGTCGTCGAAGCTGACCTTGGCGTCGAGCGCCAGGATGTCTCCGCCCTTGGTCACGATCAGCGGGTTGATCTCGATCATCGACGCGTCGGTGGCGATGAAGGCCTCGAACAGCGAGGCGAGCACCTTGGCGAACTTGCCCGCCACGGCGCCTTCCAGCCCCATCCCGAAGGCCAGCTTGCGGCCCTGGAACGGCAGGATGCCCGTACCTCGGTGCACCACCTCGCGCAGGATCTGCTCGGGGTGCGACGCGGCCACTTCCTCGATGTCCATGCCGCCCGCCGCGCTCGCAATCACCACCGGCGCCGCGCTGGCCCGGTCGATCACGATGCTGACGTAGAGTTCGCGGTCGATGGCGAGGCCCTCCTCGATGAGGAGACGCCCGACCTTCTTGCCTTCCGGCCCGGTCTGATGGGTGACGAGCGTCATCCCCAGAATGGCCTTGGCGAACTTCTCGGCTTCTTCTGGCGACTTGGCGACCTTGACGCCCCCGCCCTTCCCGCGGCCGCCCGCATGGATCTGGGCCTTGACTACCGACACCGACCCGCCCAGCTTGCGGGCGATGTCGGCCACGTTGTCCGCTGAAAAGGTCACCTCTCCGCGAGGGACAGGCACACCGAAACGCGCGAGGACGGCTTTGGCTTGGTACTCGTGGATTTTCACGGGGGAGGAAAGGATGAATGCGAAAAGCGTTTAGGTTGCGAGGTGGCGCGGATTCGCCACGTCAAACAGCCACTGATCATATAACAGAGTCAGAGTCCGAGTGGGGTCGAGGGCCGGTCGCGGGGCTCCAGTCTCCGGTCGCCAGTCTCCGGTCGCCGGTCGTCAGTCTCCGGTCTCCGGTCTTCAGTCTCCGGTCGCGGGGGCTCCAGTCGGCGGTCGACCGCGTGACGTGTGCGCCGAGTCAGGCCGAGCAACCCGGACGCGGGCGGCCTGGAGACTGGGCCGCTGGATCGGACGTCAAGCCGAGCAGCACCGCCAGGCACGCGACGACGACCGCCCTCTTCATATGCGCTCTTTGCCCCACCCGGCACCGACCACGCGCCGGACCGCCAGTCGCCCGTCGTCAGTCGCCAGGTGCTTCGAGCTGACTCGTCGCACGACCGGAGACTGGAGACCGGAGACTGGAGACCGAAGACCGAGGACCCGAGACCGGAGCCCGAACTACATCCCTATGATGTCGACGAGCTCCTTGACCGCGCCGGCAGACTTCTTCAGCGCCGCGTCCTCCTCGGGGGTCAGCTTGATCTCGATGATCTGCTCCACCCCGCGGGCGCCGAGCTTCACCGGCACGCCGACGAAGAGATCGCGAATCCCGTACTCGCCCTGCAGGAACACCGAGCACGGCAGAATCTTCTTCTTGTCCTTCAAGATGGCCTCGCACATCTCGGCCGCCGCCTGACCAGGCGCGTACCACGCGCTCGTCCCGACCATCTTCGTGATCTCCGCGCCGCCGTCAGCCGTCCGCTTGGCGATGGCGTCGATCCGCTCCTTCGACAGCAGCTCGGGCAGCGGGATGCCCGCCACCGTCGAGAACCGGGGCAGCGGCACCATGGTGTCGCCGTGGCCGCCGAGCACGAACGAGTGCACGTTCTCCACGGACACGTTCAGCTCCATCGCCACGAACGTGCTCATGCGGGCGGAATCGAGGACGCCCGCCATGCCGATCACGCGTTCGCGCGGGAACTTGGTCAAGCGGAAGAGGGCCTGGGACATCGCGTCGAGCGGGTTGGCAACGGGTATGACCACCGCGTTCGGGCAGTACTGCACCAGGTTGGGCGCGATGCTCTTCATGATCTCGAAGTTGTCTTTGACCAGGTCGTCGCGGCTCATCCCCGGCTTACGGGGTTTGCCGGAAGTGATCACCACGATGTCGGATCCGGCCGCCGCGTTCCAGTCGCCTCCGCCGATGAGGCGCGAGTCGCTGCCGATGATCGGACAGGTTTCGTAGATATCGAGCGCGACGCCCGCGGCCTTCTGATCGGCGATGTCGATGATGACGACATCGGCCAGTTCCTTCTCGGCGATGGCACGCGCCACGGTCATGCCCACGTTGCCCGCGCCACCAACTACAGTCACTTTGCGATTCATGAAGTTCCTCGATGAATGATTCAACGCGACTCCCATGTGGAACATTTCAGGAGTGACGTTATCTAGTGTTCCCGATCATGTCGTTTCCGGCGCCCGCCATTAGGGCACCATGCCGCAAGAACCACCTGCGGATTTCCGCAATGCCTGTGGATACGCTGTTGAAAAGCTAGCTCTCCAGGACCGATCGGCAACCGATCGCTAGCGATCTAGCAAATTGCACCATCGTTGTGCCGTTGTCATGTCCTGTTGAGCATTGGGCATTCTTCATTGGGCCTTGTGCCTTGTGCCTTGATCGTCCCCACCGTCGACCCGTGATTATACTTGGGGAGCTCGGTTACGTCTGGCGTGCGGAACCGCACGCCGCCCGCGTTCACCTTAAACACCATCACGGAACACACGTGCATATCGTCGTCGCCGATGATCTCCCCACATCCGCCCTGGACCTCCTGACGCGAGAAGGATGGACCGTCGATGCGCGCTCGGGCCGTAGCCCCGAACAACTGGCCCCGGACCTGGCCCTCGCCGACGCCATCGTGGTGCGCAGCGCCACCAAGGTCACGCGAGCGCTGATCGACGCGGCGCCGCGCCTTCGGGCAATCGCCCGGGCGGGCACGGGCGTCGACAACGTCGACGTCGTCGCCGCCAGCGGCCGCGGCATCGTCGTCATGAACGCCCCCGGCGCGAGCAGCATCAGCGTGGCGGAGTTGACGCTGGGCCTGATGCTGTCGCTGGCGCGTCACCTGCCCGCCGCCGATGCGGCAATGAAGGACGGGCGCTGGGAGAAGAAGAAGTTCCTCGGCGGCGAGCTGCGCGGCAAGACGTTGGGCCTGGTGGGATTGGGCCGCATCGGCCAGGAGGTGGCCAAGCGCGCCAAGGCGTTCGAGATGCAGATCGTGGCCTACGATCCGTTCCTGGCCGCACATGTGGCCGAGGATCTGGGTGTCGTGCTGCTCTCATTGGACGAGCTCTTCGCGCAGGCCGACTACGTATCCCTCCACATGCCGTCCACGCCGCAGACGCGCAACCTGGTCAACGCCGAGCGGCTGGCCAAGGCGAAGAAGGGCCTGCGGCTGGTGAACACGGCGCGGGGCGACCTGGTGGACGAAGCCGCGCTGGCGGACGCAATCGAGCAAGGCCACGTGGCGGGAGCCGCCCTGGACGTCTTCTCGAAGGAGCCCACCGTGGACCACCGCCTGCAGAAGCTGCCGCAGGTGATCGCCACGCCGCACATCGCGGCCTCGACGACCGAGGGACAGGAATTGGTGGGCGTGGAAACCGCCGCCGCCCTGCGCGACTTCCTGAAGGACGGTCTCATTCGAAACGCGGTGAATTTCCCGTCGGTCTCCGCCGACGAGTTCAAGCGCCTGCAGCCCTTCCTGACCCTCGGCGAGCGCCTGGGCTCGTTCCTGGCCCAGATGAGCGACCGTACCGCGCAGGAACTGAGCCTGCGGTATTACGGAGACCTGGCCAAGGGCCGCACCGACATGGTGGCCAACGCGGTGATCGTCGGCCTCTTTCGCCCGATCCTCTCCTCCGCCGTCACCCTGGTGAACGCGAGGACCGTGGCGGCCGAGCGCAGCATGGAGGTCACCGAGTCTCAAAGCACCCGCGCGCGCGACTACACCGCGCTCATCTCCGTCAAACTCCAGACGCCCGAAGGCGACCGCTGGATCGAGGGTGCCGTGTTCGAGCGCTCGTCCGCGAGACTCGTGATGGTGGACGGCGTGGCCGTCGAGGCGCCGCTCGAGGGCACGATGATCGTCATCTGCAACAACGACCAGCCCGGGGTGATCGGCGACGTGGGCACCATCCTCGGGCGCCACGGCGTCAACATCGCCAGCTTCGCGCTGGGACGCGAGGGCGACCGGGCGGTCGGGGTGGTCAACGTGGACGAGTCGTCGGCGATTTCAGACGCCATCCTCGAGGAAATCCGCGGACTGCAGGCCATCCGCGCCGCGCGTATCGTGCGGGTTTAGCGAAGCAAGGCCCAAGGCAGAAGGCGCAAAAGGGACGGATCTGACGGCCTGACGCTCCGGTGCCGACAAGCTGGAGTGGGAGTGCTACGATTAAATCCGTGCTGCACGTGAACTGGAAGGCGGCGGCCACCGTGGCAACGGGGGCGACCGCGCTGGTGGGATGGCTGGCCTCACCTTCCGAGCCGGCTGCGCGACGGGCAGCCCCCTCGTCGGCGGCAACACGGCCCCTCGACACCACGTCCGTCGCAGAGCAGGCACGGCGCCTCGGCAATCGCCTTCGGCCGACCGTCGCCTTCGCCCAGCCGCGACGAAATCCCTTTCGCTACCAGCCGGTCGCACCGCCGCCTCGACGGCCGGCGGTAACCGATCCGGCCGCATCTCCGGCTACCGAGCAGCCTGCGCCCGAGCCGTTCCCGTTTCGGCTCAGCGGAACGGCCCGCGATGGAGCGGCCGACGCGCCGGTGTGGACCGCGATCCTCGCGGGCGGCACCTCGGGCCTGGTCCTCGCAAAGGTCGGCGAGACCGTCGGCGGCGTGTACAAGATCGAGTCGGTGACCGACACGACGGCTGACCTTGTCGACGTACGTGACGGCCGAACGACTCGCCTGACGTTATCCACCGCTCGCTAGCGGGGCCGGTCTCCAGTCGCCGGTCTTCGGTCGCCGGTCTCCGTTGAGCATTGGGCATTGAGCATTGGGCATTGGCCGTCCCCACATTCCTCCATGCTATGATCCGCCGTGTCCACTGACGCGCGTCGCGACGGACCTTCCGACTCGCGGCACCCGTCTCCCGTCGTCGTCATCATCCCCGCCAGATACGCGTCAACCCGGTTTCCTGGGAAGGCCTTGGCCGACCTGTGCGGACGCCCCATGATCGCGCACGTGTACGAACGCGTGCGACAGGCGCGCGGCGTGGACCACGTGATCGTCGCCACCGACGACCGCCGCATCGCCGACGCGGTCCGGCAGTTCGGCGGCGAGGTCCGGCTCACCGCCGGCTCGCACCGCACGGGCACCGACCGGATCGCCGAAGTGGCCCGGGACCTGGACTGCGCCATCGTGGTCAACGTACAAGGAGACGAGCCGCTGATCGCCCCGCGGATGATCGAGGACGTCGTGCGGCCGCTTCGAGACGACCCCACGCTGCCCATGGCCACGTTGCGGCAACCGATCACCGACCCGGCGGAGTACGACAACCCGCACGTGGTGAAGGTCACGGTGGACGCGCGCGGCGACGCGCTGTATTTCTCGCGCGCGCCGATCCCCGCCACGCCGGCCGGCCGGGGCGGCAAGGACATGCCGCCGTGCGACGCCCACATCGGGCTCTACGCCTACCAGCGGGCGTTCTTGCTGCAGTTGGCCGCCCTCCCCCAGACACCGCTCGAACGGATCGAGTCGCTGGAGCAGCTGCGGGCCCTCGAACACGGCTATCGGATTCACACAGTCACGACGCGCGACCGATCGGTCGGCGTCGACACCCCCGACGACTTGGAGCGAGCACGCGACCTGCTGCTCGCCGCCACACGTGAGGTTGCATGACTCAGCGCGCTGACGGACGACCGGTCAAATACATCTTCGTAACCGGCGGCGTGGTCTCGTCGCTCGGCAAGGGTCTGGCCGCGGCCTCGATCGGGCGGCTGCTGGAGGACCACGGCTACAAGGTCGTGCTCCAGAAGTTCGACCCCTACATCAACGTAGACCCCGGCACCATGAGCCCCTATCAGCACGGCGAGGTGTACGTCACCGACGACGGCGCCGAGACCGACCTGGACCTGGGACACTACGAGCGTTTCACCAGCATGGTGGCGACCCGGAACAGCAACTGGACGACCGGCAAGATCTATCTCTCCGTCATCCAGAAGGAACGCCGCGGCGACTACCTGGGCCGCACCGTGCAGGTGATTCCCCACATCACCAACGAGATCAAGGACGCCATCCGGCACGCCGGGCGCGACGTCGACGTGGTGCTCGTGGAGATCGGCGGCACCGTGGGCGACATCGAGGGCATGCCGTTTCTCGAAGCCATCCGCCAGTTCCGCCTGGACGTCGGGCGCGAGAACACGCTGTATATCCACCTCACGCTCGTGCCCTTCATCGGCACCGCGGGGGAGCTGAAGACCAAGCCCACGCAGCACAGCGTCCGCGACCTGCGCTCCATCGGCATCCAGCCGGACGTGCTCCTGTGCCGCACCGACCGCCAGCTCGATTCCGACATCAAGCGCAAGATCGCCCTCTTCTGCGACGTCGCCGAGGAGGCCGTCATCACGGCCAAGGACGTCTCGACGATCTACGACGTGCCCCTCGTCCTCAAGGCGGAAGGGCTCGACCGGATCATCCTCACCCAGCTCGGGCTGCCCGTCACGCAGGCCCACACCGAGGCCTGGGAGGAACTGGTGGACCGCATCAAGAACCCCACGCAGGAGGTGACCATCCACGTCGTGGGCAAGTACACGGGCTACGAGGACTCCTACAAGAGCCTCAACGAAGCCGTGTACCACGGCGGCTTCGCGCACCGGGCCAAGGTGTCGCTGCACTGGGTGGAGGCGGAGGCGCTCGAACACGAGGGCGGCGCGGAACTGCTGGCCGGATCCCACGGCATCCTGGTGCCTGGAGGCTTCGGGTCGCGCGGCACCCGCGGCATGATGAAGGCTGCGGAGTACGCCCGGAAACACTCGGTCCCCTTCTTCGGCATCTGCTACGGCTTCCAGTGGGCCGCCGTGGAGTACGCGCGCAACGTGTGCGGGCTCGATGGCGCGGACTCGACCGAGGTGGACGAGAACGCTCCGCACAAGGTGATCTACAAGCTGCGCGACCTGCTGGGCGTGGACGAATTGGGCGGGACCATGCGGCTGGGCCGCTACGCCTGCGAGCTGGCGCCCGGCTCCAAGGCCGCCCAGATCTACGGCACCAGTCTGGTCCACGAACGCCATCGTCACCGGTTCGAGTTCAACTGCCTCTACGAGCAGGAGCTGGCCGAGAAGGGACTGCGAGTGTCCGGGCGATCGCCGGACGGCAAGTTCGTGGAGATCGCCGAGATGGCCTCGCACCCCTGGTTCGTCGCCGTCCAGTTCCACCCGGAGTTTCAATCGCGGCCGCTGCGCCCCCACCCGCTCTTTTCGAGCTTCGTCGAGGCCGCACTGCGCCACAAGGCCGGCACACTGGACACGGCTGCCGTAAGCGCGAGCACAACCTGACGATGACCGTGCGGCAGGTCCACGTCGGCCCGTACTCCATCGGAGACGGTCCGTTGGCCTTTATCCTGGGGCCCTGCGTGATCGAGAGCCGGACACACGCGCTGACTCTCGCGCGGGCCCTCAGCGAGGTCGGGCAGCGCTGCGGCGTCCCCGTCGTGTTCAAGGCGTCGTTCGACAAGGCCAACCGCACGTCGGCCGCATCCTTTCGAGGACCCGGCCTCACGGCGGGGCTCGACGTGCTGGCCGCGGTCAAGGCCGAAACGGGCCTTCCCCTCCTGACCGACATCCACGAGGTCGAGCACGCCGGGCCCGCCGCCCACGTCGTGGACGTCCTGCAGATCCCCGCCTTCCTCTCGCGCCAGACGGACCTGCTGGTCGCCGCGGCGCGCACGGGACGCGTGGTGAACATCAAGAAGGGACAGTTCCTGGCGCCACACGACATGAAACACGCCGTCGCCAAGGTGACGGGCGCCGGCAACCCGAACGTGCTCGTGACCGAGCGCGGCGTCAGCTTCGGATACAACAACCTCGTCGTGGACATGAAGGCCTTCCCGATGCTGCGCGCGCTCGGCGTGCCGGTGGTCTTCGACGTCACGCACAGCCTCCAGCTTCCGGGTGCCGGCGACGGCGTGACGACGGGGCTGGCGGAGTACATCGATCCACTGGCCTCGGCGGGGGTCGCCGCCGGCGTGGATGCCGTGTTCATGGAGGTTCACGAGGAGCCGGCCCGGGCCAAGAGCGACGCCGCCAACGCGCTGCGGCTCGACCTGCTGGAGCCGCTGGTGCGCAAACTGCTCCGCATCGACGCGGCGCGGCGGGATTCCGGCGCCGGAGTCGCGCGATGACGCAAGACCTCACGGGGCTGGCGCTGGCCCGCTCGGTGCTGGACACCGAGGCCGCCGCCATTCGAAGCGTGCGCGACCGGTTGGACGAGCGGTTCATGCGCGCCGTCCAGGTGCTGCGCGAGTGTCGTGGGAGGGTGATCCTGACGGGGATGGGCAAGTCGGGCATCGTCTGCCGCAAGATCGCCGCAACCTTCTCGAGCACGGGCACCCCGGCGTTTTTCCTCCACCCGGCCGAGGCCATCCACGGGGACCTGGGCGTGCTGCAGGCCGAGGACGTCGTGTTGGCGCTCTCCTACAGCGGCGAGACCGAGGAACTGCTGCGCCTGACCGAAGCCATCAAGCGGCTGGGGGCGCGGCTGATCGTCATCACCGGGTCGGCAACCTCCACGTTGGCCGAGGCGGCCGACGTCGCGCTGGATTGTCACGTGGCCGAAGAGGCGTGCCCCCTGAACCTGGTTCCGACGGCCAGCACCACCGCGTCGCTGGCCCTGGGCGACGCCTTGGCCATGGTGCTCCTGGTCGAGAAGGGATTCCGGCAGCAGGATTTCGCCTCGCTGCACCCCGGCGGGAAGCTGGGCAAGCGACTGATGCGGGCCGAGCAGCTGATGCACGGGGGCGAGTCGGCCCCCATCGTCGGCGTCGCCACGCTTGTCTCGGAGTTGATCTACGAGATCTCGCGAAAGGGTCTCGGCATGTCGTGTGTGGTCGACGACGCGGGCGCGCTGGTGGGCATCGTGACCGACGGCGACCTCCGGCGGCACATGACCAAGGGCTCCAGCCTGCTGGAGGCCAAGGCCGCCGACGTGATGACGCCGCGCCCGGTGACCGTGGGTCCGGAGATCATGGCGGTCGAGGTGCTGAACCTTCTCGAGGCCAAGCGGATCACGGCAGTGGTGGTGGTCGACGAGGGGCACCACGTACTCGGCGTGGTGCACCTCCACGACCTCTGGCGCACGGAGCTCGTGTAGCTAGCGGCACCGCGCAAGGCGTCGCCCATGCCCGATTACAGCTTCCTCTTCGCGCTGGTGGCGCTCCTGGTCGGCGTTGGCCTGGGCAAGGCGTGGGAGCGCTACAAGCTACGCGGCGGCCGCTGGATCGATCGCCGCCGGCTCCGCCAGACCCCACACTACATGCTGGGCCTCAACTTCCTCGTCGACCAGCAGGTGGACAAGGCCATCGACGAGCTGACGCAGGCGATCGGCCACAACGAGGACGCGTTGGAAATCCAGATGATTCTGGGCAACCTCCTCCGGCACAAGGGGCAGGTGGCCCGGGCGATCACGCTGCACCAGGGTCTGCTGCAGCGCCCGGACCTGACGTCCATCGAGCAGGCGTACGTCCTCCTCTGTCTGGGACTGGACTTCCGCCACGGGGGGTTCGTGGATCGGGCGCTCGAGGCCTTTCAAGAAGTCCTGCGGCTCGATCCGCACAACCGCTACGCGCTGCTCAACCTGCAGCGGCTCTACGAGGACCAGCAACAGTGGTCGGAGGCGGCCGACGCCCGCGAGCGGCTGATGGGCCAGGACGAGACGCCGCAGCCCGAGAGCCGGCAGATCCTGGCCTTCCTGCGCAACCAGATCGGCCGCGTGTCGCTGCAGGCCGGGGCATCGGTCGAGGCCGAGGCCACGTTCCGCGGCGCGATCGAGACCGACGCCTCGGCCGCTCCCGCGTACCTGAACCTGGGCGACGTGCGCGCCGCGGGAGGCGACCTGGCGGGCGCCATCGAGGCGTGGGAGCGGCTGACGCGCGCCGCCCCGGACCGCGCGCACCTGGCGCTGGGGCGGCTGGAACGCGCGTACGCGTCGATGGGCGACCCTGGTCGCTTCGTCGCGTTGTGCCAGCGGCTCATTGCTCAACATCCGCAGGATTGGCGGGCCCGATTGGCCTTGTCGCGCCACCTCACGACCGCCGGCCATCACGGCGCCGCCCTGGACCTGCTGTTCGACGCCTTGCCGCAGCATCCGCATGCCCTCGCGCTGCACCAGGAGATCTGGCGGGTACTGGGCGCGCTCGAATTCAACGCAGTCCTCGTCGGTCGCTACACCGACCTCACGCGCAACGCGGTGTTCTATCTGGACCCGCACGTGTGCACCACGTGCCGCTATCGCAGCACGGAGCTGCTCTGGCAGTGCCCGCAGTGCCACGGCTGGAATACCTTCATCGAAGAGCGCATCTCGTCGGCACGCGGCGTGGCGGAGTCGGTCGCGGTCGAGCCATGATCCGCGTCGCGCTGACCGGTGGCATCGGCACCGGAAAGACCTACGTCCGTCGACGGCTCGAAGCGATGGGCGTCCCCACCATCGACGCCGATCAGTTGGCGCGCGAGGCGCTGGCGCCAGGCACTCCAGGCCTTGGCGCGGTGGTCGCGCGGTTCGGGCCTCACGTGCTGGACGGCCACGGGCATCTCGACCGCCGGGCGCTGGCCGCGATCGTGTTCTCGGACGCGGGCGCCAGGCGCGACCTGGAAGCCATCGTCCACCCAGCCGTCCGGCGCGCGATCGACGCGTGGTTCGACACGCTGAATCCAGACACGACGCCGTACGCCGTGGCCGACATCCCGCTGTTGTACGAGACCGGTCGCGACCGCCACTTCCCCACCGTGATCGTCGTGGCGTGCGCCCCGGCCGTGCAGTTCGCACGCGTGGTCGAGCGCGACGGGATGAGCGTGGATGACGCCAGGCGGCGGATCGCCGCCCAGCTACCGATCGAGGAGAAGGCCGCGCGAGCCGACCACGTGGTCCGTACCGACGGCACGTTCAGCGACACCGATGCGCAGGTCGATCGGCTCCACCGGGAACTCGGCTCGAGGAAAGGGTCGTCTTTAGCGCAGTAGCAGCGCAGCCATCAGCCACGCCAGGATCGCGCATCCGACTGCGGTGGTGAACCACACCGTGCGCTGCTGCATCTTCCGGTCGCTCGTCACAGCCTTCGCGACCCACTCAGCCCACCGCCTATCAGAGTCGGCGTCCACGACCGGTACCAGTACCGCCACCACCGCTGGGTCGCTCATCGCAGCCCTTCGCGAATGCTCTCGCTAAGCGTCTTCCCCGGATCGTTCCACAGGAGGAGGAGCGCCAGCGGGGGCAAGCCGCCGAGCGCCGCCAGGGCGACGATGGCGCCCGACGACGACACGCCGCCAACGACGCCGATGACGGCCGCGCCGATGATCCAGACGGCCGACACGCCGGCCTTGAT
>Ga0307505_10000534_pt1 | contig 41150 bp, 39 predicted proteins | sample 23_S_MG_FD_202183 | JGI IMG/M metagenome (GOLD analysis project Ga0307505, IMG submission 202183) | Soil microbial communities from Populus trichocarpa stands in riparian zone in the Pacific Northwest, United States - 23_S | ecosystem: Environmental > Terrestrial > Soil > Riparian zone > Trees...
AAACGACCTCGCCAAGCTGTCTTACGGCGTCGTCAAGCAGTCCGGCGAGAAGCTGAAGGCTTGCGGAAAGGGAGTCCCGCCTGTCACCGGAAAAGGGCAGGCGACTGCTTTGGCCTTCTCCCTGTTTCAGGTAGAGCCCGAACCTTGGGGGATGGCATGAAAGACATCCTTTGCCGAGCGTTCTGCGACGCCCTTGAAGTCCGAAACATTCCGAGCGGATACGCTATCACGACGCCGTATGCGTTCGATGACGGCGATCCGATCATTGTTTACGCCATGACGGTGAGCGCGGGGATCTACCGTCTGGAGGATGCCGGCGTGCAGATTCCGGCGCTGCTGGGCAGCGGCGTGAACATCGGCGACGGGCTTCGCGCCGAAGTGTTTGACGCGCTACTCAGGGAGTATGACCTTGCGTTCGATCCCGACGCTATGGTCGTCAAGTCGAGGGATTTTGCCGAGGCGGAAATCGGCTCGGCGACGTTGAGCCTGGTCGCGTTCATGTTGCGCCTACAGGACTTCATGCTGCTTACGCCAGAGCGCGTAAAGCGCACTTGGCAAGACGACGCGATCAAGTCGATTCACGAAACCTTCGACAGCATTGGCCGCGTCGAGGAACATGCTGCGGTCCTGCCTGAGGCGCGTTCGATTCCGGCGGATGCGGTGGTTCACTTTAACGCCGCCGACACCGCGCCGCTGGCGATCTTTCTGGCTACATCTGACTCGAAGGCCCTTCAGGCCCTAGTGCTCAAAATGGAGCTGGAGAAATACCAGCATAAGGACGTTACCGTTGTGCTGCTCGTTGAACGCGCAAAACAGAACCCGTTGCGTGAGGCGACCTATGCGATGGCACAGGCGCGCCTAGACGAAGTGCTGACCTACCGCGGTGCCGAGGCCGACACTATGCTTAGGCTCGCCGACTACCAGAACGTGACCATGCAATGACCAACGAACCGGACACTGACAGCTTTTCAGAGGCTGAAACCGAAGCGCGCCGAGAGGCCGCGCTGAAGCGGATGCTGGCAACCCCGCACAAGAAGCAGGCGGACACCAAATCGTCTGGCATGCTCAAGCGGGGGCGCCCGGCGAAACGCTAGGGTCGATGCCCTATCGAGTCCATCGCTTGCGGGGTGTGCCGATCTGACGGGGCACTTTCGCCAGCCTAGGCGGCGAGCTGACCAGTCCGCCGATAGGTCAGGCGGCGACCGATGCCGCCTTCGAGGATAGCGGCGGCGCGCTCGCCGTCGCTCATGTCGCGGGTGTTGGCGCGAAGGTCGAACTCGGCAAGGTAGCGGCCCAAGTGGGCCTCGCTCATGTGGTGGTAGGTGCCAATCACGCCGCGCTTGAAGATCGAAAAGAAGTTTTCGGCGGTGTTGTCGTGCTTGTTGCCGTCCACATACTGGCGGCGCTGGTGCTCCACCACACCGTGCGAATTGAAGTGATAGCGCATCATGGAATAGCCGTGGCCCATGTCGGTCATGAGGTCCGACTTGCGGTCAACGTTGGTGTAGATCAGGCCCTTGAGGGTCTTTGAGTTGATGTTGGGAATGTGGAAGCTGCGAGCGTAACCGCCGCGCTCGACGAGGGTCAGAACGATCTTCTTGGCAGCGGGCTTGCGGAAGGCGCGGTTGCGGGCCTTGCCCCCAACCCAAGTCTCGTCGGCTTCCACGGTCTTGCCGGGGCCGCCTAGGGGCGCAGTGGGGTTGGCGCCGTCCATAGCTTCGCGGATGCGGTGGCAGAGGAACCACGCCGTCTTGTAGGTGACGCCGAGCATGCGCTCCATTTGCTTGGCGCTCATGCCCTTCTTGGAAGCGGCCATGATGTGGGTCGCGAGCAACCACTTGTGGAGCGGCACATGCGAGCGCTCCATGACGGTGCCGGTGCGGCAGGTGAACTTGTCGCGGCAATCGTTGCAGAGGAACATGCCGGCCTGGGTCTTGCCGCCCATGCGACGAACGTGATCGCTGCCACAGTGCGGACAGGTCACGCCGTTCGGCCAGCGCGAAGCTTCGATGTGAGCTTGCGCCTTGGCTTCGTCGTGAAAAATGGGAGCGGTGATGTTCATGGCTGTTTCCCTGTTGCAGCCACACTATACCGCAGGGATGCTAAGTCAAGTATATAATTGCTAAAAAGCGCAACACTTGTCACAAATTTCGCAATTGAGTAATTTTGTGCGGCGCACCATCTGCCCGTCGCGGGATGCATGAGGCATCCTGCGACAGGGGAAATACGATGCGCACTTTCGCGAACGCCTTCCTCTCGGCGATCGCCGCCATGACGATCTCGGGCACGCTGTTCAGCTCCGTCCTGATCTAAAACGGTCGGCGCCTTTCGAAGGCTGAAGCGCCCGGCTCCGCGAGGAGACCGGGCGTTTTCTTTGCGCGCGCGGGCGCTTTTCGCTTTCCTACAGCCGCGCGCCTGGGCCAGATCTGTTTCGGCTCTTTGAGGTCGTCGATTCCCCTCCTCAGTCCCCCCGCGAGAACGCGGGGCGGGCGCGTTCCGCCGGACGTGATCGACGGCGTCGGACTGCCGCTTGCCGCTGTTCGGCGCCCACCATGGCCACTGCGAACATTGGGACCATTCGGCGGCGAGGGCGGCCGACAGGCCCACCCCCCGGCCCCTCCCGCAAGCGGGAGGGGAGAAGCTCACCGACCCGCGTACCGCGCGCCCTGGATGTCGACGATCTTCGGCGTACGCGAGAACAACTCGCTGAACGGGTCGTCGCCGGTTTCCATCTGGTGCGGCTCGGTGCCTTCGCGCACGGTGGTGCGGCGCATGTCGCGCTTGTAGGTGTCGTAGGCATATTCGCCGCCGCGGTGCATCGAGCACAGGTTGTCCCAGATCACCATGTCGCCGACGTTCCAGTTCACGCTGAATACGTATTGCGGCTGGGTGCAGTGCTCGATCAGGTCGCGGATCAGCTTGCGGCCTTCCTCCTTCGGCATGCCCTCGACGTCCATCGTGTGCGCGGCGATGAACAGCGCCTTGCGGCCCGAGCCCTTGTGCACGTGGACCAGCCGATGCTTCGCGACCGGCCGCTCCTCGATCTCCTCGTCGGAGATGTCGGCGCCGGCCAGCTTGCGGCTCCACCACAACGAGTTGACCCCGATCTTGCCTTCGAGGAAATCCTTCATGTCCTGCGGCAGGTCCTCGTAGGCGCTGCGGGTGTCGGCGAACGAGGTCTGGCCGCCTTCGGGCGGCACCGAGTGGGCGAGCAGCAGCGAATAGCTGGTGCGCTTTTCCATGAACGCGCTGTCGGTGTGCCACAGGCGGTCGCCCTTGCGGTACTGGATCGCCGCCACATCCTGCGTGATCTCGCCGTCGACGTTGAGGTTCGAGGCGTCGAACAGCTCGCGGTGCGGCAGGCGGAAGCGCACTCCCTCGCGCCGCGGCACGCGCTCGAGATAGCCGAAGTTGCGGCTGAACTCGACGTGCTGGTCGTCGTTCATGCCGGTGTCGCGCCACACGGTGACGCCCCAGGTGTCCATCGCCTCGGTGACCTGCTTCACTTCCGCTTCGCTGAGCGGCCTGGTCAGGTCGAGGCCCGAGCACACGGCGCCGAAGCGCGGCAGGATGGGTTCCACTTTCAAAGGCATCGGACTCTCCGGGATTTCATTAGCAAGCTAACCATTAGCAAGGGGCCGCCGGCGCTGCAAGGAAGCGCGCTGGCAGTGCGCGACAAGGGCGCCGGCCTGGTTATAGGCGCGATGGGCGAACGTGACGATGCCCTGGTCGGGCCGCGACTTGCTGGCGCGCACGTCGAGCACTTCGGTTTCGATCCGCAGCGTGTCGCCGACGAAGATCGGCGCCGGGAAGCGCACTTCGTCCCAGCCGAGGTTGGCAACCGCGGTGCCTTGCGTGGTGTCGTTGACGCTGATCCCGACCATCAGCCCGAGCGTGAAGCACGAGTTCACCAGGATGCGGCCGTACTCGGTGCCTTTCATGTACTCGGCGTCGAGATGCAGCGGCGCGGGGTTGTGGGTCAGCGCGCTCATCAGCAGGTTGTCCGTCTCGGTCACCGTGCGGCGCAGCGGATGGTCGAACACCCGGCCGACCTCGAACTCCTCGAACCACAATCCGGCCATCGCCAACGCTCCTCTCGGTCACGCGCTCTAGCGCGCCGAACGCCGCGGGGAAAGGAATGGCGCGCCGTCCGTTATGCATCCGACTTCACCAGGGAGCTCCCATGAAACTGATCGTTCCTGCTCTTGCGGCGCTCGTCGCGCTGGCCGCCTGCGATGGCGGCACGCAAGGCGCCGACATGACGACCGAGGAAGCCGAAGCCGCGGGCAACATCGTCGGCAACAGTTCCTCGTCGAATCCGTCGAGCGAAGCCACCGCCGCAACCACCGCGACCGAAATTCCCGCCGCGATCCGCGGACGCTGGGGCATGGTCCCCGCCGACTGCGAGCCCGGCCGCGCCGACGCCAAGGGCCTGCTGGAGATCACCGCCGACAAGCTCGAGTTCTACGAATCGGTCGGCACGCTGGACGCCATCGAGGAGGCCGCGCCGACCCGCATCCGCGCCTCGTTCGACTTCACCGGCGAGGGGATGAGCTGGGAGCGCGACGTCGTGCTCGAGGTCCATGACGACGGGATCGAGCTGGTCCGCCGCGAATACGGGCTCGACGCCGCGCCCGGGCCGTTCCGTTACGCCAAGTGCAACCAGGGGAGATAAGCATGAAAGTCCAGGTCCTGACCATCGCCGCGAGCGCCCTCGCGCTGAGCGCCTGCGCCACGACGACGCTCGAAAACGATTTCTGCAACGCCGAGCCGGGCAAGCTGTTCGTCGGGCAGAAGGCCGACGCCGCCTCCGGTCTGGCGATCCGCCAGGCGACCGGCGCCGACGAGGTCCGCTGGGCGCCGCCGCGTTCCGCGATGACGATGGAGTTCAAGGAAGGCCGCGTCACGGTTGCCTACGACGACGCCATGAACATCACCGCGGTGACCTGCGGTTGAGCAAGGGCATGCCGCCGGTCTAAAAGCGAGGAACAACAACCGGAGGGGACCTGGCATGACGACACGTATCGATGGGGCGCACCGTGGCTGAGCCGCAGGACGGCCGCCAGCGCATCCCGCCGCTTTCGCGCTTCGAGGAGGAGGCCCAATTCACCCGCGCGATCCGCGTCGGCGACCGGATCATCGTCTCGGGCAATGTCGGCGGCGAGGCCGACGGCAGCTTCTCGCCCGACGCCGGGCGCCAGGCCGAGCGCTGCTTCGAGCAGATCCTCGAATATGTCACCCAGCTCGGCGGCCAGTCGGGCGACGTGGTGCGGGTGCGCATGTTCGTGACCGACATCGCCGACGCCGTGGCGGTGACCGCCGCCTTCACCAAATACGTCGGCCATGCCCGCCCGACGGGCACGCTGGTCGCCGTCTCGGCGCTCGCCGCTCCTGTGTTCAAGGTCGAGATCGAGGCCGAGGCGATCATCGGCGCGGGGCAGTGACCGACCAGTTCGCCCTCACCGACGACCAGTTCGCCATCCAGGACATGGCGCGGCGCTTCACGGCGGACAACATCACGCCGCATGCCGCCGAGTGGGACGAGAAGCATATCTTCCCGAAGGCCACGATCAAGGCCGCGGCCGAGCTCGGCTTCGCGGCGATCTACGTCTCGGAGGAAAGCGGCGGGATCGGGCTCGGGCGGCTCGAGGCGGCGCTGATCATGGAGGCGATGGCTTACGGCTGCCCCTCGACCAGCGCGTTCATCTCGATCCACAACATGGCCGGGTGGATGCTCGACCGGTACGGCTCGGCGGCGGTCAAAGCCAAGTATCTGCCCCGGCTGGTCGGCATGGAGTGGATGGCGAGCTATTGCCTGACCGAGCCGAGCTCGGGGTCGGACGCGGCGGCGCTCAAAACCACGGCGGTACGCGACGGCACGGACTGGGTCGTCAACGGCACCAAGCAGTTCATCAGCGGCGCAGGCGAGAACGAGCTGTACCTGACGATGGTCCGGACCGGCGAGGACGGGCCGAAAGGCATCTCGTGCCTGGCGATCGAGAAGGACATGCCGGGCGTTTCGTTCGGAGCGCCCGAACGCAAGACCGGCTGGCATTCGCAACCGACCGCGGCGCTGATCCTCGACAACGTCCGCGTACCCGCGGAGAATCTGGTCGGCGGCGAGGGCGAGGGCTTTCGCATCGCGATGATGGGGCTCGACGGAGGGCGGCTCAACATCGGTGCGTGCTCGCTGGGCGGCGGGCAGCGCTGCCTCGACGAGGCCATTCGCTATACGAAGGAGCGCGAGCAATTCGGGCGGCCCATTGCCGATTTCCAGAACACCCAGTTCATGCTCGCCGACATGGCGACCGAGCTCGAGGCGGCGCGCGCGCTGCTGTACCTCGCCGCCGCCAAGGTCACCGCCGAAGCGCCCGACAAGACCCGCTTCGCCGCGATGGCCAAGCGCCTCGCCAGCGACACCGGCAGCGCGGTGGCCGACCGCGCGCTGCAGCTCCACGGCGGCTACGGCTACCTGCAGGACTACCCGGTCGAGCGCTTCTGGCGCGACTTGCGCGTGCATTCGATCCTCGAAGGCACCAACCAGATCATGCGGCTGATCGTCGGGCGGGACCTGCTGCACCAGTAGTCGGTCTTTCGATTTGGGCTGCAAAGTCGAACCGCGCCTGGCGCGGTGGCAACAACGGCCAGCGGCCGAGCACGTTGTGCCGCGTCAAACCAACCTCGCTTTCGATCAGCAGCAGCTCGTCCGGAATCCATTCGAGCGCGATATCGAACCGCGCGAATGGGCAGGCCGCATGTCCGAGCGTCGCGTGCGGCCGAAAACCCGATTTTCGATGCATCGGCTCGAAACCGTAGCGCGCAAGGCGGCGCACCACGGCTTGATACAAGTCCTGAAGCGCGTCCTGCCTGCCGATCGTCCTGGCCATCGCCCCGAGCGGCCCGCCGACGACGCGGCCGAACGGGATCGGCGCGGAATTCAGCGCCGCGCCGGCGAAGGCTTGCCCGACACGCCCCGGGAGCGAGGGGTCGCGCTCCCGGCTCTCCGCGATGACGCAAAAGGTGAGATGATAGAGATCGGCCCGGAGGTGCTGGCCGGCTTGACTGCCGGCGGCCGCAAGCTTCCCTCGCGTGACGGGGTCCGGCCGGCAGCCGATGAAATGGCGATAAAACCGCAGTGCTTGCACGCGACTTCCTCCGAGTCGAATATGTTCACTTTATGTTCCAGATTTCGGAGTGTCGAATCCGTTTCGCTCCGCCTCGGCAGCCGCTAGGCGCACGGCATGTGCAACAACTACCGCCTCATCGAGCGCGTGCCGGCGGAGGACTTGTTTCTGGGCCTGACCGCGCCCGAAGGCATGCCCAACTTCGAGCCGCGCTACGACATTCGGATCACCGACCGCGCGCCGATCGTCCGGGTCGGGCAGACGGGCGAATTCGAGCTGGTGCAGCGGCGCTGGTCGTGGCCGGGCCCGGGCGGCAGGCCGGTCTACAATTTCCGCTCCGAGGGTCGCGAGTTCTCCAGCAGTCGCTGCGTGATCCTGGCCGACGGCTTCTACGAGTTCACCGCGCACAGCGATCCGAAGTCGAAGCGCAAGCACAAGTGGCTGTTCACGCTAAAAGGCGAGCCCTGGTTCGGGGTCGCGGGGCTGTGGCGCCAGGATCCGGCGGCAGGCGAGGCTTTCACCATGCTAACGTGCGAGCCCTCGCCCGATGTCGCCCCTTATCACAACCGTTCGATCGTGGTCTTGCCGCCGGCGGAGTGCGCGCGGCGGCTGGATCATGCCGTCCCCGCCAGTGAACTGCTGAACCCGCTCCCGGCCGGCAGCCTGGAAGTAGAACAGGTCAACTAGCGCATGATGTCGCCAGCCATTTCGACCGAACCGGTGATCGTTAGGCGCGACGGCGCGGTCGGCCATATCTCGCTCAACCGTCCGAAGGCGCTGCACGCGCTGACCCAGGCGATGTGCGAGACGATTTCGGCCGCGTTGCTGGAGTGGCGCCTCGACGACCGCATCGAGGCGGTGATCGTCGACCACGCCGAAGGGCGCGGGTTCTGCGCCGGCGGAGACGTGGCACTGGTGCGGCGCTCGGCGCTCGAGGACGGCGGCACCGCCGGACGTGCATTCTTCCATGCCGAGTACCGGATGAACCACCTGCTGTTCACCTATCCCAAGCCGACTGTGTGCTTCATGGACGGCGTGACGATGGGCGGCGGCATGGGGCTTGCCCTGCCCTGCACCCACCGCATCGCCACCGAGAACACGCTGCTCGCGATGCCCGAGACCGCGATCGGGCTGTTCCCCGACGTCGGCGGCGGGCGCTACTTGTCGCGGCTGCGCTGGCGCTACGGCCGGTTCCTGGCGCTGACCGGGGCACGGCTCGATCCGGCGGAGTGCGTACACCTCGGGCTCGCGACGCGATACGTCCCGGCCGAGCGGCTGGCCGAGCTCAAGGCCACGCTGGCGCGCGACCCGGGCAGCGCCGACCGTCACATCGCGTTGGCCGGAGCCGATCCGGGCGTTGCGCGGATCGGCGGCAATCGCCTCAATATCATGCGCCATTTCGACTTCGACCGCTTCGAGGACATTCTCGCCTCGCTCGAGGCCGACGACGGCAAATGGGCCGCCAAGGAACTCGCAACACTGCGCGCCAAGAGCCCGCAAGCGTGCAAGGTCGCGCTCGAAGTGTTGCGGCGGGGCGCGGAAACCGAGGATTTCGCCGAGGAGATGCGTCGCGAGTACACGGTCGCCGCGCGCGTCATCATGCGGCCCGACTTCGCCGAGGGCGTGCGCGCGGTGCTGGTCGACAAGGACAACGCGCCGCGCTGGGAGCCGGCCGCTCCCGAGGGCGTCACCGAGGCAATGCTCGACGCGATCTTCGCGCCGCTGCCTCCGGGCGAGGAATGGACGCCCTACCCCGCTTAGGGGGAGGACAAGAATTTCTCCCCGGCACGTGGGTTGCGGTTAACGCCCCCAATCGGCAATTCCCCCCGGTGCAAAAACTGACGCATCTCGACCGCCTCGAGGCGGAGAGCATCCATATCATGCGCGAGGTGGTGGCCGAGGCCGCCAACCCGGTGATGCTCTATTCGGTCGGCAAGGACAGCGCGGTCATGCTGCACCTGGCGAGGAAGGCGTTTCACCCCGCCCCGCCGCCGTTTCCCCTGCTGCACGTCGATACCACCTGGAAGTTCCAGGCGATGTACGCGCTACGCGACAAGGCCGCGCGGGCCGCGGGTATGGAGCTGCTGGTCTATCACAACCCCGAGGCGATGGAGCGCGGGATCAACCCGTTCGACCACGGCCCGCTGCACACCGACATGTGGAAGACCGATGGCCTCAAGCAGGCGCTCGACAAGTGGACGTTCGATGCGGCGTTCGGCGGCGCGCGGCGCGACGAGGAGAAGAGCCGCGCCAAGGAGCGCATCTTCTCCTTCCGCACCGCCAGCCATGGCTGGGACCCGAAGAACCAGCGCCCCGAACTGTGGAACCTCTACAACGCCCGCAAGAGCAAGGGCGAGTCGATCCGCGTGTTCCCGCTCTCCAACTGGACCGAGCTCGATATCTGGCAGTACATCATGAAGGAGGGGATCGAGATCGTCCCCCTCTACCTGGCCGCCCCGCGCCCGACGGTCGAACGCGACGGCCTGCTGCTGATGGTCGACGACGAGCGCTTCCCGCTGGCGCCCGGCGAGGAGCCGGTCACGCGCTCTATCCGCTTCCGCACGCTCGGCTGCTACCCGCTGACCGGCGCGGTCGAAAGCGAGGCGGCGAGCCTGGCCGAAGTGGTGCAGGAGATGCTGCTGACCACCACCAGCGAACGACAGGGCCGCGCGATCGACAAGGACGCCGGCGGGGCGGGCATGGAGAAGAAGAAGCAGGAAGGGTATTTCTGATGCTCCCCAGCCGCCCTTCCTTCAATCGTCACCCTGAACTCGTTTCAGGGTCCGTCCGTCGGTTCAGCGCGGAGCCGTCGATTCGCTCCGCAGGCCGGCCGCCCAGTGGCGCTTCCCTCGGAACGTCAGGTGACGCGGCGCGATGGATGCTGAAACAAGTTCAGCATGACGGGTGCGGTATCGGAGGCGGCAATGGCTGACGTTTCCCCGCCGCCCGCCTACAAGGCCGACGCGCTCATCGCCGAGGACATCGAGACCTATCTCGAGCTGCACCAGAACAAGGGCCTGTTGCGCTTCATCACCTGCGGCAGCGTCGACGACGGCAAGTCCACGCTGATCGGCCGGCTGCTCTACGATTCGAAGATGATCTTCGAGGACCAGCTCGCCGCGCTGGAGGCGGATTCGAAGAAGGTCGGCACGCAAGGGCAGGAGATCGACTTCGCGCTGCTGGTCGACGGCCTCGCCGCCGAGCGCGAGCAGGGCATCACGATCGACGTCGCCTACCGCTTCTTCGCCACCGAGAAACGCAAGTTCATCGTCGCCGACACGCCAGGCCACGAGCAATACACCCGCAACATGGCGACCGGCGCGAGCACGGCCGACCTCGCGGTGATCCTGATCGACGCGCGCAAGGGCGTGCTGGTGCAGACCCGGCGCCATTCGTACCTCGCGCACCTGCTCGGCATCCGCCACCTGGTGCTGGCGGTGAACAAGATGGACCTGGTCGATTACGCGCAGGACGTGTTCGCCGGCATCGTCGCCGATTACCGCGCCTTTGCCGACGAGATCGGCATCGTCGACTTCACCGCCATCCCGATCAGCGGCTTCAAGGGCGACAACATCACGCAGGCGCCCTCGGCGAGCACGCCGTGGTACGCGGGACCAAGCCTGATCGATCACCTCGAGACGGTCGAGATCGAAAGCGCGGCCGCGCAAGGCCGCCCGTTCCGCATGCCGGTGCAGTGGGTCAACCGGCCCAACCTCGACTTCCGCGGCTTCGCCGGTCAGATCGCCGGCGGCACCGTCAAGCCGGGCGACGCGGTTCGCGTGGTGCCGTCGGGCAAGACAAGCACGGTGAGGAGCATCGCTACGTTCGACGGCGAACTGGACGAAGCCGTTGCCGGCCAGTCGGTCACCCTCACCCTCGCCGACGAGATCGACTGCAGCCGCGGCGACGTGCTCGCCGTGGCCGACGACCCGCCGCAAAGCGCCGATCAGTTCGAAGCCACGATCGTTTGGATGAGCGACGACCACCTGATCCCCGGCCGCGGCTACTGGCTCAAGCTGGCGACCCAGACCGTCAGCGCCACGGTCGCGCAGCCGAAGTACGAAGTGAACGTCAACACGATGGAGCACCTCGCGGCGATGACGCTGGAGCTCAATTCCATCGGCGTCGCGCACGTCACCACCGACAGGCCGATCGTGTTCGAACCTTATGCCCAGAGCCGCGAACTCGGCGGCTTCATCCTGATCGACAAGCTGACCCACGCCACGGTCGCCGCGGGCATGATCCGCTTCTGCCTGCGCCGCGCGCAGAACGTGCACTGGCAGGCGCTGGAGATCAGCCGCGAGGCGCATGCCGCGCTCAAGGGCCAGAAGCCCGCGGTGCTGTGGTTCACGGGCCTCAGCGGCTCGGGCAAGTCGACCATCGCCAATCTGGTCGAGAAGAGGCTGCACGCCGCCGGGCGGCACACCTTCCTGCTCGACGGCGACAACGTCCGCCACGGCCTCAACAAGGACCTCGGCTTTACCGAAGCCGACCGGATCGAGAACATCCGCCGCGTAGGCGAGGTCGCGAGGCTGATGGCCGACGCCGGCCTGATCGTGCTGACCGCCTTCATCAGCCCGTTCCGCGCCGAGCGCGAGCTGGTGCGCTCGATGCTGCCGCACGGCGAATTCGTCGAAGTATTCGTCGACACCCCGCTGTCGGTCGCCGAGGAGCGCGACGTGAAGGGCCTCTACAAGAAGGCGCGCGCCGGCGAGCTCAAGAACTTCACCGGAATCGACAGCCCCTACGAGCGACCCGAAAATCCCGAAATCCGCATCGACACCACGCGCATGACGCCCGAGGCCGCCGCCGAGCTGATCGTCGAGCAGCTGCTCGGCCAGTGGGCACCCGACCTTTGAGCCTGACCGATGCGCAGCTGGCCGCCGGGCTGGCCGAAGAGGCGGGGCGCATCCTGCTCGACCTGCGCGCGGGCGGCGGGCTCGACGGCAAGGCGCTCGGCGAGGCCGGCGACCGGCTCGCCAACCGTTACCTGATGGATCGCCTCGCCACCGAACGCCCCGACGACGGCGTGCTCAGCGAGGAGAGCCGCGACACTGCCGAACGCCTGTCCAAGAGCCGCGTGTGGATCGTCGACCCGCTCGACGGGACGCGCGAATACGGCGAAGAGCGCCCCGACTGGGCGGTGCACGTCGGCCTCGCGGTCTACGGCGTCGCCGAGGTCGGCGCGGTGGCGCTGCCGGGCCTCGGCCTGGTGCTGCGATCGGACCAGACGGCGGCGCCCGCCGCGCATGACGGGCCGCCGCGCATGCTGGTGAGCCGCACCCGCCCCGCGGCCGAGGCGCTGACGGTGGCGGAAAGGCTCGGCTGCGAGCTGGTGCCGATGGGTTCAGCCGGCGCCAAGGCGATGGCGGTGGTGCTTGGCCGGGCCGAGATCTACCTGCACTCGGGCGGCCAGTACGAATGGGACAACTGCGCCCCCGTCGCCGTGGCCAGGGCTCATGGCCTGCACTGCTCGCGCATCGACGGCAGCGCGCTGGTGTACAACCGGCAGGACACCTGGCTGCCCGACCTCCTGCTCTGCCGCGAGGAGTGGGTGGAGCCGGTGTTGAGCGCGGTGGCGGCGCTCTAGCCGCGCTTCAGCTCACGCCATCCACGGCCCGGTGATCGCCACCGTCTTGGTCGGCCGGAACTGGTTCACGAACAGCCACTTGCCGTCGGGGGAGAAGCACGCACCGGCCCACTCGGTGTCGCTGCGCGAAAGCGCCAGCGGATAGGCGACGCCGCCGGGCGTGATTCCGCGCAGATGGTTCTGGACGTTCTCGGTGTACTGGTCCTCGCAGACCACCAGGTGGCCGTTCGGCGCCACGGTCAGGTTGTCGCCGAAGTTGTACTGCTCGATGGAGGTGCTCTCGAAGAACAGCTGGAGCCGGTCCTGTCCGGTGGCCTGCGGGCGCAGGCGGAAGATCTGGCCGAGCTTGGCCGCGCCGCCGCTGGTACAGGCGAAATAGGCTTCGCCCTCGCCCATCCACAGGCCCTCGCCCCGCGCGAACAGCGTCGCGCCGGCGGCAGCGCCGCGCTTGCGCAAGTCGTCGTCGGGCGCCTCCGGATTGTCGAGGTCGACCCAGCGAGCCGCGTGCCACGCCTCAGGCGCGAAGCCGGCGCCGTTCCAGTTGCGCGCGTCGGGCACTCCGTCGATCGCCAGCGCCTGCAGCCGCCCGCCCTCGGCCAGACGCCCCTTCACGTTCGGGATGAAGCGGTACACCAGCCCGTCTTCGCGGTCCTCGGTCTGATAGACGATCCCGGTGGCCGGATCGACGCAGGCGGCTTCGTGGTTGAAACGACCCATGGCCTTGTAGGGCACCGGGTCGACCGGGCCGGTCGCGCTGGCCGGCACTTCGAACACCCAGCCGTGGTCCTTGTTGATGCGCCCGTCGGCCTTCATCAAGTTTTCTTCGCAGGTCAGCCAGCTGCCCCACGGCGTGATTCCGCCCGCGCAGTTGCGGATGGTACCGGAAAGCGAGCGGAACTGCCGTTCGACCGTCAGCGTCGCCGCGTCGAGCACCAGCGTGGTGGTCCCGCCCGGCAGCGGCACGAGGCTGCGCGCGACCGTGTCATAAGCTAGCCCGCTCGCCCCGCCGCCATCCTGATTCGGCATCAGCTCGTGATTGCGCACCAGCGCCAGCTTCCCGTTGCCGAGATCGAAGCAGCCCATCCCGTCGGCATGGTCGGGCACGGTGGCGCCGTCGCTCATGGCATCGCCGAGGCTCGAAAGCACGCGGTAGGTGAAGCCCGCGGGGAGGTCGATCACGCCATTCGGATCGGGCAGCAGCGGCCCATAGCTCGCCGTCCCCGGCGCGGTCGCCAGGCCTTGGCGCATGCAGCCGCTGGCGGCGAGCGCGGCGAAAGCCGTCCCCGTGGCGCGTAGGAACTGGCGGCGGTCGGCGATCATCCGGTCTCTCCAGGGGCCGCGGCGAATCGCGGTTCCGGTTGCATACTAGACTAATGCCGGAACCTCACGCCGACCGTGAATCGCCGTCCGAGCAGGTCGAACAACCCGGCATTCACCTGGTTGCCGGTCTGCGCGAGCGAGGCATCGAACACCGTGGGCGTAAGCGGCGGGTCCTTGTCGAACAGGTTCTGCACGTTGCCGAACAGCTCGAGACGGCCGCCCCCCACATCCCAGGTATAGCCTGCCGAAAGGTTGACGTAGATTACCGAGGGAACCGTGTTGTCGGCGACGTCGGGACGCGCGCCGGGCTGGTTGTAGCGTTTGTTGTAAATGCCGCTGCTGATGTAGCGCTGGGTGAGCGACAGGTTGAAGCGGCCCACATCGTAGCTCTGGATCGCGGTCACGGCGTCCTCCGGGAGGTTGCCGACGCCGGTTTGGCCCGCAGAATCGAAATAGGTCGCGGGGTTGGCACGGTCCGTGGTGGTCGAGTTCTCGATCAGGTGCGACCAGAACAGCCGCAGAGACAGGTTCTCGTCGGCCCCGAACAGGCTGAGCGGCGTGCGGTAACCCACTTCGACGTCGATGCCCTTGCCCGCCGCCGCGGCGATGTTCTGGGTGATGTTGCGCACCTGCGAGAGCCTGCCGGTCGCGGTGTCGCGCGTGACCAGGCTGCACACGCTCGATCCTGGGCTGGCGAAGCAATCGTCGACGATGCGCTGGAAGCCCAGCAGCCCGATCGCGCCCGCGATGTCGACCTTCCAGTAATCGACCGAGGCCGAGAAGCCCGACAGCCAGCCCGGACGGTAGACGGCGCCGAATGTATACGTCGTCGAGGTCTCGGGATCGAGCAGCGGGTTGCCGCCGGTGCGCGACGAGAAGGTCTGCGTGCCGTCGTTGGGGAACGCCGGGTCCCGCGTCACGGTGCCGACGCCGCCGGTCTGGTTGAAGCGTTCGAGCAGCGTCGCCGCGCGGACGTCTCGCGAGATGGTGCCGCGCAGGCGCAAGTCGCCGTAGACCTGCCAGTCGAGACCGCCCTTCCACGACCAGACGCCGCCGCTGCCGGTATATTCGGCATAGCGCGCGGCGGCGAGCAGGTTGAGCTGGTCCACCAACGGCAGGTCGGCAAGCAACGGCACCTGGAGTTCGGCGAAGGCTTCTTTCACGTCGTAGCTGCCGTGAACGTTCGCGACCGTTGAGTTCTGCACCATAGAGCTGCGGGTCGCGCTGTAGACCGGCACGCCGCGCAAGGCCGGGTCGACCGCCGGACGCAGGCTCGGGTCGCTCGCAGGATTGCTCGGATCGTGGACGACCTGGACAATCTTTTCCTTGCGGTAGGATGCACCGACAGCGGCGCTGATGGGCCCGGCCCAGCCGCGCCAGAGATTTCCGCTGGCCGACAGGTCGGCCACAATCTGCGTGGTCTTGGTGTTGTAGAGCTTGCCGAGCCCGCTGGTGAAGGTCACCGTCTCGCCGCTCGCATATTCGTCGGGCTGGAAGAACAGCGGGCTGGTGATCTGCTGGCCCGGCGTGAACTTGGTCACGTAGTCGATCGCCGCGTCGCTGGCGTTGCCCTGCCCGAACAGGTTGATCGGCACGCAGCTGCCCCACTTGGCTGGGTCGATCAGCGCCGCCCGGCAGACGATCTGGCCGTTGGCCGGATTGACCACCGCATCGGTCGCCGCGGCGACGCGGTCGAGCAACGTGCCCTGTTGATAGCCCCGGTTGTCCGCGGTGCCGTACTGCGCGAAGCCGTCGACGCGCCAGCCGCGCAGCAGGCCGCCGGGCACCTCGTACTTAAAGCCGACGGTCCCCGAATAGGTGAGGTTGTCCTGTTTCATGCGGGTGTCGCGGCCCAGGCCCTCGCGATCCCCGACCACGTTCATCTGGAACGAGGCCAGGTTCTCGTCGATCATGATCTGGCGCACCGCCGCCGGAAGGAAGGCGTTCTCGCGGTAGATCGTGATGCGGGTGTCGATTCCGGGCACGTTGGCGAAACGGCCGCCGTGGTCAGGCTGGTCGATCATGCTCTGGCCCACCAGGCCTTGCGCGAACAGGTTGAGGCTGGGCGTTGCGTCGAAGTCGAGATAGGCGAACCCGCTCGCCCGCTGCGCTTCCGGGGCGAGGACGCCCATGCTGTAGGTTGCATCGTCGCCGCTGCCGCCGCCGGCGATCGAATGGGCCGAAGTGGCGGTTCCTGTGCCCAGCACGAACGGCGCCAGCGTGCCGTCGGGCCGGAAGTAGCGGCGGTACAGCGCCGAAGCGGTCGGCACGCCGCTGTTGATCAGGCCGCCGAAAGTGGCGATCGACGAGACCACGTTGGGCACCCTGAGGTACCGCGTCTCGTTGGGATTGGCGGCGGTGGCGGCCGGATTGTTGATCAGGCTCCAGCCCTGGTACCAGTCGCGCGGGAAGCCCAGCACCCTGTCGGCGTGGTAATAGTCGGCGCTGAGCAGCAGATGGGCGCGATCGCCGAGCCTGGTGCCGTACGCGGCCGAGACCTGGTAGTTGTCGTGGTCGCCGCGGCTGGTGGTGCCGCCCTGGAGGCTCGCCTGCCAGCCGGTGTAATTGGTATCGAGGATGAAGTTGACCGCGCCGGCGACCGCATCGGTGCCGTAGGCGGCCGAGGCGCCGCCGGTCACCGTCTCGACGCGGCTGATCAGCGCCTGCGGCAGGATGTTGATGTCGACGCTGCCGAAGCCGGTGGCGGGCACCACCCTGCGTCCGTCGAGCAGCGTCAAGGTTCGCCCGCTCCCGCCGGTGTTCAGGCCCCGCAGGTTCAGGTTGCCCGATCCGGGCGAGCTAAAAAAGCCCGAACGCACGTCGTTGGTGGTGTTGCCGTAGAACTGCGGCAGCTGGCTGAGCGCCGAGATCAGCGTTGTCGGCGACAGGGCCTCAAGCTCCTCCGCGGCAACCGCCGTGACCGGCGTCGGCGCCGTCATGCCGACGTTGCCGACGATGCGCGAGCCGGTCACCACGATGGTGCTTTCCTCGGCTTCGGCCGCCTCCCCGTCCTCATCCGCGTCCTGCGCCAGCGCCGTTCCGGCGCACAGCATGAGCGCGGCGGCGCTCGCTCCGGCGGCCAGTGCGACGCGCGAGCGCGCGCGGTTGTCGTTGTTGCTCCGAGACATGGACCCCTCCCCCAGGTTTTCCTGCCGAGCGAAGTCGGCGGAAAGGGAATCGCGCGCAACGGGCCGCAAAGTGATGACAGGAATAGATCAGGGGTTATACCGGGCGCGACGACGATGCGGCCACTGCCTTTCACTTTCCGCCAGCTCCAGGTCTTCGCGAGCTTGTGCGCCACTCGCAGCTTTCGGCGCAGCGCGGAGAGCCTCGGCATCTCGCAGGCCTCGGTCAGCAACCAGATGACCGCGCTGGAGGACCAGCTCGGCGTGGCGCTGTTCACTCGCCGTCGCGGCCAGCCTCCGGCGCTGACGGCCGAGGGTATGGCGTTCCTCGACGATCTGCGGCGCTTCGAGGCCGCGGGCGAAGCGCTCTCCGCGCACCGTCGGCGCACGGCGCGGAACGAAATGCAGCCGGCTCTTTACAGAATCCTCATCGGCCACGGCACGCTGGACCGGTACCTGCGGCCCAAGCTCGACCGCTTCTTCGCCAACCATCCGCAAATCGAACTGGCCTTCGAAACGCGCACGCCGAGCAGCGATCTCGCCGGCGACATCGCCGACGGGCGCTATGATTTCGTGATGGTGCACCGCCTCGTGGGTCACGCAGCGGAGCCGCAACTGCGCGAGCTGGCGCTGTTGCGCGGCGGGATATTCGGCCACCGCAAGTTCGCCGAAGGACAGCAGCTTCCCCTGAACGTCGAACAGGTCAACCGGCTGCCGTTCATCCTGCCGACCAGCTATCCGCCGGAACCGTACATGCTGGAATTCTACGCCCGGCACGGCATCGTGCCGCGCCGGATCATCGGCCGCAGCCAGCATTATGACGTGATCGTGGCGATGGTGGAACGCGGGATCGGCGTGGCTTGTCTCAGCGATGCGATCATCACCCCGAGCATGAGGGAGAACGTGGTCATGCTCCATGCGGTGGAGAACTGGCGCCTGATGTGGCACCGCAAGGACGCGGGCGCGGATTCGCGCTGCGACGCGGTCCAGGCGTTCCTGATGTCGAGCGTGCTGCAGGATCCGAACTACCGCACCATCGCGGCGTCGGCCGAGCAGGCCGCTTGAGGAGGGGAGACATGTCGGCAGGAAAAGTGGCTCTGAGGGCAGCCGCCGTAGCCCTGGCCTGCGGCGCGCCGCCGCTGGCCGCGCAGGAGCCGGCGGAGGTCCAGGCCGCCGACGCCCCCGGCAGCGCCGACGAGCGCGCCGCGTCGATGGTCGTGCTGATGACGCTCGAGGAGAAGCTGACGCTTCTCAAAGGCTACTTCGGCACCGACTTCACGCCGGGGCGGTTCGAAGCGCCCGAAGACGCTCGCTACGGCTCAGCCGGCTACGTGCCGGGCATCCCGCGGCTCGGCATCCCGCCGCAGTGGCAGGCCGATGCCGGGATCGGCGTCGCCACGCAAGGAGGCGCGGCGGAGAAGCGCGCGCGCACCGCGCTCCCCTCGGGGCTGGCGGTGGCGGCGAGTTGGAGCCCCGAGATCGCTTATGCCGGCGGCGCGATGATCGGCGCCGAGGCACGCGCCGACGGCTTCAACGTGCTGCTCGCCGGCAGCGTCAACCTGATGCGCGAGCCGCGCAACGGCCGGAACTTCGAATACGCGGGCGAGGACCCGTTGCTCGCCGGGATCATCGCCGGCGCCGCGATCGCCGGGGTGCAGAGCAACGGCATCGTCTCGACCATCAAGCATTTCGCGGTCAACGACCAGGAGACCGACCGCAACAACGGCAACGCTCTTGTCGACGAAGGCGCGCTCAGGATGAGCGACCTGCTCGCCTTCGAGATCGCCATCGAACGTGGCGATCCCGGCGCGGTGATGTGCGCCTACAACCGGGTCGGCGGGCTCTACTCGTGCGAGAACCCGTTCCTGCTCGAAAAGGTGCTGCGCGAGGACTGGGATTACCCGGGCTACGTGATGTCCGATTGGGGCGCCGTGCATTCGACGGCGGCGTCCGCCAACGCGGGGCTCGACCAGGAATCGGGCTTCGGCCTGCAGCGCGCCGACTGGTTCGAGGCCGTCAAGCTCGAGGCCGCGCTCGCCGCGGGCGAGATCGCCGAGGAGCGGATCGACCTGATGGCCGCGCGCGTGCTCCGCTCGATGTTCGCGCACGGGCTGATCGACAATCCCGTTACCGAGGGCCGGTCGATCGACTTCGGCGCCAATCGCGCGGTCTCCCAGCGCGCCGCCGAGGCCGGCATCGTCCTGCTCAAGAACGACGGCGACCTGCTGCCGCTGGCCGGCGGCGGCGGCCGCATCGCGGTGATCGGCGGCCACGCCGACAAGGGCGTGCTCTCCGGCGGCGGCTCGAGCCAGGTCTATCCCGACGGCACCAACGCAGTGCCGGGGATCGAGCCGACCACCTGGCCGGGCCCGGTAGTCTATTACCCGTCGGCGCCGCTCGACGAGCTGCGCCAGCTGCTGCCCGAAGCCATGATCGAGTTCGCCGACGGCTCCGATCCCGCCGCCGCCGCGCGGCTGGCCGCGGCGTCCGACATCGCCATCGTGTTCGGTACGCAGTGGGCCAGCGAGAGCATCGACGTGCCGCTGGCGCTCGGGGAAGGGCAGGACGCGCTGATCGAAGCCGTCGCTGCGGCGAACCGCAACACCGTCGTCGTGCTCCAGACCGGGGGCCCGGTGCTGATGCCGTGGTCGGGCAGCATCCCGGCCATCGTCGAGGCATGGTATCCGGGGCGGGCCGGCGGCGCTGCCATCGCCCGGGCGCTGACCGGCGAGGTCAATCCTTCGGGCCACTTGCCGGCGACCTTCCCCGCCTCGCTCGATCAGTTGCCGCACCCCGAATTGCGCCGCGGCGACCTCGAATATCCCGAAGGCGCGGCGGTCGGCTACAAGTGGTTCGACGCACGCGGGCACGCGCCGCTGTTCCCGTTCGGCCACGGCCTGAGCTACACCGAGTTCACGTTCGATCACCTCGCCGTCGCGCGCGAAGGCGACGGGCTGGTGGCGCTGGTCGACGTGCACAACACCGGGAAACGCGCCGGCGCGGACGTGGTCCAGGTCTACGTCTCGGGCCCCGGCTGGGAGGCGCCGCGTCGTCTCGGGGGCTTCGCGCGTGTCCAGCTCGAACCCGGAGAGACCGAGCGCGTCGAAATCCACATCGACCCGCGCTTGCTCGGCACCTGGTACGCCGGCCGCCCCGGCTGGACCCACGCGGCCGGCGCCTACACCGTCACCGTCGCCCACAGCTCGCGCGAGCTCGGCGAATCGCTTCTGGTCGAGCTGCCGCCGATGCATCTGCCGCCGGACTGGAAGCCTGCGCGCTAGACGTAATAGGCCTCTGCGAACGGTTGCAGGAAGGGCCGATAGGGCCCGGCGGAACCGACCGCGCCCGGGTTGATCGGCCGGCGGACCTGCATCAGGCTCGCCGTTGCTACCGCACGCACGTTCTCGTGCGGCGCGAAGACCTGCTGCTCTTCCGCCAGCCCGCAATGCGCGAGGATCCGCCGGATCCACAGGTCGGACTCGGCGACCAGCTCCTCGTATGGGACCACCAGAAGCCGCTCGCCGAGGATCTCGCGCCACCGTGCCAGCAGCTCGTCCTCGATCCGGAAGTGATGGGCGATGTCCGCGAGGTCGTAGCTCCACGGCTGCGCGCCGCCGAGGAAATTGGTCCGGAAGCACGACCAGGCGCGATCGAGCGGATCGCGCGTGGTCCAGATCAGCGGTGCGTCAGGCAGCAGCGCGGCGGCGAGGCCGAGATAGCGGCCGGTACCGATCGACTTGTCGACTATCCGGCCCTCGACGCCGAAGCGTTCGGCGAGCCAGTGGTGCCAGAGCCGTGCGGCCGGCCCGGCGCCTTCCGCCTCCACGTAACCGGCCAGCGCGTCATGCGACTGGCCGCCGATTTCCCTCGCCAGCAGCGGCAACAGGTCGAGCTCCGCGCCGCCGGCGACCGCGCTGTGAGCGGTGAGGACCTGCTCGATCAGCGTCGTGCCCGAGCGCGGCAGCCCGCCGACGAAGATCGTCCGCCCGGTCGGCTCCGACTGCCGCCCTGCCAGCGCCGCGACGCGCCCTGCATCGTAACCGCGCACCGCTTCGGCGGCGTGCGTCGCATCGGCCGCGCGGTCGTAGGCGGCGACGGCCTTCATCTGCTCCGCCCCGCGCGCGAACGCGGCGAAGGCCCGCTCATGCTTGCCGCGGTCGGCATGGACCTTGCCCAGGGCATAGCAGAAGGCCGCGGCCTGCGCCGGCTCGGCGCCGGCCATTGCCGGCTCCGCGGCTATCACGCGCTCGGCAAGTTCCGGCTCGTGCGCGAAGTCCGCCGCCATCGACAGCGCCAGCCAGGCGGAACCGGTCCGCGGCTGCTCGAGCGTCACCCGACCGAGATAGCCCCGCGCCTCCTCGGCCCGGCCGAGATTGAGCGCGGCGATGCCGCGGCTATAGGCGTTGGCCACCGGGTTGGGCACGTCTTCGGGCAAGGCATGCAGCAGCGCGTCGGCCTCCCGCACGGCACCGGTCTCGGCGAGAAACGCCGCCTTTTGGTACTGCGCCGCGGGCGTGGCGCCGGAAGCGCCGACGAACAGGTCGATGGCCCGATGCGCCAGACCCCGCTCGCCGATGTTCGCCGCGATTTGCGCGACCGGCCGCCATTGCCCGCCAAGCGGCGCCCGCATCGCCACCAGCTCAGCGATGATGTCCCTGACCGCCACGCGGTCGTGCCGGCCGAGTGCCGGCTGCAGGTTCGCGAGCAGGCGGAGAGCCGCGGTCAGATCGCGGACTGCCATGCTGCCTTTCGTGGATTCAGTGACACTTGCTGGGGGCCCGCCGTTGGTCCCGTAAGGGCGGACGGCATCTGCGAATCGTTTGCAATGTCAAAAATGTAGCAAGTTGTAATCTCCTGCGACAAAACGGTGCAGATTGATACAATACAGCTTGTTCGCAAGCTAACTTCCCGGCATGATCGACACCATTGGGGAGACGCCGGTCACGCCGTGAAAGCGGCGGATCCGGCCAAGAGGGGTCGTTCGGCATCGCCAGGCGGGCTTCCAGTTCCGGGGGGGCGGGCAGCCCTGTCCGGATTCAAGCGCAGTTCCTGCGCGACATGCCCGCGTCATCGGGCGCGGCAATCGGCTTCGTGATGCCCGACGATGCCGGGTCGCCGGTCTCGGACGCACTCCTCGCCGGGCATTGGCGGCAAGCCGACGTCAGGCGCGCCATCGCCGCGGCGGAAAAGGCGGGGCTGGCGAGCTACCGGATCGAAATCGCCGCGGACGGCACGATCTCGATCGTCGTCGGGGAACCGCCGGAGATGGCTCGCGAAGCCTGATCAGGCGGCCTGCTTGCGCGCCGCGGCGGCGTCTCGCCGACGCCGCGTCCAGATGTTCAGCCCTTCGACACCCGCGGAAAACGCCATCGCCGTGTAGATGTAGCCCTTCGGCACGTGCACCCCGAAGCCGTCGGCGATCAGCACCGCCCCGATCATCAGCAGGAAGCCGAGCGCCAGCATCACCACGGTCGGGTTCTCGTTGATGAAATTGGCCATCGGATCGGCGGCGAACAGCATCACCAGCACCGCCACCACGACTGCGATGACCATTACCGGCAGGTGCTTGGTCATGCCCACGGCAGTGAGGATCGAGTCGACCGAAAAGACCAGGTCGAGCAGCAGGATCTGGACGATCGCGGCACCGAAGGTCAGCGTCCCACGCCCGACGTCGAACATGTCGTCGTTCGGGTGCGGATCGGCGTTGTGGTGGATTTCCTTGGTCGCCTTCCACACCAGGAACAGGCCGCCCGCGATCAGGATCAGGTCGCGCCAGGAGAACTCGGTCTCGAACGTCGGCTCTCCGTAGGGCCCCGGCGCACCCGACAGGCCGAGGTCGAACACCGGCGCGGTCAGGCCGACCAGCCAGGCGATCGTCGACAGCAGGACCAGCCGCATCACCAGCGCGAGTCCGATGCCGATCCGCCGCGCCCGCTGCCGCTGGCTCTCGGGCAGCTTGTTCGACAGGATCGAGATGAAGATCAGGTTGTCTATGCCGAGCACGACTTCCATCACCACCAGCGTCACCAGCGCCGCCCAAACCGCCGGTTCGGAAAAGAGAGCGATCAAGCCTTCCATGTCGTGCAAGTCCTCCTGAGGCCGCTGCGATTAGCCGAGGAAACGCGCGCCGCCAATCCGGCGCGAAAGCGCGCTCAAAGGTCCGGCAGCGCCTGCTCGGCGAAGCCCCAGCCGGCAAGGCTCTTGCCGGCGGCCCGGTCGATCAGACCGCTGGCATCGTCGATCGAGAACGGGTGCGCATCGGCCATGTCCTTGAGCTCGCCCCACGCGATCGGCACCGCAACCGGGGCGCCGGGGCGGGCGCGGGCGCTGTAGGGGAGGATCGCGGTGCTGCCGCGCTGGTTGCGCAAGTAGTCGATGAAGATCTTGCCCTTGCGCTTGGCCTTGCTCATCGTCGCCACGAACCGCTCGGGCTCGGCCAGCGCGAGCGCCTCGGCGAAACGCTTGGCGAAGTCCTTATGCGCGTCCCATGAATGGCCGGGTGTGAGCGGCACGACCACGTGCACCCCCTTGCCGCCCGAGAGCATCGCGAAGCTGGTCAGGCCGATGTCGGCGAGGCGGTCGTGGATGTCCTTCGCCGCGCTTTTCACCTCGCCGAAGTCGAGCCCTTCGTCGGGGTCGAGGTCGAACACCATCCGGTCGGGTGACTCGACGTCGCTGGCCCGGCTGCCCCAGCCATGGAACTCGATCGTGCCCATCTGCACGCAGGCGAGCAGTCCGGCGGCGTCCTCGACGTAGAGGTAGTCCTCGGTGCCGCCCTTCTTCTCGGCGATCGGCACGTGATGAACGTGAGGCCCGAACGAGCCGCTGTCGTGCTTCTGGAAGAAGCACTTGCGGGCCCGGCCCTGCGGACAGCGGACCAGGCTGATCGGACGGTCCGCGGCCCACGGCAGCATCAGGCCGGCGATGGCCTGGTAGTAGTCGGCCAGCTGGCCCTTGGTCTGGCCGCTATCGGGGAAGATCACGCGCTCGCGGCTGGAGATTTTCACGTTCTCCTCCTCGGGCGCGGCGGCGGCCTTCTCCGGCTCGACCTCCTCTGCCTTCTTGTCGCCGCGGAGGCCGAGATAGCTGGCGTGGCGCACGCTGCCGTCAGCGGTGAATTCGGCGAAGGCGACTTCCGCCACCAGCTTCGGCGCCAGCCAGGTGACCCCGCGGCTTTCGACCCGGCCTACTTCGGCCGGTGCGGTCTTGTGCTCGATCCTGGCGAAGCGCGGGGCGAGGTCGGCCAGCGTGTCCTGCGTGAAGCCGGTGCCGACGTTGCCCTTGTAGGTGAGCTTGCCGTTCTCGTGCTGGGCCAGCAGCAGACTGGAGAACGGCCGCCCCTTGGCGCTCGACTTCTTCCAGCCGATGATCACGAATTCCTGCCGCAGCGTGCACTTGACCTTGACCCAGTTGCGCGTGCGCCGCGAAGCGTACTTGCCGTCGATGGTCTTGGAGATGATCCCTTCCTGCCCGGCGGCGCACATCGCCTTGTAGAGCTTCTCGCCCGCGCCGATCACGTGGTCGGCGACATGGATCGGCGGCTCGGCGGCGGCGAGCAGCGCCTCGAGCCGTTCCTTGCGCTCGATGTTGGGCAGTCCGGCCAGGTCGCGGCCGTCGACTTCGAGCAGATCGAAGGCGTGGAAGCTCAGCTTGTCGCTGTCCTTCTGCGCGCCGTGCCCGCGCTTGAGGACCACCTGGAGCGAGGAGAAATCGGGATTGCCGTCCTTGCCGTAGGCGACGATCTCGCCGTCGATAAGGCACGGCGGCAGGTCGAGCGCGGCGAGGCGCTCGACCAGCGGCGCGAACTTGTCGCTCCAGTCGAGGCCGGTGCGGGTATAGACGCGCACCCGGTCCCCCGCGCAGGCGACCATCGCCCGGTAGCCGTCGAGCTTGATCTCGTGCATCCAGCCGTTGCCCGTCGGCACCGCGTCGACCAGCGTGGCGAGCTGCGGCGCGCGGAATTTCGGCGGCTTGCCGCCCGGCTTGCGCTTGGGATTGGCGGTCCGGCCGAGCGCCTTGTTGCGCTTCGCGGCCTTGGCCATGACTTCGGTGAACTTGTCGCCGCGGACGCCCTTGAGCGAGTACTCGCCCTGCTCGTCCCCGGCGATCTCGGCCATCGACCGCCCTGTCAGCACGCTGGAGAGGCAGCGCTGGACCAGCGGATCGCCTTCCTCGGCGTATTCGTCGTCGAGCTTGCGCAGCAGCCAGTTCTCGCGCTTCTCGCCCGGCTTCTTCTTCAGCCGGATCAGCAGCCACTCGCCCTTCATCCGCTCGCCCTCGAGCCGGAAGTGCAGGTGCCCCTTGTCGATGTCCTTCGCGCTCTTGCCCGGTACCGGCTCCCACGTGCCTCGGTCCCACAGCATCACCGTGCCGCCGCCGTACTCGCCCTTGGGGATCGTGCCCTCGAACTCGGCATAGGCCATCGGGTGGTCCTCGGTCTGCACCGCCAGCCGCTTGATCTCGGGATCGGGCGAGGGGCCCTTGGTCACCGCCCAGCTCTTGAGCACTCCCCCCGCCTCGAGCCGCAAGTCCCAGTGCAGCCGCGTGGCGTCGTGCTTCTGGACGATGAACAGGTTGCCGCCTCCCTTGGCCGCCTTGCCCGCAGGCTCCTTCGTCTTCCCGAAGTCGCGCTTGCGGTTGTATTCGGCGAGCAGGTCCTTGGTGCTCACGGGGTGTAGTCCTCGTCGGGGAACACCTTGCGCTCGACCAGCCCGAGCACGGTCAGCATGATCACCGAGATCGCCGCGCCGATCGCCACCAGCGGCCACTGCGCCGCGCCGCAGGCGATGCCGATCACCGCCGCCAGCCATAAGTGCGCGGCGGTGGTCAGGTTCTTGACCTCGCCCTTGCTGAACACGATCAGCCCGGCGCCGACGATGCCCGCGAAGGCCCCCGCCGCTTCGTAGATGCGCAGCACGTCGAGCCGGGTCTCCTCAGCCTGGCCGCCGAGCTGGAGGTATAGCGACAACGCCGACACGGTCATCGCGGCGGCGGAGAAGCAGATGAAACCGTGCGTGCGCATCCCCGCCGCGTGCCCGCGCAGCTCGCGGTCGAGCCCGAGCACCAGCCCGAGGACCGCCGCCACGCCGAGCCGCGTGAGCAGGTCCCAGTCGAGCCAGTGGACGAGGACCGGGTCGTTCAGTTCCATGACGCTTGGGCTCGCGGCAAGCGTCGCGCGCGTGCTTCGACAAGCTCAGCACGAGCGGATGGGGGGAAGGCCCCGCACGAGACCCGCTCGTCCCGAGCCTGTCGAAGGACCCGCTCCATCACGCCCGCTTCTTGGCCGGCGCGGCTTTCTTCGCGGGCGCCTTCTTGGCCGGCGCCTTCTTGGCCGGCCCCCGCTCACCCTGGGCCTGTCGAAGGGCGCCCTTCTCGCTGCCGACCGACTTCTTCAGCGCCGCCATCAGGTCGATCACGTTGGAGCCGCGCGAATCCGCCGGTTCCTCGACGTCCTCGAGGATCTTCTTGCCGCCGGCCTTCTGCTTCTTCGCGATCAGCTTCTTGAGCGCATCGGCATAGCGGTCGTGGAACTCGCCCGGCTCGAACGGCGCGGTGCGCTGCTCGATCAGCGTGGTGGCGAGGTCGAGCAGTGACTTCTCGGGCTTGGTCGCGGCAATGCCCTTGAAGTAGCTCTGCGCCGCGCGCACCTCGTCCTCGTAGCGCAGCGTTTCCAGCACGAGCCCCTTGCCGCACGGCTTGAGGCTGACCAGCGTCTCGCGCCCGCGCACCGAGATCTGCCCGATGCCGACCTTGCCGCTCGCCTTGAGCGCATCGCGCAGCACGATGAACGCCTCTTCGGCGAGGTCGTCCTGCGGCACGACGTAATAAGGCTTCTCGAAATAGAACACGTCGATCTCGCCGGCATCGACGAACTGGACGAGGTCCAATGTCTTGCGGCTCTCGACCTTGGCCGCCTCGATCTCGTCGTCCTCGATCAGCACGTAGTTGCCCTTCGAGACCTCGTAGCCCTTGACGATCTCGTCGCGGTCGACCGGGCCGACGCCCTGCACCACCTTCTCGTAGTTGATCCGCTTGCCGCTCGGCTTGTGGATCTGGTTGAAGGCGATCGTCGCCCCGCTCTTGGTCGCGGCATAGACCTCGACCGGAATCGAGACGAGCGCGAGGCGGATCTGCCCCTGCCAATAGGCGCGTGCGGCCATATGCGTGTGACTCCTGCGGTTGGCGGGGAGTCAGCGCGCGAGGGGGCGGGGGGTTCCGGGGGATAGCAAGGAGTGAGGGACCCCATCCAACTTCGACCAGGCTCTTTGGGCCAAGTCTGCGTATCCTTCTCCCGTCAACGGGAGACGGAAGGGTAGCTCACCCGCGCCCCAACCGCACCAGCGCCGCGTCCAGCGCCTGCAGGAACCGCGAGCGGTCGGTCTTGGCGAACGGCCTGGGGCCGCCCATCAGCCCGTCCGCCCCGGCGCGCAGGTCGGCCATGATCGCGCGGGTCGCCACGGCGCCGCCGATGCTGGCGTGGGTGAACGGCTTGCCGGTGGGGGCGAGCACGGTGGCGCCGGCTTTGACGCAGCGGTCGGCGAGGAGGATGTCGGCTGTCACCACCACTGCGCCGGCATTCGCGCGTTCGGCGATCCAGTCGTCGGCGGCATCGAAGCCGCCGCTCACCACCGCCCGCTCGACCAGCGGTCCCACGGGCACGCGGAACGGGCTGTTGCTGACCACGCTGACGTGCGCCCGGTGCCGCTCGGCGACGCGGTATATCTCCTCCTTCACCGGGCAGGCGTCGGCGTCGACGAGGATGCGGATGGGGGTGGGCGTGGTCATGAGGGCGGGCTTAGCGGGCGGGGCTTCTCAGGCCCACCCCTAACCCCTCCCGCGGGCGGGAGGGGGACCGTCGCGCCGGCTCTCCCCTCCCACTTGCGGGAGGGGCCGGGGGTGGGCCAGTCGTGCGCCGCTACCGCTTCCTCACGAACTCCGCGCGCAGCACCAGGCCCTTGATGCCTTCGTAGCGGCAGTCGATCTCCTGCGCGTCGCCGGTGAGGCGGATCGACTTGATCAGCGTGCCGCGCTTGAGGGTCTGGCCGGCGCCCTTGACCTCGAGATCCTTGACCAGCGTGACCTGGTCGCCGTCGGCCAGCAGGTTGCCGACCGCGTCGCGCACTTCGACCGCCTCGCCGGCAGCGCGCGCCTGCTCTCTTTGGGCTGCCAGCTCGCTCGCCGGCAGCCACTCGCCGCTGGCCTCGTCGTAGACGTAGTCCTCGTCGGCCATCAGTTGTTGCGCATGTTTTCCAGCCCCTTGACCGAGCCGAGCTTCTGCGTCGGCTGCGAGGCGTTGGTCTTGGGCTTTTCCGCCTTGGGCTTGCGGATCTCGCGGCTCGATTTCTTCTGGCCCTTGGCCATGGTCGTTCTCCTGGGGGCATGGCGCCCACCGGCCGCCTTACGCCTTTGGCGCGCGAATAGCGAACGGCGGCGCGCGATTAGGCGATTGGGCGCATCCGTGCTAAAGCGCCCGCGCTGACGTCGAATTTTGCGACGGACTTCGGTGCCAAGACCTGTGCCAAGCCGTTTACGCGGCGCGGCCGTGGCCGTGACGACGACTTCCTTTCGATTGACGACTTGACGCACGACCCCGCCGCACTTCGCGGCGGACATCAATGTTCTCGAAAGGAACGCATCATGCCGATCGGCACAGTGAAATTCTTCAATACCGACAAGGGCTATGGCTTCATCGCCCCGGAAGACGGCGGCGCCGACAGCTTCGTCCACATCAGCGCCGTGCAGGCCGCCGGCATGCAGACGCTGAACAAGGACCAGCGCCTCTCCTACGAGGTGGAGCGCGGCCGCAACGGCAAGGAATCGGCGATCAACCTCCAGCAGGCCTGACGCCATTTCACCGGGCGCGCCCCGACCCGCTCATTCCTGAGCCGGTCACAGGCGCGCCCGGCACTTGCCACCTCCAGCACGGAAGCTTCCCCATGAGCCAGACCTTCGAATTCTACGACCAGCGCGCCAAGGCGGCCGAGGCCGCGGCCGACGAAGCGTATCTGGACAACGTGCGCGACCGCGAGCTGCGCAGCGCCAAGGCCTGGCGCGGCATGGCCGACCGCCAGCTGATGATCGATTCCGAACGGGTCAAGGCCGACGAGATTCGCTCCGCCCGCCGCGCCGCCGAGCTCGAAGCCGCCGAAGCCGCGCGGGTGCCGGAAGACGTCGAGCGCTGAGGCGCGAAGACGCTTCGTACAGGCCCGCGTTCGTGCTTGCTCGCCGCCATGGCGCAGGCACCCGCCCGATTTCCCCCTGAACCGCTGACGCCCCGCGCCGCCGCCGCGCAGGGCGACGGTTTTGCGGTGCGAGGCGTCGGTTTTGGCCGGTTTCGGCCCAAGATCGTCTCACGTGTCAACACCCCCGCCGCAGGGGATCAGCCAGGCCCCAGCATCGCCTCCGGCCGTACCAGCCGCTCATAGTCCTCGGCGCTCACGTGCCCGCTGGCCACGGCCGCCTCGCGCAGGGTCAGCCCGCGCCGGTGCGCGTCCTTGGCGATCGCGGCGGCCTTGTCGTAGCCGATCGCCGGGGCCAGCGCGGTGACCAGCATCAGCGACCGCTCGACCCCGGCGGCGATGTTGTCGAGCCGCGGCTCGAGCCCGGCGAGGAGGTTGGCGATGAAGCTGCCCACGGCATCGCCTAGCAGGCGGACCGACTGGAGGGCGTTGTAGGCCACGACCGGACGGTAGACGTTGAGCTCGAAGTGCCCTTGGCTGGCGGCGAAGGTGACCGCGGCATGGTTGCCGAACACCTGCGCGCAGACCTGGGTCAGCGCCTCGCACTGGGTCGGATTGACCTTGCCGGGCATGATCGAGGAGCCCGGCTCGTTCTCGGGCAAGGCCAGCTCGCCGAGCCCGGCGCGCGGTCCCGAGCCGAGGAAGCGGATGTCGCCCGCGATCTTGTGCAGGCTGGCGGCGAGGGTGTTGAGCGCGCCGTGGGCGAACAGCAGCGCGTCCTGTGAGGCGAGCGCTTCGAACTTGTTGGGGGCGGTGACGAATGGGAGGCCGGTGGCGCGGGCGATCTCGGCGGCGACGGCCTCGGCGAAGCCCTTCGGCGCGTTGAGGCCAGTGCCGACCGCGGTGCCGCCCTGGGCGAGCTCGTACAGGCCCGGAAGGGTGAGCTCGATGCGCTCGATGCCGGCGCGGACCTGGCGGACCCAGCCCGAGACTTCCTGGCCGAGCGTCAGCGGGGTCGCATCCTGTGTGTGGGTGCGGCCGATCTTGACGATGTGCGCCCATGCCGCGGCCTTGGCGTCGAGGGCGTCGGCCATGCGGCTTAGCGCTGGGAGCAGGTCGGCGGTGATCGCCAGCGCCACCGCCACATGGATCGCGGTCGGGATGGTGTCGTTCGACGACTGGCTCATGTTGACGTGGTCGTTGGGGTGGACCGGTTCCTTGCTGCCGATCTTGCCGCCGAGGAGCTGGATCGCGCGGTTGGCGATGACCTCGTTGGCGTTCATGTTCGACTGGGTGCCCGAGCCGGTCTGCCACACGACCAGCGGGAAGTGCTCGTCGAGCTGGCCATCGACGACCTCCTGCGCCGCTTCGACGATGGCCCCGGCCAGCCGCTCGTCGAGCAGCCCGAGCTCGCGATTGGTGACCGCCGCCGCGCGCTTGACGATCCCGAGCGCTCGAACCACGCCGACCGGCATGCGCTCGCCGCCGATGCGGAAGTTCTGCAAGCTGCGCTGGGTCTGCGCCCCCCACAGCCGGTCGGCGGGGACCTCGATCGGTCCGAAGGTGTCGCTCTCGATACGGGTCATTCCCGTATCCTAGCGGGCGAGATGAGCCTCGGCGAGAGCGTCCATCTGCGCGACCGGATTGTCCGGCCCGGAGCTGCGGTTGGGGATGAACTCGTTGAGCACGTTGCGCCGGGCGATCAGCCAGCGGCCGCCGACCTTCGTGAACTCGTCCTCGTAAATGCCGTAGGTGCCGATCTTGGGCTCGTCGCCCGGCCCGTGGTTAGCCATCTCGAGCCATTGCGAGCGTCCCCAGGCGCGGTCGCCCTCGACCCGGATCACGGTCTGCAACACGATGTGGCGCAGCTTGGCGGGCTTGCCGTCCTCGGTGTGGTAGAACCGGCCTATGCCCTCGGCGAAGCGGGTGACCGCCGTCCGGATCGCTTCCCGGCCCGTCGACTTGCCGCTGGCGAACTCCAGCTCGCCGTCCTCGGCGAACGTGGCGACGTAGGCGTCCCAGTCGGAATAGTCGATCGCGAACAGGTAGCGCGCCATCAGGTCCTCGATCTCGGCGCGGTCGGTGCCGTAGCTTGGCGCGTAGCTCTGCGCCTCCGCCGGCGCGGCGGCGAGGAGGAGCGCAGCGAGCGCGGCAAGGTATCGGGTCATCTCAGTCCTCCCAGTCGTCGCGGGCGCGCGAAATCAGGTAGTGGTGGATCGCCTCGGCCTGCTCGCGGCTCAGCACGTCGGCGAAGCTCGCCATGCCGTTCTGCGCGCGGGTTCCGCCGAGCACGATGTCGAGGAACGCGGTGTGCGTGGCGGGCATCATGTGCCGCAAGTCCTTGACCCCGCCGCGCGCCGCCGTCCCGTGGCACAGGCCGCAATTCTCGCCATAGAGCCGCTCGCCGCGAGCGACCTGCGCGGGCGTGCCGGTCAGCGGCGGCGGCGGGCTCAGCTCGGGCACGACCATCGACGATGCCGGCAACGGCGGCAGCCGCGCGGTGCCTCCGAGCTTGAACACCAGCAGCCGCGGCTTCGACAGGAACAGCTGGGTGTAGGCCGACCGCTCGACATGGGCGAGGCCCCCGCCCCAGCCGGCGTTGACCGCGATATACTGCGCGCCGTCGACCTCGTAGGCGATCGGCGCGGCGATCGGGACCTGCTGGACCGGCATCTCCCAGACCTTCTCTCCGGTGTCGGCGCGGTAGGCCGCGAAGGTCTGGCCGATGGTGCCCTGGAACACGAGGTTGCCGGCGGTGACCAGCACGCCGCCGCTGCCCTTCTGCTCGACCGGCCCGCGCCACACCTCGTGCTGGGTGACCGGGTCCCACGCCGACAGCCAGCCCTTGGAATGCGCATCTGCGTACTCGGAGATCGCGCGCCGCTCGGCATCGAATCCGGCGAAGCTCGTGCCGAGCCCGGGACGCTCGGGATTGACCGTCTCGGCCGCGGCATAGGCCATGTAGGTCTCGGTCACCGGGACGTAGACTAGCCCGGTGAGCGGGCTGAACGCCATCGGGTTCCAGTTGTGCGCCCCGCCCGCGCCCGGCGATACCATCACCGGCGTGGTACCATAGCGCGCCGCCGGGTTCTCGATCGGTCGCCCGGTCGCCTTGTCGATGCCGCTGGCCCAGTTGATCGGCATGATCGTCTCGGCCGAGATCAGTTCGCCGGTCGCGCGGTCCAGCACGTAGAAGAAGCCGTTCTTGGGCGCCTGCATCAGCACCTTGCGAGTGCGCCCGCCGATCGGAACGTCCGCGAGGATCATCTGCTGGGTCGCGGTGTAGTCCCACTCCTCGCCGGGCACGGTCTGGTAGTGCCAGACGTATTCGCCGGTGTCGGCCCGGAGCGCGACGATCGAGGCCAGGAACAGGTTGTCGCCGCCGCCCGGGCTGCGCCACGTGCGCGCCCAGGGGGAGCCGTTGCCGGTGCCGATATAGACCAGGTCCAGCTCCGGGTCGTACGAGAAGCTGTCCCATACCGTCCCGCCGCCGCCGGCTTTCCACCACTCGCCGGTCCAGGTCGCGGCAGCCATTTCCATCGCCGCGTTTTCGAAGCCGTCGGCCGGGTTGCCGGGTACCGTGTGGAACCGCCAGTCCAGCTCGCCGGTCTCGGCGTCGTAGGCCGAGACATACCCCCGCACGCCCACTTCGGCGCCGCCGTTGCCGATCACCACCCTGCCCCCGAACACCCGCGGCGCGCCGGTGATCGTGTAGTTCTTCGCATTGTCGACCGTCAGCGTCGACCACACCGGCCGGCCGGTCGCGGCATCGAGCGCGATCAGCCGCCCGTCGAGCGTGGCGACGTAGATCTTGCCCTGCCATGCCGCGAGCCCGCGCGAGACGATATCGCAGCAGGCCATGCGCCCGAACCGGAGCGGCACCTGCGGATCGTGGCTCCACAGGACGCGCCCGGTCTTCGCATCGTATGCGGTGACCACGTTCCAGGGCTGGACGTTGTAGAGCACCCCATCGATCGCCAGCGGGCTCGCCTCCATTCCGCGCTCGGTGTTGATGTCGGCGAACCAGGCCAGGCCGAGCTCGCCGACCGTGCGTTGGTTTATCTGCGCGAGCGGGCTGAAGCGCTGCTCATCGTAAGTGCGCCCGACGCTCATCCATTCGCCTCGATGCGAGTCGGCCGACAGCATCCGGGTGTGATCGACGCGGGCGGGTCCGGCGGCGCACAACGCAAGGGCGGCCACCGCTAGGGTGGCCGAACGCAACGTCCTCATGCGGCGGTCGCGCCCGGAATCTCGCTCGCATCGGCCCAGTAGCCGTGCACCTGCCCGACCACCTTGAACGGCATCTTCACGCGGGCGATCGGGCCTTCCTCAGGCGCCTTGGTATCGACCAGGATCAGGTCCGAACGGCCGTTTTCCTTCGTGCTGTTGCCGATGCCGATCAGGTAGCCGTCGCCTTCCGGCGCGTCCTTGCGGCGCGGGACGAAGGTCATCTCCTGCAGCGAGTAGTCGGGGACCGAGACCATCGTGACCTTGCTGGTGGCGTGGTCGATCATCGCCCAGCCGCCGTTCGGGCCGAAGCTGTTGATGTAGCCGTAGCGGTACGGGACCGTGTGGTAGCGGTCGTCCTGGCGCGAGAGCGCGCCGGTCACTTGCGGGAACAGCGTCTCGGTCTGGTAGCGGTCGTTGGTCCGGCTGCTGAGATCGACGGTGAAGCGGCGAATGCGGCCGGCGGCCTTGGCGGGATCAAACGGGCCGGACACGCTCGGGAAGAACGGGAACTGGTTGCCCTCGCCCCCGTCCATGTCGAGCACGACCTTGTCGCCGTCGCTCCAGCTGCCCATCGTGTGCGTGCAGAACAGGTGCTGCCCCGTGAACCAGCGCAAGTCCCTGCCGTCGCCGCCGCGGCGCATCACCCCGAGGTAGGTCGGAAGGCGGCCGTCGTAGGAGAAGTGCACTCCGCCGGTGCGCATCTGCTCCATGTTCGGGACCATCGCGGTCAGGAACAGCACGATATGCGTCTGGGTCACCGCGAAGTCGTGCATCATGCCCGAATAGGGCGCCTGCACCATCGCGCTCCAGTTGACCGCGCCGGTCTTGTCGGCCGAGAACAGGTAGATGTCCTTCGAGGCCATCCCCGTCGCCTCGTAGCCGAAGCTGATGTACTCGCCGGTCTCTGAATCGATCTTCGGATGGGCGGTGTGGGTCTCGCTCTCCATCTTGCCGCCGAAGGTGTAATAGTCGTCGATCGTCTCGAGCGTCAGCGGGTCCATGTAGACCGGCGGGCTGTCCTCCTTGAGCACGAGCAGCTTGCCGTGATGGACGAACAGTTGGGTATTGGCGGTGCCCCGGCTGAGACCCGCGACGCTGGGATCGTCGGTGAAGGGGTTGCGGTACATCCCGAACAGCGAGCGGCGCGCCTCGTGCTGCGCCTTCCAGCGCTGGGTACGGGCGTAGCGGGTCTTGTAGTCGACGTGACCGTCCTTGATGCGGAACATCGAGACGTGGCCTTCGCCGTCGAAGACGATGTCGCGTTCGTATTGCGGGGCCTTGGGATACTGCGGGTCGGGGCCCACACGATAGAACGCCCCGTCGAGGTCGCGCGGCCAATTGCCCTCGACCTCGCAATCGTGGAGGTCGATCTCGGCGCGGTTGTTGGTGCCGGGAGGTCCGCCGCCGAACGTGCCCGGCGCCTCGGGGAAATCGACCAGGCCGCGGTCCGGCGAGCCTTGCGCGCGCGCCGCTCCCGCCGCCATCCCCGCCATCGCCGCGCCGGTCCCCAGCGCCGCCGCGCCCAGGAAATCGCGCCTGCCCAATCCTGTCCTGATCCGCTCTTTCACGCCTGCCTCTCCCCGCGCCGCTCTTCGGGGCGCTGCCGCATGGTTCTACGTCGGGCGCTCAATGACAAGGGAAATTGCCCGCCGACCGCACGACGCGCATCGGACTGCGGCCTCAGCTGTCGGATGGCCGGTCGATCTCGCCCCATTCGCGTGGCCGCGGCGGGCGCTGACGCTGACGAAGTTCGGCGAGGCTTTCCTGTCTGGTGGCCCGCCGATAAGGTCGGTGCGAAGCCAAAATCGGGGAAGACGATGGATTTCGGGATCAAGGGGCGAAAGGCAATCGTCAACGGCGGCAGCGCGGGCATGGGGCGCAGCGCGGTGCTGGCACTGGCGAGAGAAGGGGTCGAGGTGTTCGTCTCCGCCCGGACCGAGGACCGGCTGGTGCGGGCCTGCGCTCAGATCGCGGCGGAAACCGGCGCCACGGTCACGCCGGTCTGCGCCGATCACAGCAGCCCCGAAGGACGCGAGCGCATTCTCGCCGCTTGCCCCAAGCCGGACATCCTCGTCGGCACGTGCGCGCCGCCGCCGATGACGCCCGATTACCGCGCGATAACCGGCGAGCAGTGGCGCGAGGCGATCGACATTTCGCTGCTCTCCCCGATCGCGTTCATGCGGGCGGTGCTCGACGGCATGGTCGAGCGCAACTGGGGCAGGGTCGTCAACATCGCGACCGTCGCGGCGAAATTCCCGGGCGAGATTCGCGTCCTTTCCGGCAGCACCCGGGCCGCGCTGGCGAACTATACGGTCGCGGTGTCCAAGGTCGTGGCGAAGCACAACGTGGTCATCAACAACCTGCTGCCCGGCATGCACCATAGCGCCTTCGTGGAGACCCAGTTCACCGAGCGAGCGCAAGCCAAGGGCATGACTTACGAGCAGGAGGTGGCCGAATTCTCCCGCGAATGGCGTATCGCCGCCGGGCGCTTCGGCGATTGCGACGACGTCGGCGCGTTCGTGGCGATGTTCTGCAGCGAACAGGCCAACTACATCACCGGCCAGAGCCTGGTGATCGACGGCGGAGCGACCACTTCGACCTTCTGAGCCCGCGGCTCACTCACCGTCCGGCTCGAAGGCGGCCCGGGCGAACGGGGCGGGCCTGGGCCTCGCCACCCGCTCGCCGGTCTGGCCGGCGAACGCCTTGAGGATCGGGCCCGACCAGTCGCGAATGACGCGCTCGGCCAGGCGCCATTGCCCGTCCTCGCGGCGAAACAGGTCCTCGTAGTAGCCCATCACGTTGAGCCCGTGCGGACCGTCGCCTTGCCGCACCGCGACCGCGACATAGGATCGGCTCCGCGCGCCGCCTTCGCACGGCGTCACTACGATGTTGGTCACGTGATGCTGGCGCCCGGCGGAGGTCGGCAGGTCGCGGAAGAATGCGGCGAAGTGGCGCAGCGCCGCCTGCCCCTCCCAGCGCTCGGGCGTTTCGAACGCATCCCAGACGAGCGCGCCGTCGCGGCAGAAGCAGCCGGCGAAGCCTTCGACATCGCCCGTGTCGAGCGCCCAGGCATAGCGGGCGATGACCTCGCGAATGGCCAACTGGTCGGCGACCGGGAGCGGCTCCGCCACGATCACGTCACCGCGTAATAGTCGAAGTGGCTCGAGGCGCCCTGCCTCTCGGCGATCCCGACGAAAAGCGTGCGATTCAACCAGTCGTGCGGACCCTGCGGTGCTTCGAAGCGGGGCGTGATGCGGCAGTATGTGTCCCGCGCATCGACGGCTTCGCCCGCTTCGATGCGCGCCAAGGCCTCAGGGCTGGACCAGGCGATGCCCCGATTGTGGATGTAGATCGGCGTCCCGTCCCCGGCTTCCAGCATGTAATGCGCCTCGAACTCCACCAGTCCGCTGGTCCAGATTCGCGGCCAGTCGCCCCCCGAGAAAGGCACCACGCGGCCGGAAAGCCGGGGACCGCTCACTTCTCCGCCGGAGACGGCGACGAAGCCGCGGGTGAACTCCGTCGGCGCCGGGCGGAAGCGCAGGCGCGGGCCTTCGCCGAAGTCCAGCCGGATGCGGAACGCCAGTTCTAGCGATGGTTTGTCCAACCTATCCTCCCGCCGAAACCCTTCATTGCCGCGCTGGATATGCGCTAGGCCGACATCGAATCCAAACCGGATGGCGCGAAAGATGGAAGAGTTCGAGCACATCATCGTCGGCGCCGGCAGTGCCGGCTGCGTCCTGGCCAACCGGCTGAGCGCCGATCCGCGATCGCGCGTAGCGCTTGTGGAAGCGGGCGGCGAATGCCGTCATCCGCTGATCGACATGCCGCTCACCTGGATGCAGGCGGCCGCGTCGCCCCGGTTCACCTGGGGCTATCAAAGCTCTCCCGATCCGAACCTCGACGGCCGGACCCAGCCGATCCCGCGCGGCAAGGTTCTTGGCGGGTCGTCGTCCATCAATGGCACGATGTACATCCGCGGAGCGGCAGCGGACTACGATGCCTGGCGCGACGCCGGGCACGAGGGCTGGGGCTATCGGGACGTGCTGCCCTTGTTCAAGCGGTCAGAGACGAACTGGCGGGGGGAAACCTCGGAGCATGGGGGCCACGGGGAAATGCACGTCTCCCCGATGCGGCCGGACCCGAAGCTGTTTCCCGCTTTCCTGAAGGCGGCGCGCGCGCTCGGGTACGCGGAATGCCCGGATTTCAACGTCGCCCGGCCGGAAGGCTTCGGCATGCCCGACTGCACGATCCGCGACGGACGGCGAGCGAGTACGGTGCGGGCGTTCGTCGATCCGGTGGCGCACAGACCCAACCTCGAGGTCGTGGCCAATGCCACGGTTCGACGAGTCCTGATCGAGGACAAGCGGGCGATCGGCGTCGAGCTGGCCGATGGTGCGGACAGCCGCACGCTCCGTTGCCGGGGCGAGGTGATCCTGTGCGCCGGCGCGCTCAACAGCCCACACCTGCTGATGCTCTCCGGGATCGGCCCGGCCGGACCGCTTGAGGCGGCCGGGATCGCCCCGATCGTCGACCTTCCCGGTGTCGGCCGGAACTTGCAGGATCACCCGATCGCCTTGGCCATCCTGCGATCGGCCGCGGCGATCGGCTTCAACCGCGATATCCGCATCGACCGGCTCGCGTGGGCTTTCCTCCAGTGGCGGCTGACCGGGTGCGGCCCGCTGAGCCAGAGCCCGATGTCGATCCAGGGCTTCGTCCGTTCGGGCGAAGAGCAGGATCGGCCCGACCTGCAGTTCCAGATCGTTCACAGCGGCTACGATGCGCGCCCGTGGTTCCCCGGCTGGCGCAAGTCGCCGATGCCGCTGTTCTCGTGCGGTTCCATCCTCCTCAATCCCGAAAGCAGGGGCGAGGTCACGCTGGCTTCGCCCGATCCGCTCAAGCTTCCAGCGGTGCAGTTCAACTTCATGAGCACCGAAGGCGACCGCGAGCGCCTGCGCCGCGCGTTCCGCTTCATCCGGCGGTTCTTCGAGACCGAGCCGGCTTGCGGGCTGGTGGAGGCCGAGCTCGCGCCCGGAGCGGACGTCCGGAACGACGCGCAGATCGACGCCTGGCTGCGCTCCTCGCTGATCAGCGCCGGACACCCGACCGGCACATGCGCGATGGGCAGCGTCGTCGGCAGCGACCTCAGGGTCAAGGGCGTGGAAGGGCTGCGGGTGGCGGACGCCTCGGTAATGCCGACCATTGTTCGCGGCAACACCCACGCGCCGACGGTCATGATCGCGGAGAAGGCGGCCAACCTGATCGCTCGTCGGGGCTGATCGGCCGTCGGTGGCGCTAGCGTGCGACCCGGCTCGTCCTTCCACGCACCGACGGGCGGAGTGCGATTACCGGTAGCGCGACGATCAGCAGCGAGGCGAGCACGCCGATCGCCAGCGAGAAGCTGCCGGTTCCGGCCACCAGCGCGCCGGTGAGCCATGGGCCGACGATCCCGCCCGCCGTGCCGAACATGCTGATCAGGGCAATCGCCCCGACCGGCAGCTTGTCGCCGCCCAGCCGCACTTTGCCCGGCACCGCCCAGAAAACACCTTGCGCCGCCCCGATTCCGAACCCAGCGACGACCAGCAACGCCAGCACTGGCCAGCCCGGCTCGAGGAAGGCGGCCGCCAGCATCGCGATCCCGGCCAGGGCGCTCGGAATTCCGGTATGGAGGAACCGCTCGCCGGTTCTGTCCGAGCGGCGCCCGTTGACCATCAGCCCGATGGCGAGGCCCAGCAGCGGCAGCGCGCTGAGCGTTCCGATCATCAGTTCGCTTCCGCCGAGGTCCAGCTGGCGCACCAGCTGCGGCAGCCAGAAGACCAGCGCATAGGCGCCGGTCATGATCAGCAGCCAGCTGGCCGAGCAGCGCCACAACCAGGGATCGCGGGCGATCTCGCCGACCGAAGCGGAAGCCCCGGGCATCTCGCCCTGCGCCCGAAATTCGATCTCGAGCCAGCTCCGCTCCTCCGCCGAAAGCCAGCGCGCCTTGTCCGGCCGGTCGACCAGGTAGAGCGCGGCGGCAACCGCCATGACGAAGTTGGGCGCCGCAAGCATCAGGAACATGAAACGCCAGGATTCGAGTCCCAGCGGATTGGCCACCCCCAGCAGCCAGCCGCACAGCGGCCCGCCCAGCACCATCGACAGCGGCACCGCCACGAGCGCTCCGGCCAGCGCGCGGGCGCGGATCGACGGGGGCGTCCATTGCGAGATGAGCCAGGTCATCCCCGGCGCGAAACCCGCCTCGGCCATGCCGAGCAGGAACCGGGCGGCATAGAACTCCGCGGCGCTTTCGACCCGAGCCATCCACAGACCCGAGCAGCCCCACAGGATCATCGAGAGGAAAATCCACAGCTTGATTCCCCAGGACCTGAGCAGCCGCACATGCGGGTACTGGAACAGCAGGTAGGCGATGAAGAACATGCTCACGCCCTGGCCGAACTGGCCGGGGGACAGGCCGAGGTCGGCCGACATCGCGCTTCCGGCGTAGCTGACGTTCACCCGGTCGATCGAGTTGACGAAGGTGATCAGCGCGATCGGAACGATCAGCCGAAGGGTCAGCTTCCGCTCGACCCGCCGCCGCAACGCAAAGTCCTCGCCCTCTCTCGGCTTCGCCATCGGAGCAACTCCCCTCAGATCACCGCAAGTCCCGAGCGACCGACAGCCAGCCGATTCCGAAGGAAACACAGGGCCCGAGACCTGTAAAGGCCGAGATATGACATTCGAAAACGCGGGGCGGCACCAAGCCGCAGGGAGAACCCCCGAGCCGCCTCGCCGCCGCGAGTCTTCGCAGAAGATTCGAGCCGAATGCGCTTCCAACGCGAAAAACCCCGCTGGAGCAGCGGGGCGATTCAAGTGTGCCTATATCGGATAATCGGTGGTTGCGGGGGTTGGATTTGAACCAACGACCTTCAGGTTATGAGCCTGACGAGCTACCGGACTGCTCCACCCCGCGGCACCATGATCTTTCGCGCTCGAAACGCGAAAAAGGACTGTCCCGGACGGGACAGCCCTTTGACTTGTGAATGGGTTTTACCCGCACGATACACGCCGGCTGCAATGCCTGGCGGCGTCCTACTCTTCCAACGCTTGAGCGTTAGTACCATCGGCGCTGCCTGGTTTCACGGCCGAGTTCGAGATGGGATCGGGTGGGTCACAGGCGCTATGACCACCAAGCAATGAAGCCGGCGTGTATCGTGCGGGTTTTTAAATCGATGCATTGTCATCAGCGTCATCCGGCTGGAAAATCCTCCACCGAACAGTGCCTTTACAGGCCTGTCGTTGATGGTGGGACTCTACAAGCGCGAACAGAGTTATTAGGACCGGTTAGCTCCACGCATTACTGCGCTTCCACACCCGGCCTATCAACGTGATGGTCTATCACGACTCGATGATTGCTAATCTCGAGGGAGGCTTCCCGCTTAGATGCTTTCAGCGGTTATCCCGTCCGTACATAGCTACCCTGCGGCACTGCTGGCGCAATGACAGGTACACCAGAGGTACGTTCACCCCGGTCCTCTCGTACTAGGGGCAACTCCTCTCAACAATCGACGCCCACGGCAGATAGGGACCAAACTGTCTCGCGACGTTC
>Ga0307505_10000535_pt1 | contig 41128 bp, 44 predicted proteins | sample 23_S_MG_FD_202183 | JGI IMG/M metagenome (GOLD analysis project Ga0307505, IMG submission 202183) | Soil microbial communities from Populus trichocarpa stands in riparian zone in the Pacific Northwest, United States - 23_S | ecosystem: Environmental > Terrestrial > Soil > Riparian zone > Trees...
CGCTGCGTCTACTACCGCGTCGAAGCGCGCGGGATGAAGCCGCTCATCGATTGGATCGCGCACTACCGCGTCTTCTGGACGGAGAAGATCGATCGCCTTCAGAAATTGCTGGAGAAGATGGACGAATGAACCCCACCGAATCCATTTCGTTCGACTTCGACTTGCCGCATCCGCCGGAGAAGGTCTGGCGCGCGCTCACCGACCCGGATCTCCTCGCGCAGTGGCTGCTCCCGTCCGCGGGGTTCGGGCTGGCGCAGGAACGGCGTTCACCTTCTCGGCGCCTCCGCAACCCGGCTGGGATGGCAAGGTGCATTGCCAGCTCGTCGAGATGAAGGTGCACCGCAGGCTGCGCTATACGTGGCGTGTGGGCGGCATGGACACCGTCGTGACCTTCACGCTCGAGCCCACCGCGTCCGGCACGCACCTGTCGCTCGTGCAATCGGGATTCACGCCGGAGCAGAAGCGCAACTTCGGCGGCGCGCGCTACGGCTGGAAGATGATGGGAAGCAGGCTCATCGAACTCCTCGGGAGGACCACATGAACTGGAATCACTGGATCCGGCAGACGCACCGGTGGCTGTCCATCATCTTCACGGTGACGGTCATCGCCAACTTCGCGGCCATGACGCAGGGCGAGCCGCCGCCGTGGATCACGTATGCGCCGCTGTTCCCGCTGTTCCTGCTGCTGTTCTCGGGGCTGTACCTGTTCGCGCTGCCCTACGTCGCGCGTCGCCGGGGTGTGCAATGAGCCCCAAGCCGCGAGGCAAGCCGGCTGGAGGGGACGATCTGCTCCAGACATTGCAGGCTCGCTTCGAGAAGAACATGCAGCGCCACAAGGGGATGACCTGGGCCACGGTGCAGGCACGGCTCGGCCGCAACGCCGGCGCACTGAAGGCATTGGCCGCAATGGAGTCGAGCAGTGGTGAGCCGGACGTCATCGACGCCGACGCGAGCGGGCGCGTCATCTTCTGCGATTGCAGCGCGGAAAGCCCGGCGGGGCGCAGGAGCCTGTGCTACGACCAGGCGGCGCTGGAGAAGCGGAAGGAGCACAAGCCCGGCGGGAGCGCCGTGGCTTCCGCCGCCGCCATGGGCATCACGCTGCTCACCGAGCAGGAGTATCGCGGGCTCCAGGAGCTTGGCGAGTTCGACCTGAAGACGTCGAGCTGGGTGCTCACACCAGAGGACGTCCGATCGCGCGGCGGCGCGCTGTTCTGCGACCGCCGGTTTGGTCGGGTGTTCGTGTACCACAACGGCGCTGAGTCGTACTACGGCGTGCGCGGATTCCGGGGGCGGCTCGTGGTATGAGGGAGCTGATCGGCGTCGCGCTGGCGGCGGCACTGCTCTCCAGCTGCGGCGATCCCACGCCCCCGCTCGCGAGGCCGACGACGTGTGACGGGATCATCACGCCGTGCGCGATCGTCACCTTCGCCTGGAACGCGTGGCCGGACACGATGCTCGTCATGGTGACGCATGAGCCGACGATCGAAGCGGCGCGCAGCTTCGTCGCCACGGGTGTGGGTCCGTCCATTCCCAGCGGCCCGATCGTGCGCGGCGCCGGATCGGATCCCCGGCTTCCCTTCCATTATGTCCCGGAGCTCGTGCGGCTGGTGGACGTGGCCATCGAGCTGTGCGACGGCCGGCTGATGAAGACCGAGGCGCAGCTGAACGAGTACTTCCTCGGCTCGACGGGGAATGCGAACGCGAGCGGCGGTCATTTCTGCCCGTGGGATGCGCGACCAGTGCACGTGAGCGGCGCGCCGTAGCGCTGCGCTCGGCAGCTGGCAGCGGCCGGTTTCCGTGGGCGGCAAGAGAATGGACCGCTCCGCAGCCTTACGCTCCTGACGCGCTCGCACGGCGCGTTATGCTCCGGCGTGATCAGGGATACGCCGCCCGATGACCGCATCATTCCATCCATGCGGCGGCAGCTGCGGCTGCGGCATTACAGCCGGCGCACGGAGGAGGTTTACCTCCAGTGGGTGCGGCGGTTCATCGAGCATCACGGGCGCCAGCACCCGCGCGAGCTGGGCGAGGCGGCGATCGAGGCATTCCTGAGCGCGCTAGCCATCCGGGGCAAAGTGGCCGCCGGAACGCACAGCCGAAGGTGAGCGAGCGCGCCATGGCACCATTGCGCGCAGCTCGACCAGGCCCTCGCGGCCATTCTGTTCCTCTACCGGGACGTCATGGGGATCCCCATGGCACTCGGCCGGTCGATCGTGCGGGCGCGGCGGGCGAAGCGGCTGCCGGTGGTGCTGACGCCGGACGAGGTGTGGCGCGTGATCGGGGTAATGGACGGACTTCCCCGCCTGGCCGCACTGCTGATGTATGGAAGCGGGCTGCGGCTGACGGAGGCCATCACGCTGCGGGTAAAGGACCTCGACTTCGGGGCGCGCGAGATCACGGTGCGAGGCGGCAAGGGGAACAAGGACCGGCGGACGATGCTCTCCGACACCGTGGCCGATGAGCTCCATGCGCACCTGGAGCGGGTGCGTCGGCAGCATGCGCGGGACCTGCGCGGGCTGTGGAACGGGGTGCCCGTGCCGGACGCGCTCGGCACCAAGTTTCCTGGTGCGCCGAGGGATTGGCGGTGGTACTGGGTGTTACCGGCGCTGAGGCTGACGCGGATGCCGGATGGCCGGGTGCTGCGGATGCACATGCACGAGACCGTGGTGCAGCGGGCGGTGCATGCGGCGGTACTGGAGAGCGGAGTGACGAAGAAGGCCAGCAGCCACACGTTCCGGCATTCCTTCGCGACGCATCTGCTGGCCGCGGGATACGACATCCGGACGGTGCAGGAGCTGTTGGGGCACACGGATGTGCGGACGACGATGATCTACACGCACGTGCTGAACCGTGGGGGACGAGGTGTGGTGAGCCCAGCGGACATGCGTGATATATCGGTCCGCGCTTACCCTGCACTGCCGGCAGGCGTGCGCCGACCTCAGCGAGCATTGCCGGGCGTGTCGCGCGACCCGAATGAAGGGTGAGGGTTACTCTTTCCGATCGGCTGACCTGCCTGCATCTTGATGAAAGTCTTTACAGGCTTCAGTGCTTTCCTTACCAGCCTAATTGGCGTTAGGCTGCCATCGACTATGACCTCCGGGCTAGACTTGGCATTCGAGAGGCTCGCGAGAGGGTTCTTGGCCACTCATCCTCAGATCAAGCACGAATGGCGTCCCGTTGCTAAGTGGCACGGCACTCGTACGGACTTGGTTTGCGCTCCGGGTCTTCCTAACGAGGTTTTCGCGAGCCTCCTCGGGCATCAGATCGCAGTCGGCGCTACCGCCGCGACGGACCACGAGGATTTCGAAGACTTCGGCCGTAGCCTGAGCGACGATCAGGTCGCCCAAGAGGCATTTGACTGTTTCGTCGCGCTACTCCGCGAGCATGGTCATATTGATGCGGCAGCCTAACGCCATTAGAGAGTCTTGGCGCAAGGGGACAGACGAAGAGAACGTGATTCGCTAGGTCACTTGGCGGTGCTTCGCAGTTGCCGCAACCGTCATCGGCCTCGATCGGATCGCTGCACAGCAGCGACCACACACCATTGCGGGCTTGCGATCGGTTTGATCGGTCCCAGAGGTCAGTCGGCGGTCAAACGGTGGCGCCCCAATCAAGGAAGACGGAGCTACCGGCTCACGAGGTGAGCGGCTCCAGTTAGACGGGCGGGTTCGCCAGCCGTGGCCACTGCGCTGTTTTCCTGCGACTGAGCGGCAGCCCCTTGAAGGTGCCGTTGAATGCTTCCTGTCTGCTGAGAACGAAGTACGCGGTGCGCGCGAGCTCCTTGGCGACGATCGCTCGAGCCACGCCCTTGGGCTTCCGCCGCGCCAGGCCCTGGTAGAATCGCTTGATCTCGGGGAAGTACTGGATCGCCCGCACCACCGCGTGATGGAAGGCGAGCTTGAGATACCGGTTGCCATCCTTCGACCGCTGCTGCCGCTGCTTGCCACCCGAATTCTTCGCCGCGGGAACCAGGCGACAGTAGGACACGAAGTCTTTCACCGTGGGGAAGCGGCCGATATCGTCGACTTCGAGAAGGACGGTGAAGGCGACGATCTTGCCGATGCCCGGGATGTAAAGCAGCCGCTGCATGTCGGCGCTGGGCACGAGCCGCCCCGCCAGCTCCTTGTCGATCCGCTTGATCTGCTGAGCGAGCAGCGTCCGCTGCTCGCTCAGCATGGCCACCCGCAGTTGCACGAGCGTCGGCAGGAGGCCGACGCTCGGCACGTTGTACTGCGCCAGCAGGCCGGTCACGATGTGGCGACAACGCGTGTACTGCACCACCGCGCGCAGGCGGCTGCGCAACAGATCCCGCTCTTCCCGGTGCGCCGGGCTGATCATGTGGCCCTCGGGGATGAGCCCTCCGCGCAGCAGCTGCGCGAGCGTCGCGGCATCCACCGCGTCCGTCTTCACCTTCGCGTAGCTGATCGCCTTGATGTATTTGCAGTGCCCCAGCCGCACGTCAATGCCTTGATGGACCAGCAAGTCCCGGAGCCAATACCACGTGGCGGTCGATTCCACGACCGCCCGGTGCGGCCCACCCAGCTTCGCGAAATAGTCCTGTACCAACCGCGGCGACGTCGGCAGCTCTGCATCGGCCACCGGCCGCCCCTCCGCGTCGACGGTCGCGATGACCACCGTTCGCTTGTGCAAATCAATGCCGGAATGCAACATGATCCCTCCAGGGAGCCTAGGCGCCAGTCTGGCGCGTTAGGGGACTCTCTGGAAGCATCAAGGAGTTGAAGCTGATGGCGCTCGCTTCGGTGGCGGCTGGCTCGCTTCGCTCTCCTGCCGCATTGTTTATGGTGCGCCACAGCTCAGCTCCGGCGCGTTGGCCAGACGCAGAGCCGAGGTTTCAATCGATGGATCGCGCTACGGTCGAGAGACAGGTACATGCGCTGCTTGCGGCGTGGAATGCGCGCGATCTCGATGCCTTCGTGGCGCTTATGACTGACGATGTCTACTGGCACGACCTCGGCATGCCTAATCCACCCGCGCGGGGACGGCTAGCGGTGCGTGCGTTTGCTGAGTCGGCGTTGCAAGCGTTCCCCGATTTTCATTACGTGATTCGAGCGCCGATCTGCGTCGCGGCCGACAACGGTTCGTGTCTTGTGCCGTTCACGCTATCGGCAACACACACGGCAATGCTGTCAACGCCGGTTGAAAATGGGACACCATCACCGGTTGAAAATGGGACACGGTGAGGGGGGCTAGCCCGAGGCGGTTGCGGTTCCCTCCTTTCGCTTCAGGCTCCTTTCCGGGGGTGAAGCTGGTCGCTGTTGCAGGCGGCGTTGCAGCTCGCTGTGCTGCCGGAGGCGGTAGCTGTTGCCCCGGATGTTCACGATGTGACAGTGGTGGACCAGGCGATCGATCAGGGCCGCCGCCATGATCTCATCCCCGAAGATCTCGCCCCAGTCCTCGAAGCCCTTGTTGCTGGTCAGGATCGTTGACGCGTGCTCATAGCGCCGGGTCAGGAGCTGGAAGAAGAGCATGGCTCCGGTGCGGGTGATCGGGAGGTACCCGATCTCGTCGATGATCATCAGGCTGGGGAAGACCAGGGTCCGAAGCCGGTGCGCGAGCCGACCGGCCGCCTGGGCCTCCTCCAGCGAGTGCAGCAGATCCGCGAGGGTCGTGAAGTACACCCGACGACCGTGTTCCGCCGCGGCGACGGCGAGACTCAACGCGAGATGCGTTTTGCCGACGCCCGGGGGGCCGAGCAGGACGACATTCTCCTTGCGCTCGAGAAAGCCGAGGGTGTGCAGGCTCTCGATCTGCTCCCGCTTCACGCTGGGCTGAAAACTGAAGTCGAAGTCGACGAGCGTCTTCACCACGGGAAGCCGTGCCGAGCGCATGGCGGTTAAAGGTCGAAAACAGGCGGTCATCCGGCACGCCGGTGACCAACGGAGTCGTGTCCCATTTTCAACCGGTGGAGTGTCCAATTTTCACCCGGTGCTAACAGCGTCGGCGTACCTGAACCGGGTCAGGCTATGACCCTGTTCAGGTACACCACATCTTGCGCGTCGGTTTGTTGGAATACCCACGTCTTTCCGGGCGCAGTGCCAGACTCCGCGAGGATCTGGTAGGGTCGCGGGTCCTCGATCCTTGGAACACTGCGTTTCCGGAAAGCCGCTGGGAACATGACCGGCCTCTCATCTCCCGTCGAGGCCCCACAACATTTTATGACCCCCCTCTCTCCCGAGAAGTCGAAGCGCGACGCGGTTCCGCGCACGCTCACCCTCTCCACCGGCGCGGTCGCAGTACTCCGCGAGCCAACCGGGTATGATCTCGAACGTGCCGCGACAGCGGCGGGCCCAGGCGCCAATAATGTGGCCCTGATGATGGCGCTCATTGCCCAGGTGGCGATCATCGACGGCCGGCCGATCGCGTTCGAGGACGTGCGCGCGTTGAAGATGACGGACGTGACGCTCTTGCTCGGTGCTGTCACTGGCGAAGACGCGGAGGGAAACGCGGTCTCGCCGTCCCCTCTCTCTACCAGCAGCTCCTGATTCGACGGACGGCGCGAATCAGCTTGACCGAGTTCCGCGCGCTTCGCTGGGATGAAGTCATGGCATGGTCCGACTGTGCCCTTGAGGCCATCGAAGCGGAGCGTAGTGCCAAGCGTGATTCCGACGAGTAAGGCGCCGGAGTGCTTTTTCAACTTGATCGCCAGCCCAGCCCCTTAATGAAGACGCTGCTCGCCCTTCGCGAAGTCGTTCAGCCTCTCGAAAGCGTGGCGCATGTCGCGCGCCTGATTCAGCCGGCCGGCATCCTCGAACCCGCGCTCAGATTGGCGCTCGCTCTGGCTCCATTGGCAACCGTCGGTCAGACTCTCGGGGCGAGAGCTGGCGAACAGCCCTAGCCAGCAAGGGCATCCTCACTTGCCGAACTCGCTAAAGCTTTCCGTCGTTCTCAGCGCAGTGGACCGGCTCAGCGGTCCGCTGCGCTCAGTGGCGGGCGAGATCCAGAACGTCGAGAAAGCCGCCGCGCGGGCCGAGCAGTTGCGCAACCTGGGCGAGCGCATGGCCAAGATGGGAGCAGCGCTGATGGGCGCGGGCGCTGCCATGGGCGGTGGCCTGTTGGCCACCGTCAGCTCCTGGTCCAGCCTGGAGAGCTCCCTAGCAAAGGTAGAAACGGTCATCACGCCGATGGCCGGGACGACCGCGGCGGCCATGAGCCGCGTCCAGGCCGCGGCCCGCGCGTGGTCACAGGAGCACACGGACACCGCGAAGTCGTTCGTCGAGACCACCTACATGATGATCTCGGCTGGCCTGGACGAGCAGCAGGCGATCGAAGGCACGCGCACCGCTCTCGCTCTTGCCACGGCCACGATGGGCGATGCCACGAACGCGGCGTCGTTGCTCGCGACGGTCTACAACAACATGGGCGACACCACCAAGCCGGTGGCGGGCGAGATGAAACGGCTGGGTGATGTCATCACCGCGACCCAGCAGACGTTCCAGTTCGCCAACCTCGATGAGCTGAGCGAAGGCTTGCAGCGCGCGACCCGCGACGCGAGCCGGCACAAAGTGCCGTTCGAGCAGGTGGCCGTCGCGGTCGGCGCGCTGAACAACGCCGGCCTTCAGGGCCAGACGGCGGGCGCCGCGTTCGCCTCCATGATCGCGCAGATGCAGGAGGCGTCGGGCAAGCTCGGGTTCACCATCGCGCGAACAAAAGACGGCGGGGTGGACCTCTTCGGCACCCTGAGAAACATGGAGCGCCAGTTTGGCTCGCTCTCGGACCTCGGCCCCGAGATGCAGCAGAAGTTCCAGGACGTCTGGGGTGAGGGGGCGTTGCGCGGCGTCGGGTTGTTGATGGGGAATATGGATAAGCTGGCGCCGTCCTTCGCCAAGGTGACAGCATCTGCTGGCGCGGCGAGCAAGGCGCAGGCGATCATGGAGCGCGGCGTCGGCGCTCGGTGGCAGGTCACGAAGAACAATCTCTCGGCCGTGACCCAGCAAATCGGCGAGGCACTGGCGCCGGCCGTGGTCAAGCTGCTCGGGCGGGTGCGAGACGTCGTTGGCGCATTTGCGCGCTTCGCGGAGGCCCATCCCAATCTGGTCCGGATCGCCGCGATCGTCGCTGGTATTACTGCGGCCACGCTGCTCGCGGCCGGCGGCGCGCTGCTCCTGGGCAGTGCGATAACGCTGACGACGGCCTACTCGCTGCCTGGTCTCGCCAAGCTCAACGTCGGCATCCTGAAGCTGATCCCGTCGTTCGCAGGGGCCTCCGCAGGCGCCTGGAGTTTCGCGGCGGCTCTCCTGGCGAATCCGCTCACCTGGATTGGAGTTGTTGCGGTCGGCGCTGCGGTGCTGATCTACAAGTACTGGAAACCGATCGCCGGGTTCTTCCGCGGATTGTGGCACGGCCTCATCGAGGGACTGGGGCCGGTCATGCCGCAGCTGCGAATGCTCGGCGAGGTCTTGGCCATGCCGTTTCGGGGAGCGATAGGACTGATCGGTAGGCTGGTCGGCTGGGTCGGTCGGCTCCTCAAGCCCGTCGAAGATGTTGGTGGCGCTGCCGAACATCTCGGCAGGCGCTGGGGACTCGTTATTGGTACGATGCTCGCGGCGGTCATAGCGCTGCCCGTCAAACTCTTTCAGGCAGGCGCGAATCTGGTTGGCAGCCTCTGGCAAGGCATCGAGAGCATGGCGAGCAAGCCTGTCGAAGCCGTAGCTGCGATCGCAAAGAAGATCCGCGATTTCCTGCCGTTCTCGCCGGCAAAGGTCGGTCCGCTGCGGGACCTCAACAAGCTGAAGCTCACTGAGACGATCGCGCAGAGCGTGACGGTCGCGCCAATCTCAACGGCCATGACGCGGGTTGGTGCCGCGGCTATGATGGCCACAGCTGCAACAGTGGTTCCGCTTCACGACTTCCCCATGGCTGCGCCGAGCGCGCCGGCCGCTGTGCACGGCGGCGGCGGAGGAAGCAGTGCACCGATTGCTCTGAGCTACAACTACACCGTCACGGTCAACGCCAGTGGGGCCGGTGGTGATGGGGAAAAAGCTGCCTCGGAGTTCAAGCGCCTCTTGTGGGAGAATAGACGTGAGCTGGACTCCGTTATTGCGAACATCGTAGAACGTCGGAGCCACACTGCACACCGCGGCAACGGATTATGGGGCGAGTGAATGCTCCCGAATCCGGCTTCGCCGAGCTGTCAGCCATCGCTGGACAGGCGGCGACAGAGAAGCTGCGCTGGGCCTTCGCGGGGGTTCGCTTGCACATCCCACGTCATCCCGGGGGCACTAAGCTAGAGCGCATCGTCGGGCCGGACGTTGCCGCGAAACTCGGACGGCGCTTCGGTGGTTGCACGTTCGAGATACCAGGGATCGGGCAGAACAAGCGCCTGATGATCGTCGCCCTTCGCGAACAGGGGATGACGGGAGCGCAGATCGCGCGGGAACTGCGTTGCACAGAACGGCACGTCTACAGAGTCCTCGCCCGGCAGCGCCGCAGCGATGCCGGCGCTGCGACATCACCTCAACCTCAAGGGACCGAAACGAAACATGGACCTCAAACTCGTTGATACCGCGGAGTCGCGCGCCAAGCTCAAGGCGCTGGGCATCGATCCGCAGAAGGTCGTGGAAGCGATGGCTGATATTGAGCTCAAGCCTCTTTCGCGTCGGCCCGAGGATGGCCGACCCGTGTGGGAGGCGCTCGGCCTCTCACCGCAGTCGCTCTTGCCCGCGATGAGGGAGGATCTGCTCAACGGCATCCACGCGCAGAGCTCGGAGGATCGCACATCTCGGCGGGTGTTGATGGAAAACATTCTGACCACGAATGGTTTCCAGAGTGACGCTGCCCCAAAGCTGCTCGCCGTGTGGGGCATCGGCGAAGGGCCCACCACGCCAGAGCAGCGGGGTGAGATGGCCGTCTGCGCGGGAATGGGTCTCGACTACGTGGAGTTCAAGCGAAGCCAGAACCTGCTCGCGTAGCGAATGCCGCTTCTGGATTTTCTCGGCAGGCCGGTTCAGCCTCAGAAGCTTCATGCGGAGGAAGCCGGCCCGTCACTCACCGGACTCCGGCCCGTGCTCGGTGGCCATCCGGCTCGGGGGCTTACACCATCCCGTCTTGCATCCATTCTCCTGGAGGCGGAGGAAGGTGACGCGACTCGCTATTTCGAGCTCGCGGAGGAGATGGAGGAGAAGGATCTCCATTATCTCGGCGTTCTTAGCACGCGCAAGCGCGCGGTCGCCCAGCTGGAGATCACGATCGAGGCGCCGACCGACGAGGCCAAGGACGTCGCCATTGCAGACGAGATCCGGGAGTTTCTCCGTCGCGACACCCTACAAGCGGAACTGTTCGATGTCCTCGACGCGATAGGCAAGGGCATCTCGGTCTCAGAAATCATCTGGGAAACGTCCGCCAGCCAGTGGCGGCCAAGGCGCATAAAGTGGTGCGATCCGCGCTGGTATCGCTTCGATCCGGCGGATGGAACCACAGTGCAGCTCCAGCGCGAGCCCGGTGCCTGGGGCGCGCTCACACCCTTTAAGTACATCGTACACGTCGCGAAGGCGAAGAGCGGACTCCCGGTTCGGGGCGGCCTCGCGCGTGCAGTAGCGTGGATCTGGCTCTTCAAGAACTTCACGCTGAAGGATTGGGTTGGATTCAGCGAGGTGTTCGGGCAGCCGTATCGGGTTGGCAAGTATCACCCTTCGGCCACCTCGGATGACAAGGCCGCGCTGCTGCGCGCCGTCGCATCGATCGGCTCCGACGCTGCTGCGATCATCCCTGAGTCCATGGTGATCGAGTTCATCGAGGCGGCGAAGACGGGCTCGATTGATGTCTACGAGCGAATCTCGCGCTATCTCGACGAGCAACTGTCGAAGGGAGTCCTGGGGCAGACTACGACAACGGAAGTCACGACTGGCGGAGGAAGCCGCGCGCTCGGCGAGGTTCACGCGGGGGTGAAGGCGGACATTCGCGACGCGGATGCTGCTGCCCTGGCGGCGACTCTCAATCGGGATCTGGTGCAGCCGTACGTGGACCTCAACCACGGCCCACAGCAGCGCTACCCCAAACTGGTCATCGGCTGGAGTGATGAGCTCGGTCTGGCCCAGAAGCTCGATTACACGGCGCAGTTCGTCGCGCAGGGAATGCGCGTCGAGGCCAGCCAGGTGCGAGATCGGCTTGGATGGACCGAGCCAGGTATCGATGCCGAAGTACTCGGCAATTTCACCACCCGGCTAAATGAACTCCAAGAGGAGGAGGACCGTCATGGCTGAGGGCCGAATCGAGATTTCTGTAGAGAGCGAGGCGTTGACTAGTGCGCTAGGCCGCATGGCGGCGCGCGCGCTGAGTCTCAGACAACCCATGCAGGAGATCGGCGCCTCGCTCGTGGCCTCGACACAGCAGCGGTTTGAGGACAAGAAATCCCCTGAAGGGGACCCATGGGTAGGTGCCTCTCCAGTCTACGCGCTGAGAAAAACGAAGCGGGGGCGAAAAGCGGCCTCGGACCTTCTCAGGGCGGAAGGCTACTTACTCGACACCCTGAACTATCTCGCCAGCGACACGAACGTAGCCGTCGGGACGAATCGCACCTATTCCGCCATCCACCAACTTGGCGGCACGCTAGGGATGGCCCCTGGTCCCGCCGCTATCCCGGCGCGACCGCATCTGGGGATTTCGCGTGCCGACGAAGCGGAGATCGCGGCCACGCTAGTTCAGCACCTTGACGATTAAGCGGTCACTAAACCCGGCTTAACCGCCCGTTCCCTTCGGGGCGTCAGGCCCCCCCTAAAGGCCCCCAAAGGCGCAAAGTCGTTGGCGCAGGCGCAAAGTCGTTGGCGCGCCACACTGACTGGTCCGCCGTTGGGCCCACGGCTAACTTGTGAATGAATTCACAAGCCTCCCATACAGCGTGAAACGCATTGCCGATTCGACGGTTCGCCGCCTCTCAGCGTACCTGCGGTTCCTGGAGGATTTCGAGGGGCGCGGACTGAGCACCATCTCGAGCGACGAGCTCGCCCGCCGGGGAGGCACCACGTCCGCCCAGGTGCGGAAGGACCTGTCCTTCTTCGGATCCTTCGGCAAGCGCGGCCTCGGGTATTCCGTCCCCGAGCTGGCCGTTCGCCTCCGTGAGATCCTCGGCCTGGGACGCGAGTGGAAGGTGATCATCATCGGCGCCGGCAAGATCGGCGCGGCGCTGGTCCAGTACCGCGGGTTCAAGCAGCGCGGATTCACGATCCTCGCGGCCTACGACAGCAACCCCGAGAAAGTGGGCCGGACGCTCGAGGGGATTCCCGTGCGTGACACCGCGCAGCTCGAGAAGGATGTGAGCCGCGATCCGCCCGACATCGCGGTGGTGACGGTGCCCGGCGAGAGCGCGCAGGCCGTGGTGGATCGCGTGGTGCGCGCTGGGATCAAGGCCATCCTGAACTTCGCCCCGGCCCAGCTTCAGGTTCCCTCCGACGTCACCGTGAAGACCGTGAACATGGCGATGGAGCTGGAAGGGCTGTCGTTCGCCCTGGTCAATCGGGACTAGCCGGGGCCGAGCGCGCGCAGGAGCCGCAGGAACGCCTCCGGCGACAGTGTCTCGGGGCGGGCGTCGGGCGGAATGTCGGCAGATACCAGGATCGCATCCGCTTCGGTGGCGCTCAAGTCACGCAGCTCGCGCAGCACCCGCCGCATCTGCTTGCGCCGGAAGCCGAAGACGCCCTGCACGAGCGTGCGGTACGCTTCCTCCTCCCCCGGCTCGACGAGCGACTGGTCCAGCGGCGTGACCCGCACCACCGCGCTCTCCACCCTGGGCGGCGGCGAGAACGCGCCCGCCGGCACGCGAAACAGCGTTTCCACGCGGGCCAGCGCCTGGATGTTCGCGGTGAGCGCGCCGTACTCGCGCTCCCCCGCCGCGGCGCTCATGCGCTCGGCCACCTCGCGCTGGACGAGATAGACGGCCCGCTCGGGGCGCGGGGCACGCAACGCGTGAAACAGGATCGGCGTCGTGATGTAGTACGGGACGTTGCCGACCAGGACGTACGGACCGCCTGCGAGCTTCCCGATGTCCGTCTCGAGCACGTCGGCCTCGACGATCTCGACCGGCCGCCCGGCGAAGCGCTCCCTGAGGTGCTCGGCGAGCATCCGGTCGTACTCGACGGCGACCACGCGCCGCGCCCGCTCGAGGAGCAGCGCGGTCAGGCCGCCGCGGCCGGGTCCGATCTCGATCACCGTCCGCTCGCCGATCGGCTCCAGCGCGTCGGCGATGCGCCCGAGGATGCGCGGATCGGAAAGGAAGTGCTGGCCGAGGCTCTTCCGCACGGGCGGCATGCCTCCCCCGCGCGCGCGACGCATCAGCTGCGCAGGGCCACGATGGTGAGGTCGTCGCGGCGCCGCGTATCGCCCGTATGCCCGTCGAGCAATTCGAAGATCCGCGCGAGGATCCGCGCCGGTGGATCGCGATGGTGCTGCTGCGCCAGGGCCACGATGCGCTCCTCGCCGAGCCGCTCACCGTCGCGGTTGCGCGCATCGCTCACGCCGTCGGTGAACACCAGGAGCAGGTCGTCGCGCGTCCATGGGCGGGCATCGCTGCGCGGCGCATCCGTTCCCATTCCCACAGGCAGATCCAGTGCGGGCAACCGTTCCACGTCACCGTTGACGTGGATGACGAACGCATGCGGGTGGCCGGCGTTCGCGTAGAGAAGCGATCCCGCATCGCGATCGATCACGGCGTAGAAGAGCGAGATGAACATCTCCGTGGTCGCCAGCTCGTCACGCATGGACTGCAGGAGCGCACCGATCGTCTCCCCGGGATCGCTCGTCGTCTGCGCGTGAATCGCGGAGGCGCTCATGGCGAGTGCCATGATCAGCGCTGCCTGGTAGCCGTGCCCCGACACGTCGCCGATCATCACTCCGGTCTTTCCCGGTCCGAGGCGAAACAGGTTGTACAGGTCGCCCCCGACGCTTTCGGCCGGCACGACGCGCGCGGCCACCGTCGCCGTCGGCGCGGCCAGCTCGACGTTCGGCAGCAGCCGCATCTGGAGGTCGTGCGCCAGCTGCATCTCCTGCCGGAAACGCTGCTGTGCCAGCGATTCCCGCACGAGGCGGGCGTTCTGGATGGCGGTGCCGATCTGGGTGGCGATCGCGGAGATGAGCTTCTGGTCGCCGGCGGTGAACGGCTGGCGGCTGCGTCGCGCGGACAGGTTGACCACGCCCAGCGGTTCGGCGCCGCCACGCGGGGAGGTCCACATGATGGGCACGGACAGCATCGCACCGTGTCGGACCGGGGCGTCGGCGATGGACAGCGCCTCCTCGGCGTCCACGATGCGCGCATGGCACGCGCGGAAGACGGCCGCGGTGACGCTGTCCGGGCTGTCCACCGGGATTCGCACGATGTCCGTGAGCGGCACGCCGATCGCGGCGATGGGGATGAGCGTCCTCGCCGTGGCGTCGTGGATGAACACCGCCGCGCGGCGGGCGCCGACGGTCTCCGAGACTTCCGTGAGGATCCGGTCGGATACCTCGTCGAGGGCGACGGTGCGGCCGAGGATCTCGCTGATGGTGTAGAGGAGGTTGATCTCCTCGTACCGCTCGGCCAGCTCGTTGGCCGCGTGCTCCACCTCGAGCGCCGCCTGGAGGAACTGGCCAATCACCGGCACCAGGAAGTCGAGCTGGCGCGGGAGGTCGAGGCGCTTGTCCGTGGCGGGGCCAACGAGGAGCCAGGCAGGTCGGGGGCCTGGGAGTGCGGACACGATCGCGGGGCCGGCGGGGGTTTCCAGCATCACCGCGCGTTCGCCCGGGCCGGGCAGCCGGTCGGCGGGCAGCGGCGGTTCCCGGGGCGGAGGCTTGTTGGTCGCCGCCTCCCAGTTGATCGCCCCACCGACGCCGCGCGTCCAGACGGACACCTCGCATCCGTTCGCCGTCTTGAAGGCGGCCAGCACCGAGGCGAGGTCGCTCACGAGGCCCGCCGGAGTGTCAGCCGGACCACGTTCCGCGAGCCTTCCGCCAGGCACTCCACCCGGTCCATGAGCTTGCGCATGAGGAACAGCCCGCGGCCCTGCTCGCCTTCGAGCCGGTCGGGAGCGGTGGGGTCAAGGGTGCACGCCTCGAGGTTGAAGCCGGTCCCCTCGTCGCCCACCTCCACGATGAGCGCTGCGCTGTCCACGCGAACGCGAACATGGACGCGCTTCAGGGGATTGTCGGCATTCCCGCGCAGCATGGCGTTCGACAGCGCCTCGGTGAGCGCGACCGGGACGTTGAGCGAGCACTGGCGCGGGGTGAAGCGCATGGCGGCGCACTCCTGCCGCACCAGGTCCACAACGCGCTCGATCTCCCCAACGTCGTTGGGGAGCGTCAGCTCGAACGTGCGGACCGGAAAGGGGGGCGCGCCGTCGGTCAGAAGCTCTGCAGCGCGCGTTCGCGCGTGTCCGCGATCTGGAAGAGCGTATCGAGCTTCGTGAGCTCGAACAGCGTCTTCAGGTCGTCGTTCAGGTTGGCGAGGCGCAGCTCTCCCCCCTGCTCGCGGATCTTCTTCGACAGCGAGACGAGCACGCCGAGGCCCGAGCTGTCGATGTAGCCGGTCTGGGAGAAGTCGATGAGGAACTTTCGCTCCCCCTTCTCCAGCTCATCGAGCACCTTCTGCTTCAGCTCCTGTCGATTGCCGACAATGAGCTGGCCTTCCACATCCACGACCACCACGTTGTCCGATTTCTTGATCGAGAAGCTCATGTACTCTCCTCAGCGGCCGAGGCTGACGGCGGCGTCGCGGACCGATTGGAGGGCCGTGATTGCCGCCACGTTGATAATGTCGTCGCTCGTGGCACCGCGCGAAAGGTCGCTGCATGGACGCCGCAACCCCTGAACGATCGGGCCGATGGCCACCGCGCCGCCGACCCGCTGCACGAGCTTGTACGAGATGTTCCCTGCATCCAGCGACGGAAATACCAGCACGTTGGCGTGACCGGCCACGGAACTGCCGGGTGCCTTCCGGGCTGCCACGTCCGGTACCAACGCCGCATCCCCTTGCAATTCTCCGTCCACGGCGAGGTCAGGTGCACGCCGTCTGACCTCCTCCACCGCCGCACGAATCATGGTCACAGAATCGCCCTCGGCGCTACCGCGTGTGGAAAAGGACAGGAACGCCAGTCTCGGCGTATCGCCGACGATCCGGGCGCGATCCGCGGCAGCCGCGATTGCGATGTCCGCAAGTTGAGACGCTGTCGGGTACGGCACGACCGCACAGTCCGTGAAGGTCAGGACTTCCGCACCGGCGCCGCGGAAGGGGGCCGCAACCATATAGAAGGCGCTGGACACGGTGCGCACTCCTGCGGCGGGGCCCACGAGCCAGAGCGCGGCGCGAATGACGTCGCTCGTGGTGTGCACGGCCCCGGCGACGCAGCCGTCCACATCGTCCGTGCGCACGAGGTAATCGGCGAAGTACAGCGGCGTTGTCGCCAGCCGCTCGGCCTCGGCGTCCGCCAGCCCCTTGTGGCGGCGCAGCTCGAGCAGGGTCGCCGTCAGCGCCAGGCGGCGCGGGTCCCGTTCGGGGTCGATGCACTCGACGCCGGTGGCGCGGGCAGCCGCATGCGATCCAGGCTGTGCCGGATCCAGCACGAGCACCGGCCGCACGATGCGCTGGCGCGCGAGCGACGCCACGGCGCGAACGGTGCGCTCATCGGCCGACTCGGGAAACACGATGCGCGCCCCGATGGCCGAGGCGCGGGCCCGGACGCCCTCGAGGAAGGCGCTCATCGGCGCCCTAGCGCCCGGTCTTGGCGCGCAGCGCTCGCGCTACCTCGGGGTGCACCAGCCCGGAGACGTCCCCGCCGAACCTGGCCACTTCGCGCACCATGCTGGCACTGATGTACGTCGTGTCCAGCGATGGCACCATGAAGACGGTCTCGAGCCCGGGCGCGAGGTGGCGGTTCATCAGCGCCATCTGGTACTCGTACTCGAAGTCGCTCACCGCGCGCAGCCCACGGATGAGCAGCTGTGCGTTCACCGATCGGGCGAAGTCCACCAGGAGCCCGTCGAAGCTGTGGACCTCGATGCGGCGCTCGTCGGCGACCGCGGCGCGGATCATCGTCACCCGCTCGTCCACGGTGAACATCGGGGTCTTGCTGACGTTCCGCGCGACCGCCACGATGAGCCGATCCACGAAGGCCAGGCTTCGCATGATCAGGTCTTCGTGGCCGCGCGTGACGGGGTCGAACGAGCCGGCGTAGATGGCGATGCGCATGTCGGATTCGGGCGTGAGCGGCCGTGCGGGAAACTAGGGCGCCCGGAAGAGGGAAACCACCGTGTCACCGTACTCACGCCGTTCGGCCCCGGGCAGGTCGATCCCCCGCTCGTGCTCGATCCCCATGACGCGGGCGAACGGGGTCTGCCGCCAGAGGTCCGCCATCCGCTCGGCGAGTCCCAGCCGGTACGGCGGATCCACGAAGGCAACGTCAAACTCCAGGGGCGCGAGCTTCCCCGCGAACTTCAGCGCGTCCATGCGGTGAAGGACGGCGCGGTCGCCGGCATCGAGCGCCCGGGCATTCTCCACGAGCGCGGCGAAGCTTCTGGTGGACGTCTCGACGAAGTCAGCCGAGGCGGCACCGCGCGAGAGGGCCTCGAAGCCCAATGCACCCGAGCCGGCGAAGAGGTCGAGCACGCGTGCGCCCGGCAGGTCTTCGTGCACGATGCTCATCCAGGCCTCGCGCACCCGGTCAGCCGTGGGGCGGACGCGGTCATCCGCGGGCCGCTTGAGGCGGCGGCCTCCCCACTCTCCGGCGACGATCCTCACGGGCTCAGGCTCGGAAGTCGGCGAGCCGGGCCTGGAGGCGCGACTCGCCGTTCCACTCGTCGCGCTCGAGGCGGAACGCGACGTCCAGACGGGCGCCGACGCCGAGCTCCGGGAGTCGCGTCGCCATCCCCCACGCCAGCGCGGTGAGTCGCGTCCCATCCTGCTCCAGCAGGATGCGCAGCCCATCCTTTCCCACCGCCTTGGGCGCGCTGGCCACGCGCACCCCGCGCGCGACGAGCACGGGTGCAGGATTGCCGACGCCACAGGGCTCGACGTGGCGGAGCAGCGCCTCGAGGTCCTCGTTCACGTCACGGAGGCTGACCTCGAGGTCCGCGCGCAGCTCCGGCACGAGGTCCGCCGGAGTGAGGCTCTCCCGCGCCACCTCGTTGAACCGCTTCGCGAAGTCCGCCACGCGGTCGCGGGCGACCGTGACGCCCGCCGCCGAGCGATGCCCGCCGAACCGCAGGAGCAGGTCGCGGCAGCGGGAGATCCCCGCGTGGAGGTCGAAGGGCGAGATCGAGCGCCCGGAGCCCTTGCCTTCGGCACCGTCCAGCGCGATGAGGATGGTGGGGCGTCCGAACTCCTCGACGATGCGCGACGCCACGATGCCGATGACGCCGGGATGCCATCCTTCGCCGGCGAGCACGATGCCGAAGGTCACATCGAGGTCCAGGGCACGGACCATCTCGCGTGCCTCCTCCAGGGTGCGGCGGTCCATCTCCTGGCGGCGCACGTTCAGCTCCTCGAGCTCCCGGGCGATCGGGTTCGCGTGCTCCTCGCTGGTGGAGAGCATCAGCTCCACGCCGCGCAGGGCGCTGCCGATGCGTCCCGCGGCGTTCAGGCGTGGCGCGAGGATGAACCCCACGCGCCCGGCGGTGATGGCCTTCCGGTCGAGCCCCGCCGCGCGGATCATCGCGCGCAGGCCGATGTTCTTCGTCTCGTTGAGCAGCTTGAGCCCATAGCGCGCGAGCACCCGGTTCTCGCCGCGCAGCGGGGCGACGTCCGCGATGGTGGCGAGTGCCACCAGGTCGAGCATGTGCAGGACCGTGTTGACGTTCCCGCCCATGGCCTTCGTGATCGCGAGGGCGAGCTTGTACGCCACTCCCGCGGCGCAGGCGTCCTTGTCCGGCGACGTGCAGCCCGGTTTGCGCGGGTTCAGCACCGCGTACGCGCCCGGCAGCGGTCCGCTCGGCAGGTGGTGGTCGGTGATGATGACGTCCACGCCGGCGGCCATGAGCTCACCGACGGGCGCGATGGCGCTCGTGCCGCAGTCGCAGGTGATGACCAGCGTTGCTCCGGCGTCGCGGGCGGCTCGCACGCCGGCGCCAGTGAGGTCGTAGCCGTCGGTGAGGCGTTGGGGAATGAAGGGGGTGACCCGGCCCCCGAGCTGGCGCAGCGTGCGGGTGAGGATGGTGGTGGAGCAGATGCCGTCCACGTCGTAATCCCCGTGCACGAGGATCGTTTCGTTGCCCCTCACCGCGCGGGCGATGCGCTCCACCGCCCGATCGAGGTCGCCGAGCGTGGATGGGTCGTGCAGGTGGTCGAGGCGCGGCCGCAGGTACCGCCTGGCGTCATCCGCGGCGGCGAAGCCGCGCGCCACGAGCAGCCGGCAGAGCAGCTCCGGCAGCTTCAGGTCGTCCGCGAGCGCGCGCACCGCGGCCGGATCGGGCTCGTGGGGAAGGATCCAGCGCGCCTGGAGCCTTGGTTGAGCAGCCGCTGCAGTCACCCCTGCAAGCTACCGGCGGACCCGGAGACCGACAAATCAGGATGCGCCAGCGTAGAGCAAAACGCCGCAGCCTTCGCACAGCTCGGTTGCGCCGGTGGACACCATCGTGCTGTGCCGCTGCACCGGAATGGCGGTGTCACAGTTCGCGCACGACTTCCCGCGCAGCGGGTACAGCGCGGTGGAGCGGCGCTTCGACCGGATGCGATCGTACAGATGCAGAAGCGCGCGGGGCACCTTCCCCGCCTTCTGCTCGCGTTCGGCGCGGGCCGTCCCGAGCTCCTGCTCGATCACGGAGCGAACGGCATCGAGCGCGGCCCGCGCCTCCTGCTGTACCCTGCCCGTCTCGGCCACCGCCTGCTCGCGCTCCCCCACCACCCGTCGCAACTCCGTGAGGCGCGCTCCGAGCTTCTCCAGCTCCTGCTCCTCGTCGGCGACGAAGCGCTTGGCCTGCTCGATCTGCGCCATCGCCGCGGCGGCTTCACGGGGCGCCGTCACCTGGTTGAGCAGCGCCTCGCTCTTGTCGCGGAGCTCGCGGTGCTGCCGCAGACGGTCCTGGACGTCGCGTTGCCGCTTCTCCTCCTCCGCCACCTGCTGCTTCGTCTGCGCCAGCGCCTCCTCGGCGCGTCCCCGGTCTTTCTCGAGACTCGCCAGGCGCGGCGCCAGCGCGTTCAGCCTGTCCTCGAGTCCGTAGATCCGCAGGTCGTCGGACTGTACCTCGAGCAGCGCTCCCACTTCGTCTTTCACTTCGTTGCCTCCATGATCACTCCCGTGAACGTGAGAACGCCTTGTACCTGCCGCCCTTCAGGACGCGCATTTCCTTCTGCAGGTGGTCCTTCTCCTGAATGAGCGCGTCCTTGGCTGCGTCCGGTGCCAGCGGGATCTCCCGGTCCAGGAGCTCGAGCCGCTCGCCGATGTCGCGTTGCCGGAGCCTGGACAGGCAGTCGTCCACGACGCGGGCTGGAAGTTCGAGCCCACCCCGGTCAGCGGCAAGCTCGGCGAGCAGCTGCGCCGCCTCATCGCCGACCGCCTGCTCGAGCTCCTGCACCGACTGTTCCGGTCCCTGCAACAGCTGCTCGAAGATGCTCGCCAGCCCCTGATCGCGGAAGCTGTCGCTCCCCACCCGTTCCGCCACCCCTTCGATATCCTGGCGGCGGTGCAGGAGCAGGCGCACCAGCTCGCGCTCCGCGGACACTCCCGCGGCCACGAATGACTTCCGGCGGTCCGCGTTGCGCACCGGCACTCCCTGCGGGGCAGCGGGCTCCGGGTGCGCGGCGGGCGGTCGAACTCCGCGCGCACCCTGGCGCAGCTCGCGTTCCAGCACGTCCTGGCCAACCCCGACCGCCTCGGCGGCCTGCGACAGGTAGAGTCCGCGCGTGATGGAATCCGTCGCCGCGCGGATCGTTGGCAGGAGCCGGTCGAGCGCGATCCGCTTCCGGCGAAGGTCGCTCAGCCAGCCTCCGCGCTGCAGGATCTGGAGCTTGCGCTCGAACACGTCGATCGCCGCGCCGAGCTGCGCCTCCAGCGCGCGCGCTCCCTTGCCGCGGACGAAGGTGTCCGGATCCTCCCCCTCCGGCAGCGTCGCCACCAGCACCTTGACGCCGTGCTTGAGGAGCACGTCTCCATTGCGGAACGTGGCCTTCAGTCCCGCCTGGTCGCTGTCGTACAGCAGAAACGCCGTGCTCGTGTACTTCGCGATCAGCGCGGCCTGTCCGTCTGTGAGCGCCGTGCCGAGCGGCGCGACGGCGCTTTCGATCCCGGCCGCCAGCAGGCGCACGCAGTCGAAGTAGCCCTCCACCAGCAGGACGCGGCCGTCGCGACGAATGGCGTGCCGGGCCCAGTTCAGCCCGTACAGCGTGGAGCCCTTCTGGAAGGTCGGCGATTCGGCGGAGTTCAGGTACTTCGGCTCGCCCGGCCCGAGGATCCGCCCACCAAAGGCGATCACACGGCCCTGCACGTCGTAGATCGGGAACATGAGGCGATTCCGGAACCGGGTCCGGATCGCGCCCTCCTCCTTCTCCACCAGCAGCCCGCTCTGGACGAGCACCGCATCGTCGAAGCCAAGGGTGTTGAGATGACTTCGCAGCGCCGCCGCATCGCGGGGCGCGAAGCCGATGCCGAAGCGATCCGCCTCCTCACGCGAGAGGGCGCGCGACCCCAGGTACTCCCGGGCTTCGGTGCCGGCGGCGCCCCACAACTGCTCGCGGAAGAACTCCGCCGCCGCCGCGTTGATCTCCCAGAAACGCGTTCGCGGGTCATCAGCCGCCACCGCATCACGCGCGACCTCCTTCACGTCCACGCCGGACTTCGCGCCGACGTATTTCACCGCGTCCACGAAATCGAGTCCCATCCGCTTCTGGACGAAGGTGAACACGTCCCCCTTCTCGCCGCAGACGAAGCAGACGAATCCCCCGCCCGGCGTCACCGCGAAATTGGGATTCTTCCCCTGATGGAACGGGCAGGGCCCGCGATAGCTGTTGCCGACGCGTTTCAGCTTCACGACCTCGCCGACGATCGCGACGATGTCCGCCTGGGTGCGGACCTGCTCGACGATGTCGTCGGGAATCATCGGAGCGGGACGATCGTGACGCCGGTGCCGCCCTCGTTCCACGCGCCGAGGCGGAACTCGCGGACGCGCGTGTCCTTGCGCAGCATCTCCGTCACCCGGTCGCGCAGCGCGCCGGTACCCTTCCCGTGGATGATCGTGAGCGAGGGAAGATCGGCGCGAATGGCGTCGTCAACGGCCTGCATCACCGCGATCTCCACCTCGTCCACCCGCATTCCGCGCACGTCGATCTCGCTGCGCACCTGTTCGTCGGGGAGGTCCACCCCGTGCCAGGCGACGGCGGTCTCGAGCTCTTCGCGCGGCTTCACCTCGAGCGTTGCCAGCGGGACCATCATCTTCATGGAGCCGACAGCCACCTGCGCCTCACGCCCGCGCACCTCGAGCACGCGGCCGGTCTTCCCGCCCAGGGTCTGCACCACCACGACGTCACCCGCCGCCGCGACGGCGCCCCGCGGCGGGGCGGACGCCGCCCGCTTCGCGACGCTGCGCTCTTCCGCGTCCAGCTGCTCCAGCACGGTCGCCTGCCGCTGCGCGAGCTGCTCGGCATGCTGGCGCGCGGCGCGCGCCATGGCCTCGACCTCCTCGGCGCCGGCCTTCTTCAGGTCGCGCAGCGTCCGGTCGATCTCGGCGCGGGCGTTGAGCAGGTACTTCCGCGCTTCGGCGCGCGACTCGCGCTCCACCGCGCGCTCGCGCTCCCGCACCTTGCGCTCGCGATCGGCCGCCGACTTCACGCGCCGCCGCGCGTCGTCGAGCATGGCCGCCAGCTCCTCCTCGCGCGCCTTGAGCGCGGCCTCCTGCTGCTCCAGGCGCTCGAGCAGGGTGCCAACGTCCCGCTCGGCTTCGGGTACGCGCTCCTCGGCGCGTGCGATGACCCCCTCCGGCAGGGCGAGCCTCCGCGCGATGCTGAGGCCATACGATCGCCCCGGCACTCCCTTGAGAAACTGATAGGTGGGGGCGAGTCGCTCGGCATCGAACTGGAGCGATGCGTTCACCACCCCCGGCACCACGGTCGCGAGCTCCTTGAGCGCGCCCAGATGCGAGCTCGCCAGGGTGCACGTGCCCCGCGCCGTCAGGTCCTCGAGGATGGCCCAGCCAAGCGCCGCGCCCTCCAGCGGATCGGTGCCGGAGCCCAGCTCGTCAATGAGCACGAGCGAGGCGGCGGTCGCGCTGTCGAGGATCTCGCCGAGGTTCCGGAGATGCGCGCTGAACGTCGAGAGGCTTGCCTCGATGGATTGTTCGTCGCCGATGTCGGCGAAATAGTCGTCGAAGATGGCGAGGCGCGAGGCGCGGCAGGTGGGCGGGATTCCAGCCTGCGCCATCGCGGACAGCAGTCCCACCGCCTTGAGCAGCACCGTCTTCCCGCCGGTGTTGGGGCCGGACACCACCAGCGTGCGCTCGCCGGCGCTCATCGCGAGATCGAAGGGCACCGCATCCACGCCCCGGACGAGGAGCAGCGGGTGTCGCCCCCCGGCGATCTGCCATCCATCCGATGGAGCGCTGAAGGTCGGCGCGACGCACTCGAACGCGTCCGCCCACGCTGCGCGCGCGTGCAGGGCGTCGAGCTCGACGAGTGCCTCGAGCGAGGCGAGGAGGCCGTCACGCAGCGGACGAAGGAGCTCCGTGAGCTCGGCCAGGATGCGCTCGACCTCCTCCCGCTCCTCGGCCTCCAGCTCACGAATGCGGTTGCCGAATTCCACGGCGGCCGGCGGCTCGACGAACAGCGTGCCCCCAGTGGCCGAGGTGTCGTGGACGATGCCGCCCATCGCCGATCGCCCCTCCCGACGCACCGGCACGACGTACCGCCCGTTGCGCATGGTCACGGACATGTCGGGCACGCGGTGCTGGGGATCGAGCCGCTCCAGCTGGCGCTCCAACAGGCGTATGAGGTCTCCCTCGGCGGACCGCAGCTCGCGTCGCAGGCGGCGCAGCGCGGGCGACGCATCGTCCTTCACCGTGGCGTCGTCCGCGATCGCGCGCTCGATGGCCGCTTCGACGCTCTTGTTGGCGAGGAGGGCGTCGGCGATCCGCGCGAGCATGGCCCGGGCAGCCGCCGGCCGCTTGTCGTCGCGGAGGGCCTCACGCGTGCGCCGCGCGCCGCGCAACAGGGTTCCCCCGCCCTGGAGCTCCTGCGCGCTCCAGGACAACCCGGCTACCCGAAGACGCTCGAGCGCCTGCCTGAGGTCCGGCACTGCCTCCGGCGCCCATGGCGGCTCGGACGCGCGAAGCGTCCTGACGGCCGCGATGCGCGCATGCTCACCCTCGATCCAGTCGCGGTCCGTGGACGGGCTGAGCGCGCGGATCCGTTCGGCTCCCAGCGCCGAGCGCGCGCGGCCGGCAACGTCGTCCAGCACGCGCGGGAACTCCAGGACGGCCAGCGCATGCCGGTTCACTTGCCTGCGAGTTCCTCCCGCACGATCGCGTTGATGGCGTTCCCGTCCGCCTTGCCCTTGAACTGGGGCATGACCTTGCCCATCACGGCGCCGACGTTCGCCGCGCCCCCTGCAACGGCCGCGCGCACCGCGGCCCGAATCTCATCCGCCGAGGCCTGGGCAGGCAGGTAGGCCTCGAGCATTCCCACCTCGTCACGTTCCTTCGCCGCGAGCTCGGGACGGCTGCCCTTGTCGTACATCTCGATGGACTCGCGCCGCTTCTTGATGCCCCGGCGCAGGACCTCCACGACGTCCTCATCGGTGAGCTCCCGCTTCGCCTCGATCTCGCGGTTCCGGACGTCCGCGATGATGGTCCCGAGGAGCAGCAGGCGCGGCTTGTCCTGGCTCTTGCGCGCGGCGGTGAGGTCGGCCTGGAGCCGGGACTGAAGCGACACGCGACTGCTCCGAAGGGGTGAGGGGACCACGGCCCGCTGGGGCGCGCTGGGGCGTGCAGGCTCAATCTAACCCGGCGGCCACCCGAGCTTGCGTCCGCCGATCAGGTGCAGGTGCACGTGAAACACCGTTTGTCCGGCGTCGGCATTGGTGTTGATCACCGTGCGGTATCCGCGCTCTCGCAGCCCTTCGGCGCTCGCGATCTCGGCGGCCATGAGGTGCAGGTGGCCGATGGTGGCGGCGTCGGTGGCTTCGTTGAGCGAGGGGACGTGCGTCCGCGGGATCACCAGCACATGAGTGGGCGCCTGCGGGTTGATGTCCCGGAAGGCCACGCAATGCTCGTTCTGGGCGACGAGCTTCGCCGGGATCTCGCCGCGAACGATGCGGCAGAAGATGCAGTCAGTTGCCATTCGAATTATCTCCCGAGCTGAAAGGCCCGCACCGCCGCAACGCCGGCGATGACCGCGGTCTCGAAGCGAAGCGTCGTGGCGGCCAGCGCCACGGGAACCCACCCGTTCCCGGTGATACCCCGCAGCTCCACGTCCTCGATGCCACCCTCCGGGCCGACGAGCAATGCCATGCCATTATTGGAGATACGGTCGTGAAGTGAAGTTCCACTTGAGTCGAGCACGAGCCGAATGGGCGCTGTCACCGCGGCCATGACCTCGGGCAGCTCGGCCTCCCGGTGGACCTCGGGCAGCCATGCGCCCCCGGACTGTTCGAGGGCCGAACGCATTCTCGCGACCAGCTTCTCCTGGAACCTGGTTCCCTCTCCGCGAGGGCTCACGCTCCGCGAACGCCCAAACCATGCGGGACGCCAGGACGTCACCTGCAGCTCCGCGCACTTCTCCGCCGCAAGCAGCATGCGGTCGCGGTCCGCCACCGGCACGACGACCTCCAGGGATGAAGGTCGTGCGAGGCGCGTCACCGTCGCCACATGGATCGTCAGCGCCCGCTTGCCGATTGTCGTGATGGTCCCCGAGGCCACGCCGCCCTTTCCATCCAGGAGGCGGGCTTCCTCACCGGCCGACACGCGCCGCGCGCGCGCGTGCGCCAGGGCTCCCTCGTCGAGCTCGATGGGGGCGCCTTCCCGAAGCTCGCCGTCCGCGAAGAACGAGATCATCCGGGTGCGATGGCCACGCTCCACCAGATCCCCTCGGCGTCATCGGCCACGACGCGCCACCCACCGGCGCGCAGCGCAGCCTCGATCACCGGCCTTTCCTCGGCGAGAATGCCGCTGAGAATGGCCTGGCCGTCCGTCGTCAACGATTCCCGGATGGTGGGCAGGAGGGTGACCAGCACGGACGAGATGATGTTGGCGAGAACGACGCGCACGGGGGCAACCAGCGACAGCAGCGCCCCCGCGTCCCCCTCGATCACGGACACAGAGCGCTCGACGCCGTTGCGGACGACGTTTTCCTCGGCGTTCCCGATCGCGTCGGGATCGAGCTCGATGGCGGCGACGCGGGCGGCGCCGAGCTTTGCCGCAGCGATCGCCAGGACGGCGCTCCCCGCTCCGAGGTCGGCGACCACGTCACCGGCGCGAATCATCCCCTGCATGAGGCGCATGACGCCACGCGTGGTCTCGTGCTCCCCCGTGCCGAAGGCCATCCCTGGATCGATGATCACGGTGCGCGATGGGTCGTACTGGTCCGCCAGCCAGGGTGGGGTGACGACCAGCGCGCCCAGGTCGTGGGCAAGGATCCGATCCTTCCATGCCGCGGACCAATCCACGTCCGGCGTTGGTTCGGCGTGGAGCATCGCCGCGGCGTCTGCACGCGACAGCGATCGCCGCAGCGCTTCCAGGTCGGGATGGCGCAGGCTCGTCAGCACTTCGGTCGCCCGCTCCTCCACCCCTTCGGCTCCCGCCTCGAACAGCGCCTGGATCACGGACGCCCGGTCAGTGAAATCGCGAACCCGGATGGTGGTCCAGCCGCCCGCGCTCACGCGCCGAGCGCGTCGCGCATGCGGGACCAGAAGCTCTTGCCGCGGTTCACGGGCACGCTCTTCTGCACCGCCTGCAGCTCCCGGATGAGCTGTTCCTCCCGGTCCGTGAGGCGATCCGGCGTCCACAGCTGCACGCGGACGTGCAGGTCGCCGATGCCGCTGGTGTTGACGCGGGGCAAGCCGCGTCCGCGCAGGTGGAAGATCTGCCCGCTCTGGGTGCCTGGCGGCACGCTGAGGACCACCGATCCGGTGACCGTAGGGGCGTTGACCTCGCCGCCGAAGACGAGCTGCGCGTAGGTGGTGAGCACCTCGGTGTAGAGATCCTCGCCGTCCCGCTCGAAGCGGGGATCGTCCCCCACCTCGAACATCACGTGGATGTCGCCGCGCTGGCCGCCCCGGCTGCCGACGTTGCCGACACCGCGCAGCGTCATGTACTGGCCGGTGGCGACGCCCGCGGGGACCTGCACCGCGATCTCTTTGTCGGAGCGCACGCGTCCGTCGCCACGGCACTTCTTGCAGGGGGACGCGATGACGCTCCCCTCCCCCTTGCAGGTGGGGCACGGCGCCACGGTGACGAACTGCCCGAAGAACGACCGCTGCGCACGGCGCACCTCGCCGGCGCCGTTGCAGCTGTGGCAGACCTCCGGACGCGACCCCGGCTCGGCGCCCTGGCCCTGGCACCGGTCGCAGGCGTCGAGAAGCTTGACCGCCACCTTCTTCTCCACCCCGCTCGCGACCTCCTCGAGCGTGAGCGGGAGCGTGATCTTCACGTCGGCGCCGGTGCGCACGCTCCCGCCTTCGCGCGCGTTGCCGAACATCGAGTCGATGCCGCCGAACCCGAAATCGCGCATGAAGACGTTCAGCGCTTCGGAAAGGTCGATGTGGTGGAATCCCGCGGCCGCGCCGCCACCACCGCGCAGCCCGGCTTCACCGTACCGATCGTAGACCGCGCGCTTCTGGGGGTCGCGCAGCACGTCGTACGCCTCGGTGAGGTCCTTGAACTTCTCCTCGGACTCCTTGGAGCCGTCGTTCCGGTCCGGATGCCAGCGCATCGCGAGCTTCCGGTACGCGCCCTTGATCTCGTCCTCGGCGGCTCCCCGCGGCACGCCGAGGATTTCGTAATAGTCGGCCATGTCAGTCCAGCAGGTCGGAAAGGAGCTGTGACGTGTGGTTCACCAGGGAGATCACCTTGTCATACGGCATGCGGGTGGGCCCGATGACCCCGATGATCCCGACGAGCGAGCCCACGCGGTACTCCGCGGTGACGACGGTGAAGTCGCGAAGTTTCTCGTCGGCATGCTCGGCGCCGATCGTGATCGAGATGCCCGCCGTCTCGCCGCGTCGCTTCAGCGCTTCCACCAGCGCGTGCGGCCGCTCGGTGAGCTCGATGAGGCGACGCATCCGGTCGGCGGCGGCGAACTCCGGCTGCTCGACGAGCACCGAGGTCTGGCCCAGCACGATCGACTCCTCGCCCAGCGAGATCTTCTCGTCGAAGAGCGACTCGGCTTCCTGCACGAAGATGTTCAGGAGCCCCTGTGCGGTGGGCGCGGCAATGGTGTCCCGCAGCCGGTCGCCCACGGTGAGCCGGATCTGCTCGAGCGAGAGTCCGGCCAGCCGCTCGTTGAGGACCTTGGTGACCTCGGTGAGCGCGGTGTCCGCGATGGAGCCTGCGACTTCGACGAACACGGTGCGGACCGATCCGCCCTCGAGGGTCAGCACCATCAGCAGGCGCTCGCTGCTCACCCGGACCAGGTCGAGGCTGCGAAGCACCGAGGCGGTGAGACGGGGGCCCAGCGCCACGCCGAGCTCCTGCGTCAGCACGCCGAGGCTTTGCGCGGCGCGCCGCAGGATGCTCTCGATGGGATCGCCCGCGGTGCTCAGCGCCTCGGTCATCCGGTCGTGCTCGGGCACCGCGATGGACGACGGCGTGCCGAGCAGCTCGTCCACGTACGCGCGATACGCCTTGTGCGTGGGCACGCGCCCCGCCGACGTGTGGGGATGGAAGAGAAACCCCTTCTCTTCCAGGTCGCTCATGGTGTTCCGGATCGTGGCCGGCGAGACACCCAGCCCGAACAGCCGCGACACCGTCCTTGAACCGGCGGGCTCGGCGGTCTGTACGTACGTCTGGATAACTGCCTCCAGGACGCGACGTTCGCGCTTCGAAAGCGGCTCCGCGCGGGTCATAAGTTCAAACCTAGTAACGACTTCGGACGTGAGTCAAGTCAGCGGCGAGGGTATCGAGGCGCAGCCAGCCGGCGGGAGTGAGCTTCGCGCGCCGCGATTCACTGACGTTGGCCCAACCGGCGCGCACCCAGGGTTCGACATGCGCCACCTCTTCCGCGGATAGTTCAAGGCCCGCCGACGTTCGAAGGCCGAGATACACGGACTCGGCCATCTCGTGCTGTGATTGCAGCACCTCCTGCCCCTCCACTGGGTCCTGATCCTCCCGAAGCCGCCGGACCCAATCGGCATAGGGGGCAACGTTCCAGCGTCGCCGCCGGCCATCGAACTCGTGCGCCGACGGTCCGAGCCCCGCGTACGCGGTGCGCCGCCAGTACGACGAATTGTGGCGCGACGCATGACCGGGAAGCGAATAGTTGGACACCTCGTAGTGTTCGTATCCGGCCTGCACGAGCGCAGCGCTGCCGGCGAGGAATTCCCTCTCGAACGATTCCTCCGGCGCCTCGGCGACGGTGCTGCGGGCGACCCAGCGGCCCAGGGGCGTGTGCGATTCCACCGTGAGTCCGTACACGCTGACGTGCGGCATCCGCAGCGCGAGCGCTTGCTCGATATCCCGCTCCCAGTCGCGTCCGAGAAACGCGGGCACGGCGAAGATCAGGTCCAGGGACAGTTCCTCGATTCCCGCCTCGCGCAGGCTTTCAATGGCGCGAGCGGCCTGGCCGGCGTCGTGCGTTCGGTGCATCCACGCCAGCACACCGGCATCGAAGGACTGCACGCCGAGCGACACGCGGTTGACGCCCGCGCGTTGCCACTCGCGCGCGACCGCCGCGGTCACGTCCTCGGGGTTGGCCTCGAGCGTCGTTTCGATATCCGGCGCGAAGCGGGCGCGCGCGGCGATTGCGTCGATCAGCCGCGCCACGCCGTCCGGGGAGAGCTTGGAGGGCGTGCCGCCCCCGAAGTACATCGTGCGCAGGTCGAGGGCGCTCTCGCCATGACGGATGGCGAGCTCGCGACGCACCGCATCCACGTACTCGGCCTCGGGCACCGGCCGCCGCACCGCGATGGAGAAATCGCAGTACACGCAGCGGCGCGCGCAGAACGGCACGTGGACGTAGAGGTGTTGGGCGCGCACCATGGAAGCTACCCGGGCGGTCAGCGCCGCCGGATCTCGCCGGTGAGGGAACACTCCACCGCGCCCGCGAGCTCCAGCGTCGTCACCGCGCTCATGCACCGCGCCGCTGGAAGCGCCGCACGCGTGGCCAGGGCATCCATGTCCAGCGCCCCGCCGGCGAGCGCCTCCCAGATGCGCGCCCCATCGCTCCCGGGGTCCAGTCGCGGCGTGCGCGGCACCGGCGTCAACCCGACGAGCGAGAGCGCCTCCTCGACCGACGCCAGGAGCAGCGCGCCGTCGCGGATCAGCCGGTTGCACCCGGCGCTGGCTGGTTGATCGATGGGCCCGGGTACGGCGGCCACATCGCGACCCAGGTCGAGCGCATGCGAGGCGGTGATCAGCGCACCGCTGCGCTCCGGCGCCTCCACGACGATCGTCGCGGACGCGAGCGCCGCGATGATCCGGTTGCGTTGCGGGAAGGTGAACTTCCGTCCGGTCACGGTGGGGTCGAGCTCGGTGACCAGGGCCCCCTGGTGCGCGATGGATCGTTGCAGCGCGCGGTGCGCGGGCGGATATGTCACGTCGAGCCCGGTGCCGAGGACCGCGATCGTTGACCCACCGGCCGCGAGCGCGGCCCGGTGCGCGGCGGCATCGATCCCGAGCGCCATTCCGCTCACGACGCAGGCGCCCGCGCGGGCAAATGCCGCGGCCATCTCGCGAGCGACCCGCAGCCCGTACGGCGTCGCGCGGCGCGTTCCCACCATCGCAACCAGTGCAGGTGTCCCCAGCGTCTCCGGCCGGCCGCGGACCCAGAGCTGCGCCGGCGCATTTCCTTGCAGGTCGAACAGGGCGCGCGGGAACCGCGCATCGGGCGGCAGCAGCCGCTCGGTGGCTACGCCAGCGTCAGGGAAGCTCGGCGGGTTGTGCGGCAACGGCCGTCGCCTTGCGCAACGCCAGCAGCTGTTTCCACCAGGCCGCAATGAGCGGATCGAGCCCGGTGCGCCCTGCGGCGCTGATCGTGAACAGGCCGAACGCGTCCGGGGCCTCGATCGGCGGCGGTTCGTCGTCGCCCAGGAGGTCCATCTTCGTGAAGACCACGCAGTGCGGCTTCGCCGCCAGCTCGGCGGAGTACGTGCTGATCTCGCGGCGCAGCTGGTCGTACTCCGCCTGCCAATCCATGGAGTCGATCGGGACGAGGAAGGCAAGGATACGAGTGCGCTCGATGTGCCGCAGGAACTGGAGGCCGAGCCCCTTCCCTTCGTGCGCGCCCTCGATGATGCCGGGAATGTCCGCGACGACGAAGGTGCGTGAGTCGCTCAGCTGGACGACGCCGAGGTTGGGTGCGAGCGTCGTGAACGGATAGTCGGCGATCTTGGGCCGGGCCGCGGACACCACCGACAGCAGCGTGGACTTGCCGGCGTTCGGCTGCCCCACGAGCCCGACATCCGCGATGAGTCGCAGCTCGAGCTCGAGCTCGCGCTCCTCGCCGTCCTCGCCGGGCTGGTATTCGCGCGGCGCCTGGCGCGTGGCGGTGGCGAAGAACGCGTTCCCCTTCCCGCCGCGGCCACCGCGCGCCACGACAACGCGCTCACCGTCGGCGAGGACCTCGGCGAGGATGGCGCCGGTCGAGGCGTCGCGTACGATCGTGCCGGGAGGAACGGGGAGCACGATGTCGTCCCCCGTGGCTCCCGTCTTGTTCGACCCAGACCCGTGGTCGCCGCTGTCGGCGCGCCACTGGTCGCGATACGTGTAGTCCAGCAGCGTCGAGAGGTTTGCGTCGGCGAGGATGACCACGTCGCCGCCGCCTCCTCCGTCGCCTCCGTCAGGGCCGCCCATGGGGACGAATTTCTCGCGACGGAAGGAGGAGATGCCCGATCCTCCGTTGCCCGCCTTCACGCGAATGCGGACGCGATCAATGAACGTCATGCCGAACCCGTTGCCAGAGGTGCACCGCGCGCTCGTGCAGCGCGCGCGGCATGTGAGACTCCAGCGCGTCGAGCGCGGCGCCGATCGCCTGCTCCGAGGCACCGGCGTTCCGGGCGCCGTGCAGGTGCGACTGGAGCTGCCGATCCTGCCCGCTGGCCGCGCACGCGGCCACGATGCACAGCTCACGCCGCATGAGGTCGAGGCCCGGACGGCTCAGCACTTTCCCATAGCCCTCGAGGATCATCCAGTCGTCCAGCAGCGGATGAAGCGCGCGAATGTTCTCGCGAAGCTTCGCGTACATGTCGCCATAGACCCGGGCGCAGGTGGCCTCGCCGGCACGCCGCGGATCGTCGGGCGCCGGTGGCGCCTGCGCGATCTCGCCCTGGGCCCGGCGCCACTGCCGCATGCCGTTCAGCGCGCGCGGAAAGCCGGCAAAGAGGTAGGTCTGCAGGATCAACTCCTCCACCCAGAGCGCGGGCACCTTGCCATGTGCGGCGTGAATGGCATCGCGAACGTCGGCGTCCGCGCCAGCGGCCAGCGCGGCCGCCAACCGGACGAGCTGCCGCGTCGGCTCGTCCAGCACCGCCAGTGTGTCATCGCCGACCGCGACGGGTGTCATCAGGATAACGCGACCCGGTACGAATGCGTGCTCAGGCGACCGGGCGGATCTCGCCCACCGGCTCGCCGCGCGTGTTCCGCACCGACCGGCGGCAGAACTCCTCGAGCCGCGGGGGCAGCTCCGCCGGCAGCGCGTCGAGCAGCTGCAGGAGACGGACGAGCGCCGGAAACTGGGCGCGGTGCGCGCCGTCCTCGACCTTCACGACCACGCCGATGCCGCGATCGAGTATTGCCGCTGAGTGGACCCCCTCCGCGCCGAGCTTCGCAACGACGCGTCCTTCGGTCTCCTCGACCAGCACCGAGTCGAACCGGTCGGTGCCGCCGAGCAGGAAGGGGCGCGTGCGCATCGCGCCGACCACGCGTGCCGCGACGCCGGCCTCGCCTGTCGCCGCCAGCGCCAGCCGCGCATAGGCGCGCGCCATGTGCTCGAGCGGGAGCGCGAACTCGGTGACCCCGCAGCCATCCACGGCAACGGTGATCGCCGACGCGTCGAGCCCGGTCCACCGCGCCACGCTCGCAAGGCAGCACTTCTGCACGCTGTGGTCCGCGCGCTCGTACCCATAGAGCGGCCATCCCGCGGTGTGCGCGGCGGCCAGCATCGCGGCGTGCTTGCCGGAGCAGTTGTTGTGCAGCCGGCTTGGCCGCTGTCCCGCTTCGCGGAGCAGCCGCGCGCCGCGCGAGGCCAGCGGCTCATGCGGTCCGCACGCGAGGTCGCCCTCCTCCAGGCCGATGCCGCCGAGCATCCGCTCGGCGATGGCGATGTGCTCCGGTTCGCCGCCGTGCGACGCGCATGCCAGCGCCAGCTCGTCGTCGCCCCAATGGAGGTCATCGAATCCACCCGACGCCAGCAACGGCATCACCTGGAAGGGCTTCGCGCACGAGCGCCAGTGCGTCACGCGGCCGGGGTCGCCGGATGAGGCGACGAGGGCGTCGCTCGCATCCACCACCGCCGCGTGCACCCGGTGCCGGGACTCGACGATGCCCCCGCGGGTGACGACCACGTCCAGCTCGAGCGACTTCATGGCGGTCTCGGTGCCTCCTGCGCCGACAGCGGCGTGACCGTCGAAACATAATGGAGGCTTTCGGCGCGCTACCGCTGCCGTGTTCGCTCCGCCAGCACAATCCCGCTCAGGACGAGCACGCCCCCGAACACCATGAGTGCGGACGGACGCTCGCGGATGCCGGGCAGCATCGCGGCGAGCAGCGTCGCTCCAATGGGCTCCCCGAGGAGCACGACATTCACCTGGTACGCTCGCAGGTGCTTCAGGGCCCAGTTCAGGGCGGTATGACCAAGCAGCATCGGGCCCAGTGCGAGCAGCGCGAACAGGCCGATCTCGCGCGGAGGATAGGGCCAGAGCGGAACGCGCAGCGCGAACGCGAGCACGACCAGCGTCACGAAGCAGGCAGCGTAGACGAGGCCGACATAGGCCCAGAGGTCGAGCGAGGCGCGCAGCCGCCGGCCGACGACGTAATAGACCGCCGCGGTCACCGCCCCTGCGAGCGCCAGCGCGTCACCCAGCGCCGCGCGGCCGCCGAACGAGTCTCGTCCCGCGCCCAGGAGATCCGGCAGCACCACGATGAGCGCACCGAGCATCGCTACCCCGATGCCCGCCCACTGCCCGCGGGAAGGCGTCTCCCGCAGCCAGGCCGCCGAGAGCGCCGCGACGACCAGCGGCTGGGTGTTCACGAGCACCACCGACGCGGCAATCGTGGTCATCCCGATGGATGCGTTCCAGAACCAGAAATGGAGCGCAAGCATGACACCCGCGGCTATCGCGAGGGCGAGCGAGCGCCGGTCCAGTGCGCGCCACTGCCGCCAGCTTCCTCCTGCCACGAGTGGGACGGCGATGATCGCGAGCGAGAGCCCGAGCCGCCAGGCCGCGATGGCGAGCGGATGCGCGTCCGCGAGCCGCACCAGCGGACCCGAAAGGGATACGCCGAGCACCGCGAGGAGCAGGACTGCCGAAACGAGACCGGGGCGCACCGCCATGCGATACGCCCCAGTCTATGCAGTCGCCGGTATCCGGCTAGTTGTTGGTGAGGTTGTCCAGCAGGATGACCGTGGTCACGATCCCGGCCACCGTGGTCAGGAACGACGAGAGCCCCTGGAGGAAGGGTGTGCGCGGTCCGGCCGCCGGCACCATCACCACGCTGCCCGCCAGCGGCTTGGGATCACGACCCCAGCCCCCGGTCTGGCGCTTGCCGTTGGGCTGCGTCACGAACACCGATTTCTTGTCGCCGGTGCGGGCGACGCCACCCGCCTGCTCGATGTAATACGCGAGCCCCGCTCCCTCGACATAGGCCACGACGTTCGGCGCATTGACCTCGCCCTGCACGTGCACCACGAACGACCGCTGTGGCACGTGGATGACGTCACCGTCAACGAGGATCAGGTTGTCCGGCGCCCGGGTGTTGCGCACCGCGCGCGGGACATCCACCGCCACCCGGCCGATGTTGCCCTGCCGGCGGGTGAACTGCACGCCCTCCGGATAGGCTTCGCTGGTGAACCCGCCCGCCCGCTGGATGAGGTCCGCGAGCCGCTCGCCGCGGGTGCGCAGGGCGTAGGGTCCCGGGAACGCCACCTCGCCCGAGAGCGTGACGATACGCTGGAGCTCCCAGTTCGGCTGCTGCAGCACGAGCACGTTGTCATACGGCTGGAGCGGCACGTCCGGTACGCCGAGCTCGACGGGACCGTTGCGTCGGAAGAGGTAGGAAGAGTCGAGCGGGATGCGCAACGACAGCGCCGTCGTGGTTCCCGACCGATCCACGGGGAGGCGCGCGATCTCGACTTCCTTGAGATACGCGCTTTCCTGAAGTCCGTCCGCCAGGAGAATGACGTCGCGGAGCGTCATCCCCTGGCGATAGGGGAAGCGTCCGGGCGCACGCACGGCTCCGGCGATCGCGACGAACTGATCCGGGACGAAATCGCCGATGGAGAAGACCTCGATGAGGTCGTCCTCCATGAGCGCGAAGTCGTTCACGACCGTGCCGAGGCTGTCACGCAGCGACGCGCGGAGCTGCACGCGCGTGGAGTCCGAACGAAACCGCGTCACCAGCACCTGGCCGAGGTAGACGTCGGGACGGGGGCCGCCAGCGCGGCGAAGCGCCTCGGCCACGGTCATCCCGGGCTCCAGTGCGAATCTGCCGGGCGCCCAGACGTTGCCGCGCACCGCGATCGTGTTGCGCACGCGCTCCGACACCGCAAAGACCCGCACGACGTCGCCGGGCTCCAGGCGGAACCCATCAGCGCCCCGCGGCTGCTCGGCGCGAATGTCGATGGTGACTCGGTCTCGCCCCGAGCCCACCCGCTGGTCCGCGGGAATGATGCGCTCCACCTGAATCAGCCGCCGCGACGCCTCGGCGCGAAAGCCGCCCGCGGCCTGCACGAGATCGGCGAGCGTCTCGGTCGGCTTGAGCTCGTAGGTGGCCGGCCGGATCACCTCGCCGACGATGCGGACGCGCAGCCCGCGCGTGGGGATGAAGACGATGTCGCCGGTCTCGAGGCGCGGGTCGCGGGAGGCGTCGCCGCGAAGGAGATAATCGTAGAGGTCCAGGGTGCTGACGACCCGATTGGCCCGCTTGATCTCGATGTTCCGGAAAGAGCCGTTCGGGCTGGGCCCGCCGGCGGCGTACAGCGCGGCGATCGCGGTCCCGGCGCTCGACACCTGGTAGCTGCCAGGCCGCTCGACGTCGCCGAGGACGAAGATCTGGTTGGTGCGAAGGCGGGAGATGGTGACCGAGAAGCGTGTCGTGGCGCCCGCGCCGCGACGGATGCCCGAGTACACTCGGCCGAGCCGCGAGTAGAGCAGGTCTTCGAGTTGCGCGAGGGTGAGGTTGGCCACGAAGAGCTGCCCGACCTGCGGAATGAGGACGAAGCCCTCGCGCGCGACCTCGAGGGTCATCGTCGCTTCCACGTCCCCGGTGAGAATGAGCACGAGCTGGTCGCCCGGCCCGAGCCGGTAGTTCTCGTCCACCGGTCCGTACAATGCGGCCTCGAACCGACCGCCAGCCGACCGGAAGGCCTCGAGCCCGAAGATGTTGTAGCCGCTGTCGAGTCGCGCCAGGGAGTCCAGGACGTCGGCGCGCATCACAGCGCGGGCGGCGGGCGCCATGGCCCGGAGCGTGGAGTCCGACATCGGTCGGGCCGCCGAATCAGCGGGAAGCGCGGGAATGGCGACCCGCTGCAGGTATGCGAGCTCGGCGGCGTCCACGAGGCCGAGGTTGCGAACAGCGAGGAAGACCTCGGTGGTGGGCGGAACGTTCCGCACCGGCGTGCCCGGGAAGTACGGATCGAGCACGTTCTGGCGCAGGCCGCCGGCGCTGAGCCGGGCGCGGATCTGCTCGGCGGTCAGCCCGCTGGTGACGATGTGCTGGCGCAGGCGCTGGACGACCTCGACGACGGACGGCGCGTCGCCACCGACTTGCTGCGCGCGTGCGACGGGGACTGCCAGTGACAAAAAAGCGCCCGTCACGAGCGCTCGAATCGCAAGAAAACGCATATCCTCGAGACCTGGGTACTGCTGGAAGGAAGTGGTCGCGCAGGGACTCGAACCCCGGACCTCTGGTATGTGAGACCAGCGCTCTAACCAGCTGAGCTACGCGACCGAGCCACGCGCTTGCGAACGACTGCTAATGCGTGTCAGCCCAATAACATAGCAACGGTTTCTACGCCGGTCCAGCCTTCGGGTTCCGCGTTCCCTGCACGGCAGACGCGAGCCTCAAGCTAGCATCCTGACAAGTACTTTGCAATACAAAGGTGCACGGGTTACTTGCAGTTCAGGACGCAGATCGCGCCCTTCGTGTACCGGCGAGGATCACGGCGCACGTCCGCCAGGACCGCGCTGAGGTCGGCGGTGAGCTTGTTCAGCTGGTCGTACAGGGTCTGGTCGGTGAGCAGCTGCCCCACGAACCCGTCCTTGTTGGACAGCATGGTCATGAGGGAATCCGCACCCTGGGAGATCCCGACGAGGTTGGTGTACAGGGTCGTGTCGCGCAGCAGCCGGCCCATCGTTCCCTGGCTCGAGTTCACGGCGACGAGCACGGAATCGAGCGACGCCACCGCCCCCGTCATCCGGTTGTACAGCAGCGGGTCGTTCAGCATCCGGCCGAAGGTGCCGTTCGGGTTCTGGAAGCTCGCGAACAGGCCATTGGCACGTACCATCGCCGCCGTCAGCTCGTCGTACATTCGCCGGTTGGTCAGCAGCTGGCCCATGGTGCCCTGCCCCTGTGCCAGACCGCCGGTGATCTTGCGCAGGTCCACGGTCAGCCCCACCACGTCGTCCACGGCGCTGGCCGCCTTCACGAGCACGGCGTCGTAGTCAAGCGACGCCACCATCCGGAGCGTGTCGCCCGGCTCCAGCACCGGGAATCGGGGCGTTCCGGGCGAGATGTCGAGCACCTTGTCGCCGAGGAGGCCCATGGTGCGCAGCCGCGCCTCGGAGTTGCCACGGATCTGCTCGCGGAGACGGCGATCCACGCTGGCGGTGACGCGGAGATTGCGCGTCGTGTCGTAGTCCACGGGCAGGAACTCGATTTTCTTCACCGTGCCCACCAGCTGCCCGGCCAGGGTCACCGATCCGCCCTCGCGCAGCCCGTTTGCAGAGGACATGTACACCACGAGCTCGTAGCGGGAGGCGAAGAGGTTGGCCGCCTTCCCGAGCTGGATGGCCGCCAGCGCGACGATCACCACCGCGACGAGGATGATTCCGGCTACCCGGAGCTGGTCCCACGTGATCTTCGGCGAACGCTTCATCGTCAGAACCCGCCCAGGAAATCGCGAATGTAGGGATCCTCCGACGCGGTCATCTCTTCCGGTGTGCCGAAGAACACGATGCGCCGCTCGTGGAGCAGCGCCACCTTGGTTGCCATCCGGAATGCGGACCGGATGTCGTGCGAGACGACGATGCTCGTCACCCGCAGTTCCCGCTGCAGCTTCAGGATCAGCCGCGTGATGGTGCCGGTGGTGAGCGGGTCGAGCCCGGACGTCGGCTCGTCGTAGAGCATGACCGCCGGGTCGTTCGCGATGCCGCGGGCAATGCCCACGCGCTTCCGCATCCCGCCCGACAGCTCGGACGGCAGCTTGTCGAGCACGTCGTCCGGATCCAGATCCACGAACTCGAGCTTCTCGCGGACCCGGTGCTCGATCTCGTCGTCCCGCATGTCGGTGTGCTCGCGGAGCGGGTAGGCGACGTTCTCGAGCACCGTCAGCGAATCGAACAGGGCCGCTCCCTGGAACACCATCCCCATTTTCTGGCGCACCTGCAACGCCTCCTCGAACGAGAGGTGCGAGATGTCCTCGCCATCCACCAGCACCCGGCCGCTCTGGGGCACCAGCAGCCGCAGGATGAGCTTCAGCGTCGTGGACTTGCCCGTCCCGGACTCGCCGACGATCACGATCGTTTCCCCCTCGAGCGCGCGGAATGACACATCCTCGAGGATCGGAGCGTCGAAGGCGAGCGACACGCGCTCGACCTCGATGACCGGCTGCCCTGCCCGCCGCCGTGCGACCACGTCATCCGTGGACGTGTCGGCTGCCAGCTCCTGCCGGATGGCCTCCCGGACCCGCCCTGTGGTCCGATCCGTCTTCCGCCGGGACGTCTGGGTCATGGGACCTCCATGACGGACAGCAGCACCTGTGTGAGGAAGTAGTCGGTCACGAGGATGAGGATGCTGGAGGTCACCACGGTCTTCGTCGTGGCCTCGCCCACCCCTTCCGTGCCACCGGTGGTGCGCAGGCCGAAGTAGCACGCCGTCACCGAGATGACTCCACCGAACACGAATGGCTTCAGCAGCCCCTGCACGAAGTCGTTCGGGATGACCCCGAACATGAACCCGCCCGAGACGATCTGCTCCCACACGGTGCGCCAGTACAGCGATGTCGGGAGACCGAGCATCAGCGACGCGATGATGTTCCCCCCGAGGATCCCGATGAAGTCGTTGATGATCGTCAGCACCGGCAGCATCACCAGCGCCGCCAGCACCCGCGTGTTGAGGGCATCGATCTGCTCGGTGACCTTCATGCTCCCGAGCTGCGCGGCGATGCCCGAGCCGACGCGGCCGGCCACCATCAGTCCCGCCAGCACGGGGCCGAGCTCACGGATCATCGAGCCGGCCACGAGCCGCCCGATGTACATGGTGGCCCCGAAGGTCTGCAGCTGCACGCTGGACTGCAGGGCGAGCACCATGCCCGTGAACAGGCCGGTGAGCAGCACGATGCCCAGCGATTTCACACCGATCTCATCCATTTGCTGGATGACGTCCTGGGTGTAGAACGGCCGGGCGAAGATGAATCGCAGGGCATTCCACGCGAGCGTGAAATACTCCTGGATGCCCTCCACCCACGACTTGGCGCGGGCATTGAGCCGCAGGATCAGTTCGGACAAGGAGGCGTTTGAGTTTCGGGCAGTTGCGGGGCGAGCGCTGCCACTAGCAGAGTCCGGTGAGGGCAAGGGGTGTGCCGACCGTATATCTTGGGCGCCATGCCGCTGTCGATCAGCCGAGCCCGGCTGCAGAGCCTGCTACAGTCCGCCCGGTCCAGTCGGGTGGTCGCGATTGGCGATGCCATGCTCGATGAGTACCTGGTCGGCGACGTGGATCGCATCTCCCCCGAGGCCCCGGTGCCCGTGGTCCGCATCCGCGAGCGGCGCTACGCCCTCGGCGGCGCCGCCAACGTCGCCCAGAACGTGGCGGCCGTGGGCGCGGACTGCCGGCTTGTCTGTGCCATTGGGCGTGACGCCGCCGGCGAGCAGCTCGGCCGCATGCTCGACGAGGCCGGGCTGGGCCGCGACGGCATCGTGGCCGTGGACCGGCCCACGACCAGGAAGTCGCGCGTCGTGGCCCGCGCGCAGCAGCTCGTGCGCATCGACGACGAGGATGACAGCGACCTCACCGACGGCGACGCGGCGCGCATCGTCGCGGCCGCGGATCGGGCTATCGCCGACGCGGACGCACTGATCTTCGAGGATTACAACAAGGGCGTGCTCATCCCGGCCGTGATCGCGCGCGCCATCGCGGCCGCGCGCGCGCGGAAGATCCCGATCATCGTGGACCCGAAGTACCGGCACTTCTTCGCGTACCGCGGCGCCACGGTGTTCAAGCCCAATCGACGTGAGCTCGAGGCGGCCCTCGGGGCGGCCGTGGACCTCGAGCATCCCGAGGCAATCCCCAGCGCGCTCGAGCGCCTCGGCGTCGAGCACCTGCTTCTCACGCTCGGCGAGCGCGGGATGGTGCTCGCGTCACGCGACGGCACGATCGGCTCCGTGCCCACGGTGGCGCGCGAGGTCTATGACGTCGTCGGCGCCGGCGACACCGTGACGGCATATCTCGCCGCCGTGCTGGGCGCGGGCGGAACGGCGGCAGAGGCGGCGGTCATCGCGAACTATGCCGCCGGCGTGGAGGTGGGCAAGCTCGGCGCGGCCACCGTCACCCCCGACGAGATCCTCGACGCCTTCGACCATTTCGCGACGCACGCACCGGCCGAGTCGTCAGCCTCGGGGCCGGCCGCGCGCGGCCGGAACTAG